>Ga0207695_10006350_pt1 | contig 15377 bp, 17 predicted proteins | sample KBSC54metaG_FD_184354 | JGI IMG/M metagenome (GOLD analysis project Ga0207695, IMG submission 184354) | Corn rhizosphere microbial communities from Kellogg Biological Station, Michigan, USA - KBS C5-4 metaG (SPAdes) (version 2) | ecosystem: Host-associated > Plants > Roots > Rhizosphere > Soil... | reverse complement strand
AGCGTCAACCGCACGACGGTCAATCCCGCCAACGCACGCGTCTCCATGCGCGACATGCGCCCGAGCCGGGCCGAGATCCGCCAGGCCTTCTGGCCGATGCTGCGCGGCACCGGCGTGGGCACGGCGTTCGGCGCGCTGCCCGGCACCGGCCCGACCATCACGACCTTCCTGGCCTATGCGCTGGAGCGCAGGATCAGCCGCACGCCCGAGCGCTTCGGCAAGGGCGCGCTGGAGGGCGTGGCCGCGCCCGAGGCGGCCTCGCACTCGAAGACGCAGGTCGACTTCATCCCGACGATGTCGCTGGGCATCCCGGGCGACGCCGTGATGGCGCTGATCCTGGGCGCGCTGATCATGAAGGGCCTGCAGCCCGGGCCGCAGATGGTCACCGACCACCCCGACATCTTCTGGGGCCTGATCGCCAGCTTCTGGATCGGCAACGTGCTGCTGGTGATCCTGAACGTGCCGCTGATCGGCGTATGGGTGCGCATGCTGCGCGTGCCCTACCGGTTCCTCTATCCGGCCGCCCTGTTCTTCATCGCGGTGGGCGTCTACAGCACGCGCAACAACCTGTTCGATGTCGCCATCGCGGCGGCCTTCGGCGTGATCGGGGCGGTGCTGCTGGCACTCGAGTTCCCCCTGTCGCCCATCGCGCTGGGCTTCGTGCTGGGGCCGCAGCTGGAACCGAACTTCCGGCGCGCGATGCTGCTGTCGCGCGGCGACCTGTCGGTATTCGTGACGCGGCCGGTGGCCAGCAGCTTCGTCGCGGCCAGCGCCCTGCTGGTGCTGGGACAACTGCTCGCGTGGTGGGGACGCCGGCGCCGTGGCGCGCCAACTTTGGCACGCTGACTCAGGGTCTGTGCGGAGGCGGATGCGCGGCGGGCGCTGCGCACAATCGAAAGACGTTTCCTACCGCACGCAGGCCGCCATGATCGCATCGCGCATCCCGTTGCTGGTCGCCTCCTCCCTGCTGCTCGCCGCCACGGCGGGGGCGGCCACGGGCAAACCGCCCAAGGAGACCGCGTTCGCCACGCGCGAGCAGCTGCGCGCCTGCCTCGACCTGGACGACGCGATGAAGGCGCGTCGGCGCGACATCGAGGCCGCCTCCGCGGAGCACAACAGGAAGTTCGACGCCAACGACGCCGAGGAAGCCCGGCTGGTGGAGATGAAGGCCCGGCTCGACCGCAGCGACAAGGAGGCGATCCTCGCCTTCAACAAGGCCGTGACGGAGCACGCGCAGCACACGCGCGACCTGAACCAGGAAGCCGACGCGCAGGAGGCCGGCGTGAAGGCGTTCGAAGCCGACAAGGCCGCCATGGACGACCGGTGCGGCGGCCTGAGCTACCGGCCGGCCGATGTCGACGCGGTGAACAGGGAACGCAGCAAGCCCGCTTCCTGAACTCGCGGCCGGGCGTGATGGCGCGGACGATCCCGTGCTGTCCTGCGCATTTCGTCGCGCGCGTGCGGTCGCGCTGCGCGGCAGGCGGCGACAATGCGGGCCGTCCGCATCCCCCCGCACCGCCATGCCCGCCCTGCGCCTCCTGGTCCTCGCCGCCGCCACGCTCGCCTCCGGCATGGCCGTCGCCACCACCTTGTCCACCGGCAAGCCCGCCGGTTCCCAGGCCAACCCGTCGGGCCTGGCCTCGCGCGAGCAACTGCGCGATTGCATGACGACGGAGGCCAGCCTCAGGCAGCGCTTCGAGGTGCTGCAGGCGTCCAGCGCCGCGCACGAGAAGCTGGCGGCGCAGGTCGAGGCGGAGGGCGAGCGCCTGGCGGAACTGCAGGCCAGGCTCGATCACGACAGCTCGACGGCCATCAAGGCCTTCAACAGCGCCGTCGACGAGCACAACCGGCACGTCGGCGAGCTCAACAAGGACGCGCGCGATTCCGATCCCGCCAGCCACGCGTACAACGAGGACATGGCCGCGTTCAACCACCGCTGCTCGAAGCTGCGCTACAGCGTCGAGGACATGGATGCCGTGATGTCGGAGCGCAAGAAGGCTGCCGCGGCCACGGCCGCTGCCGCATCGCGCTGAACGGGGCAGGCGCGCCGTCGCGGATCCCGCTAGAACGCCGGCACCAGCCGGGCGCTGTCCCCCACGCGCAGGCGCATGCCCGGCGCGCCGCGGGCGTAGATGCCGAACACCGTGCCGCCGGGTCGGCGCTGCAGCGACAGGCCGGCCAGCGTGTCCAGCAAGGTCTCGTCCACCCGCGCGGACGCGGGGTCGACGTTGGGCACCACGCAGCGGATGCACGGCGCGGTGACGTCCAGCCGGGTCTCGCGCGCGGCCGCGCCCTGCCAGGCCAGCGCCTCCAGGCTCTCCTCGACGAACTCGTTGCCGTCCTCGGGCAGCGACAGCACGATGTTGGGCCGGAAGCGGCGTTCGTCGACCGGCGCGCCGCCGCCCGCGGCCCAGCGTGCCGCCACGGCGGCCACCGAGGGCGTGAACACCAGGTGCAGCGCATTGTTGCCGTCGCGCGTGTGCACCGCGTCCTCCAGCCTGGCCAGGCGCAGCGGGGCGCCCGTCACGCCTTCCAGCCAGGCCGCGACGGCGTCGCCGGCGTCCTCGGCGGCGAAGGTCTCGTGGCGGCCGTGGACGTCGCTCCAGATCCGGACCTCGCGCGGCGCCAGGGCCGCGGGCGTGGCCACAGGCTCGACGTCCGGCGCGCTCAGCACCAGGCCGGCACCGGCGAACGCCGGCTGCACCAGCGCGAGCCGCGGGTGCGAGCCCAGCCAGGTCACGGCGCCCTCGGCGTCGACGATGGCCCACCCGCGGTCGCCCACGGCGCCACCGTGCGCGCCCAGCACGATCTCGGGCACCGCCACGCCGGCGCAGGCCTTGATCGGGTAGACGTACAGCGCCGCGGCGCGGCAGGCGAGGTCGAAGTCGGCGAGGGTGTCGGCCATGACGGGGCGATGTTGCCGCAGGTGCCGGCGCGGTGCACGGGCAGGGTTGACGGATCTTGCGATTGTCGCGCCGCGGGGTCGCCGCGGCGCCATCCGGCACAATCCCCGTTCGGCTCTCCTTCCGCACGGCTCCCATGACTGTTCGCGTCCTCACCGGCATCACCACCACCGGCACCCCGCACCTCGGCAACTACGTCGGCGCCATCCGGCCCGCGATCGCGGCCAGCAAGCGCTCGGACGTCGAGAGTTTCCTGTTCATGGCCGACTACCACGCGCTGGTCAAGTGCGACGACCCGGCGCGCGTCGAGGAGTCGCGCCTGGCGCTGGCGGCCACCTGGCTGGCCGCGGGCCTGGATCCGGAGCGCGTGGTGTTCTACCGCCAGAGCGACATTCCCGAGATCCCCGAGCTGAACTGGCTGCTGACCTGCGTCACGCCCAAGGGCATGATGAACCGCGCGCACGCCTACAAGGCGGCGGTGGACGCCAACGCCGGCGGCGAGCCCGACGACGGCATCAACATGGGCCTGTTCTGCTACCCGATGCTGATGGCGGCCGACATCCTGATGTTCAACGCGCACCAGGTGCCCGTGGGCAAGGACCAGGTCCAGCACATCGAGATGGCGCGCGACATCGCGCAGCGCTTCAACCACCTGTTCGGCCAGGGCCAGGCGCTGTTCACCCTGCCCGATGCCGTCACCGACGCCCAGATGCAGCTGCTGCCGGGCCTGGACGGCCGCAAGATGTCCAAGAGCTACGACAACACGATCCCGCTGTTCGAGGGCGGCGCCAAGGGGCTGGCGTCGGCGATCGCGCGCGTCGTCACCGATTCGAAGCTGCCCGGCGAGCCCAAGGATCCGGACACGTCCCACCTGGTCACGCTGTTGGACGCCTTCGCCACGCCGCAGGAGCGTGCCGCGTTCCGCGCGGAGCTGCGCGCCGGCCTGGCCTGGGGCGAGGCCAAGAAACGGCTGCACGACGCGATCGAGCGCGAACTCGCGCCGATGCGCGCCAAGTACGAGGCGTTCATGGCACGCCCCGAGCTGATCGAGGAGCAACTGCTGATCGGCGCTCGCAAGGCGCGCGCGATCGCCGGTCCGTTCCTGCAGGCGCTGCGCGAGGCCGTCGGCCTGCGCCGCTTCCAGGCGCGCGCGGCCACCGCGGCCGCCGCGCCCAAGGCCGCCGGCGCCGCGGCGCTGGCCACCTTCAAGCAGTATCGCGAGGCCGACGGCCAGTTCTACTTCAAGCTGGTGGGCGCGGGAGACACGCTGCTGCTGCAAAGCGCCGCCTTCGCGCAGGGCCGCGACGCCGGCGCCTGGGTGGGCCGGTTCCGGAAGGAGGGCGCGTCGGCGCTCGCCGGCGCGCCGGTGACGCTGGCGGCCGACGAGGCGACGGTGCGCGCCGAGCTCGACCGCTTCCTCGAGGTCGAGTAAGCCCACGTAAAGTTGCCGCGGCGCCGCGGGACGAAATTGCCGAACTGGAGCAAGATCATGGATGTCGGCGGCGCCGGAACGGCGATTGCCGCGTTCCTCCCGTGGCAGGGATGTCACCCGACGCCACGCAGCCTTCAGCGAGGTGCCGTCATGAACTATCTGCACGATCATCCCCACGCCAGCCGGGTCCTGCTGGCGGCCCTGGCCGCGATGGCGCTGCTCGTCGCGATGTCGGCCGCCGCGGCGGCCGAGCCGGTCACGAGCGAGCAGTTCGCTCCGGGCTGGCAGTCGGACGCCCGTCCGCTCTACAGGGTGGGCATCCAGCACATGACCGGGCGCGACAAGTACTACGTGCCGTCGATCCTGCCGCGCGGCGACTACGTCCTGATCAAGCGGATCGGCGACAAGGCCGTGCTGCTTGACTATCGCTTCAGCGTCACGTCCGACAACGTCGAGCAGTACGTCTTCCTCGACCCGGTCTACGGCGGCAACCTCGAGGCCATGCCGGTGCGCGACGTGCCGAGCCTGGCGCAACCGCGCCAGCGCGGGCTGCGCTGACCCGCGGGGCCGGACGGCCGGCGCCGACGCGCGCCGGCGAGTTCGGTATGCTGGCGGCATGCGCCTAGACACTCTCCAATACCAGACCGGCGACACGCCGAAGTCCTGCATCATCATCCTGCACGGCCTGGGCGCCAGCGCGACCGACTTCGTGCCGGTCGCGCGCCAATGGGACCTTCGCGCGCTCGGCGACGTGCGCTACGTGTTCCCCTTCGCGCCCGAGCAGCCGGTCACCATCAACGGCGGCATGCGCATGCCCGCCTGGTACGACATCCTGGGCCTGGACCTGGTGCGGCGCGAGGACGAGAAGTCGCTGCGCGCGTCCGCGGCGGCGCTGCAGGCGCTGGTCGACCGCGAGGTCGCGGCTGGCATCCCCGCGTCGCGCATCGTGCTGGCGGGCTTCTCGCAAGGCTGCGCGATGACGCTGCTGACCGGCCTGCGCGCGCCGCAGCGCCTGGCCGGGCTGCTGGGCATGTCGGGCTACCTGCCGCTGGCCGCCACGACGGCCGCCGAACGCAGCGAGGCCAACAAGGACGTGCCGGTCTTCCTGGGCCACGGCCGCATGGATCCGGTGGTGCCGTTCCAGCGTGGCGCCGACGCGCGCGACACCCTCGTGAGCCTCGGTCATCCCGTCCAATGGCATGACTACCCGATGCAGCACTCGGTGTGCGAACAGGAGATCCGGGACACCGAGGCCTGGCTGCTGAAGGTCCTCGGCTGACGGATGCGGTCGCGGGGCGGGTCGTCTGACCCGCCGACCGTCCTTCATGTCCGGATGACCGCGGCTTGCGCCTTGTCCCGGCGTCGCCGATGGCGGGTCGAACGACCCGCCCTACCAGAGCGGGATCTGGGCTGCGCCGGGTTCCACCACCACTGCGTCGCCCACCGCCAGCACGCCGCCGCGGATCACCCGCGCCGTCGTGCCGCCGTGTCCGCGCATCGCGTTGTAGCCGCCGGGCCCCAGCAGCGCCTCCATCTTCGAGCACGGGTCGCACGGACCCGTGACCACGATCACCACGTCCGCCCCGATGCGCACCTGCAGCGGCCGGTCGTCGAACAGCGCGTGCTGCGCCAGCAGGTTGACGCCCGAGACGACGAGGTTGCGCCGCAGGTCGGCGGCCGCGACGTCCGTGCCCGTCCAGGCGCGGATCAGCGGCAGGTGTTCGGCCTGGATGAGCGTGACCTGGCGCTTGCCGCCGCCGGGACGGCTGGCCGGCTTGTCGCCGCGGCGGTCGCCCTCGAGCCCGCGCTCGGGCAGGGCGCGGGCGGACGGCACCGAGACGGCCGGCGCGTCGCGGCCGGGACGCAGGACGATGGCCTCGAGCCGTCCGGCGCGCGGGAAGCGCGCGGTCAGCGCACGCAGGTCGTCCATCGAAGGAGGGTCATGGGCTGCGCCCGCGCGGCGGCGGGCGCGCGAGCCGCGATCAGAGCGGCTTCTTCGCCAGCTTGCCCTTGGGCGCGACGGCCGTCACCGGCGCCATCGGGCGGTCCGAGCTGACGGCCTTCGGCGGCGCGGTGTCCTTCTTCGGCTTCTTGACGTTCTTGGTGGCGCGTTGTTCCTTGCCCATGGCAGCTCCGCAGGTTGGTGATGAGTTGGCCGGAATGGTAAGGCATCGTCACGTGCTTTTCGTGCGCGAAGACGCGCTTGCAAGCTCGCGTACGGCGCGGGCGTGGGGCTTTCGCGTCATCGGCGAAAATCGCTCGATGCCCCGGACCCCGATGTTCGCCCCGTTGCCCGACGGCCCGCTGGACGTGGTCGGCGACGTCCATGGCGAGCTCGACGCGCTGCATGCCCTGCTGGGCCACCTCGGCTATGACGCCGGCGGCGGCCATCCGGACGGGCGCCACCTGGTCTTCGTCGGCGACCTGTGCGACCGCGGGCACGACAGCCCCGGCGCGATCGAGCTCGTGCAGCGCCTCGTGGCGTCGGGCCGCGCGCTGGCCACGCTCGGCAACCACGAGATCAACCTGCTGCGCGGCGACCGCAAGGACGGCAACGACTGGTTCTGGAGCGAGTACGGCGCGCGCGACGCCAAGTACGAGCCGCGCGCGCACCTGCCGGCCGACCGGCGCGATGCCGTCATCGCGTTCCTTCGCACGCTGCCGCTGGCCCTCGAGCGTAGCGACCTGCGCGTCGTGCACGCCGCGTGGGACCTCGCGTCCATCGCCCAGCTGCGCGCGGCCGATCCCGCGCTGAGCCGGGTCGAGCATTTCAGGCGCTGGGAGGCTGCCGCGGAGCAGCGGATCGCCGAGCGCGGCCTCGGCCAGGCCGCGCATGTCGAGTACGCCGAGTACCGCGAGCGGCTCGTCGACCCCGACCAGGCCGTGCCGATGCTGATGGCCACGGCGCAGGTCGACGAGATCCGCCAGATGGGCAACCCGATCCGCGTGGTCACGTCCGGCATCGAGCGCGTCGCGCGGCGGCCGTTCTTCGCGAGCGGCCACTGGCGCTTCGTCGAGCGCATCCGCTGGTGGGACGAGTACGACGAGGACCTGCCCGTCGTGGTCGGCCACTACTGGCGCCAGTTCGCGCACGTCGACCGGGCCTCGCTCGGCAAGACCGAGGAGAACCTGTTCACCGATCTCGCGCCCACCGCCTGGCACGGCCTGCGCCGCAACGTGTTCTGCGTCGACTTCTCGGTCGGCGGCCGCTTCCTCGAGCGCCCGCTGGCGCCCGGCGGGGTGCCGCGCTCGCGCCTGGCCGCGTTGCGCTGGCCCGAGCGCGTGCTGGTGCTGGACACGGGCGAGATGCTGGAGACATCGCCGCGGTGACGGCCGGCGCGATTCGAGGCCGTGCCTGACCGTTCCCCGGCGAACGAGGGAGCGCGGCGCTCAGCGCCGCTCGACGAGGATCGCCCGGAAGTCGTTGACGTTGGTCAGCGTCGGTCCGGTCACCACCGAGTCGCCGAGCGAGCGGAAGAAGGTGTGCGCGTCGTTCGCGTCCAGGCTCGCGCGCGGGTTCGTGCCCGCGGCCCAGGCGCGCGCGAGCGTGTCGGGCGTCACGTGCGCGCCCGCGATCTCCTCGGCGCCATCGACGCCGTCGGTGTCGCCGGCGATCGCGTGCACGCCGGGCAGGCCGTCGAGCGCCACCGCCAGCGACAGCAGGAACTCGACGTTGCGTCCGCCGCGGCCGCTGCCCCGCACGGTGACGGTGGTCTCGCCGCCGGACAGCAGCACGCACGGCGGCTCGAAGGGCTGGCCGCGCAGCGCGACCTGGCGCGCGATCCCCGCCATCGCCTTGCCGAGGTCGCGCGCCTCGCCCTCGAGGCTGTCGCCCAGGATGTGCGCCGCGATGCCGGCCTCGCGCGCGACGCGCGCGGCGGCCTCCAGCGCGAGCTGCGGCGTGATGATCATGCGCAGCTCGCCGCGCGCCAGCCGCGGGTCGCCCGGCTTGACGGATTCGCCGTCGCCCGACGCCAGCACGCGGCGCACCGAGGCCGGCACCGGCAGGCGATGGCGGTCGATGATGGCCAGCGCGTCGGCGCAGGTGGTGGGATCGGCCACCGTCGGGCCCGAGGCGATGTCGCGCGGGTCGTCGCCGGGCACGTCGGAGATCTCCAGCGTCACCACGCGCGCCGGATGGCACAGCGCGCCGAGGCGGCCACCCTTGAGGGCGGACAGGTGCCGGCGCGCGCAGTTCATCTCCGAGATCGTCGCGCCGCTGGCCAGCAGCGCGGCGTTGACGGCGCGCTTGTCCTCCAGCGTGAGGCCGGGCGCGGGCGCGACCAGCAGCGCCGAGCCGCCGCCCGAGATCAGCGCGATGACGAGGTCGTCCGCGCCCAGGCCGGTCACCAGCTCGGCGATGCGCCGGGACGCGCGCAGGCCGGCCGCGTCGGGCACCGGGTGCGCGGCCTGCACGATCTCGATGCGCTCGCATGGCTGCTCGTAGCCGTAGCGCGTGACCACGAGGCCCTCCAGCGGACCGGGCCAGTGCCGTTCGAGCGCCTGCGCCATCGCGGCCGAGGCCTTGCCTGCCCCGACGACGATCGTGCGGCCCCTGGGCGGCGCGGGCAGGTGCGGCGGCAGGCACAGCGCGGGCTGTGCGGACGCGATCGCGGCGTCGAACATCCGGCGCAGCAGGGTGCGGGGATCGAGGGAGGCGGTCATGGCTTCATTCTGCGCGCAGCGCCGCCAGCCGGGCGCGCAGCCGCGGCGCGGCGAAGTCGAGGAAGGCACGCAGCTTGGACGTCACGCGCTGCTGGCCGTCCCAGACGAGGTGCACCGGCACCGGCTCGGGCTCGAACGGGCGCAGCAGCAGGCGCAGGCGCTTGTCGCGCAGCGCGGCGTCGGCCTGGTACGACAGCAGGCGCGTGACGCCGAGCCCGGCCACCGCCGCGTCGACCGCCGCCTCGGCCGTGTTGACCACCAGCCGCGGCCGCGCCGGAGCGAAGCTCGCGCCGCCCGCGAAGCGCCATGGCGCGGGAAAGGTCGACTCGAACGTGATGCAGCGGTGCGCGGCGAGCTCGCCGGGTGTCTTCGGCGTGCCGTGCGCCTTCAGCCAGCCCGGGCTCGCGCACACGACCGAGCGCAGCTGGCCCAGCCGCGTGGCGTTGAGCCGGCTGTCGGGCAGCGCGCCGATGCGCACGGCGACGTCGACGTGCTCGTCGATCAGGTGCGCGACGCGGTCGCCGAGCGCCAGCCGCACGTCGACCTCGGCGTTGGCGCGCAGGAATTCGTTGACCACGGGCAGGACGTGCAGGCGCCCGAAGACGAGCGGCGCGGTGACGGCGAGCTCGCCGCGCGGCGCGTCGTACTCGCCGGCCACCGCGGCCTCGGCGCCGGCCACCTCGTCGAGGATGCGCCGGCAGGCCTGCTCGTAGCCGCGGCCGGGCTCCGTGAGCTCGAGCCGGCGCGTGGAGCGGTTCAGCAGCCGGGCGCCGAGGTGCTCCTCGAGCTCGGCCAGCTTGCGGCTGACCGTGGCCAGCGGCATGCCGAGCCGCCGCCCGGCGGCGGACAGGCTGCCCGCGTCCACCACGGCCAGGAACACCTTCATCGCATCGAGCCGGTCCATGGATATTCCCGAAATATGGAAGAGTGATTCCACATTCTGCGGTCTGGTGGATCCGATTGGAAGGATCCACAGTGAACCCATGGGCGCCGTGCCCGACCCGAGGATCCGTCATGACCGCCACTGCCCACCCCAGCGACATCGCCTTCACGCCCACTGTCAAGGCGCTGCAGCAGGCGCGCGGCTCGCGCCACGCGTACGCCCGCATGGAGCAGGGCTCGGGCTGGCGCACCGAGATCGACGACGAGATGCGCGGGTTCATCGAAGCGCAGACGAGCGTGTTCATGGCCACCGCCAACCTCGACGGCCAGCCCTACATCCAGCACCGCGGCGGGCCGGCCGGCTTCCTCCACGTCCTGGACGACCGCACGCTGGCGTTCGCCGACTTCAGCGGCAACCGCCAGTTCATCACCACCGGCAACCTGGCCGACAACCCGAAGGCGCAGCTGTTCCTGATGGACTATGCGCACCGGCAGCGGCTCAAGATCTGGGGCGAGGCGCGCGTCGAGACCGATCGGGCGCTGGTCGATCGGCTGATGCCGCCCGGCTACAAGGCGCGCGCCGAGCAGGCCATCGTCTTCTCGGTCAAGGCGTGGGACGCCAACTGCCCGCAGCACATCCCGCAGCTGGTGCCGGTCGACGAGGTGATCCCGGCGATCGCCGAGCGCGACCGCCGCATCGCCGAGCTGGAAAAGGAGGTCGCGGTGCTCAGGAACGTGCGCTGATGTCACGCGCCGGGCGTATCGTGGAGGGATGAGCCATCGCGCCACCATCGGTCACCAGGTCTTCGGCTTCGCCGATCTGCGCGAGCTGATGGCCAAGGCCAGCCCCGCGCGTTCGGGCGATGCGCTGGCGGGCGTGGCGGCGGCGTCGGCGCAGGAGCGGGTCGCGGCGCAGGCCGCCCTGGCGGACGTGCCGCTGAAGGCCTTCCTGGCCGAGGCCGTGCTGCCGTACGAGCGCGACGAGGTCACGCGGCTGATCGTCGACACGCACGACGCCGCCGCATTCGCGCCGGTGCGCCATCTCACGGTGGGCGGGCTGCGCGACTGGCTGCTGTCGGACGCCGCGGCCCCCGCGACGCTCGCCGCGCTCGCGCCGGGCCTCACGCCCGAGATGGTGGCCGCGACGAGCAAGATCATGCGCAACCAGGACCTGGTGCTCGTCGCCAGCCGCTGCCACGTCGTCACGCGCTTTCGCAACACGCTGGGCCTGCCGGGCTCGCTGGCGGTGCGCCTGCAGCCCAACCATCCCACCGACAGTCCCGCCGGCATCCTGGCGAGCATCGTCGACGGCCTGATGTACGGCGCCGGCGACGCGGTGATCGGCGTCAACCCCGCGGCCGACAGCGTGCCGCAACTCGTGCGCCTGCTGCACCTGCTCGACGACCTGATCGCGGGCCAGCGGATCCCCACGCAGGCCTGCGTGCTCACCCACGTGACGAACACGCTGCGCGCGATCGAGCAACGCGCGCCGGTCGACCTCGTGTTCCAGTCCATCGCCGGCACCGAGCAGGCCAACCGCGGCTTCGGCGTCTCGCTCGCGCTGCTGGACGAGGCGCACGCCGCGGCGCTGGCGTTGGGGCGCGGGCCGCTCGGCGACAACGTCATGTACTTCGAGACGGGGCAGGGCAGCGCGCTGTCGGCCGGCGCGCACCACGGCGTCGACCAGCAGACGCTGGAGGCGCGCGCCTACGCCGTCGCGCGGCGCTACCGGCCGCTGCTGGTCAACACGGTGGTCGGCTTCATCGGGCCCGAGTACCTGTACGACGGCAAGCAGATCGTGCGCGCCGGCCTCGAGGACCACTTCTGCGGCAAGCTGCTGGGCCTGCCCATGGGTTGCGACATCTGCTACACGAACCACGCCGAGGCCGACCAGGACGACATGGACACGCTGCTGGTGCTGCTGGCCGCCGCCGGCCTGAACTTCATGATGGGCGTGCCCGGCGCCGACGATGTGATGCTCAACTACCAGAGCACCTCGTTCCATGACGCGCTGTTCGCGCGCAAGCTGCTGGGACGCCGGCGCGCGCCGGAGTTCGAGGCCTGGCTGCACGCGATGGGCATCACCGACGCCGACGGCGCGCTGCGCCCTGTCGCCGCGATGCCGGCGCTGGCGCGGGCGATGTCGGCGCGCCTGCTGGAGAACGCGCCATGAGCGGCACGCTGCCCGACCAGCCCGTGCACTGGGACACCGGCGAGCCGCCGACGCACGCGTCGTCCGCGCCGGCCGACCCGTGGTCGGCGCTGCGCCGGCATACCCCGGCCCGCATCTCGCTCGGCCGCGCGGGCACCAGCCTGCCGACCACGGAAGTGCTGCGCTTGGCGGCCGCGCACGCCGCCGCGCGCGACGCGGTGCACCTGCCGCTGGACGTCGAGGCACTGCGCGCTGCGCTGCGCGCGCACGGCTTCGAGGCGACGACGGCGACGAGCCGCGCCGCCTCGCGTGCCGAGTACCTGACGCGCCCCGACCTCGGCCGCCAGCTCGCGCCCGCCGCGGCCGACGCGCTGCAGGCCGGCGCCGGCGGCGGCCTGTGCATCGTCGTGGCCGACGGGCTGTCCGCGATCGCCGCGCAGCGCCACGCGCTGCCGTTGCTGGGGGCATTGCGCGATGCCGGCGTCGTCGCCGATCGCCTCGTCGTCGCGACGCAGGCGCGTGTCGCGCTCGGCGACGCGATCGGCGAGCGCACGGGCGCGGCGCTGGTGCTGGTCCTCATCGGCGAACGCCCGGGCCTGAGCTCGCCCGACAGCCTCGGCGCCTACCTCACGTGGCAGCCCGTTGCGGGCCGCGTCGACAGCGAGCGCAACTGCGTCAGCAACATCCGGCCCGAAGGGCTGGCGATCGCCGACGCGGCGGCGCGCATCGCCTGGCTGGTGCGCGAGGCGCGGCGCCGGCGCGTCACCGGCATCGGCTTGAAGGACGACAGCGACGTGCCGCGCCTGGCCGTCGACGGCGATCCGGCCTTGCCGGCTACTTGAGCGTCCTGAGGTACGCGACCAGGTCGGCGCGTTCCTTCGCGTCGTCATCGCCGCCATAGGCCATCGACGTGCCGGGCACCACGGCGCGAGGATCCTTGAGGAAGGCGTCCAGCGTCTTGTCGTCCCAAACGACCGCGGACTTCTTCATCGCCGGGCTGTAGGCGAAGCCGTCCTTGGCGCCGGCCTTGCGGCCGAACACGCCCTTCAGGCCAGGGCCCGCGTTGTCGGTGCTGCCGGGGCTGTGGCACTCGGCGCATTGCTGGAACGCCATGCCGCCCGCGGCAGCGTCCTGCGCGTGCACGCCCGTGGCGGCGAACGCGAGGGCGAGGAGGGGGAGGACGGTCGACGGACGGATGGGCATGGAGGTCTCCGCTGAGGCAGGCCGACATGGTGCCTGCGAACGCGCCCCGCGGCGATGGGCGGACGCCAAGCCCCTGCGCCGCCGTCGGACGAAGCGCGCCGGTGGACGCGGGCCGCGAGAATGGACACGCCATGCACGCCCAGACCCTCGTCGCCTTCACCGCCGTCGCGGCGGTGGCCATCCTCAGCCCGGGCCCGGCCACGCTGCTGGCCTTGCGCAACAGCATGGCGTGGGGGCCGCGCACGGCGATCTGGTCGACGCTCGGCAACGTCTGCGGGCTGTTCGGGCTGTCGGCCGCCGCGATGCTGGGGCTGGGGGTGTTGCTGCAGTCGTCGGCGCTGCTGTTCGGAATCGTCAAGCTGCTGGGCGCGGGCTACCTGTTCTGGATCGGCCTGCGCCAGCTCGCGGGCCGCGGCCTCCCGCTCGCCCCGGCCGACGGCGAGTCCGCCCGGCCGCGCCCCGCGCCCCTGCGCCTGTTCGGCGAGGCGCTGCTGACCGCCAGCACCAACCCCAAGCCCATCCTGTTCTTCACCGCGCTGTTCCCGCAGTTCGTCGACGCGCAGGCGCCGCTGCTGCCGCAATTCCTGGTGCTCACCGGCCTGTTCATGGCGCTGTCGTTCACGTCGCTGCTGACGTACGCGCTGCTGGCGGCGCGGGCGCGCGCGCTGCTGGCGCGGCCCCGCTTCGCGCTGTGGCTGGGCCGCGGCGTCGGCGCGATCTTCGTGGGTTTCGGCGCCGCGCTGCTGACGCTGCGACGGCAGGCGGCCTGAGCGCTTCGCGGCCGCGGGGCAGTTCCGACGCGTGGATCCTGCGACTGCGCGCAGGATGACACCCGATGGGCGCGAAGCGGCGGCAGGGCTTCACGCGAAGCGCCAGGCCGTCGAAGCGCCCAACTGTCATCCTGCGCGAAGCGGCACCTCCTGCGCGTGCATCCTTCACGACCGCCGCGCGCGGTCTTTGTCCCGGCGATATCCTCCCGGATCCACCTCCGCCGACGCACCGCCATGACCGCCACCCGCCTGCCCACGTACTTCATCTCGCACGGCGGCGGCCCCTGGCCGTGGATGAAGGAGCAGATGGGCGGCGCGTACGACCAGCTCGAAGCCTCGCTGGCGCGCATGCCTGCCGAGATCGGCGTCACGCCGCGCGCCGTGCTGATGGTGTCCGCGCATTGGGAGGCGCCGCGCTTCACGGTGCAGACGCATCCGAACCCGCCGATGCTCTACGACTACGGCGGCTTCCCGGAGTTCACGTATCACGTGCGGTACGCGGCGCCGGGCGCGCCCGCCGTCGCGGCGCGCGTGCGCGCGCTGCTCGCCGGCGCGGGCATCGACTCGGCCGAGGACCCGGCGCGCGGCTTCGACCACGGCATGTTCGCGCCGATGGCGGTCATCCGGCCGCAGGCCGACGTGCCCGTCGTGCAGCTGTCGCTGCGCCAGGGGCTGGATCCTGTCGAACACCTCGCGCTCGGGCGCGCGCTCGCGCCGCTGCGCGACGAGGGCGTCCTCGTCGTGGGCAGCGGCCTGAGCTACCACAACCTGCGCGCGTTCGGTCCCGCAGCGCGCGTGCCGTCGGCCGCCTTCGACGCGTGGCTGGGCGATACGCTGGCGATCGCCGACGGGCCCGCGCGCTCGGCCGGGCTCGCCGCGTGGGAGCGCGCGCCCGCCGCGCGTCTCGCGCACCCGCGCGAGGAACACCTGCTGCCGCTGATGGTGGCGGTGGGCGCGGCGGAGGGCGAGGCCGCGACGCGCGTGTACCACGAGCCCGACTTCTTCGGCGGCATCACCGTGTCGAGCTGGCGCCTTGGGTGAGGCGCCGCACCGAGGCGGCGGCACGCTGTCGCTGCTGGCGCTGTTCGCGTCGCTGGTGTCTCAGAACCTGGGTGCGGCGATCGCCAAGAGCCTGTTCCCGGTGGTGGGCGTCGCCGGCATGGCGGCGCTGCGCATCGGCCTGTCGGCGCTGCTGCTGCTGGTGTTCTGGCGGCCCTGGCGCCATCCGCTCGCACGCCGCGACTGGGGCGACCTGGTGGCCTACGGCGCGATGCTGGGCGGCATGAACCTGTGCATCTACCACGCGTTCGGCCGCGTGCCGATCGGCATCGCCACCGCGATCGAGACCACCGGGCCCCTGGTCGTCGTGC
>Ga0207695_10006345_pt1 | contig 15383 bp, 14 predicted proteins | sample KBSC54metaG_FD_184354 | JGI IMG/M metagenome (GOLD analysis project Ga0207695, IMG submission 184354) | Corn rhizosphere microbial communities from Kellogg Biological Station, Michigan, USA - KBS C5-4 metaG (SPAdes) (version 2) | ecosystem: Host-associated > Plants > Roots > Rhizosphere > Soil... | reverse complement strand
CTCAACCGCGCGTTTGTTGGCTTCGGTCACGGTCAGCGATAGAGTCGAGAATTTCCTCTGCTTCAGGTTGCGGATGGTCGCCGCCATTAGTAATTTGCCCAGGCCGTGAGCGCGATAATCCGGCAGGACGCAGACCTGAGTCACGTGGCCAACGTCGTGGCGCACGCGTGAGCACAGAATAATGCCGGCGAGCGAGTGCGTTTCCCGATCAACCGCGACGAACGACGACTCGGGATCGAATGTGCCGCAGCCGGGAAAGCGAATGATGTTATTCAAAAATCGCAGCGAGCCACTTAGGGTACGGTATTGATCGTTAATTTCGGAATCCACATGATTGCGATAAGCGGCCGTAATCACACCAGCTGAGGACTGATAATCATGCTCCGTCCAGCGGCGAATTTCGAATTGCGCAGAAAGTTTGTTTTCGCCGTTTTGTATGCCGGTCAGGGGCAAGGTCATGAAAAGCCGAGCATGGCGGCTGAATCCCTGGTCCACAAAAGGTTGCGATGCGGATCCGGTTTCGTGCGCCAACAATTGCGCTTCAATGCGGTGCACTCCGGGCGATTGCTGCAGGGTTTCGATGACGTGCGTCAAAAGACGGCGCTCGACTTCGCCGCGATTCATTCCGTTCTCGCCTTCACGCACGAACAGGTCGCCGATAACGCCTTTATTATTTTCGTAAACAAAAAATGAATAGCCAAAAACACTTCCGCGCGAGACTGCAGCGTATCCCGGCAGAAACTTGGCGTCCATATAACGAAGAATCATTTCCGCCGAGCCGGTGTAGTCCCAGCACAGCAGGTCGGCCCACACCCGGATTTCATCATCCAATAAAGGCCGCAGATCGGCCGACGAAAAATGCCTGAGGTCGAGAATCTCCACCGTAATCCTGCGAGATCACCGCGGCGGAAACCGGGTGATTCTTCGCTAAGCAACCCATGAGTTTAGTAGCAGGGAGTGGCAGTATCAAACTGAGGGAACAAGGAAGGGCAACGGGTTCGGACAGCGGCTGTCCCCACACGGCTAGTGTCCCAAGCTTACCCTCTCAGGAAGGTGCAAGCGGTAACTGGACGTCATCGCGCCGCGACGTAAAAGTATTCTAGCTTCTGCCGCGCGAAATTTCCCAGGTATGTAACTTTCCTGCCGCTCTCTTTCGCGATACTTCTCTGGAAACCTTGGGCGGCGACCACAATGTGTTCACCGGATGGAATCTGGCGCATCTGATAATTCGAAATTACCTGATTGCGATAAAACGCGAGACCAAACTCGGTCTCACGCGGTGCCAGAAAAACCGCGACCGGAAGATGGTGTGAATCGAAGTTCGCCAGCTCGTTTGCGACCGGCCGAGCGGAAAGTGTCTCGTCCAGCGGCTGCGAGCCGAAGCGCAGAGCTATGGCGAGCGCCAGGATAGTGGGCACGAGAGTAGCCAGACGCAAGGCGCGCGAATCAGACTTAATGAGTAAAACAAAAATGGCGATGGCGAGAACGATTGCGACTGTTAAAGGAATCGCAGCCGCGTCCCAGGGGACTCGATGCTCAAGCACCAGGTATTGAACGACGAGAGCTGCAAAAACCAGCGCGCCGGCAAGCGCCGCGTGCGCGGCGGAGAGTGCGGCTTGCAACCAAGTGGCGATCTTTTCGGAAGATTGCAGGAAAATAAATCTGGTTATCAGAATTGCGCCAGCGGGAATTGCCGGCAACACATATCCCGGAAGCTTGGATTGTGACATGGAAAAAAAGATCACGACCACAGCGATCCAGATCAGCAGGAACGACCGCAAGGTGTCAGCGACCAGATTTCGCAATTGCCGTAATGCCGCGACCAGCGCGGCAATGCCAATGATCGACCACGGCACCCATCCCAGCAACGTGACCGGGATGTAATACCAGAACGGCTCAGGGTGGTGATACAAGTTACTCCCAAACCGTGCCAGGTTGTGCTCCACAATGAATACGTGAACGAACTGGGGATTGCGCAATTGGACCAGGCCATACCAGGGCAGGGCGATCGCCAAGCCCAGCAAAATGCCGGGGACCCAGAGCGTCTTTAATACAATCTTGGGGCTTCTCTGCAAAGCGGCGAAAATTAAGAGCACCGCGGCGGCGAGAAACGGCGCTATTGGGCCTTTGGCCAGCGTCGCCAGCCCGAGTGAGCCGTAAAAAACAGCCAGATATTTTTTCTCGGCGCTCTCAAACCATGCGTACCACGCCAGCATTGCGACCGTGAACGTCGCCGTTAAGGGCATGTCGGTCGAAGCGGCACGCGCGAATCCCACAATGCCAGCCGACGTTGCCAGTACTAACGCGCCGTCGAGTTGTGAACCCAGCCGGAAGCGTCGCAGAAAGCAATAGACCGCGAGTACCATCAAGAACGCGTCGAAGACCGAAGGCAACCGCGCCGCCCAATCAGTCACCCCAAACAGGCGAAACGCAATCATCGCCTGCCAGTAGTAAAGCGGCGGCTTCTCCAGCCACGGAATTCCTCCCAGCGTCGGGGTGATCCAGTCGTGTCGCGCGAGCATTTCACGGGCGACCTGCGCATAGCGAGGCTCATCAGCTCCGATCAGCCCGAAAGCGGCAAGTTTCCATAGAAAAAAGAAGGCGGGAACAGCCAGCAGCAGGATCCAATCAGTAAACCGTGAGCTGTTCTTCACTATGGTGTGGTTTCCCCTGTGGCGTTTCCTTGAGTAGCTCTGTGTCCTCTGTGCTGAAGATTTTAAAAAGCCGGCCACAGCGAATCTTACTGGAAATTTTGTGTAGCCCTGATTCTGCCGAGGATGCTCTCTACTGCGGCGTGCAGCGGTCCGTCGACTGCGCAACCGCTGGCACAGGCGTGGCCGCCGCCGCCAAATTCCGCTGCAATGCGCGCAACATCAACTCGGCCTTTGCTGCGCAGGCTCACGCGAAAGCGGCCGTCGGGCAGTTCACGAAAGAAAGCGGCGACCTCAACATCACCGATGGCGAGCGCATAATTCACCAGGCCTTCGCAATCTTCTTCTTTCGCCCCGACGCGGTCCATTTGTTCCTGCGTGACCCAGATCCAGGCGAGCGGACCTTCTCGTTGCAAAGCCGAAAGCGCTGCGCCGAGCAGTCGCATTTTAGCCGTGGAATGTCCGAAATAAACATGACGCGCACTCCGCGCCGGATCTGCCCCAGCCAAGACCAGCTCACGCGCCAGTTCGAACGTGTGCTCGCTGGTGCCTTCGAACATGAATGCGCCGGTATCGGTGAGCACCGCGGTGTAAAGGCAGGTCGCAATTTCTGGAGAGATTTTTACCTCGACTTGCTTCGCCAGGCGATAAACCATCTCAGCGGTGGCCACCGCATTTGGATCGATCCAGTTCACGTGAGCAAACGTCCGGCCGCTCTTGTGATGATCGATGTTGATAAGGAACTGGTTTTCCAATCCGTCCAGTCGCGCGCGTTGAATGCTATCGCACTCCAGAAGGATGGCGGCATCGTAGTTTCCATTTACACGTTCGGACTGGATGACGGTCGAAGCAAACGGCAACTGCTGATAAACGCGCGGGACTCCATGCCGGAGGACAACTTCAGCTTGTTTGCCCATGCGGCGCAGAATTTCGCGGCACGCGAGGCTCGATCCCACGGCGTCACCATCGGCGCGATCATGCGACGTGAGCACAAACCGCTCGCGGCGTTTGATCTCGGCTAGGACCTGGTCAAGCATGGGAATTCTGTAACTCAGAACTTTGTCACTTCGTGTGGAGTCAAGAAACCTGCTTTCGAACGTGATTAAACGCAGGTTCCTCGACACTCCGCTCGGAAGGACAACGCATTTTATAAAAAAACCAGTACACTAACCCTTCTTTGTTCGCTTCAACAGCTGGTCGACACGAGCATTGAATTTCTCAGAACGGTCGAGAATAAAAAGTAATTCGGGAGCGCGCCGCAAATGCAGGCGGTCAGCGACCTCATGCCGAATGAACGCCGACGCAGCGACTAGGCCTTCCATGCTGCGCTGGCATTCTTCATCACTGCCGTGAACCATGACCAGGACTCTCGCAGACCGCCCGTCGCTTGCAAGCTCGACCGATGTTACCGTCGCCAGGCCAATTCGCGGATCGGCCAGCTCACCTTCGACGATAGTTTCAATCTCTTCCCTCAGTGCCTCGCCCAGACGCTCCCGATGATATTTGGCCCCTCGCTTCTCCACACTGACCTCTTGGGTAAAACGGATGAGAATATCAGAAATTGATGTTAATGGAATGTCAAACAGATGATAGGAAGGAGCGGGATTCCGAGGCCTGCCTCAGTCGAAGTTGCTAAAACGCCGAGACCCCCGAACTTCCCGCAGTTCGGACACCGAAACATCAAGCTAACGGTTTTGTTCAACGATCCGACAGATCCTGAGTAGATTCTCGATAAGAAGTGTCAGAATCAACTCCGGATGAATGGCTACTGGTCGACGTTTTACGTCGATTAGTTTTCAGTATTGTCTGGACACCGCGCTGTCCAGATCATCGGCCGCCTTACTAATGCCGGCGGCAACGTTCTCGATGACCTGAGCGACGCCGGGAATTTGCGAGTCGGCCTCTTTCCACTTTTTCTCGTCCATGTATTCGCGCACCGCGGCGATGGGCTTGGCCCCGTATCCGGTATAGGCACCCGGCGCATAAATCTGGTTCTTGAACCAGGGGCGTTCGGGCAGGCCTTTGTCACTCAAAAATAATCTGGGAACTTGCATCAAGTTGGCGTTGATCATTTCTACTTTTTCCACGGGCAGTTGCGGCGAACCACTATCTCGCCATTTGGCCAATGCTTTGGAATAGCGGTCAGAGCTCTTCTTGAACATGTCGATGGCATTCTTCATTGGTGCAAAATTCATGTATGGCGGGACGGATTCCGCCGGGGACGGCTGTGTCGGCCGGCGCGGATCATTGGTTGCCTTGAAGACGCCTTCCTGCAGTTCGAGATTGCGCTCGGTGAACTCGTCTTGTTTGTCTTTCAATAACTTCTCTAATTCGGTTTCGTATTTTGAAATCGCTTCGGCCTGCGGGGAATAATCGACCGGAATCAGGTCTGAATCGGCGAGACGCATCATGGCAGTGCCGATGGTTTGCGCCAGGGCGCGGCCGTAGACGAAATCCGTGTCTACGAAATGCGTGTACCAATAGAAGTCATCGTAGATCGAATGATATTGGGTGCCGTCGTCCTCGCCGCCATATTCCAGGTTTAGCGTCGAAATGCCGGCGAAGTCCTGAAAAGCGGTGAAGTCGGAACCATCTCCTAACGCATCGACCACCAGATTATTGCGGTTACGACGTTCTTTGCGTTCGTCCGCATTCTTCGCGCTCGCGATGCTCTCCAGGTGTGCACGTTCGAAAGCGGTCATTTTGGTTTCTGGATCCTGAATGTCGCGCGCCACATTGCTGATAAAACTTTCCAGGTCTTGAGTCCCGCCGGTGTCGATAAAGCCGCGGTTATTACTATCGGAATTTATGTAGGCGATAGCGTGCTTCTTCAACTCATCCACATGGGTCTCGACCCATTCGACAGAACCCAGTAAGCCTGGCTCCTCTCCATCCCAGGCGCAATAAATAATGGTGCGCTTGGGAACCCATCCCTGGCGGTGCAACTCGCCAAGCATGCGCGCTTCTTCGAGCAACGCTGATTGGCCAGAGATAGGATCTTCAGCGCCGTTCACCCAAGCATCGAAGTGATTTCCGCGCACCACCCACTGACCGTCGTCCGACCCGTGCAGTGTGCCGATCACGTCGTAGATGGGTTTCATGTCCCAGTTCGACGAAACTTTCAAATGCACCTTGGCTGGACCAGGGCCGACGCGATAAGTGATGGGTAAGCCCCCACGCCAATTTTCGGGTGCAATCGGTCCTTTAAGAGCCGATAGCAGCGGGGTGGCGTCGGCATAGGAAATCGGAAGCACGGGAATTTTGGTGATGGTTTTAGCTTCTTTAATGGGGAGCCGCTTGGCATCGGCGGTCGCGCCGACTCCTGGCGTCAGCGGATCGCCGGGATAGTCCGTATCCATCACGCTGCCGCGCTGCACACCGAAGCGGGGACGCCAGCCGCCGTTTGGATAATCGTCGCCGTTGAAATAGCCGTCGCCTTTGGGATCGGAATAGATAATGCAGCCGATGGCTCCATGTTCGCCGGCAACTTTGGGCTTTATTCCACGCCATCCGCCACCGTAACGCGCAATCACAATAGCCCCCTTGACCGAAATTCCCCGGCGGTCGAGCTGCTCGTAATCTTCACGGTTGCCGTAATTCACGTATACCAGCGGCCCGGTGACATCGCCGTCGATCGAATAGGCGTTATAAGTGGGAAGTTGTTCCGCGGTCTGGTTTGACGTGGGATCGACCGGCAATACGGGCTCCTGCAGCTTGGCGGTGAACTTGGTTGGCTCGAGGAGTTCAACTACGCGCTCTTTGGGCGTAGGAAATAAAACGCTGAAGGTTTCAATGTGCGCGTCAAATCCGTATGCCTTGAATTTCGAGAGGATCCATTCTGCGTTATCTCTCTCGTAAGGCGAGCCGACATTGTGAGGCCGCGCGCTCAATCGCCGCATGTTTTCGCGAATATTGTCGGGCACGATGCCGTCACGGAACTTCTTCTCCCAATCCTTCTGCTGCTGCGAGCTCTGCGAACTAAAGCCCAGCAAGTGGGAATCTTCCGTGGTCTTTTTTTCTGGTTCAGATTGAGCGCTTAAAATTTGAGTTATGACAATCGCGAAACAGATAATCCACCCGAGCCTCATGAACGCTCCTGATAGTTGAAGAGTAGTCGCAACAACAGCGGAAAAGCGGCGCGACGATCGGCTAATACTTTATCTGATTTTTGCTCTGGCGGAATAGCCGAAAGCCCACATCACCGCTGGAACTTGAATTCGCACCGAGTAATGAGTTCCTAGTTTAGAATTTTGCAGTCGGATTCCCATGCCACAAGTTCTGCAACTCGATCCCCGCGACAACGTTCTTATTGCCCTGACTGATCTGAAGGAAGGCGACGCGGTGGAGTTCGGCGGGGCGACCTTTACTCTTGCATCGCGCGTTCCTGCGAAGCACAAGTTCGCCACTCGGGATTTGCCTGTGGGCGCCGCGATCACCATGTATGGCGTGTTAGTGGGAAAAGTGTCGCAGGCGATACGCAGGGGCGAGCTGCTTACGCTCTCGAATATTCATCACCAAGCCGCGCCATACGGCGAAAAAAAATCGCAATACCACTGGACACCTCCCGACGTATCGCGATGGAAGCAACACAAATTTCTGGGCTATCGCCGGAGCGATGGACAGGTTGGAACACGAAATTACTGGGTAGTTGTTCCGCTGGTTTTTTGTGAGAACCGCAACATTTTGAATTTGAAACAGGCTTTTGAAGAAGAACTTGGCTTCGCCGCCCCTCAACTTTATCGGCGGCAAGTGGCCGAACTGGCCAAGCTTTATCGCGAAGGAAAAACCGAAGACCTCAAAATTTCTGGAGAGCCGCGCCACGGCGGCGTATCAGAATCCAGCAAGCTGTTTCCGAATGTCGACGGCATCAAGTTTCTTTTGCACGAGGGCGGCTGTGGCGGGACGCGCGAAGACTCGAATAATCTTTGCGGATTAATTGCCGGGTACATCAATCATCCGAATGTCGCGGGTGCTACCGTCCTCAGCCTGGGATGTCAGCATGCGCAGGTGAGCATTTTGCGAGAACAACTTGCCCACCGTAATCCACAATTTGACAAGCCTCTGATTATCCTGGAACAGCAAAAGAGCGGCTCAGAATTCGTCATGCTTTCAAAAGCTATCCGGCAAACCTTCGCGGGACTGGCGGAAGCAAACGAACTCACCCGCGCATCCGCCGATCTTTCGCATTTGTGTGTGGGATTAAAATGCGGTGGCTCGGATGGCTTCTCTGGCCTGTCGGCTAATCCCGCGATTGGCCACACTTCGGATTTGCTGGCGGCATTGAGAGCGCGTACGATCCTGGCGGAATTCCCAGAGTTGTGCGGCGTGGAGCAGGAACTGATTGACCGGTCGGCGAACCGTGAAATCGGCGACCGGTTCATTCATCTTATGCAGGAGTACGCAAGCCGGGCCCAAGCGGTGCGCGCCAGCTTCGACATGAATCCTTCTCCGGGGAATATGCGTGATGGTTTGCTGACCGACGCCATGAAATCCGCCGGAGCCGCGAAGAAGGGGGGCACGTCGCCGGTCACTGCGGTGCTGGATTATCCGGAATATTCGAAAGAGCCGGGTCTCAACCTTCTTTGCACTCCGGGAAACGACGTGGAGTGCGTGACTGCACAGGTGGCAGCTGGATGCAGCGTGGTGCTATTCACCACAGGCTTGGGCACGCCAACAGGCAATCCCATCACGCCGGTGGTTAAACTTTCGACCAACAGTTTGCTGGCAAAACGCATGCCCGACATCATCGATGTAGATACGGGGCCGATCATTTCCGGAGACTCGACTATCGAACAAATGGGAGAGCAGGTGCTGGAGTACGTGATTCGGGTCGCCAGCGGAGAAGTGCGTACCAAAGCTGAACAAAAAAATCAGGAAGACTTCATTCCCTGGAAGCGAGGAGTTTCTCTCTGACCAGTAAAGATCAAAGCAGCGAGTTTCGCCTGGATGGGAAGTCTGCAATCGTTACTGGCGGGGGGAGTGGAATTGGCCGCGCGATTGCGCACAAATTCGCGGTCAATGGCGCCTCTGCCCACATTCTCGATATCAGCGCAAAAGATGCCGAAACCGTCGCGGCTGAAATTTCGAGCGCCGGAGGCACTGCTTCGGCGTACGCCTGCGACGTTGGAAATCAAGCAGAAGTGATCGCCCGGTTCTCTGAAATTTTCCGGCATAATCGCGTCGACATTCTGGTAAATAACGCCGGTATTTCTCACATTGGCAATGCGGAGAGCACACCCGAGGCGGACTTTGATCGCGTGTTGCGGGTAAATGTGAAGGGTTTTTATAACTGTATTCATGCTACCGTCGCACACATGAAATCGAATGGTAGCGGTGTCATCCTGAACATGGCTTCGGTCGCGGGTTCCGCGGGATTGCAGGACCGGTTCGCCTATTCGACCAGCAAAGGCGCGGTGATTGCGATGACATATTCTGTGGCCCGGGACTACCTGCCGTTTAATATTCGTTGCAACTGCATTTCTCCGGGGCGCGTGCACACTCCATTTGTGGACGGCTATTTACGCAAAAATTATCCCGGGCACGAACACGAGATGTATGACAAACTGGCGAAAACTCAGCCGATTGGGCGAATGGCCGAACCCGAGGAGATTGCAACGCTGGCATTATTTCTGTGCTCCGATTCCGCAGCGTACATGACCGGGGTTGATTATCTGATTGATGGTGGCTTCGCGAACTTGCACGGGTAGCGGAACCTACTGTGGACCTTGAACTCAAAAACAAAGTTGTTCTGGTGACCGGCGGCGCCAAAGGAATTGGCGCCGCGATCCTTAGGGCCGCCGCGGCTGAAGGCGCCGTTCCGGTAATCGTGGACCGCGACGTGGACGCTGGCAATCAGTTACAGCGGCAGATAACCGGGAGCGACTTGATCATTGCTGAACTTGCCGAAGCCGAGGCCTGCTATTCGACTGTACAGAAGACAATTGAAAAGCACGGACGCCTTGATGCGCTGGTCAACAACGCCGGAGTAAACGATAAAGTCGGCCTTGAGCATGGCAGTCCCGAGCAGTACGTCGCATCTCTGGGGCGCAATCTGTTGCATTACTACAACATGGCGCATTACGCGCTGCCTCATCTGAAAAAGACGCACGGTGCAATCGTGAATATCGCTTCGAAAACCGCGGTCACCGGACAAGGCGGTACGTCGGGATATGCATCGTCAAAGGGGGCGATTCTGGCGCTAACCCGAGAATGGGCGACGGAATTGCTTGGGTACGGCATTCGTGTGAATGCGGTGCTACCCGCTGAGGTGATGACGCCACTGTATCGTCAGTGGCTCGATACTTTTCCAAATCCAGACGAAAAGCTCAAAACTATCCTCGCGAAAATTCCCCTGCAACGACGAATGACTAAGCCCGAAGAAATTGCGTCGATGGTAGTATTTCTCGTCTCTGCTCGAGCTGGGCACATGACGGGCCAGCATATTTTTGTGGACGGCGGCTATGTGCATCTCGACCGGGCGCTGACCTAACATGGCAAATTCCGCGCCTCCTGACGACCGGTCTCTTACCGAGAAACGATACATTGCTCCATTCATTCTTATCACCAGTCTTTTCTTTCTCTGGGCTTTTGGAGTCAATCTTAACGACATCCTGATTCCGCGATTCAAGAACGCCTTCCAGTTGAGTGATTTCCAGTCGTCGTTCATTCAGGTTGCGTTCTTCAGCGGTTATTGCCTGGCCGCACTTCCGGCGGGCCGGCTGATGGAAAAAATCGGCTACAAGCGCGGTATCCTGACTGGTTTGGCGTTGTGCGCCAGCGGCGCTTTATTGTTCGTGCCTGCATCAGCGGCCGGCACCTACGCGTTCTTCCTTGTCGCCCTGTTTGTCATGGCTTGCGGCCAAAGTTTCCTTGAAGTCGCCGCAAATCCCTATGTCACAATTCTTGGTCCCGCCGAGAGCTCGGAACGGCGGTTGAACCTGGCGCAATCCTTTAACGCTGTGGGCGCTGTGTGCGCGATGTTACTGGGATTGTTCATTTTGAGCGGTCAGGAATACACGCCGCAGCAGCGGGCCATTTTTTCGGCAGCGCAGGAGCAGGCTTACCGAACCGCGCAGGCGGGCAGCGTGCGACTCCCTTACACACTGATCGCGTGCATCTTCGTCGTTGTTGCGGCGCTGATCGTTGTCATGCATCTTCCGGAAGTTAGCGAAAAGAGCACGCGCTCAGGGATAGAAGAGAAAACGTCCTGGAAGAAGGTGCTACAACAAGGACATCTAGTAAAGGGTGTCCTCGCCCAATTCCTCTATGTGGGCGCACAAGTTGGAGTGGGAAGTTTCGTCATTCGCTTCGCTCAGCACAGTCTTCCCGGATTAGGTGCGCGCAGTGCGTGGTATTACCTGCTGGGACATTGGATCGGATTCATGTTGGGGCGTTTCGGCGGCTCTGCACTGATGAAAACCGTCGCTGCGCCGCGTCTCCTCTCGATCTTCGGGGCTGGCTCCTTGATTTCGATAATTGTCGCCCTCTCAGCAGGTGGATCTGCATCCGTGTGGGCTCTTGTTCTGATCGGGTTTTTCCACTCAATCATGTTCCCCACGATTTTTGCGCTTAGCATTAAGAATCTCGGGCCGCTGACCAAGCGAGGCTCTTCTCTCCAGGTCATGGCGATTCTCGGAGGGGCGGTTCTGCCGGCCATCATGGGGCGAATCTCAGATGCCACAAGCATCCGGACCGCCTTTATCGTCCCACTAGTCTGCTACATTTACATCTTTTATTTCGCCGTAGAGGGCTACAAGCCAGGCAAGGCGGGCACGAAAGAGATGGCTACCGTGGCCAGCGTCACACAGGAATCATGACTCGCCGATTTTGTTTGACCCTCGATTTGAAAGACGATCCCGCGCTGATTGCTGAATACCGGAAGTATCACGAAAAAATCTGGCCGGAGATCACGGAAAGCATTAAGGATTCCGGCATCGTGGACATGGAGATTTACCTGCTCGGCACCCGGATGTTCATGATCATGGAAGTGAATGAGAACTTTTCTTTTGAGAAGAAGGCAATGGCCGACAAGGGAGATCCCAAAGTGCAGGCGTGGGAGCAACTGATGTGGAAATTCCAGCAGGCGCTTCCGCAAGCCAAGCCCGGCGAGAAGTGGCTGCGGATGGAGCGAATCTTTAAGTTGGAGGGCTGAGCCGCCAAAATAAGCCGTTACCGGGACGAGTTGCTGCCGTTCGCCATCGCGGAAACCGGCGGCTTGTTGGCGCTCCTGGGGTTGAAATAGATCGAGAAAGTATAGTGCGGCAGATAAATCGGCACAGTATATTCCGCCGCCAAATAAATGTTGGCGTTCTTTCCATAACCATCGCGCAGCACGGTTACCTGGTCAGGGGCGAGTGCAATATTGTATTTCTCGGCTTTGCGCAGAATGGTTTCGCGGAGATCGTCGTCAGTGGCCACGTCGCTATACCCAATACGAAGTCCGATCTGCGAGACCATGTCCCGCATGTCGTCTTTTAGTTCGATGTTGGCCAACTCACACGCGCCGACCTGCCAACCCGCGCTTACCAAAACGTAGAGGGCAGCCAGCGCCAGAACAATTTTGATTTTCTTCATTTTACGTCTGTTCAAATAGCCTGCCGGAGGGAATTGGGAACCGAGTCCCACTCCTGCACGATCCATAATAGGTGCCGTTATGAGCCTTTCAAAGTTACTCACGTACCCGGATTAGAGCTCGGCCCTTCGATTCGGGGATTAAATTCAGGAAAAATTGCGGTAGCTGGGTTCGGTCCGTCAAAAAGAGGAAATGACTCAGAGCGAGAGGGCTGGCAGAAAAGGAAATTTGCTCTATCGGTCTCCCACCAGCCGGCTAATCGTGGCCAGCAGTTCCTGGACTTCGGTGGGCTTTTGCAGCCCGGCATCCGCGCCCTCGGCTTGCCAGGAACTGAGCAGATCGGGAAAGCCGCTGATCACGAGTGTTGCCGGCCTTAGGCGTTGCTCCCGAGCCGCGTGGACCAGGTCATAACCCGCAGTAGGAGTCTCTACGCTGAGATCGGTGAGCACCAGATCGAAGGGGGACTCAGCGAGAACTACCTTGGCGGCCCGAACGGTTGAGGCGGTCTCCACCTCAAAACCCTCCGACTTCAAAACCAGCCCAAGAGTCATCAAGATATTAGGCTCGTCATCGACCAGCAAAGCCTTCAATGCCATTGTTTGAACTCGGTGAGCACATTCTAGCACCGAACCGGCATGCTAACAGTCTAGCAATCGAACGATCCAGAGCTGGATTTGCCCGTCACGCGGTTCGTCGAGAGGCTTCTATTATTTGAGTTCCTGTAGTTTGGAGGATGCCAACTGATTGGCTTCGCTTTGCGCGGGTGCTTCCTTCTGTATCTGCTCGTACTGCTTTTTGGCGTCCACCGTCATTCCGGCGGTCTGGTAGGTTTCCGCCAACTGGAACTCGGCAGCTGCCTTACTCACGGTTTGCGATGGCTTTTCCATGAGCTGCTTGTAGAGATCGACGGCATCTTTTGTCCGGTTGGTATCGCGATAAACTCCCGCTAACGCCAGCTTTGCCAGGGCGGAAAGGTCACGATTGTGATAATCGGCAACGGTTTTGAGCTCACGCTCGGCTGCTGCGTTATCGCCAAGTTGGGCGGACGTAACGCCCATAAAATAGCGTGAGAAGTCGGCAACGTGGGTATGAGGATATTTACTGGCAAGGTCCTGGAACTGTTTGTGAGCTTCTATGGCGCGTTCTTTTGCTGATGCGAAGCTCGGGGAATCAGGCTGAGCCGGCATTCCAGCAGGGCGAACCGGCATGTCAAAGGTCTGAAGCGCTTTACCGAAATCGGCGCTCGCCTTCTCGTCCTGCCGCTCGTTGTAGTACCAGCCACCAATTACGGCCGCGATTACAACCGCGACTACTACGGCGGCAATGATCAGTTTGGCTTGGTGCTCGACCGTCCAATGCATCGTCTGCTCAGCGGCATGCATCGTGGCCCGGCTGAACCGGTCTTGTTTTAACTGATGACGTGCTTCTGCGCGCACTAATTCCCCTTATCCTGATGAGATTCGGAAAGTTAAGTCTATCAGCGGGAAATCTGGAGCGTCAAAGTAATGGCAAGAGCTTCGATCAGCGCGAAGCTTCTTCCAGAATGCCCTTTTCCAGCTTCTCCTGGCACTCAATGCAGTGGCGGGTCCAGGGCACAGCTTCCATTCGCTTGGGATTGATGTCTGTGCCGCAGGAAATGCACTCGCCAAAGCTGCCTTCACGAATGCGGGCCAGCGCGTTCTCGACCATCATCAGCAGTTGGCGGTCATTGTTGCTCTGATGAAATAAAAATTCCTTATTGTAGGAACTGGCCGCCTTGTCGGCGATGTCCTGGGCGACGTCCTCATCGGCGGTGCGGCCGTCCTGCTGCGTGCGAGAGACGGCGCGTCGCAACTCCTGCTGCCGGGTCTCTAACCGCTTCTTGAATGCTTCCAACTTCTTCTTGTCCATCGATTTGTTCCAAACCGAGGCCGCTACTCTGCTTCGCGGGCCTCAAAGCCAAACGGGAATCATATGCGCCTAAAATAAGATGCGTCAACTGTGCGAAAAGCTTCAGGGCTGGTGGAGAAATGTGGGGGGTGGATTAGCGGACGTTTTTAGCCAAGATTGTCATCCTGAGCGGAATTGGTCGTACCCGAAGCGAATGGCTCTGCTTCGCTCAGGATGACACGCTGCCTAGTTGTTTCTGAGCGACTGACCGGCAAACACCATTTCTGAACCCCACTTCTCGGCCAGATCAGCCCAACGGGGGTTGCGTGACTCGATCAAAGCGATTTTCTTCCGTCGCACCCAGCGTTTGAGTTGTTTCTCGCGATTGACCGCATGACGGACATCGTCGAAGCTCTCGTAGTACACAAGGCGATGGCAGCCGTACCTGGCTGCGAATCCTTCGATTTCGCCTAGTTTGTGCTGCAGGACACGGCGACAAATGCTGTTGGTCATTCCCAATGTAGAGCGTTCCAGAGTTACTGCAGACGATGTAAACGAAATATTCGTGTTCTCTCATGGCGCTTTATTGCACTGTCATCCTGAGCGAAATGGATGGTTCGCTTGGCGAACGATCCATGCAGTCGAAGGCCCCCACGATAGCAGGGGCGATTGATTGCTGTGCAGGGAATTCTCACGATGCTGAGGTGAGAATGCCATTTTGGGCTTGTGCTCGTGCGAAGGGGTATGGGGTCCTTCGACTCCGCGGCACGATTCGCGAAGCGAATCGTGCCGCTGCGCTCAGGATGACAGAGAATTGTGGTTCTCCGAAATTGACACTATCTTCATTCTCTTACCAGCACGGATCACGACCCCCGAGAATGGAAGAAGAGCGAGCAGATGTGGAGCGGTGACTGGCTTACCGTTTATTTCAACCGCGTTCTGCCGTATCTTGCGCAAACCGTCTGTAGCTGAGTCCGCCAGCCCCGCACACGCAAGCAATTTTTCCAGCTTTATTAACTTTCTCGGCTGTTCCGGTGGAGCACTGATTACAGCAGTTCGATCAGGGAAGAAGAAGCAGGTCGGGTTGTCAAGAAGATTTTGTATATCAGTGTTGGAACTTGCGCCGACGACTGACGCAAGCGGAACCTTCACCTCCTGCACGGATTCCGGAGCTTCGCCCTTCTGAAACTGTTTCGCCCAATCCTCTGCCGCTTTGGCCGACGCGTCGGACGAATGGAAATCCTTCACGATCCGTGCGGCCAAATCCTTCTTGGCCTGCATGGGATGGGTTT
>Ga0207695_10006344_pt1 | contig 15387 bp, 23 predicted proteins | sample KBSC54metaG_FD_184354 | JGI IMG/M metagenome (GOLD analysis project Ga0207695, IMG submission 184354) | Corn rhizosphere microbial communities from Kellogg Biological Station, Michigan, USA - KBS C5-4 metaG (SPAdes) (version 2) | ecosystem: Host-associated > Plants > Roots > Rhizosphere > Soil... | reverse complement strand
GACCCGGTACTTGTCCTCCTGGAAGACGCGGTCGGCCACGTACTCCTCGGCGGCCTCGTCGCCCATGGTGGAGGCGCGCTGCGGCAGCAGGTCGCGGTACAGCGGGGGCACCACCTGTGCCAGCCGCCTGGGTGACTCGTGCTGGAACCACACCTGGTCCAGCCGGGTGGGCCAGCCGGTGACCTTGGGCGGTGTCTCGATGCGCCTCACCCGTGTAAGTATGGGCCTCCGTGGAGTAAGGTAGGGTGCATGAAGAGGCTACTGGTCCAGACCCAGCTCAGCAACTACGACAAGAACGGGAAGTTCATCCTGGAGTGCGACTCCGGGTGGCAGATGGTGATGGGCCGCGTCCGGGAGATGCTGGCTCTCAACCCGCAGCTGCACGTCGACGTGATGTGCCCGCTGTTGCACTATGGTCGAAACGACGTCAGCCAGGTCGTCACCTCGCCCCTGGACCTCAACGCTGACCTGTTTGCCACCAAGCGTGTCAGCTTCGTCCAACAGTGGGTCGAGCCCAATGCCCTGCAGACGCGCTATGACTTCAGCGTCGAGAACATGGGCTCTGCTCTGCGCCTGCGCGGCCACCGCGAGAACCGCGAGAGCCGATACGACGCGGTCTACGTCAACGACCCGATGCACCTCCGGAACTTCAAGGCCCTGTTTCACCTCCAAGCCGGCTACCAGCCGCGCTTCTACGTCCACTCCCACTTCGTCGACCTGCCGTCGAGGCCCAAGTTCCCGGCAGAGGCCAGCCTGTGGTGGGGGCAGTGTGAGGCGGCCCTCAGGTCCGACTTCAACTTCTGGCAGTGCACCAGCACCATGCACGAGTTCATCAGGGAGATGCGGTGCTACTACAACCCGAAGCTCGTCGATGAGGTCGAAGCGGGCTCCGCGCCTTGGGACGACGGGTACTCGAGGGCCGAGATCAACTCGCGCGTTGACATGTCGAAGGTCCGCTTCACCCCCGAGCGGTGGCGGGAGCTGACGAGGGGCAAGCACGTCATCTTCTTCCCGAACAGGATCAGCCCGTCCTCCGGAGACTACACCAACGGCATGCGTTTCATGTTCGACATCCTTCCTGAGCTGCGCAAGCGCCGGCAGGATTTCGTGGTGGTGTGCGGCAACCCCAACCAGAAGTTCACCAACGAGGAGCTGGAGGAGAAGTGCGGCCTCAACGGCTACGTCCGGCTGGTCTCCGGTTCCTTGAACCGCGACGAGTTCAAGTTCGTGGCGTTGTACAGCGACGTGGCCCTGGGCCTCTACGACAACGATGCCTACGGCGGGACGGCGGCCCGGGAATGCGTGGAGCTGGGGTGTATGCCACTGTGGCTCGACCTCAACGAATACTCGAGCCTGGCACGGGAGGCCAAGGTGGGCGACCTGGTGCTGGCCAAGCCCGACTTCTCTGACCTGGGCGACAAGCTGTTCGCCCTCCTCGACATGCCCCTGGGAGCCCGCAGCGACGCACAGCTTGCCTTGCGTGCGGTGGTCCAGCGGAGGTGCTCCTACGAGTCGACCACGCTGGAGGCCATGCAGCGGATGGGCCTGCTGGAGGAAAAGTGAAGGAGGCCGACAAGCGTCCTGCCCCGCCCGAGACTCCGACGGGAAAGTGCGTCTTCTGCGGCGGCCTCGTCAAGGGAGAACACAAGCACGGCCCGAGACCCGGCGTCGACGTCAGCAGGATCCCCATCGGACCGGGCGGCCGCCAGTACTTCGGCTGGACGTTCTTGGGCTACCACTGCGTGCAGTGCGGCCTGGTCTACAAGTTCCCTCCTCCTGAACCGAAAGCAGCCGGCTGAACTTCTGCCTTCCGGTGGCCTACAATGGCCGCCATGCGAGTGCTGATCACAGGTTGGGCAGGCTATCTAGATCGTGCTGCTTCGTGAGTACGATCTAGAGACAGGCAAGGTCAGGCAGACAACAACTCGTTACGGACACTTCAAGTGTGACGCATGTGGACGTGAGTATGACCGTCCCATGAAGTGCAGGCGTTCAGAGCGGGATTCATGCAGCAGAAAGTGCACGAACCGCGGCCGCAAGCACACGGATGCCTGGAAGCAGGAAACCTCGCAGCGAATGATGGGCGAGGGAAATCACTTTCACGGAAAGACGCACGGCCTTATCGCCCGACAACGTATGTCGGATGCCCAACGGCAACACGCTGCATCGCTCACCGTGCTCGAACGTAGCGAGTGCTATGCTCGTGACGTTCAGGGTCCCAAGAATCCATTCTACGGGCACCGCCACACTGACGAAACTCGAGCTCGCATGTCAGAATCTCGGGGGCGTCTGATTGCCGAAGGAAGGGTGACTTGTGGTTCTCGTGGTCGCAAGGGGACGTACTCTTCATCGAAGACGATGAACGCTGAGCGGTACGACAGTTTCTTCGAGCTGCTCTACATGCAGCTGCTGGACGCTGACAATTCTGTGCGCACCTGGACGAAAGCGCATGGGATCCGAATCCTGTACCACTGGTCGGGCGCAATTCGAACGTACGTTCCTGACTTTTTGATCGAGCGTGGTGACCAACGTGTCATCGTAGAAGTCAAGGGGTACGAAGAGCCCTCGAAGCTGAACGCCAAGCTAAACGCGCTCGAAGAACACTGCGAGGATACGGGTGTGCAGTATGAGTACGTTGACCACGGTGCGCTAGAACAACGAGTGCATGCTGTGTACGGTTGCAGCATTGCAACCCTGAGAAAACGCGGAAGGACACAATGAGGATTTTGATCACGGGCGCAGCCGGTTTCATCGGATCCAACCTCTTCAGGCGGTGCATCGACGAGGGGTGGCAGGTCACCGGCGTCGACGACATGAGCAACGGGCACTGGGAGTTCCTGCCGTCCCTCGTCGACAAGCACCACGTCTTCATCCCCGGCGACTTTGCGGGGTCTGAGGTGCTGCGGGAGCTGAAGGATCACGCGTTCGACGTCGTCTTCCACCTGGCCGCGGTGCCCCGGGTCTCCTACTCCGTCAAGTACCCGCTGCGGACCCACGACGTCAACGTGACCCGGACCCTGGAGCTGGTTGCTGCCGCACGCGACAAGGTCAGGAGGATCGTCTTCGCCTCCAGCTCGTCCGTCTACGGCGGGGCCGACCAGTTGCCCACCCCCGAGGACGCCCCCAAGCGTCCGAGGTCGCCCTACGCCCTGCAGAAGTCGATCATCGAGGACTACCTTCGCATGTACGGCGACCTGTACGACCTTGACTCGGTGTGCCTGCGCTTCTTCAACGTCTTCGGCCCACACCAGCTGGGCGACAGCCCGTACGCCACGGCGGTTTCTGCCTGGCTCGACGCCATCAAGCGGGGCAGGCCCATGCGGAGCGATGGCGACGGCACTCAGACCCGTGACATGTGCTACGTCGACAACGTGGTTGAGGCCTGCGTGCGAGCGGCCACCTCTCCGGGCCAGTTCAACGGCAGGTGCTACAACGTGGCCTGCGGCGACCGGACGGCCAACTTCGAGATCTCGTCGGCCTTGATGAAGCGGTACCCGCGGGCCCAGATCCAGACGGCTCCTTGGCGTCCCGGCGACGTGATGCACACGCAGGCCGACATCAGCAGGATCAGGGTCGAATTGGGCTACGAGCCCAAGGTCCGCTTCTGGGAGGGCCTCGACCGGACGATCGACTGGTACGAGCGGAACTGGAACACGATCAAGGACATGAAGCTCAATACGTAGCAGCATGGCCCGACCCTCCGCACGGCAGCTGCTTCGAGAGTACGTCCTCCTCGTGGTCGAGGCCGCTGCCTCCGGGCAGGACGCCGTCCAGCACGGCCTCGCCCTGATGAAGACGCAGGCCTACGAGGGGCGGGCGCTGGTCCTGTACGATCCCAAGAAGTTGGCTGAAGCATCCGAGCACGAGGAGGGGTTCGACGCCGGCGTCCAGTACCTGGCAGGCGAGGGCCTGATCGTCGGCTACGTTCGCTACGTGCAGCACAACAGCGACTGCCTCAAGGCCGCCGAGATCCAGTCGTCGGCGGCCCAGAAGGGCTTCGGCCCGCTGATGTACGACATCTGCATGTCCCTGTCGCCCGGCGGCATCATCTCTGACCGCGTCAAGACTTCCGATGCCGCCCAAGGCGTGTGGAAGGGCTACGACGACGGCCGCCGGCCCGACGTCATCTCTCGGAACCTCGACGACGAGAAGAACCCAAAGACGCCGCCCAAGATCGACGACTGCGAGCTGGTCGGCAATGCCGTCCTCGACAAGGCCTACAAGGGCGCCCACGTCGATACCGGGGCCCTGGAAAAGAAGCACCGCGACACGCTGCAGGCGCTGGCGAGGAGGGGTCACAAGCCAGCCGAGGTCGAAAAGCTCCTCAGGACTGCTGCCCAGAACTACTTCGAGGTCCGCAACTGGAAGGGCTGACCGGACGGGTGTAAAAGGGCCCGCGCCGGTGTACCATGTCTCGCGATGAGACAACGCACCGTCAGCGACATTCGCAACGAGCTGGCCCAGCTCTTCTGCAGCGGACAGTTCACTAGCGTCAACCGCGAGGCCTCGATGACGTCGCTGGTCGGCAAGCGGACCGTCGAGCTCGTCGGGGCCTCCTTCGTCGCCTCGGAGGACGCCCTCTTCGGCACCGTCGACTGGGACTACGTCAAGCGCGAGGAGAGGTGGTACGACACCTGCTCACGCAACGTGTTCGACATCCCGGGCGGGCCGCCCAAGATCTGGAAGGCCATCTCCAGCAAGAAGGACGGCACCGTCAACTCCAACTACGGCTGGTGCGTCTACAGCGCCGAGAACGGCGGCCAGTACTACAAGGTCCTCGAGGAGCTCCGGAAGAATCCCGAGAGCCGCAGGGCGGTGATCATCTACACCCGCCCCTCGATGTGGGAGGAGTACGACCTGGACGGACGCAGCGACTTCATGTGCACCAACGTCGTTCAGTACCTGGTCCGCGGCGGTTCATTGCACGCCTGCGTTCAGATGCGTAGCAACGACGCCGTCTTCGGCTACAAGAACGACCGGGCCTGGCAGCACGAGGTCCTGAAGCGGCTGGCCAAGGACCTCGACCTGCCCGTCGGCGACCTCCACTGGCAGGTCGGCTCCCTCCACGTCTACGAGCGGCACTTCTACATGGTCGATCACTTCTGGCGGACGGGCGAGCACAGCATCACGAAGGCGAGGTACCGTGAACTGTACCCGTCCTCGCCGTACTGTCAGAGCACGGAGGCGTGACATGACCTGCATCGTGGCGGTGAAGAAGGGCGGGACGATCTGGTTGGGCGGGGACCGGGCGGCGACCAACAGCCACCTGGACCGGACCATCATCAAGGACCCCAAGGTCTTCCTGAAGGGAGAGGTGGGCTTCGGCGTCTGCGGCTCACCCAAGGTGATGGACGCCCTGGCACACGGCATCGAGCTGCCCGCCCAGAAGGGCGGCTCCGACCGGTCGTTCCTGGTCGGCACCCTGGTCCCGGCGATCCGCAAGGGCCTGGTCGACCTGGACGCAGCGGGCAAGGACTCGAGCCCGTTCGGAGGCTCGCCAGGCATCACCTTCGAGGGTGAGATGCTGCTGGCCTACCGGGGCGAGCTCTACAAGCTGCAGGGCAACTTCCAGCTGGTCGCCAGCGACAAGGACTACGATGCGACCGGCTCGGGCGCGCCGTACGCCCTGGGCTCGCTGGCTGAGACTTGGCGGATGGAGAGCCCGCGGAAGCGGGTCATCGCCGCCCTCGAGGCGGCCGCCGAGGCCAACGCGGGGGTCGCCCCGCCCTTCGACGTGGTGGTCCTCAAGTCCCGCTGTAGGAGGGCCCCATGACCCTCGATGAGCTCAAGCTGCAGATCGAACAGATCTGCGTCGAAACGACGAGAAGCGTTCTCCATGCAGAGTCGCTAGAGAGATCCTGGGACATCAAGCGGGAGGGAAGCGAGCGTCTACGAGCCTTGTTCGAGGAGTACCGTGACGACGTCTTTCGCCTCTCGAAGCGATTGCCAGACCACTGGCAACCCGAGAGGGATCTGAAGGAGCAAGAGCCGGCGACGTGGCACTTCCTGCGCGACAATGCCCTTGCTTTTTTTACCTGCTCTTGCGGATCACGTCAGGATAGCTGTGCGGAAGACGGTGAGGGCAACTTCTCGACGTTCATCTTCACGCAAGAAGGCAGCGTCTTTCGCAGGGTGGAGAAGAAGCAATGACCTGCATCGTGGGCCTCGAACACCAGGGCGCTGTCTACGTCGGTGCCGACAGCTCGGAGGTCGACATCGAGTCGATGGCCGCAGCGACACGCAGCGACACCAAGGTGTTCCTGGCCGGCGAAGGTCGCTTCGTCATCGGGTTCTCGGGCTCCTGGCGCGTCGGGCAGCTGCTGCGCTATGCCCTGAAGATTCCGCAGCAGCCCGCGGACAAGGACGACATGGCCTTCATGGTCACCAACTTCGTCGACGCCGTGCGGACGGTGCAGAAGAAGAAGGGGACCATGAAGAAGGAGAACGAGGTCGAGGAGTCCGACTCCGACTTCGTGGTCGGCTACCGCGGGAAGGTCTACGTGGTTCGAGCCGACCTCGCCGTCGCCCGCACCGTCCACGACTTCGGGGCGGTGGGCTCCGGCGAGCAGGTGGCTCTGGGTGCGATGCACGCGACCCGCAATCGCCGCATCTTCCCCGAGACTCGCATCAAGATGGCGCTCGCTGCCGCGTCAGAGTTCTGCGCGGGAGTGCGCCCGCCCTTTCACATCGTCAAGCTGGAGCCCGAGGAATGAGCGGAAACCCGACGTTGACCGTCTACTGCGGTCCCATGTTCTCGTCGAAGACGACCCGGTTGCTGGGCGACTTGGAGCGGTTCACCCTCCAGCGCAAGCGCTGCGCCGTCTTCAAGCCGTCCCTCGACGACCGCTACAGCAATGACGAGATCGTCTCTCACGCCGGCTGGCGCCACCCTGCGCTGACCGTCAAGGCGGGGGCTGACGTCCTCGACGCGCTGGCACTCTCGGACGAGATGCCGCAGGTCGTCTTCGTCGACGAGGCCTTCATGCTGCCTGGCATCGCCGACGTCGTCATCTGGCTGTACCGCAGCGGCATCTCGGTCGTGGTGTCGACCCTGGACATGTCGTACGCGGGCAAGCCGTTCCCCGAGGTCGTCAAGCTGCTGCCGTGGGCGACTCGGGTCGAGAAGTGCTCTGCAGTCTGCACCCAGTGCGGCGCTGACGCCTTCTACACCCACAAGAAGCAGGTGACGGGCGAGGAGATCGAGGTGGGCGGGGCCGAGCTCTACGAACCTCGCTGCTTCCGGCACCACGTGGCCATCGACAGCCGGCCCGACATCGCCAAGTGAACCTCGGGGCCTCCCCGTGGTAGGATGGCCGCATGCTACACGGCGTTCGCAAGCAGCTGACCATCAACGTGCCACAGCCTGTGCTCCACCTGGCGCACGGCTTTCGCGAGGCCGGTCACGTCCTGTACCTGGTGGGTGGGGCCGTCAGGGACGCCGTTTTGGGCCGGCCGCCCAAGGACTTCGACCTGGCGACCGACGCTCGTCCGGAGCAGGCCAAGCGAATCGCTGAGGGGCTGGGCTACAGCGTCCTCGAGGTCGGCGCCGCCTTCGGCGTGGTCGCCGTGACGCTGCCCTTCCCGACCGAGAAGGTCGAGATCGCCACCTTCCGCGAGGACCTCAGCGCGGGCCGGCACCCCGAGGTGCGCTTCGCCGGCATCGAGGAGGACGTCAAGCGACGTGACCTGACGATCAACGCCCTCTTCTACGACATCGAGCGCGGCGAGGTCGTCGACCTGGTCGGGGGCCTGCGCGACATCGGGCTGGGCCTCGTCAGGACGGTGGGGGACCCCCAGGACAGGTTCGCGGAGGATCCCCTCAGGATCATGCGCGCCGTCCGGTTCGTCTCTCGCCTGGGGTACAACCTGGACCGGGCCGCGGCCGAGGCCATCATGGGCGACAGCCTGCTGTCGAGCGTCTCGAAGGAGCGCATCCACGATGAGCTGGTCAAGTCGATCGCCGTCGCCCAGAACGTCCCGAGGCTGATGCGGCTGATGACCCAGCTCGACCTGTGGCGCCGCGTGCTGCCCGGGCTCAAGGTGTCGGCCGACCTCGACGCGCTGGTCTCGTCCCGTGGGATCGACACCAACGACCCGTCGCTGGCGCTGACCCTGCTGCTGGATCGCTACGGGACCGCCGATGTTCCCAACGTGGCCCAGCGCCTGAGGTACCTGAAGTACAGCACGGAGGAGGTCGACGTCGTCAGCTTCCTGCTGCGCTTCCGCGATGTCGGGCCCGACACGGCCCTCGCCTTGCGGCGCCACTTCAACCGGGGCCACGTCGGCACCGATCGCCTGGCCAACTACTTCCTGCAGCGCGGGATGCCTGACCGGCGGTCGTTCGAGGCCTTCAGCCGCTACCTGGGCACCACGCCGGTGTCTGGTGACCTCCTGTTGGCCCAGGGATATTCGGGACCGGCCCTTGGGGTGGAACTGGAGCGGCAGGAGCGGGAATTGTTCTGCGGCCTCCTGGAGAGACATGGCTGACATGAATAGCACGTGCCCCAAGACGGGAGCACGACACGCCTGGGTCGAGGGACCCGACCCGTTCCAGTACCAGTGCGACGACTGCGACTCGTTGTTGGATCAGGCCGACCCCGAGCGGGCGACCTGGCCTGAGACGTGGATGACAGTGGCCCGCACCATCGCCTTGCGGTCGTACGACCCGCGGCTCAAGGTGGGGGCGATCGTCGTCTCCAGCGACAACACGCAGCTGCTGTCGCTGGGCTACAACGGCAACTACAGGGGTGGACCGCACGTCCATGAGTCGACGGTCCCCGGCAAGAGCGGCTTCATCCACGCCGAGGTCAACGCCCTCGTCAAGTGCGACTACAACTTCCCGAAGCAGAAGCACCTGTACGTGACGCACGGTCCGTGCCGCGACTGCGCCAAGCTGGTCATCAACGCAGACATCGTGAAGGTCGTCTACGGCGTCCCGTACCGCGACTCCTCGGGCCTCGACCTGATGAGGTCGGTGGGCCTACAGGTCCTCAGCCTAGAAGAGGCGATCGCTGATGCCACTCGCCGGGTATAGTTACCCGCATGCGGGCACTGCAGGACCAGGACGTCGTCAGGATGATGCGTGAGGAGTGGGAGGCCGGCCTCCGGCGCCTGTCCGAGCAGATCGACATGGTGATGGACGCTCCCGTCGACAAGGACGGCAAGGGAGAACAGGCCCCCGTCCTGGCCCCGGAGCTGAAGGTGCGCCACAAGAAGAGCGGCCTGCGCTACACCATCGAGTCAGTGGGCCCCCACGACGTCATCCTCAGGACCCCGGAAGGCGAGACCTTCCTGGTCGACAAGGAGACGCTGGAGGACGAGTACCAGCTCGACTGACATACCTACGCCATGCTGACGACGTTGGGAGAGGTTCGGCACGCACTTGGGGAGGCCCTTCGACCGATCGATGGGTCGAACCCTAAAAGCGACAACGTCTCCCTTGTCAAGGTGATCGATGAGATCGAGGGCATGATGCCTGACTCTCTCGCCCTTGACTACGAGCGTTCAGACACGGTTGAAAGAAAGCTCAAGAAGAAGCGCGTAAAGACCGCGCTCGTCATCATCATCAAGGATGAGGCATCGAAGGCCATCTTGTCTGGTGAGGACGCAGGTCCTGACGAGTTGTTCCAGTTCATGTACGATGAACTGGAGCGTATGCTCGTCGATGAGCTGGGCTTCAGGCCTGGATCGATGGACGGTGATTACGAACGAGGCAACGCTTACGTCACGATCACATTGGGCGCCGATCCGACAGAACCGACGGCATTTTTGTACATCGAGGCGATCTGATCAGGCCCGGCGGGTCCGGACCCGCTTGCGGACGACCGTCCGCCTGGACGACCTGCGGGCTTTGTCGAAGTCGGGCTTCCAGGTCTCCAGGTCGTCGACCTTGACTGACCCGTCGGGCTGCAGCTCGGTGTCGACGTCTTCCCCGGGGGCGAACCGCGAGGCCGGCTTCTCGTAGGTGACCAGCTTCCGGATGACGAGGCTTCCGCCGCCCTCTGGATCCTTGCGGACGATGTTCTGGTTCATGGCGCCCTGTTCCTGGGACATGACCACTTCAGCGATGTACTGTCTCAGGAGGGCGGTCGTCACGAGGGTACATATACACGACCCGGTCCCGCGGAGATATGTACTGACATGGCGAAGAAGAACCTGCTGGCCGACGTCGACGTGGACGCGATCGTCAAGGGCAGCCTCGACAAGGACACGACCCTACAGGAGCTCCAGGACGCCAAGCGGTACCGCGCTGCGGCCTCCCGAGGCGCGCGCAAGACGACCCTGTCGGCTGAACCGATGGCTGAGGCCTACGTGGCCGAGCCCAAGCCCTACAATCAGGTCAGCGAGTTCGTCTCGCAGAAGACCAAGGACGCTCACACCGCCCTGTACAAGGGCTACGTCGACACCTTGAACCGCGTTTCTGCTGAGCTCGACACCGCGCAACGTGGAGAGGCCGACAGCAAGCACAGCACCTACCGGAGCCTGAAGCTCGACGAGACCTACAACCTCGACAGCGTCTGGCTCCACGAGCTGTACTTTTCCAACTGCTTCGACCCGCACAGCGAGGTCTACATGGACTCCATGGCGTACCTGCGGCTGGAGCGCGACTTCGGGACCTTCGAGGACTGGCAGAAGGACTTCCTGGCCTGCGGCATGGCCTGCGGGCAGGGTTGGGCCGTCTGCGGCTACAGCATGTTCCTCAAGCGCTACGTGACGACGGTGGTCAGCAACCACTCGCAGGACGTGATGCTGGGACTGTACCCGCTGGTCGTCATCGACATGCATGAGCACGCCTACTTCAAGGACTACCAGACCGACAAGAAGAGCTACTTGATTGCCATGATGCGCGAGCTGAACTGGACTGTCATCGAGGAGCGCTTCAAGAAGGCCGAGTCGATCCACGAGGTGCTGAAGTGAGGGTGAAGATGGGCCAGCTGCGGAACCTGTTCACGGAGGGCGCCATCGCCCGCCTGCTGCGCGAGGAAGACGATTCCATGGCGCACGAGTCGGGGGCCAGCGGGGCCAGCCTGGACGCTCAGGTCGATCGTTACCTGGGGGAGTACGAGAAGTCAGCGAAGAAGGAAGAGGGCATGGGCGCCGGCGGCCTCGACGCCTCCGTCGACCAGATGGAGGCCCTCGACTGGCGCGACCTGGTGAAGGGCCGCCTGATCCTGGAGGCGGGCGAGGCCGACAAGGACGAGGACGACGATGGCCCGGACGATCAGGCCCCGGGCGCCGACGCCATGACGGGGGAGGACGACGACAAGCCTGGGCTCGAGACGTTCGACGTGGAGTCGTTCGGCAATGACGTGGCCCGCCTGATCGACAACTACGACAACCTGCTGGAGGTTCGCAGCACCATGCTGCGCCGGGCCCGGGCCTTCCTGGAGAAGGCCTACAGCGACGAGGTCGTCAAGGCCTTCGAGGACACCATGCGCGATGACCACGGCATGGAGGCCGGCAACAGCCCCGAGGACGTCAATTCCGAGAAGTTCGTGGCACCGGCCGCCGACCGGGCCAACGGCTCCGCGGAACCGGGCGTCGGCGGGGGCGGAGGGGGCGGAGGCCCGGTCTGACGGTGCCCATCCGAGCTGACGCCCGGTCGAAAGGGATCCACGTCAAGCTGGACAGGGAGACCCACGCCAACTTCAAGGCGCGCCTGGCCCACCACGGGCTGTCGATGCAGGAGGCCTTCGAGGAGTTCGCTCGCCTGGTGGGCGCCGGCAACAAGACGGCCAACAACATGATGGAGGCCCTGGTTGCCCGCCACGTCCGCCAGGAGCTGGCCGAGGTCGGCGTGGAGCCCATCAGGCGCAATCGCAGGCAGCACCTGCGTGATCTTGACGCTGACACGTTGTACGATCTGATCAATGAAGGCTCCGGAGGTTGAGGCATGAAGCTGCTGGACAGGGCCATCGAGCTGAGCAGGCCGGTGCAGGATCTCGCTGAGGCTGTCGCGCAGCTGGCGCTGAGCCTGCAGAAGGTGTCGCAGGGCGTGGAGAAGGTCGCCAAGAACGTGGGCCTGCTGGCCCAGCAGCAGGCAGCGCACCACCGGATGATCGCTCACATGAACCTGGTGCAGCAGGTCATCATGCGGCGGCTGGCGGAGGGGGGCACCGACACGTCTCTTCCTGACATCGACGTGCCCTCGAAGGACAAGAAGGCCGCGGCCAAGAAGTCCAACTGAACGCACAAAGCGAGCCTACGTACTATTTACCTCGTAGTCCCACCGAGGTAGAGAGAGGTCTGCACACTTGGCCACCGTCCCCTCAGCTATCGCAGCAGGTTCAAGCGGCGCGACGAAGGTCGTAGTCGCGAGGAGCGCCCTGCGCGACCTCTTGCGTGAGGTCATGTGGAACAAGGACTTCTCGGGCTGGTCCTCCAACGCGGAGGGGCCGGCCACCGTCAATGCCAACGTCGACCCGTCGGCCGCGGTGACCGACCCGGTCAACCCAAACTTCACTCCCCAGAACAAGACTGAGTTCGGAGTGGCCGTCAATCAGCTGGTCAAGAACCTGCCCGACACCGAGATGCCGGGGATCTTCAGCGCGGTGAAGACAGCGATCGAAGACGGCGAGGACGCAGAGGAAGAGGAAATCATGAAGACGAAGGCCGCCCAGGGCGGGACTGAGCAGGTCGAGGAGGCCGTCCGCAAGGTCATCCGCAGCATCATCGCAGAGATCAAGCCCCAGCGCCGGCGCGTCAACGAGGCCCCGGGCGACCAGCACATCGACCCGGAGACCGGTGAGATCACCAGGGAACCTGCGGCACCCGCCGCTCGGCCTGGCAAGAAGGGCCCGCCGCCCATCTCTCCTGATGACCCGCGCGCGGCCCCGGGCCACACCGACGCTTCGGGCAACTACGTTCCCGTCACCCGGGTCCGCCTGCCCAAGAACGCAAAGCCGGGCCCGGTCGTCGGCGGCCTGCCCCCCGTCAGGAAGTTCGCTCCGGGCGTCAGCGGCGGCGACTCTGAGCGTCGCCTCAACAAGAACAAGAGCGACCTGTCGAGGGACATGGGTCCGGCCATCGCCGCCTACGAGAAGGGGACCGGCGCGCCCGAGGACGAGCCCGAGGCGCCCGCGGCCTCAGGCGGCAAGCGAGCCTACAAGGCGACCGCCATCGGCAACATGGCCGACGTGCAGGGCGCCACCTTCGAAGAGATCGCCGCCGAGCTGGGCTTCAGCGTGGCCGGCGCCAAGCAGGCCGTCGACAAGGCCCTGACCAAGGCCAAGTTCGTCGGCAACCTGTCGGACACCAGCGTGGAAGGCGACATCGGCGAGGGCGATGACCTTGAGATCATCACCCTGATGGCGATGAACGACTACATCAAGTACCTGGCCCGCGGGGTCGGCGAGCCGGGCGAGGAAGGCGAAGAGCCGCTGACCGCCGCCGACATCAAGCTGATGAAGGACCACCCTGACATCGTCCGTGAGCTGGACGGCTTCCGCGAGTTCCTCCACAAGTACATCCGGAACGCCATGAAGGCCACGCCCGAGGACCTCGACGTCTTCGGCGAGCGACGGCCGTCCGCGGCCGAGGAAGAGGAGGCCTCCGAGGAGATCGCGGCGGCGACTGGCGGCGAGACCGAGCCCGCAGCGAAGCCCGCGACAGCCCCCAAGCCGGCCGGGGCACCCAAGGCAGGCGGCAAGGACACCTTCAAGATCTACCCGGGCGCCAAGGCCTACGCAGGCCCCGACGGCAAGAAGCCGTCGGCCGTCACTCGCGTCAAGGGCAAGGTCTACCGCGCGGGGCAGGACACCAAGTTCGCGCCCGGAGAGCAGGGCAGGGTCGCCCTGGACAACGGGAAGCTGAAGGTCACCAAGACTGACAGCGACCACACCCAGACCTGGGATCCCGTGGAGGAAGGCAAGCGCCCGGTCCTCTACCTGAGGCCCACGGACGATCGCTGATGGAGCTGGTGACCGCCGTCCCCCAGACGCAGGTCGTCGCTGCCGTCCAGTTCGAGCCGAAGCTGATGGACGTCAGGGGCAACCTGGCGACCGCCCTGGAGCTCAGCTTCGAGGCGGCGGCCAAGGGCGCTCGCCTGGTCGTCCTGCCCGAGCTGTGCGTGGGAGGCTACGTCCTGGAGTCGCCCACCGAGGCCATGACAGTGGCACAGGAGAGGGACGGCTACCAGACGCAGGCCTTCGCTGAGGTGGCCCGGGCCCACCAGTGCCACATCGTCTTCGGATACACCGAGCTCTTCGAAGGCAAGCTGTACAACAGCGCTGCGGTGGTCGGCCCGCACGGGCTGGCCGCGCACGCCCAGAAGCACAACCTGTACGGAACTGACAACCTGTGGGCCCAGCCTTCCGAGGCCCCGGCTCCTGTCGTCATCACCCCGGCCGGGCGCCTAGGGGTGTTGATCTGCCGCGACGTCAGCAACAAGTACCGCGAGTCGTATGCCTTCTACAACCCGAAGCAGAAGTTCTACCGGAAGGGCGACGTCGACACCATCGCCTTGCTGACCAACTGGGGCGCGGCCTACGGCTACCCGGACTCAGCCTGGATCGAGCTGGTGGAGGACACCCGGTCCAACCTGGTCGTCTCCAACCGCATCGGCAAGGAGCGCGACATGAGCTACAAGGGCGGCAGCTGCGTCATCAACCCCGACAGGCGCATCTGGACGCACGGGTCGAGCTTCACGGAGGCCGCTGTGGTGGGCGGCGTGGTGGTGCTGGGATGAAGATCAGGCTAGGAAGGCTCAGGGCGTTGATCAGGGAGGCCTCGATGCGGGCCGTCGACGCCCTCAGGAAGGGCGACCTGATCGACTACGCCAACAACAATGGGCCTGTCAAGGGCTGCGTGGTCATCGACCTGCATCCGGAGACGAACCAGGTGACGCTCGACGTCCCGCACGGCCGCCAGCTCGTCCGGATCACGATCAATGCCGACCAGGTCATCGGCATGACGCGGAGCGCGTGACATGGCGAACCTCCAGCAGCTCCACGAGCGCTTCATCGAGAAGGCTCAGCGGTCCATGGACTTTGGCCGGCTGCCCGTCCGGATCCGGGAGCCCGAGCCGCCTGTCATCGCCATCGACAGGTGGCGGGAGCTGGAGGGCTCCCTCTACAAGACGTACAGGTTCAGGCGCGATGAGGACCGCGCTGACTTCATCGTCCAGTTGCTGGCCTACGAGTCGGGCACCCACCACCACGCCCAGATCAAGATCGATGAGGGCGAGGTTGAGCTGAAGCTGACGACCAAGGACATCAACCGGGTCACTGAGCGCGACAAGGAATACGCTCGCTACGCTGACGTCCTGTTCCGCGGGCTGGTGTACAGTCACCGGGATGGAGATGAAGGCTGACACTGACCGCGTGCTGATGAGCGAGGCCCTGCGGGGCCAGGTCCCGGAGCTGGACGGCGAATCACAGGTCGCCTCCG
>Ga0207695_10006342_pt1 | contig 15389 bp, 10 predicted proteins | sample KBSC54metaG_FD_184354 | JGI IMG/M metagenome (GOLD analysis project Ga0207695, IMG submission 184354) | Corn rhizosphere microbial communities from Kellogg Biological Station, Michigan, USA - KBS C5-4 metaG (SPAdes) (version 2) | ecosystem: Host-associated > Plants > Roots > Rhizosphere > Soil... | reverse complement strand
CCGTCGGCGACTTCGCGGCGGATGTCGTGGTCGGTGACGGCGTTGCACAGGCAGATGTACATGCCGCGCATAAGAACGCAAATGCGAATGATTGTCAACTATGCAAATGGCGCGAGCGTTTCGCCGTTCAGGCGGCGCGCCAGCCATGCCGGGGTTCGTCCGGCGTGGGATCGCCGTCCTCGCGTGGCGGCGCGTTGCCCAGTTCGACCCGGCACAGGCCTTCCACCAGCGGCGCGAAATGGCGCAGCGCGCGCTCGTACACCTGCCGCTTGAAGTTCACCACGTGGGCGGCCGGGTACCAGAAATCCACCCAGCGCCAGATGTCGAACTCGGGCTTGTCGCACGCATCCAGCCGCAGCGAGGCCTCGTCGCTGACCAGCTTGAGCAGGAACCAGACCTGCTTCTGGCCGATGCAGGTGGGATGCTGGTGGTGGCGAACGTAGCGCTGCGGCAGCTTGTAGCGCAGCCAGCCGCGGGTGGCAGCCACCACCTCGACATGCTCGGGCGCCAGCCCGGTTTCCTCTTCCAGCTCGCGGTACATCGCTTCCAGCGGCGTCTCGTCGCTGCGCATGCCGCCTTGCGGAAACTGCCAGCCGTCGCGGTTGATGCGGCGCGCCCAGAACAGGCGGCCGTCCGCGTTCAGCAGCACGATGCCCACATTCGGACGGTAGCCATCGACGTCGATCATCTCGTCATCCTCGGGCCGTGCCACGCACCGGCAATAGCCGACGCGCGCAAGGCGATGACCCGATTCAACCATGCAGGCCGAAGCGCGGCAAGCCGGAAAACTTGAACCGTAGCGTGCCCGCCATTAAACTGCCGCGCCCCGCCTTCGGCATCACAAGCGATCCGGCGCGGCGGATTCCCCATGGCTATGTAGCTCAGCCGGTTAGAGCACAGCACTCATAATGCTGGGGTCGGTGGTTCGAGTCCACCCATAGCCACCATTTGCCTTGCAAGATCAGCAAGTTGGATCAGATGGCTCGCCTTCGCCGCGGGCCTTTTCGCGTCAGGCTCACACGATCGGCACCTGGCTGACGTTGTTCTTCGGATCCATCCAGAACGATTCGTTCATGAAGCGGCCGAAGATCTCGCGCGGCAGCACGGAGGTGCGCTCGATCGGCTCCACCTTGGGGCGCACGGTGTGCAGGCCGGGCATGCCGACGCGGGCGTCGAACTCGTCCGCGTGGTAGGCGATGTGGTCGAAGTCGTGTTCGAACCAGGGTTCGCCGATGAACTGGTAGACCGCGCGCAGGGCCGCCGCGGGGTTGCGCACCAGGCTTTCGTAGGTGAGCAGCAGCAGGTGGCCGGGTGCGTACTGGCCGTAGAACGCGTCCTTGATGGCCTGGAAGGAGAAGCCCACCATGCCGCGCGGGTCGGTGAGCGCCTCGACGCGCGAGTACACCGTGGTGTTGGTGTCGAAGCGGAATACCTTGCTGACGCCGACCGGCTGCCGGCGCACCAGCCGTTCCATGCTGTCCAGCACCCAGGACAGCTGGCGCACGCAGGCGATCACCTTCGCCTCCGGAAACAGCATGTCGAGCAGCTGCATGCGGCTGCACCAGAGCCGGCTGGTGTCGAACACGATAGCGGCATCGCCGCCCGCGTGTCCCGCGTAGAAGTTCTCGACCAGGCCGCGCAGCATGGCCACGCGCTGCTCGTCGGAGACGTCGAACGAGAAGTCGTTCTTGCTGCTCGCCTCCGCGATCACCACGCCCATGATGTCGGCGAGCGGGCTGGTCATGCCCGCGTGGAAGCGCGGGTTCTGGTTGAGGATGGCGGCCAGCAGCGTGCTGCCGGAGCGCGGCAGCCCGGAGATGAAGTGGAACTTCCGTGGCGGCTTCGCGGCAGCGGGGGCGGCGGGCATGGGGCGCTCTCCTGTGGATCGGTGCGATGGACGTGGCGTCTGGCGAAATATACGCGGACGCGTCAGGCCGGCGCCGCGGTCGAGGCGCGGATGCGCATTTCGTAGTCGACTTCGACCATCCGCGGCTCGCCCTTGTCCAGCACGCGCAGCAGCAGTTCCTCGGTGGCGCGCCGACCCATTTCGCGCACGGGCTGGTGGACGGTGGTCAGCGGCGGCCACACCTGGGTGGCGATCGTGGTGTCGTCGAAGCCGCAGATGGATACCTCGCCGGGCACCGACACGCCCGCTTCCGCGGCGGCCCAGATCGCGCCGACGGCCATGTCGTCGTCGGCCGCGAAGATCGCGGTCGGCCGCTGCGGCAGCGCCAGCAGCTCGCGCATGGCGGCCACGCCCGAGTCGAAGGAGAACCGGCCCTGGACCATGTACGCGGGGTTTTCCTGCAGTCCCGCGCGACGGAGGCCGTCGCGAAAACCGGCCAGACGCCAGATGCCGGCGCCGTGTTCGGGATCGCCGAGGATATGCGCGATGCGGCGGTGGCCCAACGACACCAGGTGATCCACCATCGCCGCGGCGGCTTCGCGTTCGCGCAGCATCACGCCGATGCAGTCCCCGGGATGGCGCGGCGCGATCGAGGCGAACGGCAGGCCGCCCTGGCGCAGGCGTGCCAGCAGCTGCGGGTGGTCGGTGATCGGCGGCGTGAGGATCAGCCCGTCGGGCCGGTGCCGCGACAGGATGTCCTCGACCCGCTCGACGAAGTCCGCCGCCGCCGAGACCAGCGGCTGCACCATCATGCTGTAGTGCTGCGCCTCGCAGGCCTCCAGCACGCCGGTCTGCACTTCCATGATGTAGCTGGGCGAACGGTTGTCGTACAGCAGGCCGATCATGAAGGAGCGGTTGGTCGCCAGGCTGCGCGCCGAGGTGAGCGGGCGGTAATGGAGTTGCGCCATGGCGGCCAGCACGCGCTCGCGCACGGTGTCGCGCACGTTCGGCTCGTTGTTGAGTACACGCGACACGGTTTTTTTCGAGGTGCCCGAGGCGCGGGCGACGTCGTCGATGGTCGCGCGCGTCATGAAAGTCTGACCGGATTCAATGCGTGGTTCCTTGGTCGGCGCCTGCCGGGTGCTCGATGGTGACGGGGACGCGCCGGCTCGGCACGTTCCATCCGCCCACTTCGATGATCGGCGTCGCCGTGCCCTGCGCGGCGAAATGCGCGGTCAGGGTGAGCGACTCGCCGGGCCACAGCGTAACGTCATTGTCGCTCCACAGGACCGGCAGCACGGGCTGGTCGTCGGTGGGCTGCTTGATCGAAAGGTGCTGGAACAGCGCCACACCGCTGGATCCGACGGGCAGACTCAGCGTGACGGTGGCGATGTCCCGGGCGCCCTCGCGCCGCACGCTCGCCCGCACTTCGCTGGCTGCGCCCGGCAGCGACTGCAGCGCGGTGAAGTCGGCGTACTGCGTCAGCGGCGTGAGGTACCAGTTCGAATGCGGCCAGTCGAGCCGGTCGGCCTGGGTGGAAAGCCAGTAGACGTTGCGGCTGACCGGCTTGCCGTCGGCGGCGGCGAGTTCCAGCTCGACGAAGTACGTGCGCGACAGGCCGGCGGGCGCCGGCAGTGTCGCGACCTGCTGTGCATGGTTGCCGGCCAGCGCGATACCTTGCAGCTTGCGCTCGTAGCGCACGCTGCCGTCGAGGTTGCGTACGCGGATGCGGGCCTGCAAACCCTGCGCGTCGGCCAGCGTGTGGTTGACCAGCACCACGCCATGCGTGTCGTAGGCGTACTGGATGTGCAGCGGCTCGTTGGCCTTCTTCGCGCCGAAGTAGGCGCCGGCCGGGTTCAGGTACCAGTCGTACAGGTGCCAGTGCAGCGCAGGCCAGGCGTTGTTGAGCATCCAGTGGATCACGCCGGTGGCGGGGCTGGCCGCGTCCATGTGCGCGTTGAACGCCTCGAACTCGGCGCGGGTGTTGTCGTAGTTGTCGAGCTGGGCCTTGGCGATGTAGTCGGCGAGATCCTTCGGTGCGCCGTAGCGCCTGACCAGCGCGTTGTCGAACGGTGCGAGGCTGGCGAACGGCGACCACGCGGCGGAGGCGTGGTATTGCCGCGTCTGCGGGTACTTCCAGAGTGCTTCCTGCTCCTGCGGCGAGAGCATGCGTTGCAAGTCCTCCATCCGCGGAATCGCGGCGCCCGCGCCGACCTCGGAGTCGAAGCCGAACGCGCCGCCCAGCTTGTCCGCATACCAGTAGGACGGCGGTATCCACGCGTACGGCCCGGCCATCTTCATGCCGGACGGCCCGGTTTCCGCCGTGGCCTGGTCCGCGGCCGCCGCGATGACCGGCAGCGTCCAGCCTTCCGCATGCAAGGTGTCGACGTACATCTTCGCGATTGCGGGCGGCGGCGCGTTGTCGCTGCCGATCAGGAAGGCGATCACGGACGGGTGGTTGCGCAGCAGACGCGCCTCGCTGGCCATGGAGTCTTCGGCCACTTTCATGTCGGCGGCATCCCAGGGCTTGCCGCCGGTCTTCGCCGCCGACTCCCACATGTCGCAGCATTCCCAACCGGCGAGTATCAGGATGCCGTCACGGTCGGCGAGCTCGTAGAAGCGCTGGTCCTCCAGCTTGCCCTCGCTGCGGATGGTGTTGAGGCCGAGGTTGCGCACGTAGCTGAACTCGGCCTCCATGCGCGCGCGGTCGTCGCGCAGGAACAGGTCCGGCGCCCAGCCGGCGCCGCGGATCAAGAGTGGCTTGCCGTTGACGACGAACTGGCGATAGCCCTGCTTCGTGAGATGCGAGCTGACGCTGCGGATGCCGAAGCTCGCGCCGGCCTTGTCGGATGTCGCGCCGTCGACCGTGGCGGCCATCCGCAAGTCGTACAGCGGATGCGCGCCCATGCCGACCGGCCACCAGATTTCCGGATGGCTCAGCGTGAGGGCGGGATCCGTGCCGGGCGAGAACGTCACCGTCTGCGTCTGGCCGGGGGCGAGCTGGATGGTCTGGTGCAGCGACACGCCGGCGACTTCGCCGGTGATCGTCGCCGCGTGCGCCACCGTGTCGAGGTTGCGTGCCTCCACCGTCACGGTCAGTGCAGCGCGCGCGAGATCGGGCAGCGACAGCGTGGTGGATACCTGCGGATAGCGCAGCTCGACCGGTCCCGTCTGCACGATGTCTACGCCGCGCCACGGCCCCATGTTGTTGTCCGGTGGCGTGGGGTTCCAGTCCACCCAGCCGATGGTCAGGGCCTGGCGCGGATCGGCCGGATGCACGCGCAGCGCGAGCACGTTGACGCCGGCATGCACCCAGCGCGTCACGTCGAACTCGTGCACCGGATAGGCGCCGGCGACGGCGGCGTGGTCGGCGACCAGGTGCCCGTTCACCCACAGGTCGGCGCTGGCGACGATGCCATTCGTGCGCAACAGCGTGTGCGTCCCCGCGGCGGCCTTCGCCAGCGTGAATTCGCTGCGGTACCACCATGGATTCACGAACAGCTGGCCGCTGGCATCCGGCACCTGCACCGCGCGCAGGTTGTCGCTGTGGAACACATCCGGAAACTTGCCGTTCTCCAGCAGGCCCGCCATCACCGTCGCGCGGCCGCTCACCGGATACCAGTCGCGGGTGGAGAAACCGGCGGCGGAGATCGTGGCGCCGCCTTGCTGCGCCTTGGCGCTGTCCTGGATCTGCCAGTGGGCGATGGCGGTGACGGAGCCGGCGCCGCCGTTCACCGGCGTGGGTGCGTAGGTGGTCGCGGCGTGCGCCAACGGCGCGAACGCCAGCGTCGCGAGCAGCAGCAATACGGGTCGGGTGAGGGTGCGCATGATGTCAGTCGTTCCCCAGATAGGCTTCGCGGATTTCCACCGGCGCGAACGGCCAGCAGCGGTTGACCTTGGCCCAGATTGCGAACACCACGAGGCCGGCGACGATCCACGCACCGGACAGGATCAGCGACATCGTGGACGCCGACACGTAGACGTAGATCCAGCCCGCGAGCGCCACCACGCACGGTATCGGGTACAGCCATTGTCGGTATGGCCGGATCAGCAGCGGCTGGCGTTTGCGCAGCACCACCAGCGCGGCGATCTGCGCGATCGACTGCACGATGATGGTGGCCGCCAGCAGCATGTTGATGACTTCGGTGAGGTCGAAGAACGTGCCGATCGCCGTCACCACGCCCATCGTGAGCAGAGCCACGTGCGGGAAGCCGTGCTTCGCGTGCAGCTTGCCGAACACCGACAGGAACACCTTTTCGTGCGCCGCCTGGAACGGCACGCGCGAGCCGCCGAGCAGGCCCGCGAACACCGAGGCGAACGCGGTCACGATGATCAGGACGGTCATGCCCGCGGCGGCCAGGTGCCCCCAGCTGCGCTCCACCACCAGCGAAGCTACCGACCTGGATTGGGCGATTTCCTGCCACGGCGCCACGCCGAGCACGCTGAGGTTGAGCACGAGGTAGACGACCATCATCGCGATGATCGAGATGATGATGGAGCCGGGCATCGTGCGGCCGGGGTTGCGCAGCTCGTCGCCCATGTAGGCGGTGGTGAAGTAGCCGAGGTAGTCGTAGATGCCGAGGATCAGCCCCGCGCCCAGGCCCACGAAGAAGTGGCTGCCGAATGCGCCGGCCGGGTAGCTGAAGGCGAATTCCGGGTGGAAGTCCGAGAAGCCCGCCGCCGACACGCCGATCACCGACACCAGCATGATCACCCACAACGCGATGGTGATCGCGCGGATCGATTCGATCCGCCGGTACAGCAGCCAGGTGACGAGGGCGGTCGCCGCCAGGCTGACCAGATGTACCGGCCACCAGCCGAGGTGCGGGAAGAAATACTCCAGGTACTCGACCATGCCGATGATGCCGGTCGACATCAGCAGCGGGATCGTCAGCAGCACCGTCCAGATGAACAGGAACGGCATCAGCTTGCCCGTGCGGTACTGGAACGCTTCGCGCAGGTAGACATAGGTGCCGCCGGAGCCGGGCATGGCGGCGCCCAGCTCCGCCCAGACCAGGCCGTCGGCCACCGCGAGCAGCGCGCCGGCGATCCAGCCGACCACCGCCTGCGGCCCGCCCATGGTGGCGACCATGATCGGGATAGTGATGAACGGCCCGATGCCGCACATCTGGGTCATGTTGATCGCGGTGCCCGAGAACAGGCCGATCGATCGGTGGAAGCCGTCGCTGCGGATGGGCTTGGATGCGCTGGGATCTGGCATGTCTGCCTTGCCGTTGTGGGTTGGATGCAACGCGGTGCGCTTGAACTGCAACCGTGGCGTCATGCCCGCGGCAGCGGGCATGACGCCACGGTCAGAACCACCGGAGCGGCGAGGGAACCGCTCCGGTCGCCGCTACGGTCACCACTGCCCGCGCACGCCGACCATGAACATGCGCTCGGAGAAATTCGAGTGCGCGGGCTGGTCGGGCCACACGAGGTAATACCGTTGGTATTCGTTGGTGAGGTTGGTGCCGTCCACGAACACCTCGGCATACTTGTTGATCTTGTACGAGACCGACGCGTCGAGGTACTTCTGCGGCGCCTCGTACATCTCCATGCCGGTGATGCCGCCCACGCTGTCCATCACCGCGCGCCGCGAACGGTAGTTGTACGCGAGGCGGGCCTGGAAGCGGTCGTCCTGGTACCACAGGATGAAGTTGCCGGACTTGGTGGAGTTGTCCTGGAACGGGATCTTGGCGCCGGACAAGTCCCGTTCGCCCGAGTTGCTGGGCGCGTAGGTGGCGTTCACCTCCATGCCGGTCTTGGACAGGATGCCCGGCAGGAAGGTGAAGCCCTGGCGGTAGTCGAATTCCGCGCCGTGGATACTGTTGCCGGTGCCCTGCACGGGCTCGTTGATCACGATGCAATGGTTGCGCACCACACCGTCCTCGTCCGGCAGGGTGCAGTTGGTCACGCTGCCACTCTTGATGAAGCTCTGCACATTGATGCGGAACAGTGCGAGGCTGAGCATGCTGGTGGGGTTGATGTAGTACTCCAGCGACGCGCCGTAGTTGGTGGAACGCCACGGGTTGAGGCTGGGGTTGCCGCTCGACTGGCCGTTCGCGACGCGGAAGATCGGCCCCTGCGGCGTCTCCATCAGCGAGTAGTTCAGCTGCAGCCCGCCACCCCAGGTGCTGAGGTCCAGCGGCATCATGTTCTTGGAATAGGCCAGCCGGAATTTCAGCTGGTCGGTGATGTCCAGCGAGAAGTTGGCCGACGGCAGCACGTCCTGGTAGCTGCGTTTGGTGATGGAGGTGCCGACGTCGGCGGGTTCGTCGCCGTACGAACCCGGGGCGCCGCTCAGATGCTGGGTGACGTTCAGGTGGGTGCGGATCACCCGCACGCCGACGTTGCCGCTGTACGGCATGTTGCCGAGGGTGCCGCTGAAATCGCCCTGCAGATAACCCGTCAACTCCTTCAGCCCCACGCCCCAGCTGGTGCCCGGCTCGCCCACCTGGACGGTATCGGGGTAGAGCGACTTCCAGTACGCGATGGGGTTGATCATCGCAGAGGGGTTGATCGCCCAGAAGTTGATGCCCGAGCCGAGCAGGTTGGTGTACTGCTTGAAGTTGCCCGACAGCGGCGCGGCGGTGTTCGGCATCGATATCGCGGACAGCGGCCCCGCGCGGAAGTAGCCCTGGTCGTTGCCCGCGGTGCACGAGCCGCTGTTCATGACCACATCGGCGCCGACGTAGCGCACCAGGCAGCCGTTCGGGTCGGTCGCGCCCATGCCGGCATAGACCGGCGTTTCCAGCGTCCAGCCGAGGTTGTTCGCGCTGCGGATGCTGTTGCGCACGCCGAATTCGAGCTGGAAACCGTCCTGGAAATCGTACTTGCCGTCGAAACGCAACGCGTTCAGGGCCACCTCGCGGTTGTAGTCGCCGGAGGATTCCAGCGTCTTCATCGTCCAGCCGCTGGGGTTGGCAAAATCGCTGGCGAGCGACGAAGGCATGCCGATCGTGAGATAGCGGCCGCCGAAGTTCGCGACGATCGGTATCGTGTTCTGCGGCACGCCGTTGGCGTTGAACACGCGGTTGCCGCCCAGCTGCGATGGATAAATCATGGTGCCGGGCGGCACGTTCACGCCGTCGTTCAACACGTTGGGCCACAGCGCGCCGTCGGAATCGGAGATGTTGACGTCGGTTTCGACGTTCGACTGGGACGCGGTGTCGCGGATGCCGCGCAGGCTGGCCGTGAAATTGCCGCCGTTGTCGTAGTCCAGCTGCAGGTTGAAGTTCTTCGCGATCGAGCTCTTCTGGATGATCTGCGAGAACGACTCCACGTCGCCCGGCCACTTCTCGTACACCTGCGTGGTGTACAGCTGCGAGCCCTCCCAGCCCGGTTCCGGCGTGCCGTAGGAGCCGAGCGCGGGGCTGCCGGTATTGCGCGATTGCAGCGGCACGTAGGTGGCGCCCTGCCAGTTGGTGGAGTTGAACTGGATGCCGAAGTTGCGATCGTACTGGCGCTGCTGCGAGTAGAAGTAGTCGCTGGTCAGGCTGAAGCCGTTGCCGAGGTCCATCTGGAACGAGGCATTGCCGGATTTGCGCTTGCGTTGGGTGGTGGTGTCGTAGAGACCGATGTTCTGGCTGCCCATGAACACGCCGTTGGACTTGCCGTCGCCGTTGACGTCCACGCTGCCGTCGGCGTTCTGCACCATCTGCGACGGGATCGGTGCGCCGTTCCACGCGGTCATGAAGCCGTTGTAGCTGGCCGCGCTGGTGGCGTTCTCGCCGTTCAGCACGACGCCGTACTGGTCGAGGCCCTCGGTGGAGTTCATCCGCCGGGTGTTGGAGAAGTCGGCCGACACCAGCAGGCCCCAGTGGCCGTCGTCGTTGAACGAGATCAGGCCGTTGGCCTCGGGCCCCCAGTGGCGCGTGGTCGAGCCGCGCTCGCCGTTCGCGGAATAGCTGTAGGTGAAGCCGCTGGGCAGATCCCAGGGGCGGTAGGTATGCAGGTTGATCGCACCGCTGATGCCGCTGTCGGTGGTGCTGGCGGTAGCCGACTTCAGCACGTCCACGCCGTGGAACAGCGTGGACGGCAGCATGGTGAAGTCGGGCTGCTGCGAGTCGATCTGGTCCGCCGTGATGAACACTTCGCCGTTCAGCATGGTGCCGACCTGGGGCAGGCCGCGCACGTCCACCGAGGTGCCCACGCCGGCGTCGCGGTTGATCTGCACGCCGGTGACGCGCTGCAGGGAGTCGGTGATGGTCACGTCGGGCAGCGCGCCGATGTTTTCCGCCGTGATGCTGTCCTGGATGTTCGGCGCATCGCGCTTCAGGTCGATCGCGCGCATCTGCGAGGCGCGCACGCCGGAGACGGTGACGGTGGACAGCGTGACCGCCGCCTTTTGCTTCGCGGCATCGGCCTTGGACTTGGCTTTCGCGGCATCGGCCGGCGACGCAGCCTGCGCGTCCTGCGGCGTGGCGGCCTGCGCCCCCGGGTTGTCCGCCGGGGCACCCGGGCGCGGCGATGCCATGGCCGAGGTCGCCACGACGGCGAGCAGCGACATGGAGATGGCGAATGACAAGGGGTGCTTGCGATGGTCGGTGGACATGGACTTTGCCTCTCGGTTGATGTCGGTCGAATCCCAACTGCTCCGCGTTGCTTCAAAACCTGCGCATCCGGATGACATCCGCCGTGCGACGCGGCACGGTGCGGCGGTCACGCTATGCAACCGGCATGGCGCTGCGCGCCATCACCGTTTCCCCGTTCGGCGCTCCCCCTGTGGAACGCCGGTTTCCGTGCTGCCTTTCGAAAACGTGATGCGGGCCAGCGCCCACTGCCCGTCGCGCGGGTCGCCCGTGGCGACGATGCACAAGTCGCGGGCGCCGTTGCCCGGCGTCGTCGCGATCGGTGCGCCAAGGCGGGTCTGCCCCGGTGCCTGTGCCGCCGGCGCCAGCGGCAGGCGGGCGAGCAGCGGCCCCGTGCAGGAGTCGGCATGGATCTCGAACTCGCCGGCCGCGCCGACCCTGGGGCGCACCACGGCATCCTTGGCCTCGTCGCCGAAGCGCCATGTCACGCGCGCCACGCTCAGGTCGACGTGCGTGACGCCTGCCAGCGGCGCCTGCGGCCACAGCCAGCACATGTCGCCGACGTCCATCGTGTAGACCGGCCGCGCACCCCGCGCCGGCTGCCGGCCGCCCAGGCGCATGCGCGGCTGGTGCGAGCAGGAGGCGAGCTGGCTGCTGTCGCGGCCGAGCAGCGTCGCGGCATCCAGCACCTGCATGCGCGGCGCGGCGAGCGGGTAGCCATCGGGCATGAAGGTTGCCGCGCGCAGCGTGGTCCGGTCTCGTGCAGGGAGTGCCAGCGGGTGGGTATACGCCGTGGAAGCCGGCGTCGGTGCGGAACCGTCGGTCGTGTAGCGGATCGTGCCGAAGCCGGTCTGGTTGGCGAGCGCGACGCGCAGCGTGTCGCCGGCACCTGCCGTCACGTCGAAGGCGGGCGCAAACGCCGTGTCGGCATAGTCGATGCCGAGTGCGCGGTAGCGCGCCAGTTCGGCGGGCAGGCGCTGCAGAAAACCGCCCCAGCCGTGCGCGGCCGCCGGCGACCAGCCCAGTTCCGCCAGGGCGGCGAGGCGCGGGTACAGCGCATGCTGGTCGCGCGCGAAGTCCGGCATCAGTTCGGTCCAGAGCCCGGCCTGCACGCCGATCACATGGCCGGCTTCGGCCGCGCTGGCGCCGCGCGGGATCACGACCGTGTCGTAGGCCTGCCGCAGCGTCGCCATCGGCGGCTGCCCAGGCCATTCGTCGGGCAGATTGGACTGGTAATGGTCGAAGTACAGCGACTCCTGCGGCGTCATCACCACGTCGTGGCCTTGCCGCAGCGCGGCCAGCGCCACGCGCTCGCCGTCGTTGCCGTGCCAGGACATCACCACTTCCGCAGCCGGCAGCGTCGCGCCCGCGACCAGTTCATCGTCCCAGCCGACCGGCGTGCGCCCGTGCGCAGTGAGATGCCCGGCGACCTGGCCGGTGAACCAGCCTTGCAACTGGTCCATGTTCGCGAGGCCCAACTGGTGCATCTGCGCCTGCACCGCGGGCGAGGCGTTCCACTGCTGCTTGTCCGCTTCGTCGCCGCCGATCGAGACGTACTTCGAGGGGAACAGTCGCATCACCTCGTCGAGCACGTTGTCGACGAAATGCAGGGTCTTTTCGTTGGGATTGAGCAGCCACGGGCTGACGCCCCAGTCCGTCCACACGGACGGGTGCCGGCCGGTGACGCCCAGCCACGGATACGCGGCGATGGCCGCCTGCGCATGCCCGGGCAGGTCGATGCCCGGCACCACGGTGACGTAGCGCGCGGCGGCGTAACGCACGATCTCGCGCACCTCGGCCGTGGTGTAGTGGCCGCAGTAGGGTTGGTCGGGTGAGCCGGTCAACTCGGCATCGAGGCCCACCGCGTTGCGGCAGGCGCCGGTTTTCGTCAGTGCGGGGTAGCCGGGGATGTCCAGGCGCCAGCCCTGGTCCTCGGTCAGGTGCCAGAGCAGCACGTCGAGCTTGTCCAGCGACATCCAGTCGATCAACCGCTCGATCTCGGCCACGCTCTGGTAGTGCCGTCCGGAGTCGAGCAGCAGCGCGCGCCATGCGAAACGCGGGTGGTCGTCGATGACGCCCGCGGCCACTTCGGCCGCACTGCCGCGGGTCCAGCCGGGCTGCGTCAGCAACTGCCACAGCGTGACACTGCCGTAGAACGCGCCGTGCGGAGTGCGTGCGGTGATCCGTATGCCCTGGTCATCAATCACGATGCGGTAGCCGGCACCGCCCGCCACGTCCGCGTGCGGGTCGATGTTGAACGTGATGGCGGCGCGCGCGTCGGCCGCCGTCGTCGCGTGCAATCGCAGGCCGCGCGTGTCGGCCAGCAAATGCACGAACCGGTCCACGATGGCTTGCAGCTGCGGGCGATCCGCACCGTGCACGGCGACCACGGCGCCATCCGCAATCTCGACCGCGGGCGATGCGGCGGGGTAGGCGTGGGCTGGCTGCGGCAGCAGCGACCAGGCAGGCGCGGCCGGCTTCGCCGTGGCGATGCCCATGGTCGCCAGCCACGCGGCGGCGAACGCGGCGAGACCTTTTCCCACGCACGCCCGCGCGCGCAGCTGTCCGGAAAGGCGCGGCGCCGATGTCGCGATGACGTTCACGGGGCCGGACCGCCTGCCGCGGCGGGGCGCGGCGTCGTTGCCGCGGACGTGCCACGTCCGAGGTACCACCTCGCCGCGCCCAGCACGCCCTGGCGTCCGTGCTCCGTCACCCATACCGGAACCTGCGACAGGAACGCGCGCACGCTGCGTCCGTGCAGGAAGCGCTCCTCGAAATCGCTGCGTGCCAGCAGGCCGAACATCGAATCCAGGAAGCCGCCGGCGAGGTACACGCCGCCGCTGGCCATGTAGGCCATGGCCAGGCTGCCGGCGAAACTTCCCAGCGCCGCGCAGAAGACCTCCACCGCTTCCGTGGCCTGCGCATCACTGCAGGCCATGGCGGCCGCGGTGACGGCCGCGGGCGTGGCCAGCCAGGGTGTTGTCCCGTGCAAGGCGCACAGGGTCCGGTAGAGGGTCAGCAGGCCGGGGCCCGACACGATGCGCTCACACGGCAGGTAACCGCCATCCGGCACCAGCTGCGCGAGGATCTCGCGCTCGCGGATCGAGTGCGGCGCGAAATCCATCTGGCCGGCTTCCGTGGCCAGCACGCAGCCGCCAGCGGGACCGGACAGGCGCACCGCCGCGCCCAGGCCGGTACCGGGACCGATCACCAGCGTCGGGCCATCGGCGTGGCGATCCGGCCCGCACAGCAGGCGGCCGCCGCAGACCAGCGGGTTGTCGAGCGCGTACCCCAGCGCCTCGAAGTCATTGAGTGCGGCCAGGTCGTCCAGCGCCAGCGCCCTGCGCACCGACGGTAGGTGAATGGGCCAGGCGGAGTTGTCGTTGAGCACCTCGTCGCCCATCAGCTGGCCGGCGCAGGCGAGCACGCAGCGCCGCACCGGGGCCTGCACCTCGTCGTCGACGAAGGCCTGCAGCAGTTCCGCCAACCCGCCGAAATCCCCGCAGGCGAACTTGCGGTAGGCCAGCACCTCGACCGCGCGCCCCCCGTCTTGGGCGACTTGGATCAGCGCCACGCGGGCGTGCGTGCCGCCGACGTCGGCCGCCAGGAATGGCGTCGTCGAGACACTTGCCGGTCGATCCGGTTGGTCGATTGCCGCGTTCACCGTGCTCCCCCGCAACGGAACGGGTGACAGCTTGCGAGTCGTTGACACCGGTGTCAATCCGCGATGCAGCGCGCTGTGACAAGACTGATGTTTGAATGTATCTCATTGAAAATGTTTAATTAACCGCGATGTTTCGGGCGTCGTCATGTCTTTGACATGCTGTGCCGCAGCATTCCGTGGTGCCGCCGCGGGCCGGCTATGGCGTCGATCGGGAAGAGGGCTGGCCCCCGCGGGCGCGCAGTGGCGGCGCGATAGAATGCCGCGATGGATATCTTCAAGACCTTCACCCTCGAGGCCGCACACCGCCTGCCGAATGTGCCGGCAGGGCACAAGTGCGCGCGCCTGCATGGGCATTCCTTCCGCGTGGAGATCCATCTGAGCGGCGAGATCGGCGCCGACAGCGGCTGGGTGATGGATTTCGCCGAGGTGAAGGCGGCCTTCCAGCCGTTGTTTGAGCGGCTCGACCATCACTACCTCAACGGCGTCGAGGGGCTGGAAAACCCCACCAGCGAGCGGCTGGCGATATGGATCTGGGAGCGCCTCAAGCCGGCACTGCCGCTGCTGTCCGAAGTCACCGTGCACGAGACCTGCACGTCGGGCTGCCGCTACCGGGGGTAGGCCGGAATCCGGGTCGGGCGGGAAAGCGAACGCTCCGGCATCGTTCCTGGCGTCCGGGACGGAACGCCCGCGGGCGGGAGACCGGTGCGGCCGGTGGGCCTGGAATCGTGCATTCCTGAGCCTGTAGCCGTGAGTATTGCGGCATTGCGACAGCTGCGTGACTGATCCAATGATGTGTATATCCTGAATATTTTCACAGTGGTCTTGCCCGGCCACAAAAAATATATTGCATTGCACAAAAAAGCTTGCTAGAGTGCTTGCCACTACCCCGCAAACCCCACGAGGGCAAGCTCATGAACCAGCAGTACAGCAACCAGTTTTTCGCCTACACCAAGCAGATCACCGAGGGCGCGTTCAAGGCGCAGTCGCTGGCCCTGAAGAGCCTGGAGACGGTCGCCGGGCTGCAGCTCAAGGCGTTTGAGCAGCAGACGCGTGATTCGGCCGCCTTCGTGGCCGAGGCGCTGGAGACCCGCGACGCCGACGCCCTGCGCGGCCTGTGGGAAAAGGGCGCCAGCCTCAGCCGCGAGCAGGCCGAGCGCGCAGTGGCGGTTTCGCAGGAAATCATCGCCGTGACGCAGAAGGCTGCGGAGTCGCTGCAGGCGCTGGTGCAGGAACAGCGCCAGGCCGCCAACGAGGCGGTGACCGCGCCGGCCGCGAAGAAGGCCGCCGCGAAGTAAGCAACGGAACAACCCGAGTGGCACCCTGCCGGCGGCCCCCTCCCTCCCGCGCG
>Ga0207695_10006338_pt1 | contig 15393 bp, 15 predicted proteins | sample KBSC54metaG_FD_184354 | JGI IMG/M metagenome (GOLD analysis project Ga0207695, IMG submission 184354) | Corn rhizosphere microbial communities from Kellogg Biological Station, Michigan, USA - KBS C5-4 metaG (SPAdes) (version 2) | ecosystem: Host-associated > Plants > Roots > Rhizosphere > Soil... | reverse complement strand
GGTATGCTCGGAGTAGTGATTGTTCTCAAATGCAAAGATGAGAGGCGCTTTGAGAACCACAGCCATGTTCATTGCCTCGAACGTGGTGCCCTGGTTGCAGGCGCCGTCGCCACTGAAAGCGACCGCGACCTTGCCTGCCCCATCCATTCGCGCCGCAACCGCGGCGCCGAGCGCGAGCGGTGCGCCGGCACCCACGATGCCGTTGGCTCCCAACATCCCGACACTGACATCGGCGATGTGCATCGATCCGCCCTTGCCCTTGCACAAGCCGTCACGCCGACCGAAGATTTCCTTCATCATGGCTTTGACATCGCAGCCCTTGGCGATGCAGTGCCCGTGACCGCGATGCGTGGACACGATGTAATCCTTCGGCCCGAGATGCTCGCACACCCCGACAGCCACTGCCTCCTGGCCCGCATACAGGTGTGTGAAGCCCGCAATCTCGCCGGTGGCGATTTCCTGATGCAGGCGTTCCTCGAATTCGCGGATGGTTTTCATGCGCCGGTAGGCGCTGATGAGTTGGTCGCGTGTCATTCTCATCTCTATAGTCCCAGGACGGTCTTGGCGATGATGTTGCGTTGAATTTCGTTGCTGCCGCCGAAGATGGCCCACGCCTGGCTGTTGAGATAGCGAGGCGCCGCGACCTGCGCGGACTTCCCGTCAATGGTGCCCGGGGCGTCCGCGCCATAAAGCGGGCGGCGTGTTTCGAGTTGCAGTCCGACATAGCCGCAGGCGCTCATGGCGAGCGCGTCGACCGAGCGTCGCAGGTCCGAAGCGACCAGCTTGACGATGGATGATTGCGGCCCCGGGCGTTTGTTCTCGCCGAGTTGTTCGAGGATGCGCAGCTCCGTGACTTCCAGGGCCTGCGCTTCCAGCTCGAGCCGCCCGAGCTCGGCCATGAACAGGGGCTCCTGCAGCAGGCGGCTGCCGCCGCCAGCGGGTTGCTGAACGGCCTGCTTACGCAACCGGGCGATGTCAGCCAACAACCGGGGCGCATGGCACGAGCCCCCGCGCTCGTTCTCGAGCAGGAATTTCGCGATCTCCCACCCTTGGCCTTCCTCACCGACGCGATCAGCCACTGGCACCAACACGTTGTCGAGGAAAACCTCGTTGACTTCGTGGTCGCCCGCGAGCGTCAGAATGGGGCGCACGCGCACGCCAGGCTGTCGCATGTCGATCAACAGGAAGGTGATTCCCTGCTGGGGTTTCACCGCAGTGTCAGTACGCACCAGGCAGAAGATATGGTCTGCAAAGTGTGCATGGGTAGTCCACAGTTTGCTGCCGTTGACGCGGTAGTAATCGCCTTCACGGATGGCTCGAGTGCGCAGGCTGGCGAGGTCGGATCCAGATCCCGGCTCCGAGAAACCCTGGCACCAGTAGTGTTCGCCGCTGAGGATTTTCGGCAGATAATGCGCTCGTTGAGCCGGCGTGCCGTAGGTATACAACACCGAAGCGAGCAGCTTCAGGCCCAACACGGGCAGGCCCGGCGCATCCGCCAGCGCACATTCCTTCTCGAAGATATAGCGTTGCAGCGGCGACCACCCGGTACCACCGTACTCCCGCGGCCACTGGTATGCCAGCCAACCTCGGGCATTCAGGATTGCCTGCCACTCCCGTCCGATCCCCGGCTCCGCGAACACGGTAGGTGTGGACCGCGATCCCTCGCGCAGACATTCAGGCAGACAGGTCCGCAAGAACTCGCGAATCATGTCACGGAAGGCGGTCTGCCCCTGTCCAGCTAGCATTGAAGGATTACCACAGCCGAAACTCCAGGTGCGCCGTACACGTGGCTGTAGGCATTGCGCACTTTACGCGCTACCTGGCGAGCGCCGCCTGCTCCACGAAGTTGAACTACATTCTCATAGACCTGGCGAAGACCTGAGGCACCGATGGGCTCGCCACAAGCGAGGCACCCGCCGTCAGTGTTGATGGGCAGGTCGCCATCCAACTGGGTGCGGCCCTCGGCCAGCCATTTCTCCTGGTCCCCGTCCTGGCAGAAGCCGTTCTCGGCCATGTGCATGACTTCGGCACCCGATTCGGTGTCTTGAATCTGTGCGATGTCCATTTCCTGAGGACCCAACCCCGCGGCCTCGAAAGCGGCCTGACTGGCCACGGCGGTCACCGAGCCACCCCGCTCGATGTCGAGATGCGGCGCAAAGACTTCGAAGGATCCTCGCGGCCGCGTCCGCAGTGAGATCGCCTTGATGCGGATGGCGGGACTGCCGAGTTGGCGGGCCTTTCGCTCACTCGCGACAATGAGGGCGACACCACCCTCCGCTGGCGAACAGAACATGAGCTTCGTCAGCGGATCATTCAGCATCTGCGCTCCGAGAATCGTTTCGATGCTGACGGGGGTACGGCGCCAGGCGTGCGGCGCAAGACTGCCATTGTGGTAGGCCTTCTGTGCGACCCGCGCCAGGGTGATCGGTGTGATGTTGTGCAGGTCCATGTAGCGACGCAGCTTCGTGGCGAAGAACTGTGTTGTCAGCATCAGCCCGCTCTCGCCATACCAGTCCGGCAGCCCCCAGTCGGCCGGCTTTGGATCAAACGCACCGCGCGGGTGTTTGTCAAAGCCAATGACCATTCCCAGATCGAAATCACCCGAGCGAACGGCATGGTAGGCACCAAACAGGGCCGCGCCCCCGGTCGCGCAACCATTGAGCACATTGACGAAGGGCAGCGTCGTCAGGCCCAGTTGTGAAACCAACGTATCCGGCTTGCCCGCGGCGTCGGAACCTCCAAAGGCAAATTGCATGTCCGACCATTGCACGTTTGCGTCCGTGAAGGCCGCCCGGGCAGCGTACTCACCCTGTTGGAGTCCGCTGCGAGAGTCAGTCCGGCCGAACGGGTGTATGCCAATGCCGACGATGAATACATCGGTCATCCGCGCGCATCCCGGACAGGTCGAAAGGCGTAGGTATACACCTCGGTGCCGTCTTCATCGTGGCGCAGGACGGTCGTGGTGAGTTCCACGGGCAAGCCCAATCTCAATTCCTCGAAGTCAAATTCTGTCAAACGGCTCGCTACAATGAGCACACCTGGAAGCTCGACATAACCCAACCCGAACGGTTGAAACGGCTCTTCACCCCGATAGGGAGGTGACTTGGGCGGAAACCGCTGTACGGTGTAGGACCACAGTGTCCCCCGCGATGGCAGCTCTACGCGCTCGTAGCTTTCTGTGTTCTGCGGCAATGGAAAAACAACGCGGCCACTCGCACGATGCCGCCCCGCGATCAGCCGCGCAGGGGAGTCAGTGGTGAGAACATCGGGAGCGATCGGTCGCGCAGCCATGGTGGAAGCATCGCCCTTGGGGCGTCGCCGCGCATCTATAAGAAAGACTAGTTGCGGCAGGCGCCTGCAAGCGGCGCCTGTTGCGGGCGCTCAGCTGACAGAGCCGAGATATCCCAGTTGGCCCGCCTTGAAGACCGCCTGGCTTCGATTCACGGCGTTGAGTTTGAGCGCCGCATTGTGAATGTGAAAACGGATCGTCGCGCAACTGCGCGCAAGAATGAGCGCAATCTCGCTGTCAGTCTTGCCGACCGCGGCCCAGCGCAGACATTCGATCTCCCGCTTGCTCAATTTGACATCGGAAGGTATCCACTGCGCCTTGTCCATGACCTTGACGTAGCCGCAGACAAATTTGCGCGCCATCATCCCCAACAGCTCGCCGAATTGCGCGAATTGCACCGCCAGCCCGTCCGTGGCGGGTACGGCGGGCTGGTAGCTCACGGCTCCGATCTGGCCATAAGGCAGGTGAATGGGCACGACAATGGCGGCTTCCGTCATCGCGCGCTCGAAGAAATCGGACAGATCCAACCCAACCAGATGCGGGTTGAAATGTTGAGTATGGAGGCCATCCGCACAGCACCAGAAGGGCTCGCTCTCATACCGGCAGGCCAGTGTCAGGGGTGAGGTCAGCGCAAGATTGGGTCGCTCCCACCAGCGCTCGGCCGGATCGCACCAACCGAACACCTCGCTCGCGAGAATGTTGCCATTCCCGTCCACCATCGGCTCCTTGGAGGCAATGTTGGCGGCAGCGGCCACACGCAACCCGGCGAGGGCCATGGCTGAATCACGCAGCGCTTCGGCCGCGGAGCGAATGCCTTCCATTGAGCGGATCGAGATCCGCTCCAGCAGCTCATTGAGCTCCGGCGGTGGAAACTCCAGTTTGCGGCATTCCACTTCGGTACCCCCTTACTCCCGACCCCCCTGATCATGAGTGCAGCTGCGTCAAATGACAATCAGGGAACCTGCGGGAAGTGCCAGTCGCATCCCCGGCGGAAATCTGGTCCCCTATGCCGGCAACAACCAGGAAACAGATCGAGTGCAATTTGCGTTGAGTCCGGAACAAAATCTCCTGAAAGATGCGGTGGATGCGTTTACCCGCGACCACGCCGGCATTGAACGGCGCCATCTGGGGAGGGCCCAGCCGAGGGGATACAGTCCTGAAAGTTGGCGCTCCCTTGCCGAAATCGGCGTACTGGGAGTGCCCTTTGCCGCCGACGATGGGGGCCTGGGCGGAGGCCCGCGGGAACTGATCACTGTAATGGAGTCGCTGGGCCGTGGGTTATGTATAGAGCCCGTCCTGGAGGAAGTCGTTGTGGCGGGCGGGCTATTGGCGCGTGCGGGTGACCCCGCTCAAAAGGACGCCTGGCTTCCCCGTTTGATCGGGGGAGGGGCTCATCTCGCCTTGGCCCATTTCGAGCACAACGCGCGGTTTGACCTCCGCGACGTGCGATCGCAGGCGCGATCCGCTTCCGCGGGACGCGTGATCCTGGATGGCGAAAAATCAATGGTGCCGCTGGCCGCGGACGCGGATCAGTGGATCGTCTCGGCCCGTGAAGGGGACGGCGAATCTGCCATCGGCTTTTACCTCGTAACACCCACGGACCCCGGCATAGAGCGGCGTGACTACCGACTGATCGACGGCTCATCGGCCAGTGTCGTGCGCTTGCGCGGCGTGCCGGCGACTGGCCGACTCACCGGCGATTTCTCCGACTTCGCCGCGGCGATCGATACCGGTCGACTCGCAGCCGGCGCCGAGATGGTCGGTCTCATGTCGACACTGTTCGAGTCCACCGTCGACTATCTGAAAACACGTCAACAGTTCGGCCGTCCCCTGAGCAGTTTTCAGGCGCTCCAGCATCGACTCGCGGACCTGTATGTGAGCCTGGAGCAATCCCGTTCGCACCTGTATCGGGCAGCGGCATGCCTGGTTGACAATGACCACCCGGAAAGCGCCATCGCGGGCATGAAAAGTTATATCAGCCGGGCCGCCATCGCGCTGGGCGAGGAGTGCGTGCATCTGCACGGTGGCATGGGAACCACTGATGAGCTCAATCTCGGACATGGCTACAAGCGGCTGGTGCTGCTGGCCAACCTGTTCGGGGATCCCAATTCGGAGCTGATCCGGTACAACCGGCTGCAGAATCAACGATGACTCATGCTGCACCAGCGCGAAAGATCCGCTGCGTGTTATTTGCCGGCGGCAAGTACCACGACATCGACTTCGCCCGGCTCGAGCTCTTGAAGCTGCTGGCCGCGGACGAGCGTGTTCGTGTGCGGATATTCGAGGATTACGAGAATCCGAGTGCCATTGCGGAGGCTGACTTCATCGTCAGCTATACCTGTGATGTGGTGCCATCACTCGAGGCACAGGAGGCTTTGCGGGCGTTCCTCGAGCGCGGCGGACGTTGGTACGCGCTGCATGGCACCAACTCAATTCTGCGCTGGCTCGAAAATGGCCTGGTGGACAGCCCGAGATGGGCGCCCCTTTTCATGCAGACGCTCGGCTCGATGTTCATCGCCCACCCGCCCGTCGGGTCATATCGAGTCACGGTTGCCGAGCCGGACCATCCCCTGGTAGCGGGTGTCGAGCCGTTCGATGTGACTGATGAGCTTTATCTGATGGAAACCTACGGCCCATTGCGTGTGCTGCTGCAGACGCAGTTCGCCGGAGAAGCCACCGGCTTTTCGCAGGCAGATTGGCCGGCGGCCTCCCATCCGGTGTTCTACATCAAATCGCACGGCAAGGGCGCTGTGTTGTATCTGACACTCGGGCACTGCCGCGGGCATTACGACTTGCAGCCGCTGATGGACTACTGGCCCACGGTCGACCGATGCTCCTGGGACCTGCCGGTGTTCCACGAGCTGTTGCGGCGCGGCCTGCAGTGGGCCACGGAGCCGCTCGACGGCGCCTGAGGCTACATCCCGGGCAAGGAGCGCTCACCCGAAATGTCATAGACCTTCACATTCAGGGCCAACAAGTGACTGACATACTTGTTGTAGAACTCGACGACCCAGGGCTGCGTGAGGTGCGTGCCGAGCGCCGCATCATCCGCCCATTGCTCCAGCACGTTGACGAGCCCTGTCCGCGCATCCTCTGTCAGGAGCGAATAATGATGGCAACCCTGCTCCTGGCGTACCCGTGGGGCCATCGCCGCGACATCGCGTTGGAATTGCGGGAGCAGGGCGGGATTCACGGTCAGGGTACCGGCGACAAAAATCATGGATTCGGCCTGTTCAGGTACTTGTCGAGCGTCTGATGAAACTGGCGGATACGGATTTCCTGGTAGTTGCCCAGGTTGACCTGCCCATTCTTCGAAGCATGCAAGCCTTCCTGGACGTAGGGCAGGTTGGACATATCCTGCTCGAACACGGCGCCCAGCACGCCCAACTCGGCAGCAGCGGTCCAGGGTTGCTCGTCAGTCAGAAACTTCATCGGCACGCCGCGCGGCATGGGCTTGCCCGGAGGCACGCGTGTCAGAACCCGCACTTCCATCAGGCAATGATCCGGGTCCCGCCAGGGCCGCCACCGGTACACAATGTTGGGCATGAAACCGCCCCAGGGAGCGAAGTTCGGAAACACGTTGTAGACCAGGGCATCGAGCAGCTCGCAGTCGGTGGCCTGGCTGTGATCGTGGCCGAACATCCTCGTGTAGTTTTCGCGCATCGCAGCGCCCAGGGCGCGGCGCGCCGACATATCCGCCGGCACCTGAATCGCATAGGCATCCTGCGCCTGGTCGTAGTTCTCAGCCGACCGGCCGTTGAATTTCACGAATTCATCGACGATCCACTGTTGCGCCTTGCCACTCGGATCGACATGCGGTGACATGATTCCAAACGGCACCAGGTTGACATTGATGTTATCGCCCCAGGTCCAATAAGCGCTGTTCTCATCACCCGTGAACGGAAGCAACTGTGGGTGAGTGATGACGGTGTGCCAGGCTTCCATGAAGGCTTCAGCCGTCACCTTCCAGTTGGCGGGCACGACCTTGGCTACCCAGATGGCTGTCGTACACTGCTCGTGTTTCCAACGTTGGAAGTGTTCGGGTAATGGCGCGAGATACTCCTCCAGGGTCGGGCCGCCCGGATTCTCGCGAAGGAAAATGTAGCCGCCCCAGCGGGCCACCTCAGCCTCGGGCAGATGCATCTTCTCGTCCTCGAGATGGCTGAAATCCCAGCGACAGGGAATCTTCCCGAGCGAGCCGTCCTTGTTCCAGGTAAATCCGTGGAAGGGACATTGAAACTGATCCGCCGTGCCATCCTGGGTGCGCAGCTTGCGGCCGCGATGCAAACAGACGTTGTGGAATGCACGGACCGACCCGTCATCCTGACGCACTAGAAGGAAGGATCGGCCGGCGTTCTCGTAGACCACGTAGTCACCCACGGAAGGCATGTCTTCCTCACGGGCCGCGAACTGCCAGACGTACGGCCACATCTTCGTGTGCTCGAGCCGCATGAACTCAGGGCTCGTGTAACGCTCGGCGGCAATCGGATCCGAGCCACGATAGGTATAGCTCTCGCGGCGCAGGAATTCGGGCACGGGGCGTGCATCCTCGCTCATCAGCTCGTCCCAGCTGATTCCAGTGGAGCGGCGGGTCCCGCTGCCCCCGGATGTTGTCCCGTGCCCGGATGGTGTCTCGCGGCCAACCTTGCTCATGTGGGATTGGGCTCCTGGAGGATGACTTCCAGTATGGCGGCCGGCGCACCGTGCAGTCACCTAGATGAAAGAATAGATTCGGCGGACGCGCAATTGCGTCATTCTCCGCATACGAACCGGCAGGACATCTCATGACGAAGCGGCTCGAAGGCAAGATCGCGCTGGTGACCGGCGGCACATCCGGGATCGGCGCGGGCGCCGTTCGACGGCTCGCCGCCGAAGGCGCCGAGGTCGCCTTCACCGGCTCGAATACCGAGGCGGCTGCGCGGCTCACCCAGGAGACGGGCGCGAGCTTCTACCCGCATCGGGTGGAAGCGGCCGAGACCTGGCCCGCCCTGATGGAGGCACTCCGGTCCCGCTATGGGCGTCTCGACATCGCATTTGCGAATGCCGGCATCGAAACCGGTGACGCCAGCGTCGAGTCGATTACGTTCGAGAGCTGGAACCGGCTGATATCGGTCAATCTCACGGGGGTCATGCTGACGTGTCAGGCGGCAGTGCGGGCCATGCGCGCCAATCCAGGTGGCGCGACCGGCTCGATCATCGTCAACTCCTCGATGAGCGCCTATCGGCCCATGGGCAACTTTGTGGCCTACTCAACGGCCAAGGGCGCATTGATTGCCTTGACCAAATCGGTGGCGATGCACTGTGCCAATCAGGGCACGAAGATCCGTTGCAACTCGATCCACCCGGGCGTGGTGGAGACCGACATGATCCGCGCTGTGATCGACAGAGCGCCCGATCCGGCCGCGGCGCGCGCGCAGTTCGAAGGGATGGCGCCGCTGAAGCGCATGGCGCGCGTGGAAGAAGTTGCTGCACTGGTCGCATTTCTGGCCTGTGATGAAGCGAGCTTCATTTCAGGTTCCGAATACGGGATTGATGGCGCCACGACCGCCGGGATGATGGGCGTATGACTGCCGATGCAGCGAGGGGAGTATGACGAACCTGTCAGGGCGGGTGGCACTCGTGTCGGGTGCGTTGCGCGGAATCGGGTTGGCGATTGCAGAGCGTTACCTGGCAGAAGGCGCATCCGTCGTGTTGACCGACCTCGCGGATGTCGAAGATCAGGACGTGGCGGATGTGCTCAACCGGCTGCGGGCAACGGCGAACCCGGACGCGAAGCCCGGGGCGAACGCGCAGGCGAGTTATCTCGAGCTCGATGTCGCCAGCGAGGCCGACTGGCTCGCGGCCGAGAAGGATGTACGGGCGCGCCACGGTCGGCTCGACATCCTGGTCAACAACGCGGGGATCGACTGCACCGGCGCTGTAGACACGCTGGACCTCGCCGCATGGCGACGCATCATGTCGATCAACGTCGACGGCGTTTTTCTCGGCACGAAGACTTTCACTGCGCTTCTGACGGAGTCCGGCCGTACAACCCGTTTCGGCTCGAGCGTGATCAACATCAGCTCCATCATGGGGCTCGTGGGTTATACCGATACGTCGGCCTACAACACGGGAAAGGGTGCTGTGCGGCTGTTTACCAAGTCGGTTGCCATCGAGTTCGCCACGAAGCGTATCCCCATCCGGGTCAACTCCATTCACCCGGGTTTCGTCAACACACCGCTGTTGCAGATTGGCATGCGCAAATGGGCGGCACAGGGCCTGGGCGCGAGCGCGCAGGATCTGATCAATCAGATCGCTGCGGCCACTCCCAACGGACGCCTGGCAGAGCCTGCGGAAATAGCGGGTGCCGCCTACTTTCTCGCCTGTGATGACAGCAGCTACTGCACCGGTTCCGAGCTCGTGATCGATGGCGGCTGGACCGCGCGTTGAGGGTACAGTTATGCCGATCCAGCTGAATGACACGATTGCACTGGTTACGGGCGCCGCTGGCGGCATCGGTCGGGCGGTGTGTGCCGCGCTGAGCGAGGCGGGGGCAACTGTTGTGGCCACTGACATTGCACCAGAGGCTTCGGTGCCAGGCGCGGTCGCATACCGGCAGCACGATGTTTCGAGCGTTGCGGACTGGGCGCGGATCGCTGCCGAGATCGGTAAGAGCCATTCCCGGCTCGACGCGCTGATCAACGCGGCTGCGATCTGCAAGGTGCAGAGCATCGAGGAAACGACGCTCGAGGACTGGCGCCACGTGCAGGCAGTCAACGTCGATTCGATGTTGATCGGCACGAAGGCGATGTTGCCGCTGCTCAAGGAAAGCGGCAAGACGCGCAAGGGCGGCGCCTCCATAGTCAACTTCTCATCCGTGGGCGGCCAGCGAGGTGCGGCATTCACTGCCGCCTACTGCACCAGCAAAGGCGCCGTGAAGCTGTTCAGCAAATCGTGCGCCATCGAGTTCGGCATGCTCAGGTACAACATCCGCGTCAACAGCGTACATCCCGGCGGAATCCACACTCCGATGATGCACGCCATCATCGATCGATACGTTGAAATCGGCGGCGTCCCCTCGCGGGAGGCAGCCGAGCGGGGTGTCATCGCTGCCCATCCCATCGGTCGCCTCGGAAATCCGGAAGAGATCGGCGGTGGTGTTGTCTACCTGTGCTCCGCGGAGGCGAGTTTTGTGACGGGCAGCGAGTTCGTGATCGATGGTGGGTTTACCGCTGTATGACAAACCGCCGCTTTGTGTTGATCCGTCGTCCAGCCGGTGTGCCGCAGCCCGAAGATTTCGCATTGCAGTCCGTGCCGGTTCCGGAGCCTCCGGCCGGCGGCTTCGTGGTCCGCAATCATTTCGCCTCGCTCGACCCGGCGCAACGCGGTTGGATGGATGACATCCCGTCCTATATGCCACCGATCCCATTGGGTGAGGCGGTGCGCGCCACGACCGTCGGTCGTGTCCACAGCACCGCGAATCCTGACTTCGAGCCGGGCGACTGGGTCGTGGGTTTGAATGCCCTCGAGGATTATTCCATCGTGACCCCGGGTGGGTTTACCAACAAGGTGGACGTCTCGGCGATGCCTTCGCCGAGTTACGTACTGTCCGCAATGGGCGCGGTGGGCTTGACGGCTCATTTTGCTCTGCAGGAAGTCGGTCGCCCCGTCGCCGGCGAAACTGTGCTCATCTCGGGCGCCGCCGGCGCCGTGGGCTCGATTGCCGGACAGATTGCCCACCTCAAAGGCTGCCGTACCATTGGAATCGCTGGCGGCCCGGAGAAGTGCCGGCGTCTGTTACAGGACTACCGTTTCGATGTGGCGATCGACTACCGCGGTAAGAGCCCCGCCGAGCTGACGGCCGCCATCGCGCAAGCCGCGCCCAACGGTGTCAACCTGATCTTCGAGAATGTCGGTGGCGAGGTTCTGGATGCGGGGTTGATGAACCTTGCTCCCAAGGCCCGTGTAATTCTTTGCGGTCTCATCAGTGAGTACAACTGTGAGCACGGTAAACTGGGCGCGCGTAACCTTTGGCAGGTGATCGTCAAACGCGCGACCATCCACGGCTTTCTGATCATGGACTACGTTGAGCGTTTTCCGGAAGGTGCCGCGCAGGTGGCTCGATGGATCGCCTCAGGTCAGATTCGCGTTGATGAGCACATCGAGTCCGGGCTCGAGAACGCCTACGCGGCCTTCATGAAGTTATTCAGCGGCGAGAACCATGGCAAGCTGATCCTCCGGATCGCTCCCTAGCTAGAACTGCACCCGTTTCGTGTAACCGCCATCAATGACGATGTTGGTGCCGGTCGTATAGGCGGACGCGGGGCTCGACAGGAATACGATCGTGCGCGCGACATCTTCGGGCACACCAAATCGGCCCAGCGCGAACTGGCTGGCTGTCATGTTGTAAAGGTCGGGCATGGCTGACTGGATCATCTCCCAGTTACCGCCCGGAAAGCTGACGGGGCCCGGAGAGATGGCATTCACGCGGATGCCTTTCGGGCCCCACGCCTGGCTGAGCTGCTTGCTGTAGGTCAGCAATGCCGACTTGATGGCATTGAAGGCTTGCGGCACGAGGAAGGTCTCCACCGCTGCCGTGCTCGACATGATGATCACCGCGCCGGAGCCGGACCGCGCCAGCCAGGGTTCCAGGGTTTCGCAGCCCTTCACCGTACCCATCAGGTCGAAGTTGAAGCACTTTTCCCAGTCCCCTGTAGCCTGGGATCCGGATGCGCTCGCTCCGTGTACAAAAATATCGCAGCCTCCGAGTCTCTCCGCCGCGTTGGTCAACCAACCCGGAAAGGCCGTGAGGTCATTGAGGTCGAAAACGGAGCCGTAGACCTTCCCACCATGGCGCGAAAGTGAGTCGACTGTCGCGTCCACCTGGGCTCGATTGCGCGAGAAGAATGCGATGTCCGCGCCCTCCGCCGCGTAGATTTCCAGCGCCGCCCGACCGATTCCGCGGCTGCCGCCGGTGAGGATGACCTTCTTGCCCTTCAGTCCGAGATCCATACGCTGCCCCCGCTTGCGATTCAACGCCCATATTGAACCTGAGAAGCTCCCACACTCCACTATCGTTTTGCCTAGCGCACCTAGCATTGGTGGCAGTTGCCGGGCTGAGGCTCATGGAAGAACAATGCGCCCATGGGACGTCTCGAAGGCAAGTGTGCGGTCGTACTCGGCGCCGCCGCACGCAACAACATGGGCCAGGTGATCGCCAGACGCTTTCGAGCTGAAGGTGCGCAGGTCCTGGTAGCCGGGCGGCACCTGGATGAGCTCGAACGACTGGCGGCGGAAATAGGGGGCCACTGCGCCTATTGCGACATCACCAACCTGGAGGATCTGAAGGCTCTGCGCACGGCGGCGCTCGCTTCGATGGGAACCGTGTCCGTCGCGGTGAATGCAACCGGCTGGGGACTGCTCCGGCCGTTCCTGCAGACCACCACCGAGGATTTGCTGAAGATGACTGCACTGCAGTACATCGGGCCCTTCCAGTTCTTTCAGCAGATGCTCGAGGCAATGACGGGCGGCGGATCGATCATTCAGATCAGCTCCGCGACGGCCACGATCATGCTCAATGATCACGCAGCCTACATGGGCACCAAGGCGGGTACCGATCACGTGATCCGCTGCGTGGCGCACGAGTTCGGCCAGTTCGGGATTCGTGCCAACTCCATTTCGCCGGGCCTGACCGACACTCCCATGACGGCTCAGGCCAGGACCGTGCCCGGCCTGTTTGATTCATTCCTCAAGGGCTATCCGCTGGGCAGGATCGGCACGACAGAAGACATTGCCGCCGCTGCCGTGTGGCTCGCGAGTGACGAGTGTTTTATGACAGGCGCCAATCTGCAGGTGAATGGCGGGTTGACCCTGCGTGCCAATCCCACGGCGCAGGAGATGGCAGAAGCAATCGCGAGGGCAGGGAACAACAACGCAGAGTCTGGAGCGGGGCGGGCGGCAAGCGATGACCCATGATTCCAATCTGGAGCAGGCACGGTCCATCGCAGCGAAGGTCGAGCGTTTCGTCCGCCAGGAGATCATCCCATACGAGCGTGATGAGCGCTGGGGCTCGCACGGTCCCTCCGGTGAAATGGTGCAGGAGATGCGTGATCGCGCGCGCTCTGCCGGAATTCTAACACCTCATATTCTCGGCGACGGTAGACACCTGACACATCGCGCCACCGCGCTGGTCCTGCAGGCAGCCGGGCTGTCGCCGCTCGGCCCCGTGGCAGTCAACGTGTCAGCGCCCGATGAAGGCAACATGTTTCTGCTCGGTCGCATCGCAACCCCCGGGCAGAAGGATCGATTTCTGCAGCCCCTGGTTGAAGGGCGTGCGCGCTCGGCATTCTTCATGACCGAGCCCGCCGCGGATGGCGGCGCCGGCTCCGATCCCTCCATGTTGAAGACTCTGGCTCGCCAGGACGGCGACGATTGGATCATCAATGGGCGTAAGGCGTTCATCACGGGGGCCGATGGCGCGCGGGTCGGCATCGTCATGGCGATGTCAGGCGAGGGTGCAACCCTGTTTCTGGTCGACCTGCCCAATCCGGCGATTCGCATCGAGCGCGTGCTCGACACTATCGACGGCTCAATGCCAGGTGGTCACGCCATCGTTGCCATCGACAATTTACGAGTGCCTGCGGATCAGATCCTGGGTGCGCCGGGAGAGGGCTTCAAATATGCGCAAGTGCGGCTCGCGCCCGCACGACTGACACACTGTATGCGTTGGCTCGGAGCGTGCCGGCGTGCTCAGGAGATTGCGATCGCGTACGCAGTCCGTCGCGAAGCCTTCGGGAAACTGCTCATTGATCATGAGGGTGTCGGCTTCATGTTGGCTGACAACAAAATCGAGCTGCAACAGGCGCAATTGATGATCGACTGGTGCGCCGGAGTGCTCGACGGCGGCGCCACCGGCACCCTCGAGTCCTCCATGACCAAGGTATCGGTGTCCGAAGCGTTGTTCCGAATCGCGGATCGTTGCATCCAGGTCATGGGTGGGACAGGTGTGACGCGCGACACGGTCGTCGAGTTGATATTCCGCGAGTTGCGCGCGTTCCGGATTTACGACGGTCCGAGCGAAGTGCACCGCTGGTCGCTCGCCAAGAGCATCAAGCGGGACGCGCTCAGCCGAACGCAGTCATGAGCCGCGGACCGCAATTCAGCGGCACGACACCCGTTCGCGCGGAGCACCGCTTCGATGAGGCGCGACTGACCCAATGGATGGAGGCGAATGTCGAGGACTACGCGGGCCCACTCACGGTACGGCAATTTAAAGGCGGTCAGTCGAATCCAACCTACCACTTGCTGACACCAACCGCGAGCTACGTACTGCGCCGCAAGCCTCCGGGCCTCCTTCTGAAGGGCGCGCACGCAGTTGAGCGCGAAGTCCAGGTGTTGACCGCATTGCAGTCTGTGGAGTTTCCCGTCCCGCGTGTGCACGGCCTGTGCACGGATGATGCCGTAGTCGGTACGTGGTTCTTCGTCATGGACTACGTTGAGGGCCGCATCTTCTGGGACCCCACGCTTCCGGAAGTGAGTCGCGAGCAGCGGCCGGATTATTTCGATGCCATGAATGCGACCCTGGCGCGGCTGCATTGCATTGACTATCGGGCGATCGGTCTTGCCGATTATGGTCGACCGGGAAACTACTTCGAGCGTCAGATCGCGCGCTGGTCCAAACAGTATCTCGGGGATGTCGAGGCGGGGCGCGATCCGCATATGGACCGCCTCGTTGAGTGGCTGCCGGCACATCTGCCGCCCGGCGATGAGACCGGGATCGTGCACGGCGATTTCCGAATCGACAACGTGATTTTTCATCCCAGCGAGCCGCGCGTATTGGCCGTGCTCGACTGGGAGTTGTCCACTCTTGGCCACCCGCTGGCGGACTTTGCCTACAACGTAATGATGTACCGGATGCCGCCGCTGATCACAGCCGGGCTCGAGGGAGCCGACCTCGAAGCGCTCAACATACCGAGTGAGTCAGAGTATGTGGCAGCGTACTGCCGGCGCACGGGCCGCAGCGAAATTGCGCATCTCGACTTTTATCTCGCATTCAACTTCTTTCGCTTTGCCGGCATTGCCCACGGAATCAAGGGCAGGATGGCGCGAGGGACTGCCAGCTCAGC
>Ga0207695_10006335_pt1 | contig 15396 bp, 12 predicted proteins | sample KBSC54metaG_FD_184354 | JGI IMG/M metagenome (GOLD analysis project Ga0207695, IMG submission 184354) | Corn rhizosphere microbial communities from Kellogg Biological Station, Michigan, USA - KBS C5-4 metaG (SPAdes) (version 2) | ecosystem: Host-associated > Plants > Roots > Rhizosphere > Soil... | reverse complement strand
ACGACGTGCACATCGATCCGGACAATCCGAACGTGGTGTACGCCGCGCTCTGGCAGCAGCAGGAAAGCTTCCGCGAAGGCGGTTCGTTCGGCGGCGACAGCGGCGGCATCTTCAAGTCCACCGACGGTGGCACCACCTGGAGCAAGGTGCAGGGCGGCCTGCCGACGGTGCTGCAGGCGAATCTCGCCATCGCGCCAGGCAATCCGCGTGTCGTGTACGCCATGGTTGCCGCGCCTTCACCACGAGGAGCGCCCGCCGGCGGCTTCGGCAGCGGCATCGTCGCACTCTATCGGTCGTCTGACGCCGGCGCGAGCTGGACAATGGTGGATGGCCCCGGCCTCAAGGGACACACGGTGGACGAGCGGCCGCTCGCGCGCATTGGCGGCGGCGACCTGCCCACGCTGGCCGTGGATCCTGGCAACGAGAACGTCGTCTACAGCAACTCCACGGTGCTCTGGCGTACCGAAGACGGTGGCGTCACCTGGACGGCCGTGCGCGGCGCACCCGGCGGTGACGACTACCAGAAGACGTGGATCAACCCCGTCAATCCGGACATCCTGCTGGTGGTGAGCGACCAGGGCGCCGTGATTTCCGCCAACCGCGGCACGTCGTGGAGCAACTGGTACACGCAGTCCACGGCTGCCATGTATCACGTGTCCACCGACAATACGTTCGTGTATCAAGTGTGCGGCGGCCAGCAGGATTCCGGCTCCGCGTGCGTGGCCAGCCGCTCGATGGATGGTGAAATCACCTTTCACGACTGGCACCCCGTCAACATCCAGGAGTACGGCATCGCCGCGCCCGATCCGCGCGACGCGGACATGGTCTACGGCAGCGGCCGCACGAACGTCTCCCTGTACGATCGGAAAACCGGGCAGACCACGGCGGTGGGTCCCGACATGAGCGGGAAGGGACCGAACGGAGATGCGTACAACCGCAACGTGCGCACAATGCCGATCATCTGGTCCCCCGTGAATCACGAGGTCCTCTACTACACGTCGAATGTCGTGTGGAAGACGACGGATCACGCGCACAGTTGGACGCGCATCAGTCCCGATCTGGCGCGCAACAGCTGGAGCGTACCCGCCAACGCGGGGAAGTACGCGACGAGCGTGGAGGTGTCACCGCAGGGAACGATTACCGCGCTTTCGCCCTCGCCGCGCAGCGCCAGCGTGCTCTGGGCCGGTACGGATGACGGCAACATTCAGGTCACCATGGACGGTGGCGCGAAGTGGACCAACGTCACGCCGGCGGCGATCAAGCCATGGACGCGCATCTTCAACATCGAGGCCGGGCACTTCGACACGCAAACGGCCTACGCCGCCGCGAACACGCTGCGCATTGACGATCTGCACCCGCACTTCTGGCGCACCCATGACGGCGGCAGAACGTGGACCGAGATTGACAACGGCATCGCGCCCGACGCGGTGGCGAATTCCATTCGCGAGGACCCGCGCCAGAAGGGGCTGCTCTATGCGGCCACCGATACGCAGGTCTGGGTGTCGTTCGACGACGGCGACCACTGGCAGTCGCTGCGCCTCAACATGCCGGCCATCTCGGTGCGCGACATCCAGCTCAAGGATGACAGCACGTGTCTCTGTTCCGATCTCATTGCGGGAACGCACGGGCGCGGTTTCTGGATTCTGGATGACGTGACACCGCTGCGACAGGCAGCGCAGGCGCGCGCGGCACAAGTGGCGTATCTCTACCGGCCGGCGACCGCGGTGCGCGTGCGCTTCGCGACGAACGATCCGACGCCGTGGCCGCCCGAGGTGCCGGCCGGCCAGAATCCGCCGCCGGGTGGCATCATCGACTACTACCTCGCGAACGACGTGACCGGGCCGGTCACGCTCGACATCCTCGACAAGGCCGGCACGGTGATCCGTTCCTACAGCAGCGCGGATACCGCGCCGAATCCCGACGCCGCGCTCGATCCAGCGGAGTACAACACGAAGGTCTGCCAGCGCACGCCTACCGTGCCTACCTGCTCGGTACCGCTCTACTGGCAGGCGCCGCCCATGGTCATTTCCACGAAACAGGGCATGCATCGCTTCTCATGGGATCTGCACTATCAGCCCATAGAGGGGCTGCAGGGCGGTGGCTTTGGCGGCGGTGATGGCGGCGGGAATCCGGTGCCCCATCGCACATATCCGTCGGTGAACTCACCCTGGGCGCCGCCCGGGTCCTACACCGTGCGCCTCACCGTGAACGGCAAGCACTACACGCAGCCGCTCACGCTCAAGCTCGATCCGCGCGTGAAGACGCCGGCCGCGGGCCTGGCGCAGCTCGCTTCGCTTTCCCGCGAGATGTACACGCGCGCGGCGGAGGTGCACGGGGCGTACGATCAGGCGCGTGCGCTCTCCGCGGTGCTCGACACGGCGCAGGGCACGGATGCGAAGACGTTCAAGGCGCGCGTGGATTCGCTCGCGCCCGCACCCGCGCGCGGCGGACGCGCCGCCTTCTTCCGCCGGCGCGGACCGGCGGGCCCGCCCAATCTCGAGAGCGCCGCCAGTGCGCTCATGGGTGCCGGCATGAGCATGCAGCGCGCGGACGCCACGCCCACCGCGGTCGAAGTGACCGCCTGCACGTCGGCCCGGAAGGATGCGGCGGCCGTCATGGCGCAGTGGAACGCGCTGCGCACGCGTGGCCTGGCCGCGTTCAATGCGAAGCGCAAGGCCGCGGGGCAACCCGTGGTGAAAGTGCCGTAGACGGGGAGGCGCACACGGCGCGCGCCACCATCTCCCCGCCGCCATGGCCCAGCCCGCCACCCCGCCGCTGGGCCGCCCTTGTGACCCGCACCCCATGTGCGAGAGTCTATGTACCGTGGACTCGCGTCCGGACGCCGAACTGATCGCTTCCGTGCTCAACGGGCACGTGGACGACTATACCTTGCTCGTGCGTCGGCACAGTGCGCGTTGCGCGCGCTATGCCGCACGCATGCTCGGCAGTCCGGACGATGCGGATGAGGCGCTGCAATCAGCGTTTCTGCGGGCATACCGTGCACTGGCGCGATGCCGGGAGCCCGCACGCTTCGATTCGTGGCTCCTTCGCATCGTGCTGAACGAATGTCGATCCATGGCTGCTCGACGTGCACGGCGGGAACGTCGCCTCGTACGAGACGTGGAGGTCCTCTCCGCCATGGCGGCGGACCCTGCGCAGGACGGAGCGGCCATGCTGGCGGAAATCCAGCACGCGCTCGACGGGCTGGACGACGGGCTGCGCGAGGCGTTCCTGCTCAAGCATGTGGAGGAGTTGAGTTACGAGGAGATGGCCGCGCTCACAGGCGTTGGCATCTCTGCGCTCAAGATGCGAGTGAAGCGGGCATGCGCGCGGCTGCGCGTGCTGCTCGAGGGCGTGCATCATGAGTAACGACAGGAGTAACGACGGTGGGCGGATCCCTGCCCAGGAGGCTGGCATGTTCAAGGAGGACGACGAAGAGCGAGCGTTCATCGAACGGATCGCGAAGCCCCTGCGCGCGGCCGAGCCCCTGGCCGCGGACTTCATGGATCGGCTTGCGGCGGCGGTTCGCGCGGATGGCGCAGCCGCTCCAGGCGCCGCGCATGATGCACCCACTGATGTGCCGTGGTGGCGGAAGCGCACCACCATTCGGGTGTCGCTCTCACCGATTGGCGGCCTGGCGCTGGCGGCCGGCCTTGCCGCGGTGGTCGTGCTCGGCGCACTCGCGTTCCGCACGGTTGGCGCCCACGGAACTGGCCTGGCACTGGCGGACAGTTCCGCGCGCACGGCGGCGGTTCGCACGGACACTGTGCACATCGTGCGGTTTGTCTTCATTGCCCCACGGGCTTCGAGTGTCGCGCTCGTGGGAGACTTCAACAACTGGCGGCGCGAGGCCACGCCGCTTCGGCCCACCGGGTCAGCCGGGATCTGGTCCGTTTCGGTTCCCATGTCGAGTGGATCACATCAGTATGCCTTCGTGATCAATGGCACCGAGTGGGCCGCGGATCCGGCCGCGGGCACTTCTGTCACGGACGATTTCGGCACGACGACTTCGGTGATGACCGTGGGCGGAGCCGGCTGATCCCGGTGGAGCGCCGTGTCCGCGGCCGCGCGCTCGCGGGAGCGTGCGCGCTGATGCTCGTTGCGGGTACCGCTGCCGGCGCGCGTGCGCAGCAGCTGGCTGCGAGCCTGGATGTCGGTGCCAGCCTGCTGCGCTACTCGGACTCCGTGACGTCGAGCGCCGCGGCGCTCAGCCCCAGCATTGGTCTTCAATCGAGACATCTTGCGCTCGACGCAACCGGGACGATTGCGGAGCTGAGCACCGGATCGTGGACCGGACAAGGCAGCGCCACGGCCGGTGTCTTCTCGTCAACACTCGGCGACTTTCGTGGCGAGCTGGGTGGAACCGCTGGTGGATCGGCGCACGAGGATGGCGCCCGCACCGGGCAGCTCGAGGGACTCGCCCGGCTGCACTATGGCCGGTCCCGATGGGGAGTGTGGGGCGGCGGCGGGGCGGGGAGTGCCTGGGACGGCACGGCGTGGCGTTCCGTCGTGTTCGGCAATGCCGGCCTCTGGCTGAACTCGGGCACAGTCACCCTCTCCGCCGCGGTTACTCCCACTGAGGTAGCAGACAGCATCCACTATACCGATGTTGGGCTCAGCGGGCAGTGGAACGCCGGACGCGCTCAGCTCGAAGGAACCCTCGGCGCGCGCAGTGGCCATGGGCTGGTGGGGCCGGCCGGAAGTACGGCATGGGGATCGCTCGCTGTAGCAGTCTGGGTGGCGCCGCACATGGCCATCGTCGCGAGCGGTGGAAATTATGCCGCGGACCTCACTCAGGCTCTCCCCAACGGCCGCTTCGTTTCTCTCGCGGTTCGCCTGAGCGCGCAAGCGGTGTCATCGTTCCGGCGGCAGCGGCCGGGAGAACAGTCGTCGCAAGTGTACGCGCGAGGGGGAGCGCAGAGACTTGTGGCAGTCCGATCGGACAGCGCGATGCTCGTTCGGGTGCTCGCCCCTGGTGCCACTCGTGTGGAAGTTCGCGGAGACCTGTCCAACTGGTTGCCGCTCGAGCTCGCACCCGAGTCCAATGGGTGGTGGAGTGCACGCATCGTGATTTCACCCGGCGCATATCAGGTGAGTATCCGGCTGAATGGCGGCGACTGGACAGTGCCGCCCGGACTCGTCGCTGTTACAGACGAGTTCGGCGGCGTCGCAGGCGTGCTGGTTGTTCCCTGAGCAAGTGCCGGGTCGCGTTGGGGGAGAGCCGGGCAGGTGAGACCATTTGAATGTGACTCGGACGCCAATGGCTGGAGTCTTTCATGCGGACACGGTTCGCGGCACCGGGTAGTGAGCACTGCAGCGAGGCCACCAGAGTCAGGGAGACAGTGACAATGAGATACACTGCAATCACAATGGGCATGGTCTCGCTGCTGTGCGGTGCCACACTCTGCGCGCAGGGCGGCGCGGCAGCCGCCGCAACGCAGCAGGACCCCGCGGCGAGACTGCACGAAGTGCTGCCTGACTCGGCCGCCACTCAGGTGCTGTCCATAGCGGCTGAGGCGACATCCCACGGACTGCCCGGCGCGGCGCTGGAGCAGCGGGCGTTGAAGTTTGCGGCGCGTGGCGTTCCGCCGGCCGACATCGTGCGTGCGCTCAAGGAGCAGGCCGGACGGCAGATGACTGCGCGGACGCTTCTGGACACGGCGCGCAAAGGCACGCCACGCGGCGATGAGGTCGAAGCGGCCGCTGAGGCGCTGCGCGAAGGAGTTGCCGGCAGGGACGTCGCCTCGCTGGCGAAGAGCGCACCGTCCGGACGCTCGCTGGTCGTTCCGCTCTACGTGCTGGGGAGTCTCACCACGCGCGGACTTCCGTCGGACCAGGCGCTTGAGAAGGTGATGCAGCGTCTCGCCGCGCGGGCCAGTGACGCCGAGCTCGAGTCGCTGCCGCAGCAGGCGCTGAATGCGCGCAATGGTGAACCGGGCGCGGATGGACGCGCCATTGGTCTGTCGCATCGTCCGGCGGGGGTGCCGGGAGCGGGCGCACCAGCGCAGGGCGGGCCGCCGTCCGGAGTGCCGGCCAATCCGGCGGGACGTGGCCGACCGGCGACGCCGCCGGGCCCACCCGGCCATCCCGGCAAGCCGTAACACTGGCTTGTCGGTGGTGCCGCCCGGCCGTCGCGTCGACACCGGGCTCGAATGACGCACTTACTCTCAAGGAGACACACATATGCTCGGGATCACCACGCGCGCCGCGCGCTGCGCGGCCACTATCGGTATGGGCGCAATGCTGATCGGCGCCCTCGCCGGTTGCGGCTCGGATTCGACCTCGGCGGGTACCGGCAAGATCTCGCTGCTACTCACCGATGCCCCAGGCGACGTGAAGGCGGCGGTGGTCACGATTGCCGAAATTGACCTGCAGGGGTCTGGTGGCACCACGGTGCTCATGAACACGCCCGTCACCACCGACCTGCTCACGCTCTCGAATTCCACTGCGCAGCTTGTACAGGACGCCGTGGTTCCAGCCGGCAGCTATACCCAACTCCGCTTCGTGATCACCGGAGCGTACATCGCCGTGGATAACGGCAATGGCGGCACGAGCATCTATGCGTCGTCCCCGACCTATGCGGGGCTGCCATCCGGCGCGGTCGTCTCCGGCGCGCTCCAGATGCCGAGCTTTGGTCAGAGCGGACTCAAGGTGGATCTTCCCGGTGGGAATGTGTCCATTGCATCGAACGAGAAGATTCTGCTGGTGGACTTCAACGTTGCGCAAAGCTTCGGACAGGTTGCCGGCGGCTCGGGACAGTGGGCCATGCACCCCGTGGTCAAGGCCACTGATGTGGAATTCTCGGGCGGCCTCACCGTGCAGATGACTCAGGATGCATCACTCACCATGCCCACGCTGAGCGGGTCGCCGCTCACGCTGGGCCAGTTCTCCGCGGTGATCACCGCGAGCGACAACAGCACTCACACGCTCGCGCTCACGGACGCGGGCAACGGCGTGTTCCAGGCGCAGTTCCAGTATCTCCCCGCTGGGAGCTACAGCGTGAACTTCACGGCGCCCACCGGCGTCACGTTCACCACGAATCCGACCGTTCCGGCCAGCGCGGCAGTGACTGCGGGTGAAGTGACCACGAGTGCCTTCGTGCTCACTGCAGCGACGGTCGCACCGTAGAAGCCAAGGGGTCAGAGGCTGAAAGGGGTCAGAGGCTGATCAGCCTCTGACCCCTTTCAGCCTCTGACCCCTTTCAGCCTCTGACCCCTTGCACTAGCGCTGGGCTGTGTCCATGTGCGGACTCGTCCAGATCACGACGGTCCCGCAGAGTCCCTTTCCCTGAAACTCGGCTGGCGTGTCGCTGAGACCGTTGTAGATCTCCACCCCTGTGACGTCGGCTGGCTCGAGGAACTGGTCGAGATCATCCACGTTCACCAGGCGTGTGCCGTTGATATACACCTCTGGATGACACGGACCGCCGAGGGCGCTGCCGGAGGTGGACACCAGCGTGTAGTGGATGTCGCCGCTGGGGATCACCTTGATTTCAGGAATGCCTTGCAGGATGTCCGTGAATCGGGCGGGACGCTGCTTCGCGATGTCCGATTGCGTGATGAATCGGCCGAAGCCGAGTGCCCGCCGCTCCAGGAACCCGGCAAGCCCCTTGAGCGGCCCCTTGTGTTTGCCATACACGGTGACGGCGCCGAGCAGATTGACGCGGTCATCCAGCGTCACTGTCACACTGACGGTTCGCCCGCTCGCCAGGTCCACCACCTTTTCTCCTGGCGCGTAACCGAGATAGCGTGTCTCGACCGTCTGTGTGCCGGCCGCCAGACCGGACAGCGCGAACGTACCATCGTCCCCCGTCGCGGTGACAATACCGCTGCCCCACACAACGATTTGTGCGCCCGCCAGTGGCTTGCCGTGTTCATCGAGCACCTTGCCGGCAAGCCGGGCATTGCCGTGCCGGACGGGCCCGCCGGATGGCGCGCTGCTGTCGCTCATGCCGGCGTCACGATCCGCGCCTGCTATGGCGGCCGCACCAACGGGAACACTGAAATCGCGGTGCAGCACACCGTGCGGTGGAATGGCGATGTCAATGATGCCGCTCTCGTTGTCGCGGACCGTCGCGAACGCCGCGATCGGGCCGGCCGACGACAGCCCGCATTGCGCGAACCATCCAGCCGGGTCGGCTTTCGCTGATACGTCGTGCCGCACGGTATGGATTCCGCGCTTGTTCGCCACCAGCTCCGTCCAGCTGAGATCCACGACACCACCAACCAGTCGCCCGCCGGTGTCCGCGTCACGAACGAAGCCCAGCAGCAACCCGGAGGAATCGCCGGGCTCGGCGGACGGGCAGAGCGTGGCATGAATGGCGGACGCCGATGGGATGTCGAGCGCGATCCGCAGCGGCGCGCCGATATCAATGGAGAGCGCTCGCGGCGGCACATCGAGTCCCAGCGAATCGAGCGTGACGTGCCAGAAGCCGATCAGGTACTCGCCCGGTGGCACGGCGGTCAGGCGGAAACCGCCCGAAGAATCCGTGCGAACGCTTCGCAACCCGCCCGTGTTGCTGCGTGGGACCATCTGTACGAGGGCACCAGCCAGCGGGTGTCCATCGAGACTGTCGTACACGATGCCGGAAACGGTCGCGAAGGTGCTGTCCGGGCGTGCCGTCTGCGCCGCGAGGGACACGCCGGCGAGCATCAGCCTCGCCAGAATCGGAAGACACGTCACGACAGGGAGGCGCGTGAGGTGTGCGGGTGACATCACGGGTCGATTTGCCGGCATATCCCCCTCCCTTGCCTCGGTGCGTTGCGCGAGTATGGGATGTGTACCAGAGCTTGGCAAGAGATCGGGGATGACCCGGCCGTCTCTGATGACAGACAGGCCGGAATGGCGTGCTGCCATTCCGGCCTTCAAGAGTGAACCGGGGCGCGTGCGGCCCGGACCCGCCAGCTTTCGGGGAGGACCCGCTAGCTCTTCGGCGAGGAGAATGCGGAGAGCTTGCCGAAGCGGTCCGCAAGCATGTAATAGACCGTGACACGATGCTTCGCGTGCGCGTCCTTGAGCTTCTCGCCGACCTCGGCAATCGCGGCATCGAGTTCGGCATCGCTCTGCGTCAGGCCGAGCTTCTTCTTGAGAAAGTTGTTGCGCACACGCTCCAGCTCCGCCTTGTCAGAGAACGAGACGAGCGATGAGTCGCGCTTCTGCAGCGCGATCCCGCAGTGCTTCACTATTCCCGCGATCGCCGCCTCGTCCGCGCCGGGAACGTGCGCCCTCACGTCCTGCGCCCAGTCAGTCATGTCAGTCCTCCGTGCAGAGGTAGATCGATAGTGCAACGACGCTAGGTGTCGCGCGCCGACGCGTCAAGCAGGACCACGCACCTGTCGAGCGCGACCATGGACCGTTCCCTCTTGACAGCCGGACCATCGTGCCCCATCAGCTTTGCCACATGAAGACGCTCATTCTCATTCTCGCCGCGTGCGTGTCGGTTGCCCCGCGCGGCGCCGGGGCACAGGAGCAGGCGCGGTGGCAGCAGCACGCCCGGAACGTCACCATCATTCGCGATGACTGGGGCATTGCGCACGTCTACGGTGTCACGGATGCCGACGCGGTCTTCGGCATGGAGTACGCGCAGGCCGAAGATGATTTCAATCGCGTGGAGACGAACTACATCAACGCCCTTGGCCGTCTCGCGGAGACCGAAGGCGCGTCGCAGATCTATCGCGACCTGCGCATGAAGCTGTTCATGAATCCGGATTCGCTCCGGTCGAAATACGCCGCGAGTCCGCCATGGCTCCGCACGCTGATGGTCGCCTTCGCCGATGGCCTCAACTTCTACCTGTCCACGCACCCGAACGTGAAGCCGCGCGTGATCACGCACTTCGAGCCGTGGATGGCGCTCGCGTTCAGCGAAGGGAGTATTGGCGGAGACATCGAGCGCGTGGATCTGCGCCGGCTCGCCACCTTCTACGGCGATACCGCGCAGGCGACGTCATCCATCGGCGACGGACCACCGCCCGAGCCGTCCGGCTCCAACGGCATCGCTATCGCACCATCCATCACCGCAGATCACCACGCGCTCCTCTGGATCAATCCGCATACGTCGTTCTACTTCCGCTCCGAGCTCCAGATGGCGAGCCAGGAGGGGCTGGATGCGTACGGCGCCGTCACGTGGGGCCAGTTCTTCGTGTACCAGGGATTCAACCCGCGCGCGGGATGGATGCACACCTCGAGCGGCGTGGACGCGGTTGATGAGTATCTGGAAACCGTCATGGAGAAGGACGGCAGGTACTTCTACAAGTATGGCGGCCGCTACCTGCCCATGACGACGACGACCATCACGGTGCCCTACCGGACGAGCGCGGGGATGGCGCAGAAAGTCTTTACCGCGTACTACACGCGGCACGGGCCCGTCATTCGCAAGGACGGCGACAAGTGGGTGAGCATCAGCCTCATGCAGCTCCCCATCAAGGCGCTGGAGCAATCGTACCTGCGCACCAAGGCCACCAGCTACAAGGCGTATCTGCAGACGATGCAGTTGCATGCCAACTCGTCCAACAACACGATGTACGCGGATGCGGACGGGCACATCGCCTACTTTCACGCCAACTTCATTCCGCGGCGCGACACGAGCTTCGACTGGACGAAGCCGGTGGATGGCAGCAATCCGGCGACCGATTGGGGCCCGGTACTTTCGGTCGACCAGTCGCCGCACCTGCTCGACCCGAAGAATGGCTGGCTGTACAACTCCAACAACTGGCCGTGGTCCGCCGCCGGTCCGTACAGCCCCAGGCGATCGGATTTTCCGCGCTACGTCGAGACGGGTACCGAGGAGAGTCCGCGCGGTCATCATGCGCTGCGGCTGCTTACCGGCGCGAAGAACGTCACCATGAGTTCACTCACGGCGATGGCGTTCGACAGCTATCTCCCCGCGTTCGCGCAGATGATTCCACCGCTCCTCAAGGCGTATGATCAGTTGCCGGCATCAGACACCATGCGCACAGCGCTCGCTGATCAGATCGCCATGCTGCGCGGGTGGGATTTCCGCTGGGGCGCGTCCTCGATCCCCACGTCGCTGGCGGTGTTCTGGGGCGAGGATGTGCTGCGGCGTGTGGGGCGCGAGGCACGGGCGGCGAGCGCCTCGCCAATGGATTTCGTCGCCAATGGCGCGACGGCTTCGGAGCTGCTGCAGTCTCTCGCTGCGGCATCGGCCAGATTGACGCGCGACTTCGGCACCTGGAAGACACCCTGGGGCGACATCAACCGCTTCCAGCGGCTCGACGATGCCATTGAGTCGCACTTCGACGATGCGCAGCCGAGTGCTCCCGTGCCGTTCACGTCGTCGCGGTGGGGATCGCTCGCGTCATTTGGCGCGCGGCCATATCCGAACACGAAGAAGTGGTATGGCACGAGCGGGAACAGCTTCGTGGCCGTCGTGCAATTTGCCGATAGCGTGCGGGCGCGAGCGGTGACCGCGGGTGGCGAGAGCGGCAATCCGGCGTCGCCGCACTTCCGCGACGAGATCGCGCGTTACGCGAGCGGGAACCTTCGCACGGTGTACTTCTACCGGTCGCAGCTCGAGGGACACACGGAGCGCGAGTATCATCCGGGGCGGTAGGCAATGCACAATGGGGAATGGGCGCGCTCTTCCGGTCCCATTCCCCATTGTCGTGTGCGGTACCCGCGTGTGACCCGGATTCCTGAGCCGCTCAGAACGGCACTTCCTCCGGTGCCGTCGTGGTCGCGGTGCTGCGCGACTTGCGCGAGGGTTTCTTCTCCTCGGCGACGGCGACGAGCTGCTCGGCATCCTGTTCCGGAGCGGTCGCCGTGGCGGGCTCGGACGCGCGGGCCGGCCAGATCACGCCGTCGCAATTGCGATCGCGGCACTTGAAGTCCGGTGCGCGCGGATTGCGCTTCGTGAGACGATTATCCCACATGCGTCCACCGCAGATCGGACAGCTCACCTCATCGGCGCCGGCTGTCGCGGCGGCCGGCGTCGCGCCTGCTGCCTGACTGGATTCGCCAGCCGCGGCCACACCACTCTGCTCCTCGGCGCCGCGGGGCTTTCCGAACTTGCGCTCGTATGCCTGCGCCGGATCCTCAATGGGCTTCGCCCCGCGCCCGTCGCCGTCCAGCTCGACCCAGTTCTGCTCGTACGAGTACAGCTCGTTGGCAATGCCGAAGCGGACGGCGGCACGCTTGAACGCGTCCGTTGACGCCTGCTTGTAGTCACGCCCGGTGCCGACATCCTCGCGCACTACACCCAGTACCTGCAGCCGCGCCTTGAAGGCGCAGACGGCGTCGTTGTCGTCGCCGGTGCTGATGGGAGGGAGCATCTCCAGGGTGAGACTCCACTCGCCCGGCACCACCGTGTCGAGCCGCTCGCGAACGGTATTGGCTTCGATGTAACAGACGAACCGCGCGAAATGGCGTCCGTCGCGCGTAATGGGCTTGCCATCCTGGCGCCAGGAAATGGCGCCGGCCGGCACAGGTGCCGCGAGCGCGCTCCACACCTGGCTCCTCGTGCCGAATGCATCCTGTCGTGCGATCATGTGCTGCTCCTGTTTCGACGTCCTGTTGACTCCCCTGCCGCGATGCGCGCGGTCATTTCCCGGACAACCCGCTGCACCTCAGCCACCGCCGGGCACTCTCTGCCATGCAGACAGTACCACCCGTATCGGTCCAGAAAAACGAGGTGGTACACACGCAGGGCAGACCGCATTTCGACCACTTTCCAGAGCTCCGACACGGACGTATCCGGACCACATTTCAGCCACGGATCCAGCGGCTCCAGGGTGTAGCTGGGCGGCCCCTCCTCGTGCCGTCCGCGCCGTGCAGGCCGCTTCTCTGGCCGCTTCACTGTGTCGTTCCAAGTCCTTTAGTTATAATGACTTACTGGCGGTGATTCGGTGATTGTTCGGTAGCTTGAAATTAGCTTGTGGAACGTTTTGATGCAAGGGTAAATGTGCCCTCCAGCGCGGCCACATTGGCGGCCTGCTCCGACGGCGCGCGCCCCGGTTGTGGGCTCGCAGGTCGACTGTGCAATCGATTGATGAGAGTTTCGGGAACGAGCCCTCGCATATTCGTCTTCGCCGTGTCTGACGCGACGCCATGTGAGAGGAGTGTGCAGCCGTGGAATCCTCCGCGAAATTGATGACCGCAAGCGAGCTGGAACGGCTCGTTCTCGCTGACAAACAGACCGAACTGGTTCGGGGGCGGTTGGTGATACGCGAACCGCCAGGCACACGACACGGGCGCATCGCGGCGACGCTGTCGTTTCATGTGAGCGACTTCGTGCACCGCGAACGGCTGGGCGCCGTGTTCGCGCAGGATACCGGATTCAGACTCCAGTCGAACCCCGACACGGTGCGCGCGCCGGACCTCGCCTTCGTTGCGCGGGAGCGGGCCAGCGAAATTCCCGATCGCGGCTATGCGTCGGTGGCTCCGGATCTCGTCGCGGAAATTGTGTCGCCGGGCGACGCCCCCGCAGACGTGCTCGCCAAAGTCGCTGACTGGCTGGCGGCGGGGGTGCGACTGACCTGGGTGATCGATCCCGCGCGCGTCGAGGCACGCGTCTATCGGAGCGACGGCAGTCTGTCACTCATCGCCGCTGACGGAATGCTCAGCGGCGACGACGTCCTGCCTGGATTTTCCTGCTCGCTCAGGGACGTGCTCGACTGAGCGCCTGCGTCGGAGCCCGGGCCATGATCACCGCTTCCCAGGCGCGACCCGCTTCACCGCGTTGCCGATCAGTGCCGCATCGGCGTCGGATAACGTGATCGCGGCAGCCGCCACGTTGTCTTCAAGATGCGCGACCGACGACGTGCCGGGGATCGGCAGCATCACCGGCGAGCGATGCAGCAGCCACGCCAGCGCCAGTTGCGATGGCGTTACGCCCAGACGCCGCGACACTTCGAGCAGCGGCCCCTCTTCGCTGGCCAGCTCTCCGGTGGCCAGCGGGAACCACGGAATGAACGCGATGCCATTCGCCTCGGCATGCTCGAGCAGCGGCTCGGATGCGCGGTCAATCAGGTTGAACCTGTTCTGCACCGACACGATTGGCGCGATGCGTTGTGACTGCCGCAATTGCTCGATGGTGACTTCGGAAAGCCCGATGTGGCGGATCTTTCCCTCCTTCCGCAGCAGGGCCAGCTCGCCAACCTGATCGGCCAGGGGCACCTTCTCGTCAATCCGGTGCAACTGGAAGAGGTCAATGCGCTCCAGCCTCAACCGTCGCAAGCTCATCTCGGCTTCCTGCCGCAGATACTCGGGCCGGCCGACCGCGCGCCAGTCACCCGGCCCCGCGCGTGTCAAGCCAGCCTTGGTGGCGATGACCAGGTCATCAGGGTACGGGTACAATGCCTTCCTGATGAGGTCCTCGGCGACGTACGGTCCGTACGAGTCCGCCGTGTCAATGAGCGTGACGCCAAGTTCCACGGCCCGCCTCAGAACGCGCACTGCTTCATCGGGGTGTTCGGGTTCTCCCCACACGCCCGGGCCGGTGAGCTGCATGCTGCCGAAGCCAAGGCGATGGACCGGAAGATCACCGCCGATGGCGAAGGTGCCCGACGCGTATGCCGGGCGATCAAGAGTCGTAGTCATGATACTGTCTCGTGCAGAAGGGTTTGCTGACGGCTCTGGCGCCGCGCCGCGAATGGATCAGGATCGGAGCGCGCCTTGCGGCCACGCAGGATCCGACCCGCTGCTTCTGCTCAAGCGATAGTGGCGGACGGATGGTTCCCGTCAGATCGTCTCCTTCGCCTCAACGTAGATGGCGAACAGCTCGTCGAGCTCGCGCGCCGGATCAGTGGTGAGCCCGCTGTGGATCGGGGAGCTCTGCAGCACATCGGAGCGCGGCGCGGTGAGCCAGTGAAAGCGCTCGGACGGCGGCGAGAGGGCGACGGGTCCGGCCGTCGCATCGCCGCCGCAGATGGCGCGCAGCGACGTGAGATACCGCGCGAGCAGCTCGACGTCCATCTGTCCCACTCGAGCGCGGAGCGCAGTGGGATCCGTGAGTACGCGCACGCCAAGGAACTCCGCGGTACGAGCGTGCAGCACGACGCCCACGGCGACGAATGCGCCGGTGTGCACGTGCGGCACCGCGCGCAGAATGGCGAAGTCGTACGCGATGCGTTCGCGAGTCATCGCCGGGCCGACAGGGCCTGCGGCGGAGCGCGACGCACGCGCTCGCGCGCGGCGATGGCTTCCGCCACGAACTCGCGAGGTCCGGCGAGACGCGCACGGAGGTAGTTCACGTAGCGCTCGCGGTCCGCGGCCGCGTTCTCGCCGAGCAGCGTGTCCGGAACCGCGGCGAGCACGTCGTGTAGCGGCGTGTCGGCGAGCACGGCGGTCGCGTGCGCATCCGCCGCCTCGATGTCGCCGCTCCGCGCGAGCAGCACGTGTTGCGCAATGAGGGGGAAGGGGGTTCGCACGCGCGCATCGTCC
>Ga0207695_10006333_pt1 | contig 15398 bp, 2 predicted proteins | sample KBSC54metaG_FD_184354 | JGI IMG/M metagenome (GOLD analysis project Ga0207695, IMG submission 184354) | Corn rhizosphere microbial communities from Kellogg Biological Station, Michigan, USA - KBS C5-4 metaG (SPAdes) (version 2) | ecosystem: Host-associated > Plants > Roots > Rhizosphere > Soil... | reverse complement strand
ATCAGCACGGCCTTGGCGCCGGCCTTCGCCGCGCGGTCGACTTTCAGGCTGATCGAGCAGAAGCCGCGATCGATCAGCGCCACCTTGCCCGCCGGGCTCGCCAGGTAGGGATCCTCGGCGGTGGCGCCAGCGGCGGGGCAGCCCCGTCCGACCGCGGCGACGCTGCCGGCGAAGCCCGCCGTCACCGGCGCCCAATCGACCGTGGCGGTATTGGCATACGAGCCGGCGATCTTGGCCGGCGTGTTCACCGTCAGCGGATAGGCCTTGTCGCTCGGCACGGCCGTCTGGGCGACGCTGATCGCCGCCGGAGCGATCGACGGCGACGAGACGATGTAGGGGCGGTTGGCGTTGTTGCCGGCCGCGACCGCCACCACGACGCCGAGGTCGACCGCGTCGCTCACCGCCAAGGTCAGGTCGTCCTCCTCCTGGCCGAAGGCGGAGCCCAGCGACAGGTTGATGACGTCGACCGCATCGCCGATGTTGCCGTCGCCGTTCGGGTCGAGCGCGTAGTCCATCGCCTTCAGCAGGGCCACGCCGTTGCAGGCGGTGGACACGGAGCTGCAGACCTTGATCGCGACCAGCGACGCGCCGGGCGCGACGCCCACGTGTTTGCCGTCGGCGCTGTGGCCGGCAATGATGTCGGCGACGTGCGTGCCGTGGCCTTCGAAATCGATCGGATCCGGATCCTCGGTGCGCGTGCCGAACTCCTGCTGGTTGGCGTCGATGCCCCAGGTGTCGCCGACGAAGTCGTAGCCGCCGACCACCTTGGCCGTCGGGAAGAGGCCGTCGAGCGTGGTGTTCTTCGGGTCGTTGGGGTTGGCGCCGTAGGCGGCCGCATAGGCTGCAGCGGTGCCCGGGCCACCGAGGTTGTAGTGGGTGTAGTCGATGCCCGAATCGATCACCGCGACGCGCACGCCGGTGCCGTCCTTGCCGGCGGCCTGCGCAGCAGCGGCGCCGACGTAGGGCACAGTGTCACTGAGCGCGAGCTTGTAGTTCAACACCGGGCGGACCTTGACCACGTTCGGCAGCTGAGCGATCGCCGCGAGCGAAGCGGCGTCGACTTTCACGGCCACCGCGTTGTGTGCCACATGCACGCTGCCGAGGCGTTGCGCGCCCAGGCCCGTCAGCTGGCTGAGCACGTTGGCCTGCTGCGCGAGCAGGGTGCCGCGCTGCGATTGCACGCCGGCGCGCATCGCCTGTTCGGCCGGTGTCGCGGCCGAGCGCAGGCTTGCGCCGGACGCGGCCAGCGCGAGGCGCCGTGTCTGCGTTTCGAGGCCTTGCTCGCGCAGCTTCGCGCTTTTGTAGGCGGCAAGAGAGGGCTGATCGAGGCTGACCCAGACGTTCACCGCGCCCTTCGCGTGCGCCAGCCGAGCATCGATCACGCGCTGGCCCTTGGCGCCGGCGATGGCCATGCGGCTGAGAGCGCTCGGCGATGCGACGCTCGCGCTCGATGCCGACTGCTTGGCGGCTGCATTGGCGGTCTCTCGATTGGCGGCCGTCGAAGTGCTGTCTTCGCTTCCGCCGCAGGCCGACAGCAATAGCGCTGCGACCAGGCTGGTCTGCCGTATGGAAAGGCGCATCAAGAACTCCCAACGTGGAGGATTGTTGAATGGGGAGCCGATGCGCCTCGGCTTGGCCCAGCCGGTCTACCGCGTAACGGCCCCGCGATGTTTCTTCATGCTGCGTTCACGTGTTGTCATCGTCAATCCGGGTGGACCGATAAGTTAGGGGGATAACAGGGTTTTCCTGGATGGGGACAGGGAACTTCCTGCTCGGCTACCGATTGCGATCCGGCTCCCGCTTCAGGTGGCGCACCGGCGTGATGCGGCTGACGCCCGGCAGCTGCCGCGCGGCGGCCAGCGATTCCGCCGGCAGGCGAACCGCCACCGCGTTGCGCACGATGCGCACGCGGCCCTGCTCGACGCCCCCCAGTTCGCGCAGGCCGGCCATCACGCTGTCCTGCTGCCGGTGGATGCGTTCGCGCTGCTGCGCCTGCTCCGACGCGTTCGCGTGCTGCAGCGTGCGCAGCGGCGGCAGATCCAGGTCGACCCACACGTCGACCCCAGCGGCCCGTTGCTCGGCCGACCTGAATGCTGGCTCACCGATCGCCGGCGCCGCCAAGCCGTGCAGGCCGAGCACGCACAAGGCGGCGCCGAGGCGCAGCGGGCGGCGTCGGTCGGCGGCTGAGGTCAACGGCAACTCCCGGTTGGCGACGAAGGAGAACGAGCCTTGCTTCTACCCTCTGCGCCACCGCCTTGACAAGCCGGCACGCGGGAAGGCTTCAGGCCGGCAAGGCCAATGCCTGCTCCGAGGTCACGCGGTTGCGGCCGCCCTTCTTCGAGAGGTAGAGCGCCTGGTCGGCGAGGTCGATCAGGTGGGCCGGATCGGGGGTCGTGGGCTGGAGCTCGGCGACGCCGAAGCTCATCGTCACCTTGACGTTGGCCGGCTCGCGGATCGCATCGCCGACGTTGGCCTCGACGTCGGCGCGCAGGCGCTCGGCAATCTCCAAGGTCTGGGCCAGGGTGGCGTTGGGCAGCATGATGCAGAACTCCTCGCCGCCGTAGCGGCCGAGCAGATCGCCGACGCGCAGGCCGCGCGTCAGGGCCTTGACGGCGGCCTGGATGACGCGGTCGCCGCCGGCATGGCCGTACTTGTCGTTGACCTGCTTGAAGTGGTCGATGTCGCACATGATGACGCAGGCGGGGGTGCGGTGGGCCTGGGCCTCGGCGAAGCGCAGGTCGGTCTCGGCCATGAAGGAGCGGCGGTTGAGGCAGCCGGTGAGCGCGTCGCGGGTGGCCAGGCGGGTCAGCTCCTCGTTCTTGAGCTCGATCTCGGCCTGCGAAGCGCTCAGCTGGGCCAGCGTCCGGCGCAGGTGCTGGGTGCGTTCCTCGAGTTCGGTCACGTCGGAGAAGGTGGTCAGGCAGCCGCGCGCGTGCGCAGACGCGCCGTCGCTGATCGGCGAGCAGTTCATCACCAGATGGCGCGGCGCCTGGCCCGGCGCCTCGAGGTGCAGCCGAACGCCCAGCGTGGCGCTGTTGCTCGCGATCGCCCGCTGCCACGGCAGCAGCGCGTCGCTGCCGGTCGGCAGGCCGGCGAGCAGCCAGTCGAACGAGTCGATCGATGCGCCGGTCAGCGTGTTCGCCGCGCGCGGATGCGATTGACGGAAGGCCTTGTTCGCCAGCAGCACGCGGCACTCGGCATCGAGCACCAGCACGCCTTCGGTCAAGGTGTCGAAAGCGGTGCGCACCCGCTCGGGCACCGCGGCGCTCGGATCCAGGTAGCGCAGCACGCGGCGCAGGTAGAGCTGGAACGAGAGCCAGCCCAGCACGGCGAGCAGCGCCAGGCCCTGCAGCAGCGGATCGTGCAGCCAGCCGAGCAGCGAGTCGGGCAGCGTCGGATTGAAGATCAGCTGCAGCTCGCCCCAGGGCCGGCCGTTGGCAATGATCGGTGCGCGCACGTTGAGCAGGGTCGAGGCATCGCCGGGCTGCAGGTGCCAGCCCTGCGCCGCATCGCCGACCTGCGCCAACACGTCGCCGGCGGTGGTGACGACCGCTGCCGATTGCAGCAATGACTGCCGGCGTACCGCGGCGGCGAGCGCTCCTTGCAGCCCTTCGCCCTGGCCCAGCCGCAGCGCATCGCTGATGCGGTTGGCGACGATGGCTGCGGCCGCGGCATGCCGTTGGCCGGCTTCGAGGCGCCGGTCCGGCAGGAAGCCGATGAAGAGGTCGCTGATCAGGATCAGCGACACCATCAGCGAGACCAGCCCGGTGGCCACGCGCGTGGCCGGGCTGGGCCGGCGCCGGCACAGCGAGGCCATCATCGCCGGCGCTCGACGCGGCTGGCCGCGTCGAGTTCACTGTCCGCGCCGGACGCCGGCGGCGGCTTGCCGCCATCGCCATCCTTCTCGTCCTCTTTGCGTCTGGATCGGCGCAGCACCGGCAGCAGGTCGTAATTGCGCCAGGCCGGCGCCGAGACGAGCAGGCTGGCGAGCAGTGCGCCGCCGCGGCTGGCCCAGGCCAGCAGGCCGGCGGAGACCGCCAGGCCGCCGACCATGGCGGGCGTCAGCTCGGCGCGCAAGGCGGGCGGCACCGGCTCGGCCGGCATGACGATATGCGGGGCGCCGGCGGGCACTTCGTCGTGCCGGCTGCTGCTTTGCACCTGCACGAAATAGTTCAGCATCAGCAGGCGCTCGTGTTCGGCGCGGTTGGGGGCGTTCTCCGGCTGATGCAGCACCGGCGCTTCCCACATCGGGTTGTGGAGGCGCAGCGGCGCGCCTTGCCAGGTCAAGCGCAGGGCCTGTTCGATCGCGTCGATGTCCACGCCCGGCAACCTCGCCGGCAACGCCAGCGGCGCGGTGACCAGGCGGCCGGTGACGGCCGCCTGCGATTCGGCCGCGCTGCCGGCAGCCGGTGCGGCCGGCTGGACCGGTGACAGCGACGCCGGTACCGGTGCAGGCGGCAGGCTGGCCGGCGTCGACGGGGCGCTCGGCCGCACGACCACCTGCAATGTCTGCAGCCGGCTGTCGATGCCGTCGCTCACGCCGACGATCACCTCGAAGCCGCGCTCGGCGCCGGGCACGACCAGCGGCAGCGCGACGAAGCGCAGCGCGCCGCTGGCCGCATCGATGCTGAAGCGGCCCGCGTCGGCGCCGCCGGCGATGAAGTAGACGAGCTGCTGCCGCGGCAGGTCCGGATCGGTCGCGGTGACCGTGGTGACCGCGGGGTCGAGGCCGTTGAGCTGGCGCGTGGCGCTGCTGCCGCCGCCGTCGCTGGTGATGGTCGGCACGCTGTTCGTGGCCGGCGGTGGCAGCGTGGCCTGGACATGCACCGTGATCGACTGCGTCGTCGCGAGATCGCCGTCGCTCGCCTGCACGACCACCTGGTAGACGCCGCCCGGCGCCGGCGTGTCGCTGAAGACGAGCGCGCCGCTGTGCGCGTCGATCGCGAAGCGCGCCGCATCGGCACCGCCAACGAGGCTGAACGACAAGGTTTGCGCCGGCAAGTCGAGGTCGCTCGCGCTCACCGTCGTGACCAGGCTCGTGTCGCCGGCGACGTCCACGCTGGCGCTGGCACCGCCGCCGTCGCTGGTGATCTGCGGCGCGTGATCGTTCACCGGCGTGATCGTGATCGCGAAGCGGCCGCTGACCGCCGTGCCCGAGCCGTCGCCGACCGTGAAGCCGAAGCCGTCGGCGCTGGTCTCGGAGCCGTCATGGTCGTAGCGCAGGCGGCCGGCGTCGATGTCGGCCTGGCTGAAGTGGCCGCCGGCTGTCAGCGCCACGCCGTCGAACCGCAGCGTGCCGTGCCCGGGGGCGGCGGTGAGCGTGTAGAGCAGCTGGTCCGGGCGGTTGTCGAGGTCGGCGGTGGCGAGCCGGGTGCTGGCGATCAGGTTGCCCAGGCTGTTCTCGGCGACGCTGAGGCCGGTATCGGTGACGAGGCGCGGGGCGTCGTTGACCGCGTCGACCGCGAGCAGCCTGGTCGCGGCCGCGCTGTCGCTGCTGCCGTCGTTGACGACGAAGCTCAGCGTGCGCAGCGCGCTGTCGGGCGTCTCCGAGCTGTTGCCGTAGGTCACCGCGCGCAATGCCGCCTGCCATTGCGCAAGCGTCGCGCTCGCGCCGGCGGAGCTGAGGCTGAGCACGCCGCTGGCGCTGTCGTAGCCGGCGGCGATGTTGCCCATCGTCAGCCCGTCGTTGCGCCAGCCGAGGCTGTCCTCGGCTGCGTGCCAGCCGCCGATGATTGCCACCCGGGCGCTGGCCAGGGTGGCGCTGTCGATGTCGCCCAGGTTCAGGCCGGCATCGATCACGACCGGCGCCGAGGGCTGGTTGTCGCCTTCGCTGAAGCGGGTGGTGCCGCCGCTGGTCGCGATCGTCGGCGCGTCGTCGACCGCGACCACCGTGATCGTCGCGCTGTCGCTCGCGCTGCTGAAGGCGCTGCTGCCGCCGGCCGTGGCGGTGTCGGCGCGGCTGCCGGCCGTGCCGCTGCTCTGGTCCCAGGCGCGGTAGCCGATGGTGGCCTTCGTGCTGTTGATGCCGTCCGGCACGAAGCGGATCGAGTCGGTCGCGCGCAGCAGCAGGGCCGAGCCGGTGTTCACGCTGCCGATCGCGAGCCAGGTGCTGCCGCCGTCGATCGAGTACTGCCAGCTGCCGCTGCCATTGCCGGTCGCGGTGACGGCGATGCCTTGCACGGCGCCGCTGTCGACGTCGCTGATCGAGCTGCCGAGGAAGGAGGCGACCGTCTGGCCGGCGTTGCTGGCCTGGTCTTCGGTGATCGTCGCGAGTCCCGGCGCGGTGGGCACGAGCACCGGTGCGTCGTTGACCGGGCTCACGTTGAAGCCGAAGGTGCGGGCGATCGGATCCTGGTCGAGCCGACCGCTGGCTGTGCCGCCGTCGTCCTGCACCCGGAAGGTGAAGCTCGCATAGGCGTTGCCGTTGGCGTCGGCCGCCGGCGTGAACCGCAGCCGCCCGGCGGCGATGTCGCCGGCAGAGACCGATTGGCCGGCGGACACCGCGACGCCGAGCAAGGTCAGCGAGCCGGCCGCCGGCAGGCTGCTGACCTGCACCGCCAGCAGCGACGAGCCGTTCGGATCGATCAGGCCGAAATCGGCGATGCTGAAGACGAAGCTGCTGTCTTCGGCGATGGTGACCGTCTTGTCGGTGCCGACCGGCGCATCGTTGACCGTCGTCACGAGGATGCCGGCCGCCGCAGTGCTGCTGGAATACGCCGTGCTGCCGCCGTTGACCGAGGTGTCCGCGACACCGCCCGCGCTGCCGGCGCTCCGGTCCCAGGCGCGGAAGACGAGGCCGTTCGGCACCGCGCCGTTCCAGTTGACATCGGGCACGAAGCGCACCGCGGCGGTCGCATCGGCCGCGAGCAGGCGCGCCGCGCCGTCGCTGACGCTGCCGAAGTCCTGCCAGGTCGTGCCGTCGGTGCTGAACTGCCAGCTGCCGTGGCTGTTGTCGACGCCGGTGACGGCGATGCCGCGCAGCGCGCCGCTGTCGACGTCGCTGGTCTGTCCGGCGATCAGCGCCGAGACCAGGGTGCCGGGGTTGCCGGCAGGGTTCTGGTTGATCGGGCTCAGCGCATTGGCGCCGGCGAGCTGCGGTGCGTCGTTGACCGGGCTGACCACGATCGAGGCGGTATCGCCGGTGCTGCTGAAGGCGCTGCCGCCGCCGTTGGTGCTCGTGTCGACTTTGCTGCCGAAGCTGCGGCTGCTCTGGTCCCAGGCGCGGTAGCTGATCGAGCCGGCGGTGCCGTTCCGGCCATCGGGCACGAAGCGGATCAGGTCGACGGAGCGCAGCAGCAGCGCGGAGGTGCCGCTGACGGCGCCGACATTGGCCCAGGAGCTGCCGCCGTCGATCGAGTACTGCCACGCGCCGTTGCCGTTGATCGTGGCGGTGATGGCGATGCCTTGCGCGGCGCCGGTGTCGACATCGCTGATCGACGAACCGACGAACGACGCCACCGTCTGGCCGCCGTTTGTCGTTTGGTCTTCGTTGATCGAACTCAGCGCGGGCGCGATCGGCGTCAGCACTGGCGCGTCGTTGACCGAGGTCACGGTGATCGAGGCGGTGTCGGTCGCGGTGCTGAACGCGCTGGCGCCGCCATTCGTGCTCATGTCGACCTTGCTGCCGGCGCTGCCGCTGGTCTGATCCCAGGCGTGGTAGGTCACCGAGGCCGAGGTGCCGCTCTGCCCGTTGGGCACGAAGCGGAGCAGGTCCGTCGAGCGCAGCAGCAGCGCCGAGGTGTTGGCGACCGCGGCGACGTTGTTCCAGGTGCTCCCGCCGTTGATCGAGTACTGCCAGGTTCCATTGCCGTTGGCCGTCGCCGTGATGGCAATGCCTTGCGCGGCACCGGTATCGACATCGCCGATCGACGAGCCGATGAACGACGAGACTGTCTGACCGTTGTTGGTAGTCTGGTCCTCGGTGATCGAGGTCAAGGTCGGTGCGATCGGCGTGAGCACCGGCGCGTCATTGACCGAGGTGACCGTGAGCGTCGCGGTGTCGGTCGCCGTGCTGAAGGCCGAGGTGCCGCCGTTCGCGCTGGCATCGGCCTGGCTGGCAGCGCTGCCGCCGGTCTGGTCCCAGGCACGATAAGTCAGTGAGGCGACGGTGCCGTTCTGGCCGTCGGGCATGAAGCGCACGAGGTCGCCCGAGCGCAGCAGCAGCGCCGATCCGCCGCTCACTGCGCCGACATTGCTCCAGCTGCGGCCGCCGTCGACCGAGTATTGCCACGCGCCGTTGCCGTCGGCAGTGGCGGTGATCGCGATGCCTTGCACGGCGCCGGTATCGACATCGCTGATCGAGCCGCCGACGAACGAGGCCACCGTCTGGCCGCTGTTCGCGGTCTGGTCTTCGGTGATCGAGCTCAGTGACGGCGTTGCCGCAGCGAGCACCGGTGCATCGTTGACCGCGGAGACGGCGATCGTCGCCGTGTCTGTCGCGGTGCTGAAGGCGGCCGATCCGCCGTTGGTGCTCGTGTCGGCCTTGCTGCCAGCGGCGCCGCTGGTCTGGTCCCAGGCGCGGTAGGTGATCGAGGCCGAGGTGCCGTTCTGGCCGTCGGGCACGAAGTGGATTAGGTCCGTCGAGCGCAATAGCAAGGCCGAGCTGTCGCCGACCGCGCCGACGGCATTCCATGTGCTGCCGCCGTCGAGCGAGTATTGCCAGGCACCGTTGCCGTTGCTCGTGCCGACGATGGCCACGCCGCGAGGGTCGGCGGCGTCGGCGTCGCTGATCGAGCCGCCGACGATGGAGGCGACGCTCTGGCCCGCGATGTTGACATCGTCCTCGGTCAGCAGCGACAGGGTCGGTGCGGCCGGGGTCAGCACCGGCGCGTTGTCGACGTAGTCCACGCGCACAGTGGCCGTGTCCGAGGCGGTGCCAAAGGCGCCGGTGCCGCCGCCGGTGCTGGCGTCAGCGGTGGATCCCGCGGCACCCGTGGTGCGGTCCCAGGCGACGTAGCCGAAGGTCGCGGTCGTGCCGCTGAGGCCATTGGGCACGAAGCGCACGAGGTCTCTGGAGCCCAGCAGCAGGGCCGTGTTGACGCTGATGCCGCCGAAGCCGGCCCAGGTGCTGCCGCCGTCGATCGAGTACTGCCAGCTGCCGTTGCCCGGGTTGGCCGTGATGATCGCGATGCCCTGCTGCGCGCCCGTATCCACGTCGCTGATCGAGCTGCCGATGATGGAGGCGACCGTCTGGCCGGCGTTGTTGATGTCGCTGTCGGTCAGCGGGGTCAGGGCCGGCGCAATGGGCGTGAGCACGGGCGCGTCGTTGACCGAGGTGACGGTGATCGCCGCGGTGTCCGTGGCGGTGCTGAAGGCCGTGGTGCCGCCATTCGTGCTCGCATCGATCTTGCTGCCCGCAGCGCCGCCGGTCTGGTCCCAGGCGCGATAGGCGATCGAAGCCGAGGTGCCGTTCTTGCCGTCAGGCACGAGGCGCACGAGGTCACTCGAACGCAGCAGCAGCGCCGCGCTGCCGCTGACCGTGCCGACATTGCTCCAACTGCTGCCGCCGTTGGTCGAATACTGCCACGTGCCGTTGCCGCTGGCCGTGGCGGTGACCGCGATACCCTGCACGGCGCCGGTGTCGACATCGGTGATCGACGAACCGACGAGCGACGCCACGGTCTGGCCGGCGTTCGCGGTCTGGTCTTCGGTGATCGAGCTCAGCGCCGGAGCGATCGGCGAGAGCGCCGGCGCGTCGTTGATCGAGGCCGCGACGAGCGTTGCTGTATCGGTCGAGGTGCTGAAGGCCGCGCTGCCGCCGTTCGTGCTCGTGTCGGCAGTGCCGCCGGGTGAGCCGCTGGCCTGGTCCCAGGCACGGTAGGTGATCGAGGCCGTCGTGCCGTTCTGCCCGTTGGGCACGAAGCGCACGAGATCGCTGGAGCGCAGTAACAGGGCCGAGGTGCCGCTGACGCTGCCTACGGCGCTCCAGGTCGTGCCGTTATCGATCGAGTATTGCCAATGGCCGTTGCCGTTCGAGGCCGCGGTGAGGGCAATGCCTTGCACCGGGCCGCTGTCCACATCGTTGATCGACGAGCCGACGAAGGAGGCCACCGTCTGGCCGCTGTTGGTGGTCTGGTCTTCGGTGATCGTCGTCAGCGTCGGGGCGATCGGCGTCAGCACCGGCGCGTCGTTGATCGAGATGACGGTGATTGTCGCGGTGTCGGTCGCGGTGCTGAACGCACTTGTGCCACCGTTGGCGCTGGCATCGACCCTGCTGCCCGCGCTGCCGCTGGACTGGTCCCAGGCGCGGTATGTCAGAGAAGCCGACGTGCCATTCTGGCCATCGGGAACGAAGCGCACGAGATCGCTCGAGCGCAGCAGCAAGGCCGAGGCGTTGCCGACCGAGGCGACTGCGTTCCACGTGCTGCCGCCGTCGAGCGAGTACTGCCAGGCACCGTTGCCGTTGCCGGTCGCCGTGATCGCGATGCCTTGCACCGCGCCGCTGTCCACGTCGCTGATCGAGCTGCCGACGAACGAGGCGACGGTCTGGCCGCTGTTGCTCGTCTGATCCTCGGTGATCGATGTCAACGCCGGCGCGACGGGCGTCAGCGCCGGAGCATCGTTGATCGAGGTCACGGCGATGGTCGCGGTATCGGTGGCGCTACTGAAGGCCGTGATGCTGCCGTTCGTACTCGTGTCGGCGCTGCTTCCGGCACTGCCGCTGCTCTGATCCCAGGCGCGATAGGTGATCGAGGCGGCCGTGCCGTTCTGGCCGTTGGGCACGAAGCGGATCAGATCCGTCGAGCGCAGCAGCAGCGCCGCGCTGCCGCTGACCGCGCCGACGCTGTTCCAGGTGCCGCCGCCGTTGACTGAATACTGCCAGCTGCCATTGCCGTTGGACGTGGCGTTGATCGCGATGCCTTGTACCGCGGCAGTGTCCACGTCGGTGATCGACGAGCCGACGAACGAGGCCACTGTCTGGCCGCTGTTCGCCGTCTGGTCTTCGGTGATCGAAGTCAGCGCCGATGCGATCGGCGTCAGCACCGGTGTGTCGTTGACCGAGGAGACGGCGATCGAAGCGGTATCGGTGGCGGCGCTGAAGGCCCCGGTGCCGCCGTTGCTGCCTGTGTCGGCGCTCGTTCCGGCGTTGCCGCTGGTCTGGTCCCAGGCCCGGTAAGCGATCGAGGCCGAGGTGCCGTTCTTGCCGTCTGGCACGAAGCGCACGAGGTCGGTCGAACGCAGCAGCAGTGCCGAGCTGCCGCTGACCGTGCCGACATTGCTCCAACTGCTGCCGCCGTTGGTCGAGTACTGCCAGCTGCCATTGCCGTTGGCTGTCGCCGTGATCGCGATGCCTTGTACCGCGCCGCTGTCCGCGTCGGCGATCGACGAGCCGACGAAGGAGGCGACGGTATGGCCACTGTTGGCGGTCTGGTCCTCGGTGATCGAGGCCAAGGTCGGCGCGATCGGCGAGAGCACCGGCGCGTCGTTGACCGAGGTGACTGCGATGGTCGCGATATCGGAGGCGGCGCTGAAGGCGGTGACGCCGCCACTGGTGTTCGTGTCTGTGGTGCTGCCGGCGCTGCCGCTGGTCTGGTCCCAGGCGCGATAGGTCAGCGACGCGGTGGTGCCGTTCAGCCCGTTGGGCACGAAGCGCACGAGATCGCTGGCACGCAGCAACAGGGCCGAGCCGCCGCTGACGTTGCCGACTGCAGTCCAAGTCGTGCCGCTGTCGATCGAGTATTGCCAGCTGCCGCTGCCATTGGCGGTCGTGGTGATCGCGATGCCTTGCACGGCGCTGCCGTCCACATCGCTGCTCGACGAGCCGACGAACGAGGCGATGGTCTGTCCGCCGTTCATTGTCTGGTCCTCGGTGATCGAGGCCAGCGACGGCGAGACCGGCGTCAGCACCGGCGCATCGTTGACCGAAGTGACGGTGATCGAGGCGGTATCGGTGGTGGTGCTGAACGCCGTCGCACCGCCATTGCTGCTCGCATCGACCTTTGCACCGGCGGAGCCGCTGGACTGGTCCCAGGCGCGGTAGGTCAGCGAAGCCGAGGTGCCGTTCTGGCCGTCGGGCACGAAGCGCATGAGATCGGTCGAACGCAGCAGCAAGGCCGAGGTGTTGCCGACCGAGGCGACCGCGTTCCATGTGTTGCCGCCGTCGATGGAGTATTGCCAGGCACCGTTGCCGTTGCCGGCTGCGGTGATCGCGATGCCTTGTACCGCGCCGCTGTCCACGTCGCTGATCGACGAGCCGATGAACGAGGCCACCGTCTGGCCGCTGTTCGTCGTCTGGTCTTCGGTGATCGACGTCAGTGCCGGCGCGATGGGCGTCAGCACCGGCGCGTCGTTGACCAATGTCACGGTGATCGTCGCGGTGTCGGTCGCAGTGCTGAAGGCCGTGGTGCCGCCGTTCGTGCTGGCATTGGCCTGGCTGCCGGCGCCGCTGCTGGTCTGGTCCCAGGCGCGATAGGTCAGCGTGGCCGATGTGCCGTTCAGCCCGTTGGGCACGAAGCGCAGGTAGTCGGTCGAGCGCAGCAGCAGTGCCGAGGTGGTGTTGACCGAGGGAAGCGCGTTCCAGGTGCTGCCGCCGTCGGTCGAGTACTGCCAGCTGCCGTTGCCGTTCGTGGTTGCAGTGATCGCGATGCCCTGCGCGGCACTGCTGTCCACGTCAGTGATCGACGAGCCGAGGAAGGAAGCGACCGTCTGGCCGGCGTTCGCGGTCTGGTCTTCGGTGATCGAGGCCAGCGCGGGCGATGCAGCGGCGAGCACCGGCGCATCGTTGACCGGGTCGACGGTGATCGAGGCGGTGTCGCTCGTGCTGCTGAAGGCGGTGGTGCCACCGTTGATGCTCGTATTGACCTTGTTGCCGGCACCGCCGCCGGTCTGGTCCCAGGCACGGTAGGTGATGGATGCCGTCGTGCCGTTCTGGCCGTCGGGGACGAAGCGCAGCAGGTCGGTCGAGCGCAGCAGCAGCTCCGCGCTGCTGCTCACCGTACCGACATTGGTCCAGCTGCTGCCGCCGTCGAGCGAGTACTGCCAGCTACCGCTGCCGTTCGTGGTCGCGCTGACCGCGAGGCCCTGCACGGCGCCGTTGTCGACATCGGTGATCGTCGAGCCGATGATCGATGCCACCGTCTGGCCGGGGTTCGCGATCTGGTCCTCGGTGATCGATGTCAGCGTCGGTGCGACCGGCGCCAGCACCGGTGCGTCATTGACCGAGGTGACCGTGATCGTCGCGGTGTCGCTCGCACTGCCGAAGGCCGTGGTGCCGCCGTTCGTGCTTGTATCGGCAGAGTTGCCGGCGCTGCCGCTGGTCTGGTCCCAGGCGCGATAGCTGAGGCTCGCCGAGGTGCCGTTCTGTCCGTTGGGCACGAAGCGCACCAGGTCGCTCGAGCGCAGCAGCAAGGCCGAGGTGCCGCCGACATTGCCGAGCGTGGTCCAGCTGCTGCCGCCGTTGATCGAGTATTGCCACGTGCCGTTGCCGCCAGCGGCCGCCGTGATCGCGATGCCTTGCACGGCGCCGCTGTCGACGTCGCTGATCGACGAGCCGACGAACGAGGCCACCGTCTGGCCGCTGTTCGCGGTCTGGTCTTCGGTGATCGACGCCAGCGCGGGCGATGCGGCGGCCAGCACCGGTGCATCGTTGACCGAGGAGACGGCGATCGTCGCCGTGTCTGTCGCGGTGCTGAAGGCGGCCGATCCGCCGTTGGTGCTCGTGTCGGCCTTGCTGCCGGCGCTGCCGCTGGTCTGGTCCCAGGCGCGGTAGGTCAGCGAAGCCGACGTGCCGTTCTGACCGTCCGGCACGAAGCGCACGAGATCGGTCGCGCGCAGCATCAGCGCCGAGGTGTTGCCCACCGCGCCGACGGCTGTCCAGGAACTGCCGCCGTCGAGCGAGTACTGCCAGCTGCCGTTGCCGTTGCTCATGCCGACGATGGCCACGCCGCGCGGGTCGGCCGCGTCGGCGTCGCTGATCGAGCCGCCGATGAGAGAGGCGATGCCCTGGCCGGCGTTGTTGATGTCGTCCTCGTTCAGCGGCACCAGCGTCGGCGCGACCGGGGTCAGCACCGGCGCGTTGTTGACGTAGTCCACGTGCACGGTGGCCGTGTCCGAGGCGGTGCTGAAGGCGCTGGTGCCGCCGCTAGCGCTGGCGTCGGCGGTCGATCCCGCGGTGCCCGCGGTGCGGTCCCAGGCGACGTAGCCGAAGGTCGCGGTCGTGCCGCTGATGCCGTTGGGCACGAAGCGCACGAGGTCGCTGGAGCGCAGCAGCAGGGCCGAGCCGGCACTCGGACTGCCGAGACCGAGCCAAGTGCCGCCGCCGTCGATCGAATACTGCCAGCTGCCGTTGCCCGGATTGGCCGTGATGATCGCGATGCCCTGCAGCGCGCCGGCATCCACGTCGCTGATCGAGCTGCCGATGATGGAGGCCACGCTCTGGCCGGCATTGTTCGTGTCGCTGTCGGTCAGCGGCGCCAGCGCCGGCGCGATCGGCGTCAGCACCGGCGCGTCGTTGACGGGGTCGACGGTGATCGAGGCAGTATCGGCGGCAGTGCTGAACGCGCTGGTGCCACCGTTCGTGCTCGTATCGACCTTGCCGCCGGCGCTGCCACTGGATTGGTCCCAGGCCCGATACGTCACCGAGGCCGAGGTGCCGTTCTGACCGTTGGGCACGAAGCGGATCAGGTCCGTCGAGCGCAGCAGCAGCGCCGACGTGTCGGCGACCGCGGCGAGGTCGTTCCAGGTGCTGCCGCCGTTGATCGAGTACTGCCAGGCGCCGTTGCCGTTGACGGTCGCGATGATCGCGATGCCCTGCACGGCGCCGCTGTCCACATCGCTCATCGACGCGCCGATGAACGAGGCCACGGTCTGGCCGTTGTTGGTAGTCTGGTCCTCGGTGATCGAGGCCAAGGCCGGTGCGATCGGCGTGAGCACCGGCGCGTCATTGACTGGGGTCACGCTGATCGAGGCGGTGTCGGTCGCGGTGCTGAAGGCGGCGGTGCCGCCGTTCGTGCTCGTGTCGACCTTGCTGCCCGCGCTGCCGCTGGTCTGATCCCAGGCGCGATAGGTCAGCGACACGCTGGTGCCGTTCAGCCCGTTGGGCACGAAGCGCACCAGGTCGCCGGAGCGCAGCAGCAGAGCCGACGTGCCGCTGACGCTGCCCACGGCGTTCCAGGTCGTGCCGTTGTCGATCGAGTACTGCCAGGCGCCGTTGCCGTTGGCGGTTGCCGTGATGGCGACACCCTGCACGGCGCCGCTGTCGACATCGCTGATCGACGAGCCGATGAACGAGGCCACGGTCTGGCCGCCGCTCGTCGTCTGGTCTTCGGTGACCGATGTCAATGTCGGCGCGATCGGCGTCAGCACCGGCGCGTCGTTGACCGAGGTCACGGTGATCGAAGCCGTATCTGTTGCGGTGCTGAACGCGGTGGAGCCGCCGTTCGTGCTGGCGTCGACCTTGT
>Ga0207695_10006327_pt1 | contig 15403 bp, 9 predicted proteins | sample KBSC54metaG_FD_184354 | JGI IMG/M metagenome (GOLD analysis project Ga0207695, IMG submission 184354) | Corn rhizosphere microbial communities from Kellogg Biological Station, Michigan, USA - KBS C5-4 metaG (SPAdes) (version 2) | ecosystem: Host-associated > Plants > Roots > Rhizosphere > Soil... | reverse complement strand
GCTTCCCGAGGGAAGCCGTGACGACCCTCCGCGCACCGACACGGTGAACGGGCTCGGCAACCGCAAGAACGAAGCCTTGCTGCACACGATCGACCGCGACGGCGTCACCGTCTACGAGGGGTCTCGGCGGTACCTCAAGGCCGCGGCCGATGCCGGGCTTCGCCGGGTCGTCGTCTCCTCGAGCGCCAACACGGCGCAGGTGCTGCGGGTCACCGGTCTCGTCGACCTGGTCGAGGGCTGGGTCGACGGAGTCGCCATCGAGCGGCAGCATCTCAAGGGCAAACCAGCTCCCGACACCTTCCTCGAGGGAGCCAACTGCGCCGGCGCTGAGCCGGCCGAATCCGCGGTCTTCGAAGACGCGATCGCCGGCGTCGAAGCCGGCCGGGCCGGGGCGTTCGGATACGTGGTCGGCGTGAACCGACTGGGTGCCGAGCACGGTCAACAGTTGAACAAGCGAGGTGCCGACATCGTGGTGACCGACCTTGCCGAACTGCTCGCAGGGAAAGGGTAGGCGCCGTGATCGCTCAGTCTGCGTATCCGGTCGAGCCGTGGGCCGTTCGCGAAAAGCATCTGGACGTCGACTTGCTGGCGCAGTCCGAATCGATTTTCGCCTTGTCGAACGGCCACATCGGATTGCGCGGAAATCTCGACGAGGGCGAACCGCACGGCATCCCGGGCACGTACCTCGTCGGCTTCTACGAGTCGCGTCCGCTGCCCTATGCCGAGAGCTCGTACGCCAATCCCGAATCGAGCCAGTCGATCGTCAATGTCACCAACGGAAAGCTCATCAGGCTTCTCGTCGATGACGAGCCGTTCGACGTCCGATATGGAAAAGTGCTTTCGCACGAACGTGTTCTCGATATGCGGGCGGGCACGCTGGTGCGCACGGTCGAGTGGTCTTCACCTGCTGGCAAACGGGTACGGGTGACATCGACCCGGCTCGTCTCCTTCACCCAGCGCGCAGTCGCCGCAATCCACTTTGAGGTGGAGGCCCTCGACAATCCGGTACGGCTCGTCGTGCAATCGGAATTGGTTGCCAACGAAGACGTTCCCGCGCTGTCGAACGACCCGCGAGAAGCGGCAGCCATGGAACGGCCGCTCGAAGGCATCGACCAAGTGACGAGCGAGAACGGCATTGTGCTCGTGCATCGCACGAAGCGCAGCAAGCTACTGATGGCAGCGGCCATGGGCCACGTGGTCGAACAATTGGGTGACACTGCGGTTTCTCGCGATATCCACGTCGCGCCCGACTGGGGGCGCGTCACCGCCGTGTGTTCGCTGGAGCCCGGCGAGCAGTTGAAGGTCGTGAAGTTCCTCGGCTATGGCTGGTCTGCGGTGCGCTCGCCGCAGGCATTGCGCGACCAGGTCGCCGGGGCAGTGACTGCAGCGATGGTGACTGGCTTCGACGGGTTGTGTGCCGAACAGCGCGAGTATCTCGACAATTTCTGGGACGCCGCCGACGTCGAGATCGAGGGCGACGACGAAATCCAGCAAGCCGTTCGGTTCGGGCTGTTCCATGTTCTCCAGGCCGGTGCCCGGGCTGAGGGCAGAGGCATCGCGGCGAAAGGCCTGACCGGCCCGGGTTACGACGGGCACACTTTCTGGGACAGCGAGACTTTCGTGCTGCCGGTGCTTTCGTACACGATGCCCGACGCCGCGGCGCACGCCCTTCGCTGGCGGCACTCGACCCTCGGCCTAGCCAAGCAGCGCGCCCAAACGCTCGGTTTGCAAGGCGCAGCCTTCCCGTGGCGCACGATTCACGGCGAAGAGTGCTCGGGCTACTGGCCGGCGGGCACGGCAGCAGTGCACGTCACTGCAGATATCGCGAATTCCCTAGCCCGATACACCAACGTCACCGGCGACCACTCCGTCGAGATGGACGGCGGCGTCGAACTGCTCGCCGAAACCGCGCGATTCTGGATGTCGGTAGGGCACTACGGCCGCGACGGCAAATGGCACGTCTCGGGCATCACCGGGCCTGATGAGTACACCGCCCTGGTCGACGACAACACTTTCACGAACCTGGCAGCAAGCCACAATCTCGCCGCCGCAGCCGATGCCGCAAGGCGACACCCCGACCTCGCCAGCCATTTCGGCGTCACGGCTGAAGAAATCGACCAATGGTGTGCAGCCGCCGACGCGGTTTTCATTCCGTATGACGAGCAGCTCCGCGTTCACGAGCAGAACGCAGGCTTCACCATGCTGCCCGAGTGGGATTTCGAGGCATCGCGCGACATGTACCCGCTGATGCTGCACGCGCCGTACTTCGACATCTACCGCCGGCAGGTCATCAAGCAAGCTGACCTCGAACTCGCGCTGGTGAACTTCAGCCGGCATTTCGACGACGAACACAAGGCACGCAACGTCGACTACTACGAACGCCGAACCGTGCGCGACTCATCGCTCTCGGCCTGCGTGCAGGCGGTGATCTGTGCCGACGTGGGCCACCTCGACCTCGCGCACGACTACGCGTACGAGGCGGCGCTCATCGATCTGCAAAACCTGCACCACAACAGCCGCGATGGGCTGCACATCGCCTCACTCGCAGGTGCCTGGACGGCGCTGGTCGCCGGTTTCGGCGGGTTGCGCGACGCCGGCGGCCAGCTCTGCTTCAACCCCCAACTGCCGCCCGACATCACCCGGCTGAAGTTCACGATCCGCTGGCGGGGCTTGAGATTGTGCGTCGATATCGGGCCCGAGGAAGCCACGTACACACTGCGCGACGGCGCCGACGCTTCCCTTGTGCTGCACCATGCGGGCGACGAGGTCACGGTTCACGTCGGCCAGCCGATTACCCGCAAGGTCGTGCCGCGCGAACCACTGCTACCGCGCCCCGAGCAACCGGTCGGCCGCGAACCCGCTCACCGTGCCCGCTCGAAGCACTGAACCCAGGAGGAGCTCCACGATGCCGCAAGCCCTGCCCGACGACGTCCGGCGACTGCTCGAAAAGCCAAACCCTGCAGTGATTACCGCCGTGCGCCCGGACGGTCAGCCAGTGTCGGTCGCGACGTGGTACCTACTCGAGGACGACGGCCGCATCCTCGTCAACATGGACGAGAGCCGCAAGCGCCTCGACTACCTGCGCCGCGACCCTCGGGTCTCGCTCACCGTGCTCGACGACGACAACTGGTACACCCACATCAGCATGCAGGGCAGGGTCACCGATTTGTCGGATGACGCCGGGCTGGCCGACATCGACCGGCTCTCCCGTCACTACGGCGGCTCCCCCTACCCCGACCGCGTTCGCAGGCGCCTCAGCGCCAGGATCGAGATCGAGCGCTACCACGGCTGGGGAGCCATGAAGCGCGACTGACCTCAGCGCTTCGGCAAGATAGGGCGCGTGCAAAGTATCGCTTCCATGATCGGCGCCGGGCGACCGCACGCTCGCGATCAGGACAGTGATAGCCGTCGGCTACCCTGCCATCCCGACGGACTGAGCCGGGGATACTCCAAGACCCTCACGTTTCCGGCCGTCTTCGGCCACGGCACGGAAACGCAGAGGTCGATGCTTGAAGCGCGAGCCGGACTCATCGATACGGACAACGCCCAGTGCCTTCGCTATCGGATTGCTGTTCGTAGTCATATTCGGCTTTTGATAGCGGCGCGCGAGCGCACCCACGTTCCGGATGAAGCCAGCCTACTCGCGTGCACTTACCATGCACCGTATAGGGCCGCGACCTTGCCTTCATAGCAGTCGACTGCACCTGTTCCAGCCGCCGGCTTAGCCTGCGCACCACCCGCGCTGTATTTGAGCTGGAAGCTGAAGCCTCGGTTACCTGAAGAATCGATTGGCCCGGCGGTCAATGAGACAAACGCGAAGCGACCACCGGCTGCGTACAATGTGTGGAAATACGAAGCGATCGCCGCAGGAAGCGCGGCTGGCGCCGTCGGCTGCTGGAATCCGGGTAGCTGGAAGAACTCCACTCGGGACGGCGTGGAGATTGAATCCTCGACGGCGCTCATATCGCCACGGTTGATCTCATCGATGAGGCTCCGAACTCGAGCTTCCGCCGCCGCAGGGCTACATACCGCAGAGTTCGGGTTCTGCACGACAGAATGACTCGAGGACACTGCGGAACCTGGCCCTGCACTCGGGGAACCTCCGAGGTCGGTTAGGGCGAATATACCGAGTCCCACCGCACAGGCTGCGGCAGTAGCGCTCGCACCAATCTTCGCTCTGCGTCGTCGCGAGCTGCGCCTCCATAGGGTGTCCACGGACAGATCCGTCTGAGGACCCTCCGCCGCGCGCCGAAGTAGCTCGTCCAGGTCAGGTGGGATGTCTTGTTCCATCTCGGCCTCGCGTCGGTTCGGCAGGTCTCTCGGGGAGGAGATCTGCTCTGAGCGTCGTCACGGCCCGATGTATCAGCGATCGAACAGCGAGCTGGCTAATGCCCATGATGTCGGCAGCTTCTTCGGTGCTAAGGGAAAACGTGTGCCGCAGCAATAGTGCCTGTCGTTGCCTTTTTGGCAGCCGCGCCACGGCGTCGCGTAAATCGATGATCTCTGCGGCGTCCTGGACAGGCACCGTAGGCGAGTTGATGCGTGCGAGTGCACGCGCCGCCGTCCGAGACCGCCTGTAACGAGACCGGAGTTGGTTGGTGGCGACCCGGAATGTCCAGCCGCCCGGTGAAGCCATAGTGGCGACCGCTCGCCAGCGCTCGCAAGCCCGAACAAGAGCATCCTGGGCAGCGTCTTCCGCCTCCTCCCGACTGCCACAGTAGAGACTTAGGGCGCGGACGAGGCGCGGGTACTCGCTGGCACAAAATGCAGCCAGGTCCTCCGGAGGTCCCACCGTTCGGCACCTTTCGGCCGCGGTTTACGGCTGGTCCTAGTTATAACGCTCACCGGGCCGTCCGTGTTGCGGGGTACGTCAGACCTGGGAAATAACGTGCCGGACACGTTCAGTATGTGGCCACCTGCGTAGCCTCCTGCCGCAGCCTCGGCTCTGCCGAGCAGTCCCTGTCGGTAACCGGCCCGGGAGCGTTAGCAGTGCCTCGCCTACTATCTCTGCACTCCCACGTGATCAGATTGTCGTAGCTGTCGGACGTCAGCCGACGTCCTGCCGCCGGCCACCCCGCCACCGCGACCGAGTAAGCGAGAGGACAGGATGGCAGCCATGGAATATCGACAGCTTGGCAACAGCGGCCTGCGGGTCTCCGCGCTCACCCTCGGCACCATGGGATTCGGCGGTCGCGGCTGGGCCGCTGCCGTCGGCACGATCGACGTCGACGGCGCGCGCCGTCAGATCTCGATGGCACTCGACGCCGGTGTCAATCTCATCGATACCGCCGACGTCTACTCCGCCGGGCTCTCCGAGGAGATCGTCGCCAAGGCGCTGCCAGTCGCCCGCGAAGACGTGCTGATCGCGACGAAGGTGCGCATGCCGATGGGCGACGGCCCCAACGACGCAGGCCTGTCCCGCCACCACATCATCCGCGGTGCCGAGGCGAGCTTGCGCCGGTTGCAGACCGACTACATCGACCTCTACCAGGTGCACGAGTGGGACGGCCAGACGCCGCTCGAAGAGACCCTCGCCGCTCTCGACCACCTCGTGTCGTCGGGCAAGGTGCGCTACATCGGTGCATCGAACTACGCCGGCTGGCAGCTGATGAAAGCGCTCGGAGTCTCGCAGCAGCAAGGGCTTTCGCGGTTCGTCAGCCAGCAGATCTACTACTCGCTGCAGGCGCGCGATGCCGAATCCGAACTCGTCCCGCTCACGGTCGATCAGGGCCTCGGCATCTTGGTATGGAGCCCCCTCGCCGGCGGACTGCTGTCAGGCAAGTACCGCCGCGGCGTCGAGGCTCCGGCCGGCAGCCGTCACCTGGGCGACTGGGATGAGCCGCCGGTGCACGACGAGAACAAGCTCTACGACACCGTCGATGCGCTCGTCGAGATCGGCGAAGCGCACAACGCGTCGGCCGCCCAGGTCGCGCTCGCGTGGCTGCTCGGCCGCCCCGGCGTCACTTCGTTGATCGTCGGCGCCCGCACCGACGAACAACTCGCCGACAACCTAAAAGCGGCAAGCCTTTCTTTGTCGGACGACGAACGTGCGCGACTCGACCAGGTCAGCGCGCAGCCGCTGAGCTACCCCCACTGGCATCAGGCGAAGACGTCCGGCGATCGGCTCAGCGCGGCCGATCTCACGTTGTTGGGGCCGCACCTTCGGTGATGAGCCCGGCTTGCCGCAACATGTCGCGGGCCTGCTCGGCGTGGCCGCCGCGCGCGATGATGTCGTAGCGGCCGGCCACGAATGAACGCCTCGATCCGAAGTCGCGCTGGCCACGAGTGGCGGCGTGACCGACATAGCCGAACAGCGCGCCCCAGATCGCGCCGATCACGAGCCCGCCGATGATCAGCCCGAACCACGCCGGCCCGGTGGTGAACAGGCCGACCAGGACGCCGATGAACAGCCCGAACCACGCGCCGCTCGCCGCCCCCGCTCCGGCCGCCGTGCCTTTCGTGATCCGCCCGGTGACCCGCTCGACGAGGCGCAGGTCGGAGCCGACGATGTCGAGATTTTCGACCGGAAACTTGTCGTCCGAGAGCCGGTCTACCGCTTCCTGCGCCTGCTCGTAGGTCGGGTAACTCGCGACCGTGTTCCACGCGGCGCTGATCGGGTCGAGCCGCGTCGGGTTGCCGAAAGTCATGCTGGCCTCCTTCCAAGCCGTCATTCCCCGGACGCCGAGCGGCAAGCCGGAATGGAAAACGGGCAGGCTGCTGTTGCGGCCAGGCGTGGCCGCCGCCGGGAGTAGCCGGAGGCAAAAGCATCGAAGGGACGACGATGACGACACACGCCCGCACCGCAGCGAGCGGGCCGAAAGCGGATCGTCGCGGCGGCGTCCCGAGTGTGCGAGGGGCGCTCGCCGCCGCTTACTTGTTCGCTGCCGTCATGGTCGCCACGACCCTGCCGACCCCGCTGTACGCGATCTACGCCGCGCGGCTGTCGCTCAAGCCGTTGATGATCACAGTGATCTTTGGCGCGTACGCGGTCGGCGTCGTCGGCGCGCTCCTCGCGTTCGGACGCCTCGCCGACCAGGTCGGGCGCAAACCAGTGCTCTTCACCGCGATCGCGATCTCCGCCGCAAGCGGAATCGTGTTCATGACGACGAACACGCTGCCGGGCCTCTTCGTCGGCCGGGCACTGTCGGGCATCTCCGCAGGGCTGGTCACCGGAGGCGCCACGGCATACATCAGCGAGCTCTACGGCGACCGCGACCGGGGCGGGCTGCTCGCCACCATCGCCAGCATGGTCGGCCTCGGGCTCGGACCGCTGATTGCGGGCCTGCTGGCCGAGCACGCCGCCTACCCGACCCGATTGCCGTATGGCGTCGGTATCGCGCTGCTGCTGCCAGCCCTGAGTGTGGTTTTCGTGCCCGATACGGTGTCGCGCCGGCCCGGCGGCGTCCGCACTGGTTTGAAACCGCAGCGCCTCGGTGTACCCCGCGACATCCGGGTGCCGTTCGCGGCTGCGGCCATCGCGGGCTTCGTAGGATTTGCGCTGCTCGGGTTCATAACCGCGCTCGTCGGCAGCTTCCTGTCGGAAGGCTTGGCCGACCACAGCGATCAAACCGCCGGCATCGTGTCGTTCGTGGTATTCGCCGCGTGCACCGTCGGCCAACTGCTCGTCGGGCGGCTTTCGACGCAAGCGGCGTCGCTGTTCGGGCTTGCCGTCGTACCGATCGGTCTCGCCCTCATCACCGCAGCGTTGCCCGCGAAATCGCTGCCGCTGTTCGTGATCGGCGGCTTGGTGGGCGGCGCCGGGGTCGGGTTTGCGTTCCGCGCAGCGGTGGTGAGTGTGGCGACTCGTTCGCCCGACGAGCGACGCGGCGAAGTGCTGTCGACGTTTTTCGTCATCGCCTATATCGGCATCACTGTTCCCGTAATCGGTGCCGGCGTGCTCATCACCACCACCACGCTGTTCACGGCGACCGTGTCGCTCGCCGTCCTCGTCGCCGTTCTCGCGGTGATCGCGTCGGTGATCCTCCTTCGGCTCTCTCCGGGTGAGCCGGCCCGCTAGCGCCGACCGTCAGGCCCGCGCTACATGTTGTACGAACCGAGGACGTCGACGACGAACACCAGCGTGTCGCTTCCGCTGATACCGACGTTCGGTGCACCACTGGCTCCATATCCGGACGCGGGAGGGGCCACGATAAGAACCCGACTCCCGACCTTGACGCCGACGAGCCCGGTGTCCCAGGCAGGGATCAGGTCTCCGTTGCCGATCGGGAACGGTGAGGGCAAGTGACGCTGCCACGATGAGTCGAAGACCCTGCCGCTTGCCCAGATCTCGCCCACGTACTGGACGACGACTTCCTGCCCCCGGCTGACCGCCGGACCCGCGCCCTGCACCAGGGTCGTGACGGACAACTTGTCAGGCGGCGGCGAGGTCGGGATCGTGATGACCGGTTGACTGTGCAGGCCGCCGGACACTGACGGCAGCCCGCCGCCTCCTGACGACACCGCCTTACCGTGCGGGCCCGCATCACCCGCGTAGCTACCGATGACGTCAAACACCGCTAGCTGGCGCGAGGTTGCTGTGACAGCCGACGACTTTGTCCGGGGGCTGGCGGAAAGAATCCGCCAGCCCCCGAACAACTCTTTGTGCTGGGTCAGCTGGCGGTGCAGGTGAGCGTCGGTGCTGCGTTGCTGCCGGTGTAACTGGCCTGAATACCGAAGGTGGTGTTACCACCCGCGGCGATCGCACCGTTGTAACCCAGGTTGACCGCGGTCACCGACGAACCCGACGACGTCACCGTCGCATTCCAGGAGTTGGTGATCTGCTGGTTGCCACCCCACGTCCAGGTCACCTTCCAACCCTTCGTGGCCGCCGTCCCGGTGTTGGTCACCGTCACCGTCCCGGTGAACCCGCTACCCCAATCGTTGTCGTTATGCAGGCTCGCCGTGCAACCGCCGCCACCACTACTAGACCCCGCCGTGGTCGCCGACACCGCGCTACTGGCCGCGGACACGTTGCCGGCCGCATCGACCGCCTTCACCGTGTAGGAGTAGGCCGTCGAGGCGGTCAACCCGCTGTCGGTGAACGAGGTGCTCGTCGGGCTGCCGACTAGCGTCGAACCACGGAACACCTGGTAACCCGTCACGCCGACGTTGTCGGTCGACGCGGTCCACGACAACGACACACTGCTCGACGTCGTCCCGGTCACGTTCAAACCAGACGGCGCCGACGGCGCCTGCGTGTCGCCACCCCCGCCACCGGTGGTCACATTGAAGGTGTACGAGTTGCTGGCCAGCCCCTGGCCACCCTGCCAAATCTCGAACCCTGCCTCGGAATCAAGCAGGTAGTTCGACTCGTCGAGCGACCCGCGTGCCGACGCATCGTCCATCAGCGCCTTGATGTCGAGGTTGCTGATCGAGGTAGCGCCTGGCGACAACACATAGGAAATGATCTTCCATGAGGTCTGGTTTCCCTGCCAGACGTTCCAGGTGTGACCAGCGACGTTCACACCGGTCGCGGTCTGCGATCCGAACGGCTGGACGCCACCGCGGCTGTTCAGCCAGATCATCAGTTCGGTGCCGTTCGGCTGCCCGGTCGTGGTCGGGGTCGTGTTGGTCCAGATGTCGTAGGCGACGTCGTACGCACCGGAAGACACCTGGGTGGTGCTCCACGACGATGTCGCGCTGCCGATCTGACTCACCTGGATCGGCAGGCCGCTGTTCGCCGTCGTGCAGTTACCCCAGTGGCAGCCCTTGTAGATGGACGGGTAGGTCGCTGGCGCTCCGCCGCCTCCCTGGTTGAAGTTAGCCGTACTGACCGACCACGCACCCGTGGAGGTGTCGATGGTCAGGCATTGCTGTAGCGATGAGTTCCACTCGTTGGTCTGCACCCGGTACTCGTCGCCTTCAACCTTGGTCACACCGTTTTGGGTCGGGCCAGGGGTGCAGTCGGTCACCGTGTTACCACTGGACGACGCGGCTGTTGTGGCGTTGGTGGTGTTGCTGGCCGGTGAGGTGTTGCCGGCGGCATCGACCGCTTTGACCGTGTAGGAGTAGGCGGTCGAGGGGGTCAACCCGGTGTCGGTGAACGAGGTGGTGGTCGGTGAGCCGACCAGCGTCGAACCGCGGAACACCCGATACCCGGCCACCCCCACGTTGTCGGTCGCCGCCGACCAGCTCAACGCCACACTGCTGCTCGTCATCGCGGTCACCGCCAGCCCGCTCGGCGCGGACGGCGCGGTGTTGTCCCCACCGCTGCTGCTACCGCCACCGGGTTCGGTTCCGGCCACCAGCGTCCCGTTCACATACACCGTGACCGTCGACGTCGGCGCATACGCGGTGTTCGTGCCATAGGAGTAGTCGTTGGTCTCATCAAAGTTCGACCAGTCCGACTTGTTGATCCGGTTCTGCAGATCACCACTGTTCGCCCCCGCCGGCAACGACCCGGTGAACGACAACTGCAAATAGGTATCCGCAGTCGGGCTCGGGCTGGCCATGCTCACGAACGAGCCGTGCACGTTCCCGCACCCGATCGCCGCATAATCACAGCTATACGCAAACGTCGTCGACCCCGCGTCATGGGTGAAGTAATACCGCACCGACACCGTCGACAAATCCACCGCCGACCCGCCGTTGTTCACCAACTCCAAACCCGGCTTGATCTGACCATCACCAGCCGCCGAATCATTGTTCTTATACAACACACTCAGACCAGGCGAACCCCCACCACCACCAGACGTCGTCGCCGACACCGCAATCGACGCCGCCGAGGTGTTCCCCGCCGCATCAAACGCCTTCACGCTATACGAATACGCCGTCGACGCAGCCAAACCGGTGTCGCTGAACGACGTCGTGGTGGACGTCCCCACCTGCACACCATCACGCAAAACGTCATACCCCGACACCCCCACATTGTCCGTCGACGCAGACCACGACAACGACACACTGCTACTCGTCGTCCCCGCCACCACCACGCCAGACGGCACCGACGGCGCCTGCGTATCACCACCACTGGCGCCGGTTGTCGTCGCGGACACCGCAGTCGACGCCGCCGAGGTGTTCCCCGCCGCGTCAAATGCCTTCACGCTGTAGGAATACGCCGTCGACGCGGTCAAGCCGGTGTCGCTGAACGACGTCGTGCTGGAGGTCCCGACCTGGGTGCCGTTGCGCAAGATGTCGTAACCAGCCACGCCGACGTTGTCGGTCGATGCGGACCACGACAACGACACACTGCTGCTCGTCGTCCCGGTCACCGTCACACCAGACGGCACCGATGGCGCCTGCGTGTCACCACCGGTACTACTTCCGCCCGGAACGGGGTTCGCGTTCGCGACGAGTTGGTCGAACTGTGCCGGGAACCACTGACCGGCGAGCGGCGAGTTCGGCAGCGCGTTGGTGAGCACGCCGTACGACGTCGTGTAGGTCGGGTCGCAGAACGGGTCGGACTTCTTGCCCTGATTGTTCGTCGTCGCCGCACTCGTGCCGTCCGACTCACCCGGCGGCTTCACCCACACGAACGCGTCGAGGTGAGCGTTCGGATAGCCCGCCGGCGTGACGGTCGGCGGCATGCCGAGGCCCGCGCCGTTCTGGTTGCACCACAGGCCCCGGTGCTGGCGAAGGTCGATCTTCGAGGCATTCACGAACGTGTTCAGGTCGGTGCTGGTGCTCGGACCAGTCGGCTCTTGCGGGCCACCCCAGCCGTCGCGGGATGTGTCGATCAGCATGCCGATCGTGCTCGGGAATCCGGCCGCAGTCAGGTGCGAGTACATGTCAGCCGCGAAGTCGGTCTCGTCGATATCGGGATTCCACTGATAGAAGTTCGCCGACTCGACCGGCTGACCGCCAACCTGCTGGGTGGCCGTCATGTACGGCTCCTTGATCGGCGTGTAGTTCGCGGTGTCGGTGATGAAGCCGTCGATGCTCGCGACGCCGGCTGTCGTCGCCTTGGCCACCTTCGCGTACTCGCTGGCTGCGCCACTCGAGTTGTTCGGCCAGCCCAGCCAGCCGGAGTGCGCGGTGTCCAGGTAGTTGTAGACGTTCGGGATCGCGTGCAGCTTGTTCAGTGCGTACTCGACACCTGCCTCGTAGTACGGCGTAGCGGTCGCACAGGCCTGGATGCTCTGGTTCGTCACGATGTTCGGCAGCGAGTCAGGCTCGACGATCGCGACGATGCGCAAGCTGGCGTATTTCGGGTTGGCGAGGATCGTCGTGAGCGGATCGATGTACTGGGTCTCGTAGGTCTGCAGGCCCGCGTCGGTCGCCGGCAGCTCGCCGTTTGACGCCAGCGATGCGCAGTCGCGCCCCGGAAGGTCGTAGACGACGACCTCGATGACTTCGGGTGTCGACCCCTGCTGCTGCGACAAGGCGGAGTCCAAGAATCCGGCCAGGCCAAGCGTCCCGTTGCTGCCGTCGATCGCTGCGATCTGGTCCATCCAGACCGCGGTCGAGTAAGTGGCGACGGTGTGCATCTTCGCTGCAATAGAACTGTCGCTCTGCTTAGCGGCCTCGCCGTTGACCTCCGCCGCCCAGCTGGGATTCACGAATTGTGTGGCGCCGACATAGGGATTGTCGACGTGAGTTGCGGCCTGCGCCGCCTGCGGTGCGGCGAGCGGGGCGATGACAAACGCCCCGCTCAACACGCCGACCACACCGGCTGCGCGAAGCCGTCTTGGTAACACGGGCATCCTGCTGGTCCTTTCGGTTGAGGTGGATCTGACGCCCCGTACACGCCCGGTAGCGGGGTCGGCTATGTGGCACAACCCCGCTACCGGTAGCTCAACTAGCGATACACGTCAGCGCTGGCGAGGCATTGCTGCCCGAGTAGCTGGCCTGGAAGCCGAACGTGGTCTGTTGTCCCGGCTGGATCGCGCCGTTGTAGCTCAGGCTCGTGGCGGTGACAGCGGAGCCCGATGCGCTGATGGCGGCGTTCCATGTGTTCGTGATCGTCTGGTTGCCGCCGAACGTCCATGAGACCTTCCACGAGTTCGTGGCGGCGCTGCCGGTGTTCGTCACTGTGACCGTCGCGGTGAAGCCGTTGCCCCAGTCGTTGGTGTCCGCGTACGTCGCGGTGCAGCCCGTACCACTGCCGCCCCCGGTTGATGCCTGCGTGGTTGCGGCGACTGCGCTGGACGGCGTCGACGTGTTGCCGGCGGCGTCGGTCGCGGTGACCGTGTAGCTGTACTGGGTGGAGGCGGCCAGGCCCGTATCGGTAAATGACGTGCCCGTCGTCGTGCCGACTTGGGTTCCGCCGCGGAACACCTGGTAGCCGGTAACCCCGACGTTGTCGGTCGACGCAGACCACGACAGCGAGACGCTGCTGCTCGTCGTCCCTGTCACTTTGACGTTGGACGGCGCGGACGGCGGCGTCGAGTCCGCAGGCGGCCCCCCAGTGCCACCGGAGTCGAAGGCAGGAGCCTTGATCGATGCCAGGTAGCCATCCTTCACGGTGTCGACGGTGGTCCAGTCGTCCTTCAGGATTCCGCCGGTGTCACCGGAATCGGGGTTCCAGGACCAGAACGTCCATTGGAAGCTATCCGCGCCGAACTGCGATGTCGGCCGCAGGTATTGAACGAGGGTCTTCAGCCACGTCTGGTCAGTGGCCGACTGGAGTGTGGTGCCGAACTCGCCGACCCACACTGGCGCGATGTTCTGCTTGAAGATGTAACCCCAGTTCTTGTCCCAGATGCCCGCCATGTTGTTGGGGAACGTCGGGTCGCTGAACCAGGGCTGCGGGTAGACGCTTGTCGCGTAGTCGTGGGCGGAGTAGACGAGGCGGTTCGCCACATTCAGCTGCACCGGGTATTGCGCGACTCCCTGCAGGTTGCCGCCCCACCAGTACGAGTCGCCATTGAAGGTGTCGACGCCCTCGACGAAGATGAGCAGGTTGGGGTTGACCGAGAGAACAGCATCACCGCCGCGTTCGGCGGCCAGCCGCCAGTCGGTTGACGGGTCACCGCAGCCCCAGCATGCCGGGCTGTGCGGCTCGTTGTGCAAGTCGATGCCGACCACGGTCGGGTTGCCGAGATAGCGCTGTGCGAGCGATTTCAAGTCCGCGATCCACGTCGACTCCGGAACGCTGCTCGTGTACCAAAGGGCTGACTGACCGCTCGAGTCCGGCCGGTGCCGGTCCAGAATGATCTTCAGCCCGATTGAGCCTGCGTAGTCGACGATCTTGTCCATCACCTGCAACGACGTGAGCCCCTGCAGGTCGGTGTTCATTTGATTGAAGTTGATGCTGTTCGGCATCGTCCCCGGCTTGAAGATGTCATCGGAGTACGGAAGCCGGATCGTGTTGTAGCCGAGCGACTTCATCTGGTCGAGCATGCTCTTGTAGTCGCGCGCCCAAAGACCGTGGACGACGTAGTTCGAGGTCTCGAACCCGAACCAGTTCACGCCTGCGATCCGCACCGGCGTGTTGTTCGAGTCGAGGATCTCGCGGCCGCTGGTGTGCCAATAGCCGCCGCCGGCTGCCCGCGCGGCAGTCGCGAATATGGCGCTGACCGCCGAGGCGAGGAGCGCGCAAACCACCAGCAGCACGACTACGCGTGTGCGAGCCACCAGCGATCGAGGAGATGTCGACGCGGTCATTGATCCTCCAGATCACGAGCCGGGTCGGCCTTTGGCCGACTTGTAAAACCCCGTGTGCTTGGCAACCCCCGCGTTGAGCTGACGGCCCCAATGCCGCTCCTCACGCCGCCACAACCAGGCGGCACGCATACGGCGAATGCTGTGCTGCTCTCCCCAGAAAGGCATTGCGCCCGACCACTCGCCTTCGTCATAGATCCGACTCTCCCAAACTTGGGAACGATCCCATAACTTGGTGACTCGTGAGTGTTCGCGTGGTGGCTCCGTCTGTCAAGAGCCCTGAATGGGCGAATCGCCAAAAGAGACCAGAGCCGGGCGAGTGGAATAGAGCACGCCGGCGTATCTTAGAGACCGATTAGTTGAATCGTACAGCTTCGTGCCACGAAGTGGGTGCGAGACGTGGTTCCCTTCTATTAAAGGGTTAACTCGGGCTCCGATGAAGTTCCGAATCAGCAGAGTGCAGGCTGACGGGCGTGGTGCGGCGACGGGTTTTAGGCCAACACCGGCCGCCGATCCGCATTACCAATTCTTGGTAATCGGATGACCATTTGATGCTTGAAGGGTCATCAAGATTTGGGATGGGATCGTTCCCATGAATTGGCGAATCCGCAGCGTTGCCGCCCGCAGCTACCGCCCGCTTGCGGTTGGCGTATTGGTTACCCTCCTCGCTGCTCTCAGCGCGTGCACTTCACAGCAGCCACCGGCGTCGGCCGCGCAAAACTCGGCCTCGTCCGCGCATACGACGGCATCAGCTTCGAACGCGAAGCCGCCAAACGCGAGCGTCGAGGTCGAGGCGAACAAAGCGAGGCTCGCCGTCAAGCTGCAGAAGAAGTCGGTAGTGCACGTGGTGCTGCCGCCGGTCGAT
>Ga0207695_10006326_pt1 | contig 15404 bp, 15 predicted proteins | sample KBSC54metaG_FD_184354 | JGI IMG/M metagenome (GOLD analysis project Ga0207695, IMG submission 184354) | Corn rhizosphere microbial communities from Kellogg Biological Station, Michigan, USA - KBS C5-4 metaG (SPAdes) (version 2) | ecosystem: Host-associated > Plants > Roots > Rhizosphere > Soil... | reverse complement strand
CCCATCGTTTTGTGCTGGCAGGAGTCAAGGTCTTTAATTATGGAGAAGGTAAATATGCCACTACTGTTTCTTTCTTCAGCAACTGGACCAGCGGCAACCGATTCTCCTATGTCTATGCCGGTGATGTGAATAATGATGGTTCAGGCTTCAACGACCTGGTATACGTTCCGTCACAGACTGAAATTGGCAATATGCAGTTCCAGGCATTTACGGATGCGGAAGGGACCAACCAGGATGCCAATGCGCAAAAGGCAGCCCTGGAGGCATTCATTCAACAAGACAAATACCTGAGCAAGCACCGTGGACAGTATACGGGTAAATATGGGGGTGTCACTCCCTGGTTCAGCGAGTTGGATATGCGGGTGCTGCAGGATTTCAGGATGAAGGCAGGCAATAGCATACACACTTTCCAGCTCAGCCTGGATATCGTCAACCTCGGCAATCTCATCAGCAGCAAGTGGGGCTTGCGGAAATATGCCAGCGCCACCGGTTACTACCAGCCGATCCAGTACCTGGGACAGCAGGCTGGAGCAGCGCTTTATAAGTTCGATCCTTCCCAAAGATCGACCTTTACTACCAGCCCCGATCTGCCTTCGAGATGGCAGATACAGGCGGGGATAAGATATATATTTTAAACCCTGATTTTGTGCAACCGGGCTATCCGCCTTTCCCTGTAGGAATAGATTGATAGACCCGGTTGTTCATATCGACATAAAAGGTTTCCGTGCCCGATTGAACCCTCCAGAATGGATAATAGGGTGAGTATGAGATCCGGGATGGCTGCCAGACCAACTGGGTCTGAGCTTCAATGGAACTTCCCAATTCGCGGACAATTGCCGGAGTGGTAATGATCGGTGCATCCCTTACCTCTGCACTTTGAGTAACTTCAAGGCTCCCGTCATTCATGATAAGAACCTTTTTTATCCGGCGGACCTTGTCCGTAAAGGACAAGAGGTAATAATACTGATTGGAATCCAGCTTCAATACCTTGTGGATAGAAAGATCTTCGAAGGCATCTCCTCCTGTATATTTCAGCAGACTTAGCTTTATATTTTCCTCAGGAATTTCCATGATTCACATCAAGATATAAAGTTCGTCCATCTCTGTCTATCGCCCTATTTATTTTTAAATGCCCTGGATCTTCAAGGTCAGACTGGTAAATATTGCTCCGTCAATTCTTATATAAAGCCTGTATTGCCCAATGGTGACCATATGAAAAGGCCAGAAAGGGGACAAAGATTCCTCGCAAGGTCTCCAAACCAGGGTTGGATATATGCAAATTGCTTCCGGATGAATGGGTATGACCTCTTTTCCGACAACTACTCTCCGGCCCAGCATCCTTAATATTTCCTCCCTGCTCAGCGGTTGAAAGCTGAGAGAAGATTCTTCATTTGTTGTAAATGAAGTTTGTTTGTAGTCCGCAAATCGCGCGTCGATGCTTACCAGCAGATCAATATTCCTGCCGGCTCTCGACATAGGAGTTATATAATAAAAATCATTTTTTCGATCAAGCCGTTGAACAAGTATGGGTTCACCGGGTTCCACTTTGTGAACAAGCTCTTTCAGCCGGTCGTGTCTTGCAAGACCGCTGTCCCGCAGACCTGTTAAAGCCCATCTGGCGGCAGTCTGTTTATCCAGGATCCTTTCACCGTCGAACTCCCTTCTTATCTCTCTTTTTCTTCCCATTTTTTGAGGCGCGGGATCAGGATCGCATACTGCCAGGTATTTCCCGGCCCAGTGTCCACTCGGAACTCCTGTCATATAATCCGTCTGCCAGGTGCCATATGCAATGTGTTCATTGGCGACTCCATAAATTCCTCCCGAACCGCAAATATCCCCGGTGGAATGAGGCGGGGGAGGGCCGGGAGAAGGGGTGGGGGGCCACGGATTGTTCACGTAAAATCCATTGATGAGATAAGACGAGTCTGCATAATCCACCGGCGCCGCAGAGATATCATACCCCCTGATGACGATCCAATGCGCCCACCCGTATACCATGGCGATGGGTGCAACGCCATAGTGATAAATAGTCCAGACTATCTTTCTTGAAATGCTGTCCTCCGTCAGCTGCTCGAACAATACAAAGTAGTTGGCAAATGACGCAGGTTTCCTGTGATTCATCGTCCAGGTCAATCCATCCGGACCGGAAGCCCATCCACTTTCAGTAATGCTATGGGTGTGATTGTCATTATAGAGATCGTCTTGCGGCAAATGGCCGGCCCCTATCTCCTGTAATACCATTTGAGCGCAGGCTGCTCCGCAATAGTAATCGGTATCCTGTTGATGGTACTCCACCGCCAGGTCTTTTATAACGGACATGTGATAAAGTTTAAAGGTTAATGAAGAAGTAACCTAAAAGTACTTTCTATACCATGTCAGGTCAATACCCTTTAAGTAGTAATTATATTTAATATAAAAGCCCGGATGAGATCCGGGCTGTCGAGCGGAAGACGAGGTTCGAACCCGCGACCTACAGCTTGGGAAGCTGTCGCTCTACCAACTGAGCTACTTCCGCACATATGCACGCTCTAAAAAAGCGCGGACGGCAAATTTAAGGTTTAATTCCTTCGGGCCTAAAAAATTTTGTTCTCAACCAGCTGTCCTTCATGGGGATGATCCATTTATGGATCATCTCATCCTTTGTTTGCACGGTATTGTTGAAATACAGGCTCTCACCATCGAGGAACCCATTTTCCAAGGCATAAGGCACCTGCGCCAGTGGCACCATCTGTACCTTGTCCTTTATCAGAAAAGCCAGGTTCAATCTGTCGAACATCGCCACTCCAAACTGCTGCTCTATCTCCTTTATCAGCCTTACGGAACTATCGGTGCTGCATCCGCTGACCCCTGTAGCCGATTCATCCGCCATGAGGGCGATAAACTGACCATAGAACAGGTTACCATAACCTTTCACCGGCGTCCCATGTGATGCCCAACTTTTTACAAATTCTTCCAGCATTTCTTCTATCGCCAGGGCCTCCGACATAGTGAAAAGACGGGATGCCTGATAGATCCAAACCCTGCTATCGCCCGCAAAATCAGTGGGTAACAATTCAGTATGAGAAGTATTCATACTACAAAGGTACGAATCCTGTATAAATCAGCCGGGTTCCCGGCTTAATCTATGGACGCCGCGATCAGCTCGGCAATATCCAGGACCTTCACAGCATCCTCTTTTTCCGCATGTTTTACCCCATCCGTCAACATAGTATTACAAAAAGGGCAGGCGGCCGCAATGACAGCAGCACCCGTACCCAATGCTTCTCCGCTGCGTTCGAAATTTACCCGTGTAGCGCCTTTTTCCTCCTCCTTGAACATCTGCGCGCCGCCCGCTCCGCAACAAAGCCCCTTGCTGCGACAACGCTTCATCTCCACCAGCTCGCCATCCAGGGCCTCCAATACCTTTCTGGGGGCCTCGTAAATATGATTGGCCCTCCCCAGGTAACAGCTATCATGGTAAGTAATACGCTTGCCCTTAAAGGGACCGCCTTCTTTTATCACGATCTTTCCTTCATCGATCAACTGCTGCAGAAGCACGGTATGATGGATCACTTCATAATGTCCTCCCAGCTCGGGATATTCATTGGTGAAAATATTGAAACAGTGAGGACAGGCCGTAACGATCTTCTTAATTCCATAATTATTCAATACTTGTATATTCTGATAAGCCATCATCTGGAAGATGAATTCGTTCCCCGCCCGGCGCGCCGGATCCCCATTACAAAGCTCCTCCTTTCCCAGGATCGCATATTTCACTCCCACCTTGTTCAGAATGGTAGCAAAAGCCCGGGTGATCTTTTGGGCCCGCTGGTCATAACTGCCGGAGCATCCTACCCAGAACAAAATATCCGGGACTTCTCCTTTTGCCGTCAGTTCGGCCATCGTTGGTACCTGCATAGGACTATTTTTTTATAAATGTAAAGGAACCACCATACAAAACCCAAATTTGGTAACTTTAATCGCCAAAATTTGTTACCATGCCGGGAGACGACAATATGTTATTGATAAAGAACTATGATCTGTGGTGCCATCTGTCCGAAGATGAGTACAAGGAGCTGAAAGTCCAGCATCATGTCATCGACGTACCCAAAGGAGAATACATCTATTTTGAAGCCTATAACCACAATAAAATATACTTCGTCAAAGAAGGTACCATCAAGATAGGGTACATCGATGAGGACGGCAACGAAAAGGTAAAAGAGATCATACAAAAGGGGGAGCTTTTTGGACAGTTCAGCCTGGAAAGGAACAACCTCCACGGCGAATTTGCCCAGGCATACAAGCATGATGTAAGCATCTGCGCCTTCACCATCGACGACTTCGAAAAGCTGCTGAAGAACAGGCCCGATCTGGCTCTCCGGTATAGCAAGCAGGTAGGCGCCAAGCTCCGTAATATTGAGAACAGGCTGCTGAATCTCCTGAACAAGGACGTCAAGACCCGCCTGCTTCATTTTCTCTGGCAGCTCGTAGAACAAAATTTAGGGGAGAACACCGCCGAAGGGTTCTGTATCCCTAATTTCCTGACACACGAGGACATCGCCAGCCTCATTGGCAGCAGCCGTCAGACAGTCACTACCATGATCAACGAGCTGGAAATAGAAGGTATCCTGTCCTACGACAGACAGGAAATATGCTTCCTGGATGTTAAAAAACTACAAAAACGGGTGAGTGTCAATTGAGCGACAGAGGAGAGGTATAAAGGCGTATACCTTTACCCTATCAATACATCGCCATGAATAAGACCAACATCATTCTTTGGATCTTCCGTATCTTGGCTGCACTGATCATGCTGCAGACGCTCTATTTTAAATTCACCGGTCAGCCGGAATCGGTACACCTGTTCACCACACTGGGTATGGAACCCTGGGGGCGCATCGGTATCGGGATCATGGAACTCATTGCTTCGATCCTCATTCTCTATCCCCGCACTACTCCCTATGGAGCTTTGCTGGGAGTGGCATTGATGTCCGGCGCCATCTTTTTTCACCTCACCAAGCTGGGCATCAAATGGGACGGGGACTATACGCTGTTCACCTATGCGGTGACCGCCTTTGTCTCCTGTGCGGCGCTGGTGATTGCCGGCCGGAATACCCTGTTGCGGTGGATCGGCCTTGGTTAAAATATAAAATATATATATGAAGCATTTCATTGGCGTCTTGTTGATCCAATTGATAGGAATAGCAGCCTTCTCACAGCAATATAAAGCCACGGACGAAGGCTCTTCGATAAAATTTAAAATAAAGAACTTTGGTTTCGAGACTGGCGGCTCTTTTACAGGTTTGCAGGGAACGATCAGCTTTGACCCGGAAGATGTTAAAAAAGACAGCCTCATCCTTAGCGTCGACGCCAATACGATCAATACGGACAATAATATGCGGGACGGCCACCTGCGGAAAGAAGAATATTTCGATGTCCAGAACTATCCCCGCATCCGTTTCGTATCTACCAGTGTCACAGTGGACAAGAACGCGCATTTCACTGCCATCGGGCAGCTGACCATCAAGAATACTACTAAGGAGATATCTATTCCTTTTACCGCTACCCCTAGGGATGGCGGATATATCTTCACCGGAGAATTCAAGCTCAATAGAAGGGATTTTCAGGTCGGCGGGTCCAGCACGATTTCCAACAGCTTAACCGTGTATTTCAGCGTTTTTGCCCGGAAATAATAAGAAATAAATATAGTTTAGAACTGTAACAGCCTAATCATGGAATTAAAACTAGCTGTCCAAAGCATATTTGGTCAGTTGGCAGGATCTCTTTGCCAATTAAAAGCCGGAGAATACAGCAGCCCATGCAGCTCCCTGTCGGGGCACAGCGTCGGACAGCATGTACGGCATATCATTGAATTGTTCCAGGCCCTGGAGCTTGGCTATGACATGGGGACTGTCAATTACGAGAAGAGAAAAAGGGACAAGGCCATCGAAACAGACAGCATCCTGGCCCGCCGTCTGCTGCGGCAGATAGGAGAGGGCCTGGGCCGTCCCGATAAAGACCTCCTGCTGGAAACAGCTTATGACGAACAGGATCCTATTCCATTGGTCATTCCCACCAATTACCAGCGGGAGATAGCATACAACCTGGAGCATACCATCCATCACATGGCCCTCATCCGTATCGGTATTCGCGAACTGAACAGTCTGCTGGTGCTGCCGGAAGGCTATGGCATCGCCCCATCCACCCTCAAAAACAGACGTGCATGTGCACAGTAACCTATATACCGGTCCGCAATGGTTTTTATCTTACGTCCAGCAGGGATGAGAAACAAACCCGCCCTCGGGCGCAGGAACCCCTTCCCCATACCGGTGTGACAGGCACACTTCTCTTCCCAAAGGATAGCAGCGCGGGCGGCACCTGGTTTGTCGCCCATGAGAAAGGTTTTGCCGCCGTATTGCTCAATGGAGCCGTTCAAAAGCATATAGCAAAGCCCCCTTATCGCCGCAGCAGAGGATTGATATTGCTGTACCTGACGGATCAGCCGGACCCGCTGCAGGCTTTTCATTCCATCGATCTGGACAATATCGAGCCTTTTACCATCATCCTAGTAAAAGAAGGGCAATTACAGGAGTGCCGCTGGGATGGGAGCTCAAAATACCATCGTCCGCTGGATGCTGCATCACCGCATATATGGTCTTCCGTCACTTTGTATTCTCCGGAGGTCATCCGAAAAAGGGAGCAGTGGTTCAGGGACTGGCTGCAGGGTTATCCGTTACCGGATACGGCAACCATTCTCAGCTTTCACCAGCATGCCGGGGACGGTGACAGCCATAACGATGTGCTGATGGACAGGAACGGAGAGATGCTTACTGTCAGCGTCACCTGCCTGGAATATCAGCATACCTCCACTACCAGCATGCGCATGATCTACCAGGATATTGCCACGGCAAAGACCGTAGTCTCATCTTTCCTAACCCCTTCTTTATGCTTATGACCCGAACGCTGACCCGCCATCCTTTTTTTATCCGGCTGTTCCACTGGGAATACTGGAGCTTCGGCGCCGTATATATCCCCATCTACATCGTTTGGATCGGGCTTTGTATCCGGGCCCGTTCTTTTTTCTTTTTCGCCGCTTCAAACCCGTCCATAAGGAACGGAGGATTCCTCAACGAGTCGAAAAAGGATATCGCCCCGCTTATTCCCGCCTGCCGCCATCCAAAGACCTTTTTCTTCTCCATGCCGGCCGATCCATATGAGGTCCTGCGGCAATTGCAGACAGCAGGCATGGCGCTTCCGCTGATCGGCAAGCCGGACCTGGGCTCCAGGGGCAGAGGTATAAAAAAGCTCTGCACATGGGATGACGTAAAGGAATATGCGAAGACTGCTACCATCGACTTCCACATACAGGAATTTATTTCTTTGCCCAACGAGGTCGGTATCTTTTATTATCGTCTGCCAGGGGAGACCAGGGGGCATATCTCCGGGATAGTGCGCAAAGAGTTCCTCAGCGTCACAGGTGATGGCAAAAGCACTGTCTGCGGGCTGATGCAGCAGGATAAGCGAGCGATACTGCAGTATGAGATACTGAAAAAGACCATCGATATGGAAGAAGTGCCGGCCCCGGGAGAGGTGAGGGTGCTGGTACCATATGGCAACCATGCCCGGGGCGCGAAATTCCTGGACGACTCCCATCGCGTCGATAGGTCGCTCACCCATGTCATCGACGAACTATGCCGCCAGATACCTGAATTTCATTTCGGCAGATTGGATATTCGCTATAAGGATTGGGATGAGCTGCGGCAGGGACGCAATTTCTATGTCATCGAGGTCAACGGCGCTGGCTCGGAACCGACCCATATCTACGATCCGGTGCACTCCATTTTCTTTGCATGGAAAGAGATCATCCGTCATTGGGTCATCCTCTGGCGTATCAGCCGGCGCAACCGCCAGCGGGGATTTCCTTATCTCAGCACCCTGGAAGGGATACAAATGTTCAAAGAAGATAAAGCGTGGTCGGAAAAGCTGGCCGCGATGAGCGAATGAAGAGCCTTATGACGATATGCTGCACCGGAATGCTTATAAGCTTTATAGGCACGCTTCCCCTGGGCACGCTCAACGTGCTGGCTGCGCAGATGGCCGTGGATGAAGGGATATCTCCGGCCTTGTGGTTCTCCCTGGGCGCCCTGCTGGTGGAAATGTGCTATGTCCGCCTGTCCCTGGTAGCCATGGGCTGGATACGCCGCCGGCAAAAATTGATACGCGCGCTGGAGGGACTTACGGTGATCACCATTCTTTTGCTGGCACTGGGAAGCTTCCGGGCTGCCGCGAATCGCGGACATAACATGGTCATCAGCGTTGTCGGTGTGTCACCCATCCCCAGGCTGCTTACCGGCATCCTGCTCAGCGCCATCAATCCATTGCAGATACCTTTTTGGTTTGGATGGAGCACGCTGCTATTTCAGAAGGGGGTCTTGCTGCCGCGTAACGATCATTACAATGCCTACATCATGGGCATCGGGCTGGGCACATTTACCGGACAAACAATGTTTATCTTTGGAGGACATTATTTCGTAAAGACGCTTTCCATGCATCAATCCCTGGTGAATGGCCTTATCGGGTTGGTATTTGTCATTACAGCTCTTGCGCAGCTTTTAAAGCTTATTCGGCGGCCCACTTGTCCCGGTCGTCCGGGCTGAATTTCCAGGGAGCGAAGTTATTCTCTACATTCCCGAACATAGTGTTCCATTCCTGCGGGGCGTTGCTGTCCTCCATGATAAGGCTCCGGCGCAGTTCTACAATGATCTCCAGCGGACTGATGCTGACGGGGCATTCCTCCACGCAGGCATTGCAGGTAGTGCAGGCCCGCAGCTCTTCGACGGAAATATAATTTAAAAGGGTCTTTCCGTCATCTTGAAAACTCCCGTTCTTGTCAATATTTCTGCCAACTTCTTCCAGCCTGTCGCGCGTGGACATCATTATTTTTCTTGGAGATAAAACTTTGCCAGTGATATTGGCCGGACAGGCGGCGCTGCAGCGGCCGCATTCTGTACAGGAATAGGCATCCAGCAGGTTGCGCCAGCTGAGATCAAAGACATCCTTGGCGCCAAATCGGGCAGGCGGCGCTGTTTCCGTACCTGCCGGCGGAGCCGTCTCCGGCTGCATGGCATAAAGTACCTCTTTCTGTATGGCAGGCATATTCCGCAGCTTGCCTTCCGGCTCCAGACGGGCATAATAAGCATTGGGGAAGGCCAGCAGTATATGCAGATGTTTTGAAATAGGGAGATAGTTGAGAAAGGCCAGTATCCCCAGAATATGCAGCCACCAGCAGGTGCGTTCCAGCACGACGAGACTGCCATCGCTCATGCCATTGAGCAGGGGATGCAGCCAGCGGGAAAAGGCAAAGTCTCCCGTAATATGCGAGGCATAGTGACCGTACCCCCGGGCTTGAAGAAGAGTGTCGGCGGCATTCATGGTGAGGAACAGCGTCATCAGTATTATTTCCGTCAGCAGGATATAATTGGCATCGCTGCGGGGCCAGCCATCCAGGTCATGACTGATAAAACGCCGCAGCTTCAGGATATTCCTGCGGCAGAGGAAAATGACACAGACGGTGAACACCCCGATGGCCAGCAGCTCGAAGGCATTGATCAGCCAGCTGTACAGCATCCCCAAAGGACCCGCGAACAGCCGGTGTGTGCCGAATATGCCATCCAGTATGATCTCCAGCACTTCCAGGTTGATGATGATAAATCCGGCATAGATCACAAAATGCATCAGGGCTACCAGGGGGTTCCGGAACATCTTCTTCTGGCCAAAGGCAAGCAAAAAGACATTCCTCCAGCGCAGTCCCGGCTGGTCGTTGTACGCTTCATTTTTACCTAAGAGAATATTGCGGCGGATACGCCCCGCATTCCGGCTGAAGAACCAAACGGCTGCCGCCAGGGCCAGGCCAAAGACAATCTGGAAAAGCATCGTCATAGGAAATTATTTCTCCGGGTGAAGATAAGTGATTTGCCCTTATTGACTTAATTTGCCCCCCATGAAGAATTATATTCTTACCCAACAGGTGGCCGAAAAAAAGCTGCGGCGTATGGCTTATGAGATCCTGGAGCATAATGCGGAAGAGACCCAGCTCATCCTGGCCGGCATCCGGGACAACGGCAGCGCTATTGCCCGTACCATCCAGCGCCTCCTGCAAGAGATCACAGGCGGCAGATTGGCCACCCGGCTGATCTCCATCTCCCTGGATAAAAAGAAGCCCCGCGAGGTCATATTGAGCGAAAATCTCCCTTTTGACGACCAGGTGGTTATCGTCATAGACGATGTAGCCAGCAGCGGCAAGACCCTCCTGTATGCCATGAAACCCTTTCTGGAAGCCCATCCCCGCAAGATCGAGTGCCTGGTCCTGGTAGGCCGCACCCATAAGGTCTTCCCCGTCCATCCCGACTACATCGGCCTGTCCCTTTCCACCACCTTACAGGAGCACATCTATGTGGAAGTGGAGGGAGATGAGGTGAAAGGAGCCTGGCTGGAATAGAGCCCCCGACAAGCCATAATTCTTACTAACATTCGTGGAAAAAAGGGTGTTAAAAACCCCTTAAAGCATCAGGTTTTCAGCCTTAAAAGAGGTAAATTTGCCATCCCTTCGGGATATGGTTTCCCGTATATGTAAATCGCCTAAAATACAGTATGGAAGATAACAGCACGCCATTGGAAACTCAAGACAATAATCGTATCGTCCCGGTGAATATCGAAGAGCAGATGAAAACAGCCTACATCGACTATTCCATGTCGGTGATCGTAGGTCGTGCCCTGCCCGATGTCCGCGACGGTATGAAGCCCGTACATCGCCGGATCCTGCACGGGATGAACGAACTGGGTAACAACAGCAACAAACCTTATAAGAAAGCCGCCCGTATCGTGGGTGAGGTGATGGGTAAATATCACCCCCACGGTGATGCCTCCATCTTCGATGCGATGGTCCGTATGGCTCAGCAATGGAGCATGCGGTATTTACTGGTCGACGGCCAGGGAAATTTCGGTAACCAGGACGGTGACGGTCCTGCGGCCATGCGGTACATTGAAGCCCGTCTTCAGCGTCTGGCCGAATACATGCTGGAAGACATCGACAAGGACACGGTGGACTTCCAGCTCAACTTCGACGACTCCCTAAAAGAGCCTACGGTACTGCCTACCCGGATCCCACAGCTGCTGGTGAACGGTTCCAGCGGCATCGCAGTAGGTATGGCCACTAATATGATGCCCCATAACCTCTCCGAGGTCATCGACGGCTGCGTGGCTTACATCGACAACAAGGAGATCACCATCGAAGAGCTGATCAAGCATGTCAAAGCGCCCGACTTCCCGACTGGCGGTATTATCTACGGCATGGAAGGCGTAAAGGCTGCCATGCACTTCGGCAGAGGACGTGTCGTTCTTCGCGGCAAGCTGCATGTCGACACCAAGGCCAGCGGACGGGAACAGATCGTCATCACGGAAGTGCCTTACCAGGTCAATCGTGACGCACTCTGCGATCGCATCGGCCAGCTGGTGAATGAAAAGATCATCGAAGGCATAGCCCATATCAATAACGAATCCAACAAGCGGGAAGGCACCCGTATCGTCATCGACCTGAAAAGGGACGCTATTGCCAACGTGGTGATCAATCAGCTGTACAAACACTCGGAGCTGCAGACCTCCTACGGTATCAATAATGTTGCGCTGGTAAAAGGGAGACCCAGGACACTCAACATCCGCGAGATGATCACCGAGTTCGTGGAATTCCGCATGGACGTTGTCACCCGCCGTACGATATTCGAACTGAAAGAGGCCGAAAAGAAAGCCCATATCCTGCAGGGCTATCTTATTGCCCTGGATCACCTGGATGAGGTCATTGCCCTGATCCGTGCGTCTTCTACACCGGAAATAGCCAAGGACAGCCTGGTCAACGCAGGCTGGGGACTGGATGAGATACAGGCCAAGGCGATCCTGGAACTCCGCCTCCAACGCCTCACCGGCATGGAAAGGGAGAAGATCCGCGAAGAATACGACCAGCTGATGCAGCTCATCGCCTATCTGAAAGAGCTGCTGGCCGACGAAGGCAAACGCTTTGAAGTCATCCGCAAGGAGCTGGTGGAAGTAAAAGAAAAATTCGGGGACGAACGCAAGACGGAGATCACCTACCTGGATGACGAGGTCACTATCAAGGACCTCATCCGTGAAGAGGACGTGGTCATTACCATCTCCCACCTGGGCTATATCAAACGCACCTCCGCTACTGAATACCGCCAGCAACGCCGTGGAGGCCGCGGCGCCATCGGCGGCAAAACCAGGGACGAGGATTACATCGAACATCTCTTTGTAGCCTCCACCCACCATACCATGCTGTTCTTTACAGAAAAAGGGCGCTGCTACTGGCTCAATGTGTATGAGATCCCCGAAGGCGACAAGACCAGCAAGGGACGCGCCATCCAAAACCTCATCCAGATACCGCAGGATGACAAGGTGCGGGCCATCCTGGATGTAAAGGACCTGAAGGACGAAGCCTTTGTCAATACCCATTATATCGTACTTTGCACCAAGCAGGGCATCATCAAAAAAACTTCTCTGGAAGATTTTAGCCGCCCCCGTCAGACAGGCGTCAATGCCATCACCATTGTGGAAGGCGACCATCTCCTGGAAGCCCGTCTCACCGATGGCAATTCCGAGATCCTGATGTCGATCCGCAGCGGCAGGGCTATACGTTTCGAAGAAGGTAAGGTAAGACCCACCGGTCGCGGCGCCATAGGCGTAGCAGGCATCGAAGTGGATGACAAGAATGACGAGGTAATTGGCATGATCTGTGTCAATAAGGAAGATAAGTCCCGTACAGTACTGGTCGTCAGTGAAAAAGGATATGGCAAAAGAACGCCCATCGACGAGTATCGTATTACCAATCGCGGCGGAAAAGGAGTGAAAACTATCAGCGTTACAGATAAAACCGGTAAATTGGTGGGCATTTTGGATGTGACGGAAAAAGAAGACCTCATGATCACCTGTAAGAGCGGTCTCACCATCCGGATGCCTGTCAACGGTATCAGTGAGCAGGGTAGGGCTACCCAGGGTGTAAAGCTTATCCGTCTGGACGAAAATGATGAGATCGCCGCCATTACCAAACTGGACAAGCTGGAAGAAGAAAATGGGAATGGACACTCCTTATCCGACGCTGGCGGTCCCATGCCCGGCCCGGTAGACCAGGAGCCCCAGGGTGATCCCGATCCCGGACTCGATCCGCTGCTTGGCGTAGAACCCTCTGGAAATGAAGATTAAATGTCCGGAAAACGGGTTCCTGTGGAATATAACCCGTTTTCCGAAAAAATCTAATATCTGTCCTTCGGACAATGAACCTGTGGTTCGTTTTTTGAAATTTATTTCATAATAAAAACAAACTCCTTAAAATAATAACTATGAACGTGAATAAACGACTTCTGGTCACTGGATTGCTTTCGCTTGCCGGATGTGGCCTGTTCGCACAGAGCTTGGATAAGGCTAAGGATTATCTCAAATCAAACAAGCTCCCTGAAGCCAAGACGGAAATAGATAAGGTGCTTACCGTAGAAAAAAATCAAAAGAACAGCGAAGCCTGGTATACCAAGTTGAAAGTATATAATGCTATTGCCGCCGGCTCACTGGCAGCGCAATACCCCGACGCACGCGAGCAGGCTTTTGAAGCGTTGAAGAAATATACAGAAGTGGACGACAAGAAACTGTTGCTATTGCAGATAGATCAGTACAAACCCGTCAACGAGATCTACCAGGGATATTTCCAGGTTGGCGCCAATGACTACAACGGCGGTAAATATGACTCCGCCCTCATCAACTTCAGCGGCGCTCTTCGCACCAGCTCATTCATGAATGCCAAAGGCTGGACCAACCTGAAGATCGATACCACCTCCACGCTGTATGCCGGCATCTCCGCCGAAAAAGCCGGTAAGCGCGACTCCGCAGCCGTCTATTATGGCAAGCTGGCCGAAGCCAAGATCGCCAATATCAACGGCTCGAACATGATCGACATCTACAAATGGCTGGTGGACTATTACAATCAGAAAAAAGATGCGGCCAATACCGCCAAGTTCATCGCACTTGCCAAGGAACAATATCCCGACGATCTTTTCTGGCCCAGCACCGAGCTGGACAACCTCCGCGAAAAAGGTAACAAGGATTCTCTTTGGGCCAAATACGATGAGATCGTGACCAAGTTCACCAAGAATCACCTTTTCTTCTTCAACTATGGTTTGGAACTATACCAATATGCATCCGACACTTCTTCCGGCAAACGCCCCGCTAATGCAGACGTTCTTATTGCAAAGGCGCAGGAGATGCTGAAGAAATGTCTGGAGGTCCAGCCCGACTATCCCCAGGCTGCCCTGGTATTAGGACAGATATCCTATAATGCTGGTGTCGACCTGCAGGGCCAGACCAAGAAGATCCCCGGAAAGACTCCCGATGATGTAAAAAAACGTGCTGCGCTACGTGTCGAGGCAGGTAAGAAATTTGACGAAGCCATCCCTTATTTTGAAAAGGTGGATCAGGACCTGGGCTCCAAAGGCAAGCTGAAAATGGAAGAAAAGCAGAGCCTTAAGGATGCGTATGATCTGCTGATCACCATATACGAGCAAAAGAACCTCAAGGATAAGGTAGATTCCTATACGACGAAGTTCAACAACGTCGATAAGGACCACTAATGTCGACAGTTCCGAAAAATATCGAAGGCCGGCCCGCAAGGACCGGCCTTTATTGGTTATGCCAGATCGCAGGCTGGATACTCTACTCCTGCTACCATTTCTATATCAATAGCGTCGGCTATATTGACAGTCTCTCAAAAGCCCTGCTCTATTGCCTTCTCCTGTCCGCCTCAGGCATTCTGCTCACAGTCCTGTACCGTCTGCTGGTCCTGCGTCTTGGCTGGCATGACCTGCCTTTGCTGAAATTGCTCCCACGGGTCCTGCTGTCCGTAACACTGATGGCGGCCATCCTCACCCGGATCAACCTGTATATCGAAGAGCTTACCTTTCCGCAATTCGTCCAGGACATTACCCTGATCCTGCTGATACGCACCATGGGCGCGTGGCTGGAGCTGCTGTTCATCTACACCTTTATCTACCATCTTTATATCTATTACAGACGCACGCTGGCAGCGGAAAAAGCCAGGGCCGGCGCCGAGCTGAGCATCCTCCGGAGCCAGATACACCCTCATTTTTATTTCAACACCCTCCACAACCTCTATGGCCTGGCGCTTGAAAGGTCTCCCCGTACCGAAGAGGCGATCCTGCGGCTGTCCGATATCATGGAATACGTTATCTATGACTGTCGCAGCGATAAAGTGACCCTGGAAAAAGAGATACGTTTTATCCAGTCCTATATCGAGCTGGAGAGACTACGCTATGGGGACGAGCTTCAAATGCAGGTGGAGATGGATATACAGCATG
>Ga0207695_10006324_pt1 | contig 15406 bp, 19 predicted proteins | sample KBSC54metaG_FD_184354 | JGI IMG/M metagenome (GOLD analysis project Ga0207695, IMG submission 184354) | Corn rhizosphere microbial communities from Kellogg Biological Station, Michigan, USA - KBS C5-4 metaG (SPAdes) (version 2) | ecosystem: Host-associated > Plants > Roots > Rhizosphere > Soil... | reverse complement strand
GCCATCATCAAGTCCTACGACGCCAAGATGGCGGTGATGCCCTACTCCGACCGCATCTCGTACGTCATCACGCCGGACGACAAGGTGCTGTACGTCTACTCCAGCCTCGACCCGGCGGACCACGTCAACCGCACGATGAAGGCCGTGCAGGACTGGCGGGCGAGCCACAAGATGTGAGGCGCTTTCGCAGGTCATGACGAACGGGGCCCGCGGGCCCCGTCGTCGTTTGTCGGCGCGCCGGCCGGGGCAACGCCGCGGCGCTCGTGGATCCTGCGACTGCGCGCGGGATGGCACGGGTGAGCGCTGCGCGATGATGCTTGGGCCCGGGCCGGCGTCCCGTGCAATCGCCCAGGCGGCGTCCCGCGAAGCGCCCAAGCCGTCATCCTGCACGGAGCGAAGCGGAGTCGCAGGATCCACCCCGGCCGCAGCCTTGCCCGACGCATGCCTCCCGCGCCTTCGCAGGACGGCCCATCGCCATCGCGACGCGTCAGTTCAGCAGCGCGCTCGCGAATTCCCGGGCGTTGAAGGTCTGCAGGTCCTCCAGCTTCTCGCCCACGCCGATGAAATAGACCGGGATCGGCTTCGCGCCCGACTGCGACGCGCGCTCGCGCGACCACAGCGCGATCGCGGCCAGCACGCCGCCCTTGGCGGTGCCGTCGAGCTTGGTGACGACCAGCCCGGTGAGCCCGAGCGCCGCATCGAAGGACTTCACCTGCTCCAGCGCGTTCTGGCCCGTGTTGCCGTCGATCACGAGCAGCACCTCGTGCGGCGCCGTGGCCTCGGCCTTGGTGATGACGCGCTTGATCTTGCGGAGCTCCTCCATCAGGTGGAGCTGCGTCGGCAGGCGGCCGGCCGTGTCGGCGATGACGACGTCGCAGCCGCGCGCCTTGCCGGCCCGCACCGAGTCGAAGGTGACCGAGGCCGGATCGCCGCCTTCCTGGCTGACGATCTCGACCTGGTTGCGGTCGGCCCAGACTTCCAGCTGCTCGCGCGCTGCCGCGCGGAACGTGTCGGCCGCGGCCAGGAGCACCTTGCACTTCGCCTCGGCGAGGTGGCGCGTCAGCTTGCCGATGCTGGTCGTCTTGCCGGCGCCGTTGACGCCCGCCACCATGATGACGGTGGGCTGGTGCTCGCCCACCATCAGCGAGCGCTCCAGCGGCGCCAGGAGGTCGACGATGGCGTCGGCCAGCAGCGCCTTGACCTGCGCGGGCTCGGTCGAGCCGGCGGCCTTCACGCGCTGCTTGAGATCCTTGAGCAGGTGCTCGGTGGCGCGCACGCCGGCATCGGCCATCAGCAGCGCGGATTCGAGTTCCTCGTACAGGTCGTCGTCGATGCGCGCGCCGGTGAACACCTGCGCGATGCCCGAGCCCGTGCGCGCGAGGCCCTTGCGCAGGCGCTGGAACCAGGCGTCGCGCGGCACCTCGGGTACGGGCGCGGATGCGGATGCGGGTGCGGGTGCCAGCATCGGCGCCACGGGCGCGACCGGCACCGCAGGCTGAGGCACGACCGGCGCCGCGGGCGCAGCCGGCGGGCTGCCGGTGAACACGCGCTTGAGGAAGTCCAGCGGGGCGGATGCGGGCTCCGGGGCGGACGCCGGCTCCGGCGCAGGGGCTTGCATGGGCACGGGCGCCTGCACGGGCGCCGGCGCATGCAACGGCGCGGGCGTCGATACCGAGACGGGCGCCGGCGGCTCGGCCGTCGGCACGACGTCGGGCATGCGCTGCGTCTCCCAGGGGGAGCCCGACTCGGTTTTCTTGCGGAAGAAGCTGAACATGAGGGGAAGCGGTCTCAAGGTGGCATCGCGGCGACCCGCCGCCGCACGCGCCCGCCCTCGGACGCGCGACGCTCAATGGTCGGGGCAGACGGGCGCGATGCAAGCCCGAAAGGTCTTTTTCGACATTGTGCCGCCAACCCCTTCCCTTGCCATCATAAAGTCGCATACAATGGCAGGCTTGGCGCTTTAGCTCAGCCGGTTAGAGCGACGGAATCATAATCCGCAGGTCCGGGGTTCGAATCCCTGAAGCGCCACCATATAAAACAAGGGCTTAGCAGCGATGCTAGGCCCTTTGTCTTTGGCGGGTGTCAACAAAGTGTCAACAGCGAGTTGAGACGGCGGCGAACAGCCGCAGGCAAGATGATTGCGAGCCCGGCAATGCCTGCAAGCACAGAGAGCAGCCTTTAGGCCTCCATCGGCACGCTGACCCAGTCCGACTCAAACAGCTTGCAACCGTCCTTGATGGACATGCGTTGCAGTGTGTAAAGCTGCCAGAAGTGCTGCCATGCAATTGAGTCTGGCTCGAGGTAGGTCACGTTGAGCCCAAGGGTGAAAGCGTCTTCGTGATCGATCATTTGCCCGTGTGACAACCAGCGCGTGGTATCGAGCAGGTCGTATGCGACCTTTGTGTAGGAATGGCCGTCACGGAGCTTGCTTCGCTTGAGCTGCCCCTCGGCAAAGGCCCTCGCTCGATCGCGGGCGGCCTCGAAGAGCTTTACCGTGGCGGGATCGAGCTTGTCCAGCATGAGCCGCGCCACAGGGTCATCTGGCTTCAGTCGCAACGCTTCAGAATGCGACTTGTACGCGTCCAAGTAGCTCTGAATAGAATGAGGAATTGCATTTCCGTGCGCGTCGTTGAGAGTGATCTGCGGATCGATCGGCCCCAGCTCGGAAGGATCGCTCATCAGAATCTCGTCGGCACCAATGGCCATGAGAGTTCCCGCACTCTTGGCGAAGTCAGGGACGATGACTCGCAGCTGGCCCGTGTTGACGCGGGTGCGGACCATCGTGATGAGCTTCTCAGCGGCGTCCATGTCGCCTCCTGGAGTATGCAGAAGTAGGTCGAGGTTCTCACCCTTGACGAGGTTGTGCAGGAGATCCGCTACACCAAGCACGTCATTTCGAGTGATCTGGGCAGAGGATCCCGCCACGTAACAGATCAACTTACGGTGGGTGATCTCTTCCTGAATGTGCCTGATGATCGCCTGGCGCTGGTAGCGCTCGGAATGCATCGCATGGAACAGCGGCGTCTTGGTCCCAGGTCGGCGCGCGCTATGGGCAGTGGCCGGTTCCGGTTCTGATTCAGGCGCCGGCATCTTGGCTTCAGGCTGAGACGTCAGCGCGTACGCGTCGGCGCTTGCGTTCGAGCCGTCGGCCTCGGTGGATTCGTCTAGGTCCATTTGACCCTCCCGTTTCGAATAATGTAGTGGCATCGCCTGTCAGCGCCGCGATAGTCCACGCTCGGAGAGACTGAGAGTCGCTCGTGCGAACTGAACGTCCATCGAGGACTGCCTTGCAAGGCCAGCATCATGCGGTGCCCAGAGCGGCACGGGCAATCGAAGACCAGCCACTTGAGCACCCCCTCCGACGCCACGAGAGCGACGCCGTTGCGCGGAAGGAACTGCGGAACTTCGTCGACGGCCTCGTAGGTCGAGACGATTCGCCAAGACCACAGGGGCAGCCATTGCCACCAACCGATCGAACTTACCGCCATGCCAAATCCAGGAACGGGTGGATCGTGGCGGCGCCCAACATACCTGCAGCAGGGTCGCAATAGTGACCTGAATTGGGCTCGACAATGTTGGTTGAAATCTCGCGATCATGCGCCCGCAAGAGGACTTCGCTGGGTCTGGGCACCGGACCAAATCCAACGAAGCGTTCGATCAATTCGGCCACGGCCTGGGCCGCGACGCTGGTGGTGAAAGTCACCACGGCGGGCTCGGTGCGGCCAATTGCTGGCGCATACCCCTCGGCAGCCAAGCGCCGTTGTTCGGCAGCGCTCATTTGCTCGGCAGCTGCGCGGCGCATGTCGATCCTGCCGCGGCAGACCAAGCACGCAGTTCCAGGGCACAACGTCGTGATTCGTCCGTCGATGCTGGCTAGGAGACCCGCAGAGTTCGTCGAGAGCAACACGCCGCAATCAATGACGGGAATCAGGAACTGGCTCGCGAGGCGCGATAACACGATTCGACCTGCGTTGTCATCAGTGCACCCGAAAACGATGTCGCACGCAGTTAGCCGACGGGCGGTCTGTTCGTCAAGGATCGATTGTTGATGAGCTTCGCAGACGAGATCCGGCGCAATCTGCGTCAAGTGATTCTTCAGCACCTCCACCTTAGGGCGACCCACATCGACACGTGTGGATCCGTAGACGCGCGTCAGGTTGGACGTCTCAAGAGCGTCGGGGTCGAACAAGATGAGGTCTCTAGCGCCCAGACGCACGAGCTGCTCGGCGACCGCCGAGCCGGTGCCCCCGTTGCCCACAATCGCGAAGCGCAATTTCGAAATGGCGCCCTGAATGGCGCCGCCGAAGGCCCGGACGCTGCGGTCGAACTCGGCATCGACTTGCTGGGGCCGATGCCGGTAAGACTCGATGAAGCGAAACCGATCCCCGACTGAGACGATGCGGTCAATCTCGAAGCGCGCCTGCTGCTCTAAGAAGCCGCTGAAGGTCATGCCGTCGCCGGCCGGAGAGAAGATGACCGATGCGTACGCCTCCGAACCCGTGCGCAGACGAAAGAGATCTGCCAGTTGTACGTCGACGACATCGTCATGCCGACTCGGCAGTGGAATACCGATTTGCGATGGGTGCGTGTGAAACCAGATGGCGCACGCACCCAAGGCCTCGGCGTCTTGCAACGCCGGGATGTAGCCTTCGGAACCAATGGAGAGCGCATCGGGCCGGCGTACTCGGTACGCACTCCTCGGCACCCAGGCGATCTTGCGGGCGATGAGCTTTCGAGAGCCACGACCGGTGTCGCGAAGCGACGCAAGAATGACGCCGGCGGTCTCCAGGGGATCGTTCGCTGCTTGACGGATCTCCTCGGCCAGGGCGTCTGTGAGAACGAGGGTACAGGTCATGCCGCCACCTGCGTGCCCCGCGCGATTTCTGAGCGGATGAGCGCGACGTAGTTCTCAAGGCGATCGACGCCCGACTTCCATTGCCCGGGCTGGAGGTGCCTTGACCAGCGCTGCCAGCTGCGGCCGAGGTGGCTCTCGCGAACTTCGGTGTTCAGGAAGTTGGCACCCGTGTCCTTCATCACCGGTGGGTCGAACCACCACATGTCAGGCTGAATGTCAGGAAAGCCGGGCGGAAGACGTAGGAGGAGATCGGACTGGGTCGTATTGCACCCTTGCGGCAGAGCGAAGTTGGGCAGGACGACGCAGATCACCCCGGCCTCTACGCTCACGGAGTGCGGAAGTGATCGGTCCTGCAGGAACTGAAGGTCAGCACTTGGAAGTGACATGTGAACACCCGTTCATCGAGGTGGCCGAACCGGGGTTGATCTGCCCCGGAGCGGTGAAGAAGCGCTGGCCCTCGCGCAAAAGAACGGTCATGGTGTCTAGCACCTTCAAGTCAGGGGCCCCCGGAACGACCTCAAAGAGGTCGCGATCCAGCGGAATGTCTGGACTCGGAATACGGCGGATCTCGGCACCGGTCACCTCTCGAGCGACTTCCTTATAGGGGGTCCGGTCGATTTGAATAACAACCTCATGTGGGTGCGGTTGGTGCTCAGGATGCCCATGGGCCGAATGCTCATCGGTTCGCCCGCCGGGTGTTTCCTCGCCTTCGTGCGAGCTATTCGAAGAGTCGATCATGGTGGCTCCGTGGTTGCTTGGTATCATGATACCTTACATTCAAAGCGCTTTGCAACCTTGGCTGATTGCGCAATAATCTGCGGCATGAAAGCCATGAAATCGATGACCATCCGTCTGTCTGCCGAGCAGGCCGAAGCACTCGAGACTGTTGCCAATGTCGAGGACGCGCCGGTATCCGAGGTGATTCGCGCCGCCATCGCTCAGCACATCGATACACGGCGAAAAGATCCGTCTTTCCAAAACAGCTTGAAGGGCCGCATCGAGCGAGCGCAAAAGCTCATTTCTCCTGGGAAGATCTAGGTAAGCCATGCCTCAAATCAAGGCAAAACCGAAGGCACGCGCCGCATCGGGCGAGCTCATCATCAAACTGGGATCGGGTCACAAGACTTCCGACGCGATGGTGCGTTTCGGCTCGGTGGAAGTTCGAGATGCGACGTTCAGTCAGAGCGAGAAGCGGCGCAATGTGGGTACCGGTCAAGCAGCGCTTTCTCGGGCCGTGCCCAAGATCGTCAAGCCGGGCTTTGCCAAGTCGTCCGGCGAATCGGCGCCGCGTTACCGTGCCGATCCGCACAATCCGCACGTTCTGATCCGTGAACTCAATGGCGTGTCGGCAAAGGGAACCTTCGTCGACGGGAAGTTCAAGGCATCGAGCAAGTGAAGACAACGACGCTTGCGGCCTCGGTCGCGCAAGTTGGTTTTGAACAGCGTCGTTCCAAAAAGCCACTCGCAGTGATCTTGGCCGGCCACAATGGATCGGGCAAGTCCACGATGTGGCTCAAGCACCTCTCACCGGCTTTCCAGATTCCGCTAGTCAACGCCGATCGCATGATGCTGTCGGTGCTGCCTGAGCCTGACGGGGGCAACATGCTGCCCCCGTGGGCGCAGACGCTTCGCGACACCGACGAGAACTGGATGAAGGTGGCGCAAAAGGGCGTCGAGTCGTTCGTGGCTCAAGCCATGTTCCGTTGCGTGCCATTCGCGATGGAGACGGTTTTCTCGCATTGGCACGTCAATCCAGACGGTTCGATCGAATCCAAGATCGACCTCATCCGACAGATGCAGACGGCGGGGTACTTTGTCCTATTGTTCTTTGTCGGCTTGTCCAACGTGCAGCTCTCGATTGCCCGTGTCTCGACCCGCGTCGCCAAGGGCGGCCATGCGGTCGAAATCAATCGTCTGATGGAGCGTTTCCCGCGCACGCAGAACGCAATTCGGCTGGCTTCGGACGTCGCCGACGCTGCGATTTTCACTGACAACAGCCGGGCAGAATCCAGTGCTTTCACTGTTTGCCGAGTTCAGATTCGCGAACGCAAGATCTACGACATCCGAATCGATGGCAACAGCCGCCCTCCGCGCGCGATCACCGAATGGCTCGACGTCGTCAGTCCGTTGCCTGCTGGGGCGACGCCACCACCGTCCAGCGCTCGACGGCCACGCAAGATTCGGTCGTCGCCGAAGAAGGCTCCTCGTCGAACAACGACCTCGAGTCGATAGTCGAGGTGAGCACAGGTGGGCTGACGAAAAGGCACTGGGCGCAGATGCTGTGCGACGTCGCAGCGTCGACCCGTAGCGCGTCGATACGAACCGCATTTACCGGCTGGCATCATGCCGCTCGGCTCGTCCAAGTTACCGCCACGCGGTCAGGCCTAGCTGTGAAATTCAAGCTCGATCAGCACGCCTCTAGCTGAGCAAGAGGATTGAGCGCTTTTGCTTCCTGGAGATGCTCAGGCGCCAGATGCGCATAGCGCATCGTCATCGTCAAGCTCTGATGTCCGAGGATTCGCTGCAGGGTGAGAATGTTCCCGCCGGCCATCATGAAATGGCTCGCGAATGTGTGCCGGATGGCGTGGGTCATCTGGCCGTCGGGCAGCTCAATGCCCGCGCGTTCGATGGCCTCCCTGAAGGCTGCCCAGGCATAGCCGAACACGCGTTCAAGCGTTCCGTGCTCCTTGTGATGAGCGCGCAAGGAATGCACGAGTTCGTCGGCGATAGGGACCGCTCGAACCTTGCCGCTCTTCGTCCTCGCGAACTGGACATAGCCGTCACGGATCTGACTGATCGTGATTTCCTCCGCCTCGCTCCATCGCGCCCCGGTGCTCAGGGCAAGTCGGGTCACCAGCAATGCATGCTTGTTCCTCGCCTTGGCCAGCTCGTGGAGCAGCTTGACGATCTGCTCCTTGGTCAGATACGTCAACTCCCGCTCTGGCACCTTGAACTGCCGAAGCCGCCCGAGCGGGTTCTCGCGGGGCCATGCGCCCAGACGGATCAGTTCGTTGAACATTGCCCGGAAGTACGCTAGCTCTCGGTTCATGTTCGAAGCTGAGACACCGGCACCGAGGCGAGTCGCCCGATAAGCCGCGAAGGTCTCGGCACTGAACCTGTCGGCCACCGGATCACCCATCGCCGCTGCCGCAGCCTCCAAGCGCTTCTTGGTGTCACTGCCAGCACGCAGGCCTTGGCCGTGGGACGTGAACCAGAGTGCAACTAGCTGCGACAGCTTTCTCGTGTCGCGCCTCTCCGGCGACCACTGGGGGTTCTCGTTGACGTGGGTTGTGAGCCAGGCCTCCCACGCCTTGGCCTCCGCCAACGTCTTGAATGTCTTGCGGAAGCGCTTGCCGCCGCGTCCGCCCGGCTGGATATCCACCAGCCAACCACTTGCCGTCTTCTTTGCCGTCATGGCGACTCGTCTTCCTCTTCCACTGAACCTTCAAGTCTCGCGAACAGGCGCTTGCGAACGTTGGCCCAGGCTTCCACCGAATCCTTGTCAGTCGGATCAACCTGCATCGGCGCAACGACGGCCCCCCTCATCACCCACTCGGTGAGGTGGGGCTGTACATCCAGCACTACGTCGATCATCGGCAGCGTTGGCGGCGCGAGGCCAAGCACCAGATCGGCCCACGACTTGGCGCTGACCTCTCCCTGAGACCTTTCCTCCAGATACGAGAACAGCGCGTCACCGCGCGGGGACGCGAACTCCTTGATCGCCCATACCAGTCGATCAGCCAGCGTTTCCACATCGCGATCTCGAGGCGGTGCAGCACGGAATGGATAGCCCTCCGACAACGGCCGTCGCATCCCTGTGATCACGAATGAGTACCCATCGGTGCTTGTTTTTTGCACGAACTCAAGCATTTCATTTGTCGCCGCTTGGCGCCCATAGAACACGTTCTTCCATCGTTGCGCCGGGAGCCCACTTGCTTCCTCCAGTGCACGAAACCGCCCTCTGTTTCCGTACTCTTCCTCGAGCCATGCGCGAAGGCGCTCTGTAACTTCCATATCGCGTACGGTCTTGGTCATGTGCTTGCGCTCCAGTGCGACTATAGTGCATACTTTATGCACCATCAATAGATTTGAGTGCAAATGATAGTGCATCAACCGACAGCGGGTTTCAACGCCACCGTGCCGCTGATGACCAGGGAGGCTTTCGCCACTGCCATCGGGCTTCCAGTTGGCGTTCTGGTGGCGCAGTGCGATCGTGGGTACTGGCCCCAGGTCACGATCGGCAAACGGGTCTTCATCAATGTCGAAGCGGTCCGAGCCAGCGCATTGGAACGGGCTCGCGAGTTCACGTTGCGCGGCTGACTGCTCTGGCTGTCGCCTGATCGGACGAAATGAGCATTCGCGCCATGAACTGGGCCTGGGATCAGCGCCTCGGCCCGGGCGCCAAGCTGATCTTGCTGGCGCTCGCCGACGACGCCGATGACTCCGGTCAATGCTGGCCGGCGGTGCGCCGCATCGCGGGAAAGTGCCTGGTCTCCGAGCGAACGGTGCAGCGCGCGCTGAAGGAATTCGAGACCACGGGCCTGCTGGCCACAACGCCGCGGTTCACTGACAAAGGTCGCCAGACGTCAAACGTCTACAAACTTGTCATGACGCCACACCCCGACAAAATGTCACCCTCCCCTGCAATGTCACGCACCAGGGGTGACGCGCCTGTCACCGTCGGGGTGACACAGCTCTGTCGCGGCGAGGGTGACACAGCCGTGGCGCCCCTTGAACCACCAAGGGAAGCTCTATCTGAACCACGACAACAACCCGTAGGCGCACCGAGCACCGAATTGCTACTTCCCCGGTTGCTGCCCACTGCCCAGCATCGAGCGATCGCGCGAATGCTCGAAGGAACACACCCTGCCGACGCGCAGGTGCTCCTCGATGAACTGGAAGGCGCGCTGGAGACTCCCGGCACGATCAAGACGACAGCGGCACGATGGTTTCGAACACTCGTGCGGCGCCACGCGACGGGCCAATTCTCGCCATCCGCCGGTGTCCACATCACTGCTCGCCGAGATGCCAAACAAGCATCGGCGATCTCGACCGTTCAGCACCATCGCATCGCGACTGTCCCCTCCAGCGATGTACGCCAACGCCTCGAGGCAATCAGGAGGCGTGCACTCGCGCAGGGTTCGTGATCCTAGGTGCCTGGCAGCCAGCTGGATTCAAAACGGACTGAGGTTCAGGCTGACCACGAAAGGCCAGCGTCTCGGCAAGTCATGTTGACTGCAGCTCCGCAGATGGCTGGCGTCCGTTCACCGGCGCGCTGCGATCGTTCGTGCGCTGCGGCCGAAAGGCAGAGAGCATCACCCAAAGCGGCTACACGTCAAGCCCGCCGCGCTGCCAGAAATCGGGCACTCAGAATGACCTGAGCTGCGCGGTGCCGGCATGACACGGTCAAGCATGGCGCAATGTCGCCATATCGCCGACTTGTACTTGCATGCGCTGAAGATCCTCTACGAACGAATCGATGGCTGAGGGAACCGAAGCGAATTCAACGGCCGCGGACTCGGCAACGCGCCCGCGCTCGCTATATGTCGCGTAGACCGAGACCTGAACAAGGATGTGACCGCTGCCATCCTTGCAAGACAGACGTACCTTCGCGCCACCATAGCCAGGCAGGTCGGCGCCGCCAAATTCGTACTCTCGCGTGTCATCAGCAGTGCGCGGGAATCCCTCGATCCGTTTCGAAAACCGCTGCGGCTCATCCAGCCCCGCATAGAACGTCGCTTGCCCCGCGAAGTTCGGGCTGCACGCTCTAAGCGAGAGTTCAAGCATGTGCTCGTCGAACCACACGACTTCAACAGCGAGTTCTGAAACGGATGTGCTCATGTGCTAATAGTGCTGGACTCGGAAAGCCGTCCATCGCGGAAAACAGCGTCTGGCCGTTCATCGACGTTGCAGTCGCCACCTATTCGCGCTTCGAAACGTGCATACAGTGGAGCGCGAACAGCCCGCCAACGGCGTGACGGCCCCAATGGATACGGTGGAGGAACGACCAGTGCCACGCCGCATCGTTGAGGTCGCCGCGATCGAACGCGACAAGTCCCGCTCTGACGTCACGGTAGACATCTAGCAAATCATCGCCAACATCGCCCATGCAGGATTCGTCAGTAAGCGTCGGGTGCGGGTCGAAAAACTCGCGGTAGTACCAGCCAAGAAATGATGCGAGGTTGGCCTTCGCCCGGTCAGCCTGGGGAAGCGGCAGATCCGGCAATCCTTCTGTGTTCGCCGGATCCCGGGCTGGGAGCGTCAGCGCAGCCGCATATAGGCGCGCAAGCCAGCCTGCGGCCTGAGTTTCTGGTTCAGGCCCCAACGAGTCACCCTCGCACCAAGTGCAGTAGCCGCGAGCGATGTCTGCAAAGTTGGCAATCGAGGCGTTCGAGAGATGCTGCATGGCTGCACATTCTCCACGCGATTGGATCGCCCGAAAGCAGCCCCCGGCGAACGTCCGCACCTAGCCGGACTCTGACACTCGTCAACAGCACCCCGAGCCGGCCCCGAAATGCAGCTCGCTGTCATCGCCGGCCCGCAGGAACTTCGACCGGCGCACCGCTGCATTCAGGCGCGACGCGCGCTGGCCCCGCCTGCCACCACATCGTAGCGCACCTCATGCGCCTCCCACGGCAGCGGCACCTCCCAGCGGTGCAGCATGCGCTCCAGGTCATTCTGCCGCAGCGTGGTGTCGCGCTTCGCATTGCGCTGGAAGAGCTGCGTCGCCGGCACCTCCAGGTAGACCAGCGTCACGTGGGCGTCGTAGGCGAACAGCAGGTCCAGCGTCTTGCTGCGCATCTGGTCGCTGAGATGCGTCGCGTTCCAGACGAAGGGCTCATTGCGACGAAGCAGGGCCTTGGCCTTGTCGACCGCGTGATGCGCGGCCATGCCGTCGTTCTCGCCGTGCCGCAGGCCCAGCTCGGCCTTCGCGTCGTCGAACGAGACCACCGGTAGGCTGGGTGCGTGGCGCGCCACCCAGGTGTCCTTGCCCGAGGCCGGCAGGCCGCTGAGCACCGTCACAGCGGAGCCGGGCGGCTGGAACAGCGGCGTGTCCAGGTGCACCGCGGCGCCACGCGCATACGCCAGGCGAGTGTGCGCGGACGCTGACGCGCGCGGGCGATCCCAGCAGCCGTCCTCTCGCGCGAGCTGCTCGAACAGCGTGATGTCGTCGAGCCGGGCCTGCTGGTCGACGCAGATGCGGCCCTGCATGTCGGCGCGCGACACGCAGACGAGGTCGCGTACGTTCCCACCCCACGAGAGCCGGCGGGCGATGAACTCAGGCGTCTCGCCGCGGCGCGAGTCGAACGCGAAGAACGGCACCTGATGGGCCGCGACGATGCGGCAAACAGACTCGCGCAGCGCGAAGGGCACGCCAGCGCGCCACAACAGGGCGCGTACGTCCACCGCGCCGCGGCGCGAATGGCCTGGCTGGCCGATGTCGCCGGTCACCGGGTCGACGACGGTCGTCTCGGGCTTGCACAGGTCGTGCAGCAGCGCCGCGAGGAATAGCAGTTCGCGGCGCTCGCCATTGGCCGACTGGAACTCGGACGACGCCAGCAGCGCGTCCAGCACCATGCGCGTGTGGATGCCAACGTTGCCCTCGGCGTGGTAACGCGGGCTCTGCGGCGTGGTCTCCAGCACTCGCAGGCGCGGGAAGACCTCGCAGCAGTCGGTCCAGTCGTAGCCGCCGCCGGGCACGGTGGGGCACAGCGCGCGGATGTCTTGATAGTCCATGTTCTTCTCCTTAGCGGGCGCGCTCAGGCGCCCGCGTCATTCGTGCCCCAGTGGGCGGTGGGCAGCGGCGCGTAGATGTCGGCGCCCGCAGCCAGCCCATTGGGAATCAATGGTCTCGTGCTGTGGTGCGAGCCAGAGTCGAGGATGGTCTGGACGAAATCCGGACGCACCCACTTGAAGCGGCCCAGCACTTCGCGCTCGTTCTCGACCTTGACGTACAGCCCCTCGGACAGCACCGACTTGTCGGTCTGCTTCCAGGCCAGCGCGAGGTCGAGGCCCTGGCGCTGGACGCTTTCCTCGAACGCCTCCTTCCAGCGCATGCTCTTGGCCATCGACGGTCGCACCAGCGCTCGCAAGGCCTTCACGCTTGCGGGCAGCTCGCCTTCGTGCACCACCGGTACGCTGAGCACCGGCGAGCCGACCAGAAGCGCCTGGCGGCGCGGCGTGCTCAGGAAAACGCCGTCGCGCCTGTCGTAGACGTCGAACTCGCAGAACCAGTGCGGGAGCACGTCGTAGCTGACCGAGTGCTTCGCGTGCAGCCACTCGCCGTACATCACGTAGCGATCCTCCAACCGTTCCAGCAAGCGAGCCTCGTGTGCCGAGGCCCATTGCTTGAACAGCGCGAAGTGACGCTCGCGGCCGCCGCCGAGGTAGTGGCCGCGCGACTGCAGCAGCAGCTCGCCGCCCTCGGTGAACGAGATGCCGACGTTGGCGCCGTCGAGCTTCTCCTCGACGACGGCGTGCTGGCCCCGCAGCGACATGAGTGGCACGTGCTCGTGCCCTTCGTCGCCGGGTTGCAGGCGCGAGCCTTCGAGATGCGGCGTCCTGGGGTACTTCAGGATCGCGAGGGAATGGGTGGGTTGGGCGACGGAACTCGTCGACCCGTTGTGCGCAGACATAGTCGTTTCCTGGTTCGAGTGAACGAACCGACGACTTGGCGTGCGCGTTGCTTGGCGGGCTAGGTGCTTCCCGCCGGCATGGCGTGGGCGGAGATGGCACGGAGAGTGGCTGCAGCGGCCCGGCTCATGGCAGGCATGAGCGGGAGAGCGGTCGACGGCTTAGAGGGCGGCGACGAGGCAGGACACTTGGAGCTCCGTGGCGGCAAGAGGCTTGGGAAGGTTGCGGAGTCTAGTGAGGTCGCGTCAAGCGCGCAAGCCGTGTGTCAGTCCAGCAACGCTGACGACTCCAACATCGCCTCCACCGCCACCCTCGGCGCGAGCTCCTGCGCGGACTTGCGCCTCACACGCGCGATCGGCGAACAGCGTGCAAGGTCGATGCCCGCGCGAGATCAGGTCCATCTTTCCCGACAGCCGTCGTTCACTGACGGCTGGAAGTGGCCGACACCTGAAGTTCTCATGGCCGTCCTTTGACATCTCCCGAGGAGAGCCTAGGATTCTCCGTCACGATGTCCAAGTGCTTCACGCAACTTCGCGAGTTCACCCGAAATGCCTTCCAATCGCTCAGCGATGGGGTCAACAGGCTTACCAGCGCTTATGAAGGGCTGCAGATCGACCGTGGTGCTCTCTTCAACGGTCTTGCCACCGTACTCGTACTTGGCCGTTATCACGAATCTCAATGGAGAAAGATCAGAACGGAAGATCCTGTGACCAACGCCAAGGTGGAACAACAGCTCTGCTTCAGGTGGAAACTCCTGAATCGGATGAACAAAGGCGGTGTAAGTGCGAAGGTTGCTGGACGCCGCCTCGTCCGCGTTGAAGTGATAGTCCCTGTCCAAGACCAGTCGAAGGTTTCTCGCTGATGAGGTTCCGGTGTTGGCGATGCGAAGTTGGAGGAATGTCGACATTGGGCGGACCACCGGCGCCACCAGGACGTACGGGCGAGTCGTCGCTTCTAGCTGCTCCCGCATAACCATCACTGAGGCACGACTCGCCTGAACTGCTTGGTACGAAACGATCGCCACCACCAGCGACACAATCACTGAAGCGGCGGTTGCAAAGGCAATGGCGAGATTGATTTGGTCAGCTGTAGTCATGGTGGCAGTTATTGGTAGCTAGCCTACCCGAAACCCGTCACTCGTGAACAGCCGCTTCTGGCCGACTGCCGCAGCGGTGACTCAAATTGGCGCCACGTTCACATAGAGCGCCTCGAACGTCGACGGAATCTCAACCAGTTCTGCTGCTAGGCAGGGGACGGTCGAAATGCAGTCGAGCCATTCTAGAAACCTGTCCTCGGTGAAGTAGTTCCTCAGTACCCTGAGCGCGGTAGCACGAACGCCTTCCGCGATGAAAGCTGCCGCTGGGGGCGCACCGCTGCCGTCCGTGGTTGTCAGTTCCCACCGGAGGCAGTGCGACCATTCCCATCCGATATAGGGGTGAGCCTCCATCGAAAATTCCGAAGGCCATCGCGCTGCGCCGGTCAGCATGTCGTATGCACCGACGAACCAGACCATGACCTGGGCGCGCCAGTGCGGCGAAGGTATGTCGAGCACCGAACGCAGCCAGGGCTCGATTGCGGGCTCATCCAGATACTTCATGCAGAAGAACATGGACGCCGTGAAGTCACCACTCGCGTCCCACCAAATCCAGACCTGGGCCGGGTTGTTGTTCGAGCGGCGCAACACCTTGCCGATGGCGATGTCCGCCCCGTCCCAGCATTCGGCGTCCATGATGGCGCGTCCCAGCGTGGAAAGCGCGTCATCGCGAAATCCCTTGTACGGCTCCCGATAGACCCCATTCGGGTACAGCGCCATGAAGGCCGTTGCCAGCGATTCCAGCAAGTACGTTACGTACGCCTCGTGACTTCGAGGCAAGACCTGTCCTAGCAGGTAGTGAAACCAAGAGTTCCACTCCTCCA
>Ga0207695_10006323_pt1 | contig 15408 bp, 13 predicted proteins | sample KBSC54metaG_FD_184354 | JGI IMG/M metagenome (GOLD analysis project Ga0207695, IMG submission 184354) | Corn rhizosphere microbial communities from Kellogg Biological Station, Michigan, USA - KBS C5-4 metaG (SPAdes) (version 2) | ecosystem: Host-associated > Plants > Roots > Rhizosphere > Soil... | reverse complement strand
TTCCCGCTGCTGGAACAACTTCGCCGGTTAGGCGTAAGCATCATCGCCATCGTCGGCGCGCACGACTCGTTGCTCGGCCGGCAGGCCGACGTGGTCCTCGACACCTGGGTTCGCGAGGAGGCGTGCCCGCACGATCTCGCGCCCACCACCAGCACCACGGCTGCGCTCACGATGGGCGATGCGCTGGCCGTGACGCTGCTCGAACGCAAGGGATTCCGCCGCGAGGATTTCGCGCGGCTGCATCCAGGCGGGTCGCTGGGCAAGCGCTTGCTCACCCGGGTCTGCGATGTGATGGTGACGGATGCACTGCCAATGCTCAAACCGGGGTCGTCCATGCGGGAGGCCGTGGTCCTGCTGGCCAAGCGGCGCGGCACGGTCGCGGTCGTCGATGAGAGTCAGCGCGTGTTGGGCGTCGTGACCGCCGGCGACCTCACACGGCTCATGGAGCGCGACGGAGACGTGTTTGCCGTGCTTGTCGATCACGTCATGAACGCACAGCCGAAAACTGCCCGCGCAGACGAGCTGGGCAGTGCGGTCGTGTTCCGCATGGAGAAATTCGGCATCATGGCGATGCCCGTCCTCGACGGCGACGACCGCATGGTGGGAATGGTGCACCTGCACGATCTCATGCGCGCGGGCATCTCGTGATGCGGCGCGGCTGGATCGTCGCGTTAGGCATCGTGGCCGTGGCCGCCGCGTGCTCCAACGGCACCGAGCCCAAGGTGACGTCGGCGAATCCGCTCGCCGATTCCGCCGATCAGGTGATGTTCGGCGTGTCGACCATGATCACCGACCAGGGATTGCTCCGCGCCAAGCTGCAGGCGGACACCGCGTACTTCTTCGACGGCAGCACGCGCATCGAAGCCCGCAACGAGAAGACGACGTTTTATACCGCCACGGGCGTCCAAAACGCGGTGCTCACCTCGCTCGAAGGCACCTACAATTCGGCGCGCGGCACCATGCAGGCGCGCAAGAACGTCGTCGTCGTGACGACGGACAACAAGCGCCTCGAGACGTCGCTGCTCGACTACAATCAGCAGACGAATCTCATCAGCAGCGACAGCGCCTTCGTCCTCACGCAGCCGACGGGCGTCATGCGCGGCATCGGATTCACCTCGGATCCGAACATGACCAACCTGCACGTCAAGCGCGTGATTACGGGAGGCGGCACGTTCACGCTGCCCTCGAGCGGGACATCGCCGTGAGCCCGATGCGTGCGTGCTGGATGATCGCGGTCGCGGCCGCCATCGGCGCGGCGCCGATCGCGGCGCAGCAATCGTCGCAGGCGCCCGCGCCGTCGGGCCAGTGCCAGCTCGTGTACGCGGCGCGCGATTCCGCGAGCCCGCCGCGCGTCTCGGCCACGAAGTTGCCGAGCGGCCAGTACAACACGTTCCTGGGCGGCGGCGTGATCGCGCGGTGTCCGGCCCAGAACATGACGCTCATCTCCGACAGCGCCGAGAACTACGGCGACCAGAAGCTGCTCCACCTGATCGGCCACGTGCACTACACGGAGCCCCGCCTAACGGAAGACTCCGAGCTCGCCGACTATTACCAGACCGACGAACACCTCGTGGCCGACGGCAAGGTGCACGCGGTCCTGCCGAGCGGCACGACGCTGGACGGCCCGCACGTCGACTACTATCGCGTGGCGCCGAACATCCGCTCCGAGGCGAGAATGGTGGCCACCGGCCGACCGACGATCACGATCATCGAGCGCGATTCCACCGGGAAGCCCTCGCAGCCGATGACCGTCGTCGCCAATTCGGTCGACATGGAAGGCGACACGCTCACGTATGCCTCGATGCACGTCATCATCACGCGCACCGATGTCATCGCCACCGGTGATTCGGCGGCAATGAACAGCGCCACCGAATTCGCGCGATTGATGAAGCACCCGGTGATCAAGGCCCGCGGCGACCGGCCGTTCACCCTCACCGGCGACCTCATCGATCTGTACGGTCGCAACAAGGCCATCGATCGCGTCGTCTCGCGCGGCAACGCCAAGAGCGTGAGCAAGGATGCGACGCTCACCGGCGACACACTCGACTTTGCGATGGCGCAGGGCCGGCTCCAACGCGTGCACGCGTGGGGAAAGAGTCGCGCGCACGCCTTCAATCCGACCTACGACATGGTCGCCGACTCGCTCGACGTGCGGATGCCGGACCAACGGCTGCGCGAAATCCACGCGCTGCGCGACGCGTACGCGCAGAGCGCTCCGGACACCACGAAGATTCACACGAGCGAACACGATTGGTTGCGGGGCGATACCATCTACGCCTACTTCGACAGCTCGGCCAAAGCGCTCGCGGACACGTCGACGCAACCGCAAATCGAACGGCTCATCTCCTTCGGACATGCGCGATCGTTCTACCAGATCGCATCAAAGGACACGACGGCGATCGGCCCCTCGATCAATTATGTGCGCGGCGATCGGATCCAGGTGGCGTTCGTGAATCGCGAAGTACAGACGGTCACGATCAAGGGACAGGCGACCGGCGTCTACCTCGATCCGGCGAAGCCGCCGCGCGACACGACGAAGAAGGGCGGCGCGGACACCGCCGCCGTCAAGTCGCCTAACCGGGCGCCGAAGGCGAAGGCGGACACGGCACGGGGAGGGGCGTTCCGATGAGCGATTCGATGCATCTCCCCGAAGAGGTCGAGCAGTTCATCGAAGAAAAATCGCGCGGCGATCGTTCGGTGGCGCTCGCGATGAAAGCGCTGGTCACCGCGGCACGCGACACCGGCGAAGCGTCGTTCAACGACGTGGCCATCCAGTATCGCGACGTCCATCTCGCGATGGTCCGCGAGGCGGGCGGTGACGCGGATCACGAAGCCGGCCGCCTGAGCCTCGACGAGGTTCGGAGCCATCTGGCGAAAACCGTCTTGCCGCGGCTGGTGAACGAAGGGCTCATCATGCTGCCGCCGGCCGGCCTCACGTCGCCCGACGCGTTGATCCGCATCGTCGATCGCTACTGGCGCGCCCTCGAGCCGTTCCGGGCGGAGATCAAAGCATCGCAGGTCGGACCGATGCTTCGCCACATCGACGAGCAGGCCGCGCTCCGGCGCACCGGGGCCCACATCGCCGTCGCGCCACAGCCGTCGACGAGCGTCCTCGAAGCCATCGGACTCGTCAAATCGTATCGCCGCCGGAAGGTTGTGAACGACGTGGCCTTACGCTTGCAACAGGGGGAGATCGTTGGTCTCCTGGGCCCGAACGGAGCAGGGAAGACCACCACGTTCTACATGATCGTCGGCCTCATCGCGCCGCAGGAGGGTCGCATCCTCCTCGACGGTGTCGACATCACAGAAATGCCCATGTTCAAGCGCGCGCGACAGGGCATCGGATACCTTTCTCAGGAGCCGTCCGTATTCCGCAAGCTCACGGTCGAAGAAAACATTCTCGCCATACTCGAGACGCTCAAGCTGACACCCGAAGAGCGGCATCGCCGACTCGAAGAGTTGTTGGACGAGCTGGGCATCAAACGCTTGCGGGGCAACAAGGCGTATTCGTTGTCGGGCGGTGAGCGACGGCGCCTCGAGATCACGCGCGCGTTGGTCACGCAGCCCAAATTCATGATGCTCGATGAGCCGTTCGCGGGAGTCGATCCCATCGCCGTGCACGATATTCAATCGATCGTTGCCGGGTTACGCCAGCGACACATTGGAGTCCTCATCAGCGACCACAATGTGGAGCAGACACTGGACATCGTGGACCGCGCATACATCATGTTCGATGGGCAAGTGAAGGTGTCGGGGAGCGTGCAGGAACTGGTGTTCGACGACGAAGTGGCGCGCATCTATCTCGGGCCCACGCTCACGGCTCGCCTGCGCTCGCGTTTCGCGTTGCGGCACGATAGCGTCGAGGTGTCATGAAGACCGGCATGCATCAGACCACGCAGCTCCGTCAGGAGCTGAAGATCAATCCACGCCTCTATCAGGCGATGGATCTGTTGTACATGCCGCTGCTCGATCTCCAGCAACACCTCAAGCAGGAGCTCCTCAACAACCCGTTCCTCGAGATGGTGGAGCCCGAGGAGGAAGAAGAAGAGGAGACGGCGTCCGAGACCGAAACCCCCGCCGAAGAAAAGAAAGACGCCGATGAAATCGACTGGGAAGAAATTCTCCTCAATGGCTTCGACACGGGCGGCCAGCCGGAAGAGCGCGAGGAGAAGGAGTACTTCGAGCCGGTCACCGTCGACAGCCGAGATTTAGGCGACCACCTGCGCGACCAGGTCACGCTGCTCGATCTCACGCCCAGGCAGATGCTGCTGGCCGACGAAGTGATCGGCAACATCAACGAAGACGGCTATCTCGCGTGCTCCGTCGCGGACATTCGCGCGGGCGTGAACGAGGTGCTCGAGAACCACGCCGCCGAATCCGATCGCGATCCGGACGACGTGCCGAGCTACACCGATCAAGAAGTCGAAGAAATGCTCGGCGTGATTCAAAGCCTGGATCCGCCGGGCGTCGGCGCGCGCGACCTGCGCGAATGCCTCTTGCTGCAATTGCGCGAGGCGGGGCTCGAGCAGTCGGTGCCGTACCGGCTCGTCCGCGACTCCTTCGACGAGTTGATCAATCACCGGTGGAGCGAGATCTCCAAGCGCTTCGGCATCAGCCAGGCCGACGTGCAGAAGGCCGCCGACGAAATCGCGAAGCTCGATCCCAAGCCGGGGCTCGTGTACAGCGACTCGGGTGACAACTACATCATCCCGGATCTGGTGGTCGACAAGATCGACGGGCAATATCACGTGTTCCTGAACGACGCGAATCTCCCGCGTCTCAAGCTCAGTAAGGCGTATCAGGAAATCGCCCGCGACAAGAAGAAGTTCGACGGCGAGAACAAGGAATTCATCTCCAACAAGCTCAACTCCGCCAACTGGATGATTCAGGCCATCGAGCAGCGGCGGCAGACGATGCTCAAGGTGATGAACTTCATCGTCGACCGGCAGCGCGACTTCTTCGAGAAGGGCGTGCAGTACCTCAAGCCGCTCACGCTGCGCGAAGTGGCGGAAGTGATCAACATGCACGAGTCCACCGTGAGCCGGGTGACCAACGAGAAGTTCGTGCAGACGCCGCGCGGCGTGCTGCCGCTCAAGTACTTCTTCTCGTCGGGCCTGTCGACCACGGGCGGCGAAGACGTCTCGGCGCGCGGCATCAAGGCGCAGATCGAGAAGCTGGTGTCGGACGAGGACCCCAAGCGGCCGCTCACCGATCAGGCGATCGTGAACATCCTCAAGGAGAGCGGCGTCCAGATCGCCCGGCGCACCGTGGCCAAGTACCGCGATCAGTTAGGCGTGCTCTCGGCCCGGATGCGCAAGCGCGTATGAGCGCTGCCCTCGCGGGGCGGAGGCGTCGTGCCTAACGCTCCGGCCGCCATGTCGGTCCTCGATCGCCCGTACGCGCTGCCCGAGCGGCCGGTGGACGTGTCCGTGCTGGTGCCCGCCAAGGACGAAGCCGAGAATCTGCCCCTGTTCATGGAGCAGGCCGCGGCCGCGTTCGCAGCGGCGCCGGCGTCGTTCGAGGTCGTGGTCGTGGACGACGGCTCGATCGATGCGACCTGGCCGGTGCTCGAAGAGCTCGCCACGCGCTATCCGTTCCTGCGCATCGCGCGCCACCGCCGGCGGCGCGGCATTGCCGACGCGTTGCGCACCGGATACCTCGAGGCGCAGGGCCGCGTGATGGTGTTCTATCCCGCGGATCTGCAGTACAAGCCCGAGGACATCCCGCGCCTCGTCGCGCCGATCCTCGCCGGCGACGCCGACATGGTGACGGGCTACAAACAGGGCAAGTACGAGAAGGCGTTCGTCTCGCGCATCTACAATGGGCTGAGCCGCGCGCTGTTCGACCTCCCGGTGCGCGATCTCAATTCGGTGAAAGCCTACCGCCGCGAAGTGATGGACGCGATTCCCGTTAGGCCGGACTGGCACCGCTACATGATCGCCATCGCCGCCGCGCAGGGCTTCACGGTCACCGAAGTGCCGGTGCCGCTCTACCCGCGCCACGCAGGACGCTCCAAGTTCGGCATCGCGCGCATCCCCGTGGGCGTGCTGGACATGCTCGCGGTGTGGTTCGAGCTGCGCTTCGGACAGAAGCCGCTGCTGCTGTTCGGCATGGTGGGCGCGGCGCTCTTCATCATCGGAGTGCTGGCCGGCATCGTCGCCCTGGCCATGCTCGCCCTCCGCGACGTGGGCGTGCGCGCCGTGTGGACGGTAATCCAGACCTGCCTCATTCTCGGCTCGATCTTCTTCGCCGCCGGCTTGTTAGGCGAGCAGATCGCCGGCCAGCGCGCGGAGTTGCGCGAGCTGCGGCGCCGCGTGGACGATGCGCGCGGCGGCTCCGACGACCACGCCGAGCGAGGTTAGGCACGTGCGCGTGCTCTTTCTCGCCCACTCGTTCCCGCGCACCGCGGGCGATGCGGCGGGCTCGTTCCTCTTGCGCCTCGCCCAGGCCCTCGAGGCCGAAGGCATCACCGTCCAGGTCGTCGCGCCGGCGGCGCCGGGCCTGGCCGACGCCGAACAGTTCGACGGCGTCGGCGTCGACCGGTTCCGGTATGCGCCGCGCCGCTTCGAGCGCCTCGCCTATACCGGCACCATGGCGCAGGACGTGCGCGATTCCTGGAGCGCACGGCTCACCATGCTCAGCTTCCTCGGCTCGGAATTCGTGAGCGCGGTCCGATCCGGCCGCCGCTTCCAGCCGGACCTCGTGCACGCGCACTGGTGGTTCCCCGGCGGACTCGTCGGCACGTGGGTAGCATCGATGGCCGGCGTGCCGCTCATCACCACGCTGCACGGCAGCGACGTGCGCCTCGCACGCACCGTCGTCGGCGCCCGCCCGGTGTTCCGCCACGTGCTGCGGCACTCGGCGGCCGTGACCGCCGTGTCCAACTGGCTGGCGGGCGAAGCCGGCGCCGTCCTGCCTAACTTGAAGCCGGTCGTCGCGCCGATGCCCGTCGATACGACGCTCTTCGCGCCGGGCAGCGAACGCTCCACCGATCGGCTGTTGTTCGTTGGGCGCCTCAACGCGCAGAAGGGCGTGTCCACCCTCATCGATGCGCTGCCGGCGATACAGCAGCCCTACACCGTGGACATCATCGGCGACGGCCCCGACCGCACGTCGCTCGAAGCGCACGCGAGAGAGCTGCACGTGGCGGATCGCATCCGGTGGCACGGCGCGCTTCCGCACGACGCGCTGCCGCCGTTCTATCAGCGCGCTGCCGCCCTGGTCGTGCCGTCGATCGACGAAGGGCTGGGCCTCGTGGCCGTCGAGGGGCAGATCTGCGCCACACCGGTCATCGCCGCCAACTCCGGCGGGCTCGGCGACATCGTGCGCAATGGCCAGACGGGCGTGCTCGTGCCGCCCCTGGATGCGCCCGCCCTCGCGAGCGCCATCGACGACATACTCGCGAATCCGGATCGTGCACACGAGCTCGGCGCTGCCGGCCGCGTGCACGCGCTCGCGTCGTTCGCGCCGGAATCGGCGGCGCGCCGCTACGCCATGCTCTATCGCTCCACGCTTGAGCACGCCAAGAAATCGTAGGCTGCTGTTCTGGGCCAAGATCGTATTCGCCATCGCCGTCGTCGTGGCCGTGGCGTACGCACTCGTGCGCGAGTGGCAGCCCGTCACCGCCGCCATGCACGAGGCCCGCCCACGATGGGGCGTCCTCGCGCTCTCGGGCGCGATCGTGCTCGCGAACTACGCACTGCTCATCGAAGCCTGGCGCGTCGTGCTCGCCGGCTGGGAAGGGGAGCGGCGGGGCGCTGACGCGCCCCGGCTCGGCTTCTGGGAAAGCGCGCGCATCTGGAGCGTCTCCAACCTCGGCCGCTACATCCCCGGGAAAGTCTGGCAGATGGGCTCGATGGCCGTCATGGCTCAGGAGCGCGGCGTTTCCGGCATCACGGCCGCCGGCGCCGCGGTCATCGTGACGCTCATCAACACCGTGGCGGGTTTCGTGGTGCTCGCGCTCACCGGCGCCGGCGCACTGCACGTGCCTGCGTTGGGCATCGCGGTGATCGCGCTCCTGGGCATCGGCTTGCTGCTCGCACCGCAGCTCATTCCATGGTTGGGCAGAATGGCCGGGCGCATCCTGCGCCGCCCGATCGTGCTCGGCCGAATCCCGCACACGGCCATCTGGATCGCCGCACTCATCTCCGCGGCATCGTGGGTTGTATACGGGGTGGCGTTTCGGGTGATGGCCGTGGGGGTGCTCGGCGGTGCGACTGGCGCCGTCGGCACCTACATCGCAGTTTTCACGGCCTCCTATCTCGCCGGGTTTTTGGCGCTCATCGCGCCGGGTGGGGTCGGCGTACGGGAGATCGTGATGTTCGCCGGATTGCAGCGTGCCGGCTTCACCGGCGGCCAGGCGACACTGCTCGTCGTGTCGTCGCGCGTGTGGCTCACGATTCTCGAGATCGTCCCCGCAGTTCTTTTTCTGGCGCGCCAGTGGATGCGCCCGAGACGTTCCGATGGCCCAATCGAAAGCACGAGATAGCCGCGTTGCGGCCAAGGCCGGCCGCGCCCCGGCGTTAGGCGAGCCGCGATTTGCCACCGCCTGGGCGGCTGTCGTGTACATCGTCGCGACGCTCATCCTCGGCTATCCGGCGCTCGTTGGGCGGTTCCTGGTCAATCCGTCCAGCGACCAGTACATCGGCGGCTACGCGTTCCGCGAATTCGCCGCGGCGTCGCTGCGCGCCGGACACGGGTTCCCGTTGTGGAACCCGTACCTGTTTGGAGGCATGCCATACGTCGCCGCGATGAGCGGCGACATTTTCTATCCGACATTCCTGATGCGCATGATCATGCCCACCGACGTCGCCATGACGTGGGCATTCATCATCCACATCATCCTCGCGGGACTCTTTACCTACATCCTGCTGCGCGCGTGCCGGTTCTCCTTCTACGGCGCGCTGACCGGCGGCCTCGTCTACATGATGGGCGGCCCGATCTCGTCGTACGTCTCGCCGGGGCACGACGGTAAGCTGTACGTGAGCGCGCTCCTGCCGCTCGTGCTGTTCCTGCTCGTGCGCGCGATTCGCGACGGCAAGGCCTGGTCGTACGGCGTGCTCGCGATCGTCATCGGCCTCGCGTGTCTGAGCCCGCATCCGCAGCTCTTCCAGTACATGCTGCTCGTGAGCGGTGCGTTCGCACTCTGGCTCGCCTTCGGAAGCGACAACGCGCCCGCGTTAGACCGACGCGTCGCGTTCAAGCGCCTCGGCGGCTCGCTCGCGGCCGTGTGCGTGGGCACGGTCATGGGCGCCATCCAATACACGTCCGTGCTGCAGTACGTCCCGTGGTCGCCGCGTGCAGGAGGCTTGAGCGGCTGGGCGCACGCGACGTCGTATTCGTTCCCGCCCGAAGAGCTGATCAACACGTACATCCCGCAATTCACCGGGATGTTCGACCACTATTGGGGTCAGAACGGGATTCACCTGCACAGCGAATATCTGGGCGCGGTGGCGCTCATGCTCGCGCTGCTCGGCGTCGTCTACGCATGGAGGCCTGACCGCCGATCGTTCGGGCGATTCTGGTTCATCACGTTCATCGTTGCGCTCCTCTGGTCGTTAGGCGGGTTCACTCCGTTCTATCACCTCGTCTACGCGCTCGTGCCGGGCACGAAGTATTTTCGGGCGCCGAGCACGATGATTTTCGTGGTGGGACTGTGCGTTGCCATCTTCGCGGCGTTCGGCGCCGAACGCCTGGAACGCGCCGATGTGACGCGACAATACGCCGTTGGCTGGCTCATTGCGGCCGCCGTCGTGCTGCTGCTCGGAGTCACCGGCATATTGACCAACATCGCGTCCACCATCGCGCCGCCGGATCACCAGGAAGGAGTGGCGTTGAATGCGCCGCTCCTGTTAGTCGGCGCCGTCCGAACGGCCGTCTTCACCGCGATCGCCGCCGGCCTGCTCCTGCTCCTTGTGCTCGGTAAGGCCAAGCGTGCGGTGATCGCCTGGGCGGTGCTGGTCCTCACGGCCGCGGACCTCTGGAGCATCGAACACCAGTACTGGATGTTCTCGGCGCCGGCAAAGGTGCTCTACGCCGACAACGCGACGCTCGACTACGTCCGAAAACAGCCGGTCCCCGGCCGCGTGCTACAGCTTCCGGCGAACGCGCCCAACGCGCCGATCGCGCCGCACGATCCGTTTCTCGAATTCAACGCCCTCATGGTGCAGCGCATTCGCACCGTGATGGGATATCACGGCAACGAGATCGGGCGGTACCACGATCTGATCAACGCGCGTCTGACCGACCCGCAGCTGTGGCGCCTGCTGAACGTGAAGTACATTCTCACGAACCTGCCTAACATTCCGGACTCGGGCTTCACGAAAGTCGTCGGGCCGACCCAGGATGCGGCCGGCACCACGACGTACCTCTACACCGTGCCGACCGATGATCCGCCGGCGTGGGTCGCTCCTGTCATCGTCAAAGCGTCCGACGATCAGACGCTGTCCGCCGTGCTCGACCCGCGATTCGACATCAGACGCGGGGCGATCTTCGACACGTCTGCCGCAGTGCAGGGCGCCAGGATCACCTCGCTACCCGAGCCGAGTGCGGTGGAGGCGACGGTCACGCGCTACGATCCAGGACACATCGACGTCGATCTCAGCCAGCCTGCGCCGCGTGGTTCCGCACTTATGGTGTCGGAGAACTACTATCCGGGCTGGGTTGCCACAGCCGACGGGAAGCCGGCCGTCGTCGGACGCGCCGACTACGTGCTCATCGGCGTAGCGCTGCCTGAGGGCGCGCGGCACATCGATCTCACGTTCACGAGCGCCGCCTACGAACGCGGAAAAGTGATCACCATCGTGGCCATCCTCATCGCGCTGGCGATGCTGGCCGCCGGGATCGCTCTCGACAAAAAGCAGCATGCCTGAGCGCGCCATCGTCATCATCCCGACGTACAACGAGCGGGAGAACATCCAGCGACTCATTCCCGCGGTACTGGAAAAGGATCCGCGACTCGAGATCCTGGTGGTCGACGACGCGTCGCCGGACTGTACCGGACAGATCGTCGAGTCAATGGCGGCCGAGAATCCGCGCGTGCACGTGTTGCATCGTGCAGGCAAGATGGGACTCGGCACAGCCTATATCGCGGGCTTCCGATGGGGACTCGAGAACGGCTACGACTATCTCTTCGAGATGGACGCGGACTTCTCGCACGACCCAGCCCACCTCCCCCAGTTTCTCGACGCGATCGTGAACGCCGACCTCGTGTTGGGCTCGAGGTACCGCCGCGGCAAGGTGACCGTGGTGAATTGGCCGATGACGCGCCTCATCCTGAGCTTCTTCGCCAACATATACGCGAGAACTGTAACTGGGCTTCCTCTCGAGGATTCCACGGGCGGGTTCAAGTGCTTTCGCAGGTCCGTTCTCGAGGCAATCGACCTGAACGCGGTGCGATCGAACGGCTACGCGTTCCAGATCGAGATGAGCTTCCGCGTATGGAAGAAGGGATTTCGCATCGTCGAGATTCCGATCGTCTTCGTGGATCGTACCGAGGGCGAAAGCAAGATGTCGCGCAAGATCGTGCGTGAGGCTGTGTGGATGGTCTGGCGCCTCAGATGGCTGGCGATCACGGGACGCATCAAATGAGTGACCGGGAGTTTTTCAAGATGTCCGGCTCGGGAAACGACTTCGTCGTCTTCGACGCCCGCACCGAGCCGGCAGGTCAATTGGCCACACCTCGGGTGATACGTGACGTCTGTGCGCGAGGGACCGGTGTGGGCGCGGACGGCATGGTGTTCATCGAGCCTACCAGCACGAACGGCGCACAGTTCCGCATGCGCTACTTCAACGGCGACGGATCCGTCGCCGAGATGTGCGGCAACGCCGCGCTGTGCGTTACGAGCTTGGCGTCGCAGTTGGGTGCGGGCAGCGCGGCAGGGATGCGTTTCGAAACCGACTCCGGGATTGCGTCGGCACGCATGTGCGACGGCCAGCCGGAGGTCGACCTTTGGCCGGTGACGGACGTCCGGCCCGCTGCGGAGATCGCGCTGGAGCCGGGCGAGCAGCGAATTGGCTACGCAATCGTTGGCAACCCGCACGTCGTGATTTTGCGCGACGAGCTCGAGACGCTGGAGATCGTGCGCCGCGGTCGCACGATCCGGCTGCACGAGTACGTGCGGCCTGGCGGCGGCGCGAACGCAAACTTCGTCGCGCGTCGGCCGGATGGCGGATTCGACATCCGCACGTACGAACGGGGAGTGGAAGCGGAGACGCTCGCGTGCGGCACGGGGTCGGTGTCGACGGCGATTTTGTTGGCCGCCTGGGGCGAGGCTGGTCTCGAGACGACGCTCAGGACGCGGTCCGGCCGGTCGCTGACGATCACGCTTCGGCGCGAGGGGAGCGCGTGGCTGCCGACGCTGCGCGGTGAAGGCCGCGTCGTCTTTCGGGGGCTGCTGCCGATTGGGTGACGCGATACTGTCGCGAAATGCTTGTCGCGACAGTTGGACGACAGTCAGGCGGCTCCATTGGCGTTATAGCTCGATCAGCGCATTCAACCCATCGGCCAAGCCATAGAGCGCTCCTGTACCGAGCAGTTGCACTCTGGGGTGGCGACAGTGGGGTCGAAACCATTGTGGAGCAGCGAGCATCGAGATTTCCACAGTTTCCCACGATATGAGTTTACATAACATATCTTATACGAAGTACTTTGCTGGCGATCCGAGCGCTCTGGAAAGCCGGCTGCTCCAACGAACCGAGGGCGGCCGCAGATCGCAGCCGCCCCCGAGTCTTGCCCAAGGTCACGCCGATTATCGGCTACTCACCCAGCCTTCACCGCCTTCGCCTGGAGCTCTCCAAGCCGCACCCGCGCCTCGGCGGCCGCCGGACTCGTTGGATCAGTTGCGAGCTTCGACCAGATCTTCACCGCGTCGGCCGTCTTGCCGCCCGCCGTGAGCGCGCGCGCCGCGTTCGCAAGGTACGTATCGCGATCCGCCTTGCCCTGCGCCATCGCTGCGGCCTTCTGGTACGCGTTCGCAGCGTCGTCGAACTTGTTCTGCTGCTCGTACCCGGCACCCAACAGGTTGTACGCCGACGCCTCGATGAACTTCGGCTTTTCCGCGATCAGCTTCTGCAGTCCCTCCACGCCCTCGGCGTATTTGCCGGCATCGAAGTAGGTCTGCGCGAGGAGCAGCTGAGCCTGCCGACCCGCGTCCGTGGACCCGTATCTGTTCACAAGTCGCTCGAGGTCGCTCTGCGCAAGTGCTGAGTTGCCAGCACCTAACGCCTGCTCAGCCTGCAGCAGCGCCGACGACGCATTGCGCGCTTGCGCCTGCTGCGACTTCACGTACAAGAACCCGATGCCAACCAGGACCACCACGACGAGAGCGGCGATCGATAGACCCTTGCTGTGGATCAGCGCCCACTCCTTGAGGTCCTCAGCGCGGTCTTCCAGATCGGGGCGTGCAGCTGCACCTGTCTTGGTCATAGCCTGGCTCGTCTGCGTGAACGTGAAGAATGAATGCCTGCAAAGAGACTCGTTGGTACGCCACCCGATGCCCGACAGTGCCCCTGGGGTGACTCGAACACCCGGCCAACGGTTTAGGAAACCGCTGCTCTATCCACCTGAGCTACAGGGGCTGTGAGGGGTACCCCGCCTCGATTCGCACGACTCTTCGAGATCCAGCGCGCCACCGGCTGTGCGTGCGCCGATCCCCAGTCGCCGCCGGAAGTATAGTACCCCACTCCTTTGTGCGGAAACCCTCCGGCGCGCCGACGGCCGGAGTTAGGCGCCCGGTCAGTACTCGAGCAGCGACTCGACGCGCCTGGACGACAGCGCCTGCACGCCGGACAAGAACGTGAGCACCATCAGGAAGCTGCACCCGATGACACGCGCACCGGTGCGTTCCACGAGCTCGCACGTCGCGCGCGCCGTCCCACCGGTGGCCAGCACGTCGTCCACGATGAGCGCTCGATCGCTCGGGCCCAAGGCATCGCGGTGCATCTCGAGCGCGTCGGTGCCGTACTCGAGCGCGTACTGCACCCGCTCCACCGTAGAGGGCAGCTTGCCCGGCTTGCGGACCGGAACGAACGCTGCGCCCAGATGCTGCGCGACCGGGGCGCCCAGGATGAACCCGCGACTCTCGATGCCGATCACGTGCGTGATCGCGTCCGCGGCGAACGGTGCCGCCATGGCCTCGGTCGCATGGTGAAACAGCGTCGCGTCCAGCAGAATGGGCGTGATGTCCTTGAAGACAATGCCCGACTTCGGAAAGTCCGGGACGTCCCGGATCGCGCGCCGCAACTGTCCCGCGAGGGCGCTCGACGTGAGCTCGCTTCGGTTCATGGGTGCCTCACCGTCTGATCTCGAAGGGGCGAGCGAGCGGCTCGTCGTCGCCTAACGGGTTCCGGGAAACATCGCTGACTGACGCGTTCCGCGGGCCGCGCGCCATCGCGGCGGCGAACTTCTCGACCCGCTCATCGTCGCCGCCGACGCCGATCTCCACGCTGCCATCGTCGCAATTTCGCACCCACCCGGATACGCCGAGCCGTTGCGCCGTCTCGCGGGCGAACCATCGGAAGCCGACGCCCTGCACCGCGCCGCGGACACGCAAGTGCAGGCGCAGCATGTCACGCACGCGTGGACGCGCCGGCGCGCAGCAGCGCGGCCAGCGTGAGCGCGAGCGCGCTCTCGTCGCTCTTGGCGAGCGCGACGTCGGCCGGCAACGGCACTTCTCCGGCGCGCACGCGCTGCGCGATGCGCTCCAGCGCCTCGGCGATCGTGTCCGGCATGCCGGGACGGCCGGCCACCGACAGCGGCCATCCTTCGGCGCTCGCCGCGAGCTCGTGCGATGTGTCGCCGGTGTGGCCGTGCGCGGCGATTCCGGCGGCGGGCGTCCGGGCGCGCAGCCCGGAATCGGGCCACGCGAGCGCCGCAGCCAGCTCGTCCGGCGGCGGCGGAGCGGCGGGCAGGTCCCACGGCTCGCGCGGCGACGGCGCGCCGTGCTCGACGGCCGGCACCATCCGCGGTGTTGCCCACCGCGGCACGCTCTCGTTAGGCGCCGGTTCGGCGAAGGCTTCGGCGAGCGCTTCCTCGGCATCGTCCGGCGCCTGCGGGGCGACCGGCACCGGCGGCTCCGGCGCCGGTTCCGCCGCCTGCGGCTGGACGACGGCCTCGTTGCCTAACGGAGGCGTGGACGCGTCCCGCGGCGCCTGCGGCTGCGGCATCGCCTGCGGCGCCCAGAAGCTCTCCACCTCCAGTGGCGCGACGTCGGCCGACGCTGCCTCGAACGTGACTTCCGTGCGTTCGATCTCGAGGCCCCCGCCCTCGGACGGCACCGGGCGCGCACCGCGCTCGAGCAACCGCGACGCATCGTCGTAGACCTGGAAGGCCATGGACGGATCGTCGCTCACGACCCCCTGCTCACCCGTCGCGCTGAGCGAGATCGGCGGGGTTTCGTACCGCTCGAT
>Ga0207695_10006322_pt1 | contig 15409 bp, 14 predicted proteins | sample KBSC54metaG_FD_184354 | JGI IMG/M metagenome (GOLD analysis project Ga0207695, IMG submission 184354) | Corn rhizosphere microbial communities from Kellogg Biological Station, Michigan, USA - KBS C5-4 metaG (SPAdes) (version 2) | ecosystem: Host-associated > Plants > Roots > Rhizosphere > Soil... | reverse complement strand
AATCGTCGCAGCCGTAGATGCGGTTCCCCAGGAGCGGCCGCAGCTCCTCCGGGATCGCCCCGTGGTGCTCGATCGTGAGGTAGGAGATGCAGCGGCGGGCATCGAGCGCGTAGGGCGCCACGATCGCCTGCGTGGGGCAGATGCGGATGCAGCGCTCGCAGCTTCCGCAGTGCGCGCTCGCCGGCGGATCCCGCGCGAGGTCCAGGGCCACGAAGAGCTCGCCCAGGAAGAAGAGCGAGCCCGCGTCGCGGGAGAGGAGGAGCGTGTGCTTCCCGCGCCAGCCCAGCCCCGCGCGCGCCGCGAGCGCCACCTCCATCACCGGCGCGCTGTCGGTGAAGACGCGGTAGGCGAACGGGCCCAGCTCTTCCGTCATGCGCTCCGCGAGCGCCTCGAGCTTCGCGCGGAGCACCTTGTGGTAATCGCGGCCCAGGGCGTAGCGCGAGACGAACGCGCTCCCGCCGTCCTCCAGCACGTCCCAGGAATCGCGCGCGGAGGGCGGCGAGTAGCGAAGGCGCGCGGTGACGATGGACACGGTCCCGGGGACGAGCTCCGCCGGGCGCGCGCGGCGCGCGCCGTGCCGTGCCATATAATCCATCGAGCCGTGCCAGCCGCGGCCCAGCCATTCGAGGAGCTGCGCCTCCTCTTCGGCGAGATCGGTCCCCGCGATGGCGATCGCGTCGAAGCCGATCTCGCGGCCCCAGCGCTTCACGCGCTCCTCGATCGTGAGTTCCTCCGCCGCGATGTGCATCCTCCGATGGTAGCGCCGAATATGTTCCTTCCCGACGAGGCCGCGACGCTCGCGCTGGGCGAGGCGCTGGCGGACGCGATCGCACCTGGGCTCGTGATCTACCTGCGCGGCGAGCTGGGCGCCGGGAAAACCACCCTCGCACGGGGGATCCTGCGGGGCCTCGGCTACGCCGGACGGGTCCGCAGCCCCACGTACACGCTGGTTGAACTTTATGAGCTTTCGAGGTTACACTTGCATCACTTTGATTTTTATAGATTCCACGACCCGCGGGAATGGATCGACGCCGGCTTTCGGGAGAGCTTCAACGGGCGGAACGTGAGCCTGATCGAGTGGCCGGAAAAAGCCGCGGGCTCGGTGCCGCCCGCGGACCTGGAAATCACGCTCACGCCAAGCGGCTCCGGGCGCAGCGCGAGCTTCACCTCGAGCTCGCTCGCCGGGCAAAGATGCCTCGCGCTCCTGGGCGATCGCGGGCCGGCCGGGGTGCCGGGCTCCTCAAGTACCTCCTGATCGCCGCATTCGTCCTCGCCGCGTATCCCGCGTTCTCCGCGGAGGCGATCCTCGCCTCGCGCGTGTGGCCCGCGCAGGAATACACGCGTGTCACGCTCGAGAGCGCGCATCCGCTGCGCCACCGCTTCTTCTTCGTGGACGATCCGCAGCGCCTCGTGGTCGACCTCGAGGGCGTGGACCTGGGGCCCGAGCTGAAGGCGCTTCCAGAGAAGGTCGGGAACGACGATCCGTACATCAAGGCGGTGCGGGTGGGCGTGAACCGGCCGAACGTGGTGCGCGTGGTCTTCGACCTGCGCACCGCCGTGAAGCCCTCGATCTTCCCGCTGGCGCCCGCCGGCGAATACAAGCACCGCCTCGTGCTGGACCTCTATCCCGAAAAGCCGGCCGACCCGCTGCTCGCGCTGGTCGAGCCCAAGGGCGATCCCATCCGCGAGATGGCCCAGGCGCCGGTCCTCGAGTCCGCGCCGGAGCCGATGGCGGCCGCTCCCGCGCTCCCGGCCGTGAAGCTCACCGTCGCGAGCGCCGCTCCGGACGAATCGAAGGCGGCGGCGAAGGTCCCGCCGAAGCCGCAGGTCGACCGCCTCGTGATCGTCGCGATCGACGCGGGCCACGGCGGCGAGGACCCGGGCGCGCGCGGCAAGGGCGGCACGCGCGAGAAGAACGTGACGCTCGCGATCGCGAGGAGGCTCAAGGCCCGCATCGACCGGGAGCCCAACATGCGCGCGGTGATGGTGCGCGACGGCGACTACTTCATCCCCCTGGCCGAGCGCGTCGCCAAGTCGCGGCGGGTGCGCGCGGACCTCTTCGTCTCCATCCATGCGGACGCCTGGGTGCGCCCGGACGCGCGCGGCTCCTCCGTCTTCGCGCTCTCCGAGCGGGGCGCCACGTCCACCGCCGCGCGGCTCCTCGCGCAGCGCGAGAACCAGTCCGACCTGATCGGCGGCGTGAACCTGGGCGTGAAGGATCCCGTCCTCGCGCGCACCCTCCTCGATCTCTCGCTCACGGCCACGATCAACGATTCGCTGAAGCTCGGGAAGGCGGTGCTGACCGAGCTGGGCGACGTGAACGCGCTCCACAAGGAGCAGGTGGAGCAGGCAGGCTTCGCGGTCCTCAAGGCCCCGGACGTCCCCTCGATCCTCGTGGAGACCGCTTTCATCTCCAACCCCGAGGAGGAGAAGCGGCTCAAGGACTCGGCCTACCAGGACCGGATCGCCGGCGCGATCCTGGGCGGCATCAAGCGCTACCTCGCGCAGAACCCTCCGCTCGCGCGCGCGCGGGTGGCCATCCGCTAAAAAGGCGCTAAAAAGGGGTCAGATACCTTTTTCCTGCCGGTGGAAAAAGGTATCTGACCCCTTTTGATCTTTTTAGCTGGCCGCGGCCGCCTGCGGCTCGAGCGCGCTCGCCTGCGCGCGCAGCATCGCGGTCGCCTCGAGGGCCGTCACCGGCCGCGAGAAGAGGTAGCCCTGGAAGGCCTCGCAGTTGTTGATGCGCAGGAATTCCAGCTGCTGGCGGTTCTCGACGCCCTCCGCGATCACGCGCAGCTTCAGGCGCTTCGCCATCGCGATGATCGCCTCGGTGATGAGGCTGCTCGAGACGTCGTGGGGCACGTTCATGATGAACGACCGGTCGATCTTCATGCTCGAGGCCGGAAGGCGCGTGAGCTGGCCCAGCGAGGAGTAGCCCACGCCGAAGTCGTCCACCGCCACCTGCATCCCCACGGCGCGCAGCTGGGCGAGCGTCTCGATCGACTGCTCGACGTTCCTCATGATCATCGTCTCGGTGATCTCCAGCTCGATCTGGCGCGGGTCCGCCCCGGTGTCGCGCACGATCGACAGGAGCGTGTGCACGAGCCGGCGCGACATGAACTGGCGCGGCGAAATGTTGATCGAGACCGTGATCCGGGCGAGCCCCTCGTCCGCCCAGCTCTTCAGCTGCCGGCAGGCGGTGCGGAACACCCACTCGCCGATCGGGACGATGAGGCCCAGCTCCTCGGCCACGAACACGAAGTCCTTGGGATAGATCTCGCCCTTCTGCGGGTCGTTCCAGCGCACCAGCGCCTCCATCCCGCTGATGCGTCCCGTGGCGATGTCCACCTGCGGCTGGTAGCGCAGGAAGAACTCCTCGTTGTCGATCGCCTTCCGGAGCCGGCTCTCGATCTCGAGGCGCTTGGAGAGGAGGAAGTTGAGGTCGTTGGTGAAGAAGCGCACGGTGTTCCGCCCCGCGTCCTTCGCCTGGTACATCGCGTTGTCCGCGTGCTTGAGGAGCTGGTGCACGTCCGTCGCGTCGTTCGGGTAGTGGCTGATGCCGATCGAGGGCGTGACGTGGATCTCGTGGCCGCCGATCTCCACCGGGCGTGCCAGCTCCTGCAGGATCTTGTCCGCCACCACGCGCGCGTTCTCCGGGCGCTCGAGGTCCGGGAGGATCAGCACGAACTCGTCGCCGCCCTCGCGCGAGACCGTGTCCACCTCGCGCACGCACGTGATGAGGCGGCGCGCGACGTCCTTCAGGATGAAGTCGCCGGTGTCGTGGCCCAGGGTGTCGTTCACCACCTTGAAGCGGTCGAGGTCGAGGAAGAGCACCGCCACGTGGCGCTGCTTCCTGCGCGCGGCCATGATCGCCTGGTTCAGCCGGTCCTGCATGAGCCGGCGGTTGGGGAGCCCCGTGAGCGCGTCGTGGTGCGCCATGTAGTGGATCGTGCGCTCCGTGTTCAGCCGCTCGGTGATGTCCTGCACGAGCGAGGCGAAGCCGGTGACGGCGCCCGAGGCGTCCGCGAGCGGCGTGTTGTACCACTCGCAATGGATCGTGCGGCCGTTCCGCGCGATGTTCACGAGCGTGGTCTTGTTGCCCTCGCCGGCCTCGAGGAGCTCGCGGCACATCGATTCCATGTCCGCGCGGCCGTCCGGGGCGGCGAGGAGCGAGGCGATGGGCTTCCCGAGCATCTCGTAGGCGGGATAGCCGAAGATCGCCTCGGCGGCCGGGTTCCACGCGGTCGCGTGCCCGCGGCGGTCCCACTCGACCACGGCGAGCGGGGTGCTCTCGAAGTGCATGCGCAGCTTCTGCGCGGCGAGGAGCTCGCCCTCCTGGGCCTTCAGGCGCCCCGCGTGCTCCTCCACGAGCGAGGCGTTCGCGCGCTCGAGGCGCTGGCGCTCCCCCTCGAGCTCGGTGGTGAGCGACTCGCGCGCGCGGCGGATGGTGAGGGACTCCACGAGCGCGCGGTGCACGCGCGCGTGGACGAACGGCAGCACCATCGCGAGGACGAGGATGATGCCCGAGATGAACATCTGGTTCCGGTCGCCCGAGCGGACCAGCGTCACGGCGAGCGGGACCAGCCCGAAGAAGGCGGTGATCTTGTACGCGTAGCGGTGCGGCGCGTAGTAGGCGACGGCGCCGGTCATGAGCAGCATCACCAGCATCACGACCGACAGGCGCTGCACCATGCGCGCGGAATCCGGCAGGAGGACCGTGCCGATCGCCATCCAGCAGAGCGCGGCGAGCACCGTGCCCAGCACGAACCGGCGCTCCCACACGGGCATGTCGGAAGCGGGGCGGACCTCGCGGATGAACGCCTTGTAGAGGAGATAGCGGCCGATCGCCACGAGCGAGATCGACACGAACCAGAGGAAGAGCGCCGGCCTCGCGAGGTCCTCCCAGAGGATCGCGCCCAGGATGAAGATCACGAGCAGCGTCGCCAGGTACCCCACGAGGGAGAACCGGAAAAGCAGGCGGACCTGCTCCGCGTGAAGGGGCTGATCCTCGGCGGCCGCATCCGACGATGCGTGCGCCGGAGGCCGATGCGGGGATCTCATTCCGCTCCTTTTAGGGCGGGGGCCTGTGGCGGGGCCAGTGTAACATTGACCGTGGCCCAGATCCGCAACCTCCCAGAGCTCCTGGTGAACCAGATCGCCGCCGGCGAAGTGGTCGAGCGGCCCGCCTCTGCCCTGAAGGAGCTCCTCGAGAACAGCCTCGACGCGGGCGCCCGGTCGATCGCCGTGGACCTGGCCGAAGGCGGCGTGCGGCGGCTGCGGGTGGCGGACGACGGATGCGGCATCGACCCCGAGGACCTTCCCCTCGCGGTCGCCCGCTTCGCCACGAGCAAGATCGCGACCCTCGAGGACCTGGAGCGCGCGGCGACGCTGGGCTTCCGGGGCGAGGCGCTCGCCTCCATCGGGGCTGTCGCGAGGCTCGCGATCGTGAGCCGCCGCGCGGGCGAACGCCATGCGTGGCGGATCGCGTGCGAGGCGGGCGTGGTCTCCGTCCCCGAGCCCGCGGCGCTCGCTTCCGGCACCACGGTCGACGTCGAGGACCTCTACTTCAACACGCCCGCGCGCCGCAAGTTCCTGAAGAGCGAGGCGACCGAGTTCGGCCGCTGCGACGAGGCCTTCTCGCGCATCGCGCTCTCGCGCCCGGGCGTGGCCTTCTCGCTCGCGCACAACGGGCGTAAAAGCGCGCATTTCCCGCCGGAGGACGCGCGCCGGCGCGCCGCCCGCATCGTGGGCGAGGACTTCGCCGCTTCCGCGGTCGAGGTGCGCGCGGAGTCGGCGCGCCTGCGGATGGAGGGACTCGCCGCGGCCCCCGGCTTCACCCGGCCCAACCGCGAGGCGCAGTTCCTCTTCGTGAACGGCCGCTTCGTGCGCGACAAGGTGGCGGCCCATGCGATCCGCGAGGCGTACGCGGACGTGCTCCACCACGACCGCCATCCCGCCTACGTCCTCTTCCTCGAGATCGATCCCGCCCTGGTCGACGTGAACGTGCACCCCGCGAAGAGCGAGGTGCGGTTCCGCGAGTCGAGCGCGGTCCACCAGTTCGTCTTCCACGCGCTCTCGCGCGCCCTCGACGCCAAGATCGGGGACAGGCCCCGTTTTCCGATAGGAGGAACGGCGGACGCCGCGAGCGTTCCGCCAAACGGAAATCGGGGCCTGTCCCCGGATTTCCAGGGGACGCTCGCGATGGCGCAGCCCACCGCGGCGTACGAGACGCTCTTCGCGGCCGCGGTCGCGGACGAGCAGCGGCTCGCGCAGGTTGCGCCCGGGGCGCCGCCCGCGCTGGGGTACGCGCTCGCGCAGCTCCACGGCGTCTACATCCTCGCGCAAAATTCCGCGGGGCTGGTGGTGGTCGACATGCACGCCGCCCACGAGCGCATCGTCTACGAGGGCCTCAAGGCCGCGCTCGACGCCGCGGCGCTCCCCTCCCAGCCGCTCCTGGTCCCCATCGCGATGACGGCCACGCCGGAGGAAGTCGAGGCCGCCGGGGAGGGCCGCGCGGAGCTGGAGAGCCTGGGCTTCGACGTCGCCGCGGGCGGTCCGCGCGAGCTCGTGATCCGCGCGGTGCCCTCGCTCCTCGCCGACCTCGACGCCGCGGGGCTCCTGCGTTCGGTCCTGGGCGAGATGCGCGAGTTCGGCGCGAGCCGCGTGCTGGTCGAGCGGCGAAACGAGCTCCTCTCGACCCTCGCCTGCCACGGCGCCGTGCGCGCGAACCGCAGCCTCACGATCCCCGAGATGAACGCGCTCCTGCGCCAGATGGAGGCGACCGAGCGCGCGGGAAGCTGCAACCACGGCCGTCCCACGTGGTTCCAGTTCGGGATGGCGGACCTCGACCGGCTCTTCATGCGGGGGCGGTGAAGGCCGTCTTCGTCCTCGGGCCCACGGCGAGCGGGAAGACGGCCGTGGCCCTCGCGCTCGCCGCACGTTTCCCGGCGGAGGTCGTGAGCGTCGATTCCGTGCAGGTCTATCGCGAGATGGATGTGGGGACGGCGAAGCCGGATCGCGAGGCGCTCGCCCGCGTGCCGCACCACCTGGTCGACATCCTCGACCCCACCGAGGCCTACTCCGCGGGCCGCTTCCGCGCCGACGCCCTGCGCCTGGTCTCCGCGATCCACGCGCGCGGGCGCCTCCCGATCCTCGCGGGCGGCACGATGCTCTACTACCGCGCGCTCATGGGCGGCCTCTCGGAGCTGCCCTCCGCGCAGCCCGCGCTCCGGGCCGCGATCGAGCGCGAAGCCGCGGCGCGCGGCTGGCCCGCGCTCCATGCCGAGCTCGCGGCCGTGGATCCCGCGAGCGCCGCGCGGATCGAGCCCGCGGACGCGCAGCGGATCCAGCGCGCGCTCGAGGTCCACCGCCACACCGGCCGCGCGCTCTCGGAGCACCATGGGGACGCCCCCGCGGATCCGCCCGCATTCGAGTCCCTCGCGATCTCGCTCGAGCCCGCGGAGCGCTCGGTGCTCCACGCGCGGATCGCCGAGCGCTTCCGTGCGATGCTCGCCGCGGGCCTCGTGGAAGAGCTGGAAGCGCTCCGGCGGCGCTACCGGCTGGACGCGAGCCTTCCCGCGATGCGCGCGGTGGGCTACCGCCAGGCGTGGGACACGCTGGAGGGACACGCGCCACGGGAGACCCTCGAAGCGCGCGGGATCGCGGCCACGCGCCAGCTCGCGAAGCGCCAGCTCACGTGGCTGCGCGCGATGGAGGAGGTCGAGCGCTACGACGCGCTGCGCCCGGACCTCGACCGTGCGGTCGCCGACCGCGTCGCGCGCTTCGTGGACGGCGCCGGGGCCTGATCCGCGCTAATCGTTTCCCGCGAAGCTAATCGTTCCCGCGAAGCTAATCGTTTCCCGCGAAGCTAATCGTTTCCCGCGAAGCTAATCGTTTCGCGCGAAGCTAGTCGTTTCCATGGTACTTGAAGCTCACGTTCAGCTTCGCGCGATAGACGAGCTCGCCGCCCTCGATCTTCATGTCGAGCTTGTCGACCTCGGCCACGCGCAGATCCCGCAGCGTGCGCGAGGCCACCATCACGCCGTTCTTCGCCGCGTCCGCCCACGACGTGCGGCTGGTGCCCACGATCTCGACGAACTTGTAGACGACGTGCTCGTCGCCGCCCTTCTTCTTGCCCTTTTTCGCCATGGGGTCCTCCCGGAGGTGGGAGGCCGGCGAAGCGCCGGCCTCGCGGCCAATATACCGCGCTTCGCGCGCCGCTATTTTCCGGGCGGGCGGGTCGCCCGGACGGCGGTCTCGGCGCCGCCTTCGGAGAAGGTCACGTCGAGGAGGTCGCCCGCGGCGAGCCCCGCGCTCGAGCGGCGCACGTGCCCGCCCGCGTCGCGCACGATGCTGTAGCCGCGCGCGAGGACCTGCGTGGGATCGAGGTGGCCGAGCGACGCCGCGAGGGCCGCGAGCTCGCGTGCGCGCCCCGAAGCGCTCCGCGCCGCTCCGCCCGCGAGGCGGCGCGCGGCCCGCGCGAGCTCGCGCCGCGCGGCGGCGAGATCCGGGAGCGCGCGCCGGAGCCTGCGCGCGTGCTGGGCCAGGCGCTCGCGGTCATGCGCGATCCTCTGCGCCGGGGTAAGGAGGCGACGTGCGGCGCCGTCCAGCCGCTGGCTTCCGTTCTCGACGATCCGGCGCAGGTCCCGCGCGAGCCGCCGGCGCTCGGATGCGAGCTGCTGCAGGAGCGCCGCGCGGTCCGGGCTCGCCGCCACGGCCGCCGCCGTCGGGGTCGGCGCGCGCAGGTCCGCCACGAAGTCCGCGATGGAGAAATCGGTCTCGTGGCCCACGCCGCTCACGACCGGAAGGCGTGAGGCGAAGATCGCGCGCGCCACGACCTCCTCGTTGAACGCCCACAGGTCCTCGAGGCTTCCCCCGCCGCGGCAGACGATCAGCACGTCGCACTCGGCGCGCGCGTTGGCCGCCGCGATGGCGCGCGCCACCTGCGCCCCCGCGCCCTCGCCCTGGACCTGCGCCGGATAGATCACGACGGGCACCATGGGCGCGCGCCGGCCGAGCGTCGTGAGGACATCGCGCAGCGCCGCCGCCGCGGGCGAGGTCACGATGCCGATCCGCCGGGGAAAGCGCGGGAGCGAGCGCTTCCTCGCGGCCTCGAAGAGCCCTTCGGCATCGAGCTTCGCCTTCAGCTTCTCGAAGGCTTCGTAGAGCGCGCCCAGGCCCGCCTTGCGGATCTCCTCGACCGCGAGCTGGTAGTTCCCGCGCGCCTCGTACAGCGTCACGCGCGCGAGCACCTCGACCCGCAGCCCGTCCTCCGGCCGGAAATCCAGGAACTGCGCCCGCGCCCGGAACATGGCGCACTCGATCTGCGCGGACGCATCCTTCAGGCAGAAGTACCAGTGACCGGAGGCCGCCCGCTTCACGTTCGAAAGCTCGCCCGAGACCCAGAGCATCTCGAACTGGTTCTCCAGGAGCGCGCGCACCCGGCGGTTCAGCTCGGAGACCGTGAGGACGGGGGCGATGCCGGGCAGCTCGAGGGTCATGTGGGTCGGAGGGGGAGAAAGCGTTACGTCGGACGATACGAAAAGGGGTCGTAGGACAAAAGGAAAGGGTGCGTAGGACTTCCGGAAATCGCGATTCTCCGGGGCGTAGGCCTCGGGGGACTATCCACTGGCCCCCTGGCGGGGGGGCGTTCCCGGGGGTCCCCCGGCAGGCAACCCATCCACCAGAGGGGAATAATTCATAAGTCCTTGATCCCCATGCTGAAACACGTGCCGCTCAAAATTTGAGCGGAAAAAAGAAAAGCCTTTCCACAAGGCCACTTGGCGACGGTGCCGAAACTCGGTCCACAGGGTTATCCACAGCCTCTGTGGATGATTCGAGACAAGCCTGACGCGGAAAGCCGACACTTCTCCGGTTCCTACACCGGGCTCTTCGGCGAGCGCCCCCGGGAGCGCCAAAGCATCGCCGCCGGAAGGGCCGCGGCGATTCTCCAATGCCTTCAAGCCGTTCGCCAAGCGCTTTGTGGCATGCCGCGCCCGCGCGCACAAGACCTTGTGGAATGCGCGAGGGCGGGCTAAAGTGCCAGCGCCTTTCAGCGAGGAGCGCATTCGCAAGTGCTGGCTATCATCGAAGCGGCCGGCTGGCCGATCTGGCTGATCATTCTCACCTCGGTCATCGCGCTCGCCATCATCGGCGAGCGGTTCTGGTCCCTTCGCACCGCGCTCGTCGCCCCGCGAAGCGTCCTTCCCGCCACCATCCGCGAGTACCAGGCGAAGGGTGCCAGCGCGGACCTCATCGCGCGCCTGCAGCAGGGCCCGCTCATCGGCCGCATCTTCGCCGCCGCGCTCCTGAACGAGAAGAGCCCGCGCGAGGCGATGAAGGACTCGGTGGAGGACGCGGGCCGCGCGGTCTCGCTCGAGCTCGAGCGCTTCCTCAACACGCTGGGCACGATCGCCACGATCTCGACCCTCCTCGGCCTCTTCGGCACGATCGTGGGCATGATCGAGATCTTCGGCTCGCAGAACCCGGCCGGCGGCGGGGGCAACCCCGCGCAGCTCGCCCACGGCATCTCGGTGGCGCTCTACAACACGCTCTTCGGCATCGGCGTGTCCATCCCGGCGGTGATCTTCTATCGCCACTTCCGCAATCGCGTGGACGTGCTCGTGGTGGAGATGGAGAGCCAGGCCGTCAAGCTGATCGAGATCATCCACGGCGAGCGGCGTGCATGAATTTCCGGCGGGGCCGCGCTCGCGAGGAGCCGGAGATCAACCTCATCCCCTTGATCGACATCCTGATCGTCGTCCTGATCTTCCTCTTCCTCACCACCACGTACAACCGCTTCTCGGAGCTGCAGATCAACCTGCCCGAGGCCTCGGCGGACAAGTCGACGGACAAGCCCCAGGTCCTCGCGGTGGCGGTGGACGCGAGCGGGAAGTACGCGATCAACGGGGCGGCCACGCCCTACGGCAGCGCCGAGAACTTCGCGCAGCGCCTGCGCGACGCCGCCAAGGGGATGAAGGAGCCGGTCGTCGCGATCAGCGCGGACGCGCACGCGACGCACCAGTCCGTGATCGACGTGATGGAGAGCGCGCGGCTCGCGGGCTACAACCACATCTCCTTCACGACGCAGACCCGCCGGTGACGCCCGGAGCCCGGCCCCGCTGAGACCGGCGCGGCGCCCCATGCGGGAATGGCTCGAATCGGAGTGGCGGCGGCGCGGCGGCGGGGCGCTCGTCCTCCTTCCCTTCGCGCTCCTCTTCGCGCTCGCCGTGCGGATCCGGCGCGCCCTCTATCGCCTGCGGGTCCTGCCGTCATGGCGCCCCACGGTGCCCGTCGTGGTCGTGGGGAACGTCACCGCGGGCGGCACCGGAAAGACGCCGCTCGTGATCGCGCTGGTGGAGCTGCTGCGCGCGCACGGCTGGCGCCCGGGCGTGGTCGCGCGCGGCTACGGGCGCGTGCCGCCGCGCGAGCAGGATCCGCTGGGCGTCGTGCGCGTCTTCCCGGACGAGGCGACCCCGGAGCACTTCGGAGACGAGCCCGTCCTCATCGCGCGGCGCTGCCGCGTGCCGGTCTTCATCTCGCCCGACCGGGTGGCCGCCGTGCGCGCGTTGGTCGCGGCGGAGCCGGAGGTGAACGTGATCGTCTGCGACGACGGCCTCCAGCACTACGCGCTCGCCCGCGACGTGGAGATCGCCGTGGTCGACGGCGAGCGGCGGTTCGGGAACGGACTCCCGCTCCCGTCGGGGCCGCTCCGGGAGCCGGTCGCGCGGCTGGCGGAAGCGGACGCCGTCGTGGTGAACGGCGGCGGGACCGAGGGCATGCCCGGCGCGCGGCGCTTCGCGATGCGCCTCGGGCGCGAGCGCTTCCTCTCGCTCGCCACGGGCGAGGAGTGGGCGCCGGACGCGTTCGCGCTCGCCGTGCGCGGGCGCGCGGTCGCGGCGATCGCCGGGATCGGCCATCCCCGGCGCTTCTTCGACCACCTCGAGGCGCTCGGCATCCGCGCCTCGACCCGCGCGTTCCCGGACCACTACGCCTACCGGGCGCGCGACTTGAAGCTCCCGGGCGCGGAGGCGATCCTGATGACGGAGAAGGATGCCGTAAAATGCGCGGGCATCGCGGATGCGCGGATGTGGTTCATGCGCGTGGACGCGGTCCTTCCGCCGGAGCTCGAGGAATTCGTCCTCGGGCGCGTCGCCACCGCCCGCAGGAGCGCCGATGGACCCCAAGCTGCTTGAAATCCTCGTCTGCCCGCTCTGCAAGGGCCCGCTCCTCTGGAAGAAGGAGGCGTCGGAGCTCGTCTGCAAGGGCGACCGCCTCGCCTTCCCCGTGAAGGACGACATCCCCGTGATGCTGGAGGACGAAGCCCGCACGCTCGCCCCGGACGAGGAGCCGTAGGCGGCGGCCGTGGCGACGCCGGACTTCAGGGTCGTGATCCCCGCGCGGATGGCGTCGACCCGCCTGCCCGGGAAGATGCTCGCGGACGTGGCCGGCCGCCCGCTCGTGGCGCGCGTGGCGGAGCGCGCGCGCGAAAGCGGCGCGTCGGACGTGGTGATCGCGACCGACCACGCCGACATCGAGCGCGCGGTGACGGCGCTGGGGTGGAAGGCGTGCCGCACCTCGCCGGACCATGCGACCGGGACCGACCGCCTCGCGGAAGCCGTGGCGCTCCTCGACTACGACGAGGAGGCCATCGTCGTGAACGTCCAGGGCGACGAGCCGCTCATCGATCCCGGCCTCGTCCGCGCGGTCGCCTCCGCGCTCGCGGACGACCGGATCGCGGCCATCGCCACCGCCGTCCACCCGCTCGACTCCGCCGCGGCGTTCTTCGATCCGAACGTCGTGAAGGTGGTCCTCGACGCGCAGCGCCGCGCGCTCTATTTCTCCCGCGCGCCCATCCCGTACGCCCGCGACGCCTTCGCGAAGGCGAGGGACGCGCTCCCCGCGGGGCTCCCCGCCTACCGCCACATCGGCATCTACGCGTACCGCGTGGGATTCCTGCGCGAGTACTCGGCGCTCGAGCCCACCCCGGCCGAGCGCTTCGAGGCCCTGGAGCAGCTGCGGGCCCTCGGCCACGGATACCCGATCGCCGTGGCCCTCTGGCACGCGGCCCTGGAGCCGGGAGTCGACACGCCCGCGGACCTGGAGCGCGTCCGGCGCCGGTTCGCCCCGTAACGGACCTTGCGCCGGCGCGAAGGGCGCGAATCGATCTCGCCTATAATGCCGGGCTGACAGAAAGGGACACGAGGAGATGCGCCTGATTCTTCTGGGCGGCCCCGGCGCGGGCAAGGGCACGCAGGCCGCGTTCATCACGCGGCGCTACGGCATTCCGCAGATATCCACCGGCGACATGCTCCGCGCCGCCATCTCCGCCGGCACGCCGCTCGGCCTCGCCGCGAAGAAGCTCATGGATCGCGGCGAGCTCATGCCGGACGAGACGATGATCGGGCTCGTGCGGGACCGCGTCGCGGCTCCGGACTGCGCGCGAGGCTTCCTCCTGGACGGCTTCCCCCGCACGATCCCGCAGGCCGAGGCGATGAAGCGTACGCAGGTGCCGCTCGAGCACGTCGTGGATCTCAACGTCCCGGACGCGGCGATCGTCGAACGCATGTCCGGCCGCTGGTCGCACGTGCCCTCGGGGCGCACCTACCACGTGAAGTTCAACCCGCCCAAGGTGCCGGGCAAGGACGACGTGACGGGCGAGCCGCTCACCCAGCGCGAGGACGACCGCGAGACCACGGTGCGCAACCGCCTCGAGGTCTATCACCGGCAGACCGAGCCCCTCATCGACTACTACGCGAAGTGGGCGGCGAGCGGGGACGCGGGCGCGCCGAAATACCACCGCGTGGACGGGCTGGGAACCGTCGAGGAAGTCCGCGATCGCATCTTCGCCCGCCTGGGGCCCTGAACGCCCGAGACTCGAACGCCATGCCCAGAAACGCCTTCTATGCCCAGTCCGGCGGCGTCACCGCCGTGATCAACGCGAGCGCCGCCGGCGTGATCGAGACCGCGCGCAAGCACCGGAAGCACATCGGCAAGGTCTACGCCGGGAGGAACGGCATCCTCGGCGCGTTGACCGAGGACCTGATCGACACCAGCCGCGAGACGCCCGCCGCCATCCGCGCGCTCACCTGGACGCCGGGCGGGGCCTTCGGGAGCGCCCGCTACAAGCTGAAGGGCGTCGAGAAGGGGGGGCGCGAGTACGAGCGCCTGATCGAGGTCTTCCGCGCCCACGACATCGGCTACTTCTTCTACAACGGGGGCAACGACTCGGCGGACACGTGCCTCAAGGTCTCGCAGATCTCGGAGAAGATGGGCTACCCGATCGTGGCCGTGCACGTGCCGAAGACCGTCGACAACGACCTGCCCATCACGGACACCTGCCCGGGCTTCGGCTCCGTGGCGAAGTATGTCGCGACCAGCATGCGCGAGGCGGGCCTGGACGTCGAGTCCATGGCGAAGACCTCGACCAAGGTCTTCATCCTCGAGGTGATGGGCCGGCACGCGGGCTGGATCACGGCGGCCACGGGCCTCGCCCAGTCGAAGCCCGCCGAGGCGCCGCACATCCTCCTCTTTCCCGAGATCGCCTTCGACGAGGCGGCGTTCCTCGCGAAGGTGGACGAGACGGTGCGCAAATACGGCTACTGCGCGATCGGGGCTTCCGAAGGGCTCCACGACAAGGACGGCCGGTTCCTCGCGGAGAGCGGGTTGAAGGACGCCTTCGGGCACGCGCAGCTGGGGGGCGTGGCGCCCCGCCTGGCGGAGATCGTGCGCGGGAAGCTGAACCTCAAGCACCACTGGGCGGTCGCGGATTACCTCCAGCGCGCCGCGCGCCACATCGCCTCGAAGACGGACCTCGAGCAGTCCTACGCGGTGGGGAAGGCCGCGGTCGAGCTCGCGGTGAAGGGGATGAACAGCGTGATGCCCACCATCGTGCGGACCTCGAGCCGCCCGTACCGCTGGAAGATCGGCGTGGCGAAGCTCTCGGACGTGGCGAACGTGGAGAAGAAGATGCCGCGCGACTTCATCACGCCGGACGGATTCCACATCACGGCGAAATGCCGGACCTATCTCGAGCCCCTCATCGCGGGCGAGGCGTATCCGCCGTTCGAGAAGGGCCTTCCGAAATACGTGCGGCTGAAGAACGCGGCCGTGCGCAAGATGACCCGCAGCGGCTTCACGCTGTGACGCTTCGAGCAATCCGACTCAACGAAAACAGGGAGAACCAGCGATGTTGAACCAGGCAATCCTCTTGGCGATCGTATGCGGCGTGGCCGCCCTGATCTACGGGGGCGTCACGGCCACGTGGATCCTGCGCCAGCCGGACGGCAACGACCGCATGCGCGAGATCTCGGCGGCGATCCAGACCGGCGCGAAGGCGTACCTCAACCGCCAGTACACGACGATCGCGATGGTGGGCGCGGTGCTCTTCCTCGTGATCGGCGTGTACTGG
>Ga0207695_10006321_pt1 | contig 15409 bp, 11 predicted proteins | sample KBSC54metaG_FD_184354 | JGI IMG/M metagenome (GOLD analysis project Ga0207695, IMG submission 184354) | Corn rhizosphere microbial communities from Kellogg Biological Station, Michigan, USA - KBS C5-4 metaG (SPAdes) (version 2) | ecosystem: Host-associated > Plants > Roots > Rhizosphere > Soil... | reverse complement strand
AAATGCCGCCAGCGCCGCCTCGCTGCTACTCACCACGGAAGCCGCTATCGCCGAATTGCCGCGCAAGCCGATGGCGGGGCCCGCGATGCCTCACGGCGGCGGTATGGGTGGAATGGGCGGTATGGGAGGCATGGGAGGCATGGGAGGAATGGGAGGAATGGGAGGAATGGGAGGAATGGGAGGAATGGGAGGCATGGGTGGTATGGGCGATGACTTCGGCGGTGACGATTTCTAATCTCCCGAGCATCAGCCAAGTAGTTATTATAGATTGACTCCCGCTCGGTTTACGGATGGAATTGTTGGGTTGTCCAACTACAGTGGGTGATCGAATTGCAGCGTTAGTGCCCATGCGTTATGCTCGGCAGCTACGTGTGGCTGGTTAAAGGAATTTGGGTTCAGATGCGGTATCGAAGCAGAAGCCGCGACACTGCCCACAAACTTCAAGGAGGAAAAGGATGGACGGGTTGATCACGAAAACTTCTAAGATGGTAGGAGTGGCGGCGGTGTCGCTTCTGGCGCTCTCGTTGATGGCGGGTTGCGGCACGAACAAGAATGTCGAAGCGGCGCAGGCGGCGGCCACCCAGGCCGATCAGTCTGCTTCGCGCGCTGAAGCGGCGAGCCAGCAGGCCCAGCAGGCGGCGGCTTCTGCGCAGGCTTCTGCCAGCAAGGTTGAGGCGTCGGCGGCCGATGCGAAAGCGGCAGCGGATCGCGCCGAAGCGATCGCGGCCAAGACTGATACCAGCGGCGGCGGCAGCAGCGTCCATCATTGGCATCATCATTGGCATCATCATCGCCATCACGCGGCCGCGGCTTCTGCCGCTCCCACTGGTGATACCGGTGCGACCGGGGCTACTGGCGCAACCGGAGCGACGGGTGCCACTGGTGCGCCCGGCGCAACTGGTGATACCGGTGCGACTGGCGCTCCCGCGCCGGCTCCTGCCGCGTCTTGATCACGCCTCGAAACTGATTGTGGCGAAAAAGGGCATCCTGACCGGGGTGCCCTTTTTCTTTGTCTCGCTTTCCGTTTTGCGCGCCTCCATAACTGGATCACGCCGGCACGCTTCGCCGGCAGGCGGGTCGCGCGCAGAGGGTAGTGAAGTTGTAGGCGAGTGCAGGATTGAGCGCGCAGATCACTTGCGCCAAGGCGCGGGAAATTCGCCGGCCTTGAGGAAGTCCAGGTAGTCGCCCAGGATTTCCGCGTGATCGAAGGCGAGCGGGGCCGGCGGTGTGTCGGGAGCGAAAAGCCCCAGCTTTTTCGCATCGTCGCGTGAGCGGGGCGTCCCGCGGCCGCGCCCGACATACACCACCGAGACGGTCTGCCCGCGCGGATCGCGATCGGGTCGCGAATAGACGCCAAGCATCGCGCGCAACTCGACGTCGAGCGAAGTCTCCTCGCGCGCCTCACGCATCGCGGCGTGCTCGACAGTTTCTCCGACGTCAACGAAGCCGCCCGGTATCGCCCATCCAAATGGAAAATTCTTGCGTTCGATCAGGACGATGCGGTCGCCGATTTCGGCGATCACGTCGGCGGCGATCAGCGGGCATACTGGACGCGGCATCATGCGATTTTACCACGGGCGATAGCGCGGAGCATCGCGAGCGTCGAGCGCAACCGCGCCCGGCGCTCACGTGGTCCCAAGGGCGGCGTCGCGCTCGCGCGGCGCCGCCCCCAGGACTACAATTCACGGCGGCAACCGCGAGCCGCGGTTGCCGCCGTGAATTGTTATTCCAGTCGAGGCTATCCATGACCGATGCAAGCAGCGCCACCCTTAATCAACCTGCCCGTCCCGGAACGCTCGCCGTATGGATACAGGCGAGCCGCGCGTGGACGCTCGGGATGCCCTTCATGTGCGTCTCCGTCGGTACCTTCACCGCCCTCTATACCACCGGCCAATTCTCGCCCTGGAAGTATCTGCTGGCGGCGGTTGCCGCGATGGCGTTGCAGGCCGGCGCCAACATGGTCAATGACTATTACGACTTCGTCAGCGGCACCGATTCGCCCGACTGGCAATCGCCCGAAAACTTCGGACCGGGACTGGTGATTCAGCGTGGCTTCCTCAGACCCGAACAGGTTTTCCGCGGCGGGCTGATCTCATTCGTCATCGGTATCGCGCTAGGTCTCGTGCTGGTTGGCCTCTGCGGGTGGCCGGTGTTGGTGCTCGGCCTGATCGGTGTCTTCGGATCCTACTTCTACACCGGCGCGCCACTCGCCCTGGCGTATCGCGGTCTCGGCGACTTCATGGTCTTCGCCCTGATGGGCCCCGGCTATGTGATGGGCGCCTACTATGTGCAAGCACTCCACTTTTCATGGAGCGCGTTCATCGCATCATTGCCGATTGGCTTGCTCTGCTCGGGCGTGCTGCAGGCCAACAACCTGCGCGACATCGATAACGACGCCGCGCACGGCAAGCGCACGATGGCGGTGATTATCGGCCGCGTCGCCGCCGTGAAAGAACTCAAGCTGAGCAACCTTTTCGCTTATCTGATCGTGCTGTTCGGTGTGATCACCGGTCTCTTCCCATGGCTCGCCCTGGCCGTCGCGATAACCATCCCGCACGCGCTTGAGGAAGTTCGACTAGTGTCGGAAGGTCCCGACGCTGAGCGGCATAACCGCGCGATGGCGCTGTCGGGCCAGTTGCAGTTCGAGTTCGGCGCCGTTTTCGTGCTGGCCTTCCTCGTCCGCCATCTGCTCTGAGGATCAATCGCCCGCCGCCGGCGCGCAAAAGAGGATGACGAATAGGGCTTTCGCCATTATCGCATCGCCAGGCCACCCATCCGAGCGTCGCGAGCGCCAATCTCGATCAGGCTTTTGCAGAGCGCAGCGCATTTTTAACCAGCGGGAAATCTGAGACCCCGCGAGGTTTCAGAATAAACCAGAAGTTTCGCGCCCCTCGACTACTCCTTCCCCTTTTCTCTTCGCACCGCGCCTAGAGCTTGCCCTCGGCCAGCGCCTTGTCCAGCGCTCCGATATTGGTATCGTGACCATCGGCCATCACGCGCAAAAATGCCTGCAACCGTGCGTCGGCGATGGTGCCGACTTGCTCGCCGATCTTGCGCACGACCCAGCGTTGCCCGCGATTGAGCAGTTCCAGCTTGCCTTTCAAGTTGCTCACCGCGCGCACTTTTTCGACGAAATCGCCGGTCTTGGTGGACGGCGTGCCGCCGAGTCGCCGCACATGCGCCGCCAGTTCGCCCGCGTAGTAACCTTCGTCGTGCCCAACCTTCCTGAGCATTTCGCGCAGCTCGAGCGATTCCGCCTGATCGGTCAATTCGTGCAGCACTCGTCCGCCCGCGCGTTCCGCTTCGCCCAGCGAATTCAGAAAACTCTCGAGTTCAGTATCCATGACCGTATGCACCTCACGACTGAGAACCGTCTGCAATTCTACCACCGATCGCGGCAATCGCGACCGCCGCAAATCACATCATCGGCACCACCGGACAATAAACCTGGCCCATCTCCGCACGTCGCGTCAGCGCCTCGCGCACCATCCACACGAGTGGCGCAATCGCGCGCGGCGGTTGCCATTGCGACGCCGTGCCATAGACCTGCCCGCTGAGCAGCTTGCCGAAGATCGAGGGCTGCTCGGGAAGCTCCTCGATCTGCACGCGTTCGTTGGGATCAAGCTTGGCGAGTCTTTTCACCTTCTCGATCGCATCGCTAAGACCGCCCAGCTTGTCCACCAGGTTCGCCTTCAGCGCCTGGTCGCCGGTCCATACCCGCCCCTGCGCCACATCGTTGACTTGCGCGACCGTCATGTGGCGCTGCTTCGCCACGAGCTGAAGGAAATATTGATAGGTGCCACCGAGCAACTGATCGCGAAAGATCTGCTCCTGCGCCGGCGTGAAGTCGCTGAATGAATCGAACATCAGCGCGTTGGCCCCGCGTGAGACCGCGCCGTTCGCGATCCCCAATGCGCTCGCCGCGCCCGCCAGGTTGAACTTGCCGCCGAGCACTCCGATCGAACCGGTGATCGTCCCCGGATCCGAAATGAGCGCGGCCGCCGGCGTTGACACCCAGTAGCCACCCGACGCCGCATAGCCCGACATGCTCACGACCACCGGCTTCTTGGCCGCCGTCAGCTCGACTGCCCGCCTGATCAGCTCCGAGGCGATCACCGATCCGCCCGGTGAGTCGATGCGAAACACCACGCCGCGCACGCCGTCGTCTTCGCGGGCGTCCTTGAACGCGGCCACCATGTCGTCCGACCCCATCGCGTTCGAGCCCGGTGACAGGATCGGATCGAAGCCGCCGGCGCCGCGCTGGATCGCGCCGACTCCGTAAATCACCGCCACCTTGTCGCGGCTTCCGAAACGCGGACCGCCCGCACCTGCATACCCCGTGTAATCGACCACCGCATGTTTCTCACCGCGATAGTTCTTCACGCGATCGTCGAACTGGTCCTCATACTCGAGACGATCCAGCAGATGCGCCGCTAGACCCGCACTCGCCGTCAGCGGCGCGCGATCGACGGCCGCCCGCATCTGCTCGGGCGCCAGATGACGCTGCGCCGCCGACTGCGCAATGATCTGGTCGAACATGCTCCCCGCCAGCGCCTCGTCTTCCTCCCGTTGGGCCGGCGTGTAGTCCTTCTCCGTAAAGATGTTCGCCGCGCTCTTGTACTTGCCGATCGACGCGAAGTTCGGATTCACCTTGATCCAGTCGAGTAGGCCTCGCGCAAACATCTCGCGCATCCCAACTCCCAGGATGTTCAGCTCGCCTTGCGGCATCATCGAGACCTCGTCGGCCGCGCTCGCCACCAGGTACGGCAGGTTGCCGAAGCCGCCCTCGCCCGCGGTTTCCATGTAGGCGACGGTCCACTTGCCGTGGCTGCGGAACTCCTTGATCATCGCGCACAGTTCCTGGGCCTGCGCCAGTTCCATCTGGGGATCCACTATCTTGATCGACAGTCCCACGAAGCGCTTGTCGGTCTCGCCCGCCTTCAACGCCTGCCTGATTACGCTGAGCGCCGTCTCATCGGATTTCAGCATCCCGAGCGGATTAGTGTCGCCGCGTTCGGTCACCGGCCCGTCGAGTTTCACCTCCAGTACCGAGCCCCGCTTGTAGCGATGCGATACGTACTGGCTGACGAGCACGATCGCGAACAGCACCGCCAGCATCAGTACCGTCCTCAGAATCCATCGCAGCAATCTCTTCAGCATGCCCACCCTCGTGATCCGGCGGCCGGTCTATCGGCGGCCGGGAAAATCAAATTCGCGGTCGCGCTCCGCACTCTTGCTCGGGCTGACCGATTGCGCTTGTAAGCCGCGCCAAATATCCAAATGATACCCAACCATAACAGCCGGGGTTCGGCCAGTCGCGAATTGCGGCCCCGACCCATCGGTGCGCCTATCAATCATGGCTTCCTTCATCCGCATCACTCGCCCTGCTCAACGGCCGTCGTGAATCGCACTGGTGCAACTCTCACCCCGGGTGTTACGGAAGATAGCGCGACGCTACTGTGCGAACGCCCGATCGGTGCTATCCACTATCGCATCATCGCGCTCTGCTTCGCCGCCTGGATCTTCGATTTCTACGACCTCATTCTTTACTCCTTCATGGTCGTACCGATCGCGCGCGACCTTCACCTGAGCCAGACCGAATCTTCCCTCACGCTCGGCCTCGCGCTCGCGACCACCGCGCTCGGCGGCGTCGTCTTCGGTTTCATTGGCGATCGCTTCGGTCGCAAGCCGACCATCATCGTCGCCGTGCTGATCTATGGTATCGGCACCACGCTGTGCGCAGCCTCCCATTCGTTGGTGCAACTGCTCGTGTTCAGATCGTTTACCGGTCTCGGGATCGGTGGCGAATGGGCCGCCGGCCAGAGCATGGTCGCCGAAACCGTACCGCCCGCCCGGCGCGCGCGTTACGCCGCCTATGTACAGGTTGGCGCTCCGCTAGGCACGATGCTCGCGGCGGCCGTCGGCGGCCATATCGAGCCACTCATCGGCTGGCGCAACGTCTTTCTACTCTCATCGGCGCCGTCCTTCCTGGTCGCCGCTATCGTCTGGCGATGGCTCCCCGAGAGCGACGTGTGGCTGCGCAACGGCTGGGCGGCGCCGGCCGCACCACGCCGCGCCTTCGGCGCCGCTTCGCTGGACGCCCTGCGCCCGTACCGCCGCATCATCGGCCTGCTCTTTATCGTGCTGCTGGTGAACTCCGCCGCCTATTGGTTCACTTACACCTGGATGCCCAGTTACCTGCGCATCGCGCGCAAGCTCTCTCCGCAGGCCAGCGGCAATCTGATGGTCTGGATGCAGGCCGGCGCACTGGTCGGATATTCCGCCTTCGGCGCGCTCGCCGATCGTTTCGGCCGCCGTCCGGTCTTCTCGCTCTACGCCGCGCTGATGGCGATCGGACTGCTGCCGGCGACGTTGTTCTGGGACTGGGCCTCGGCGACCCATGGCCTCATTCGCGCTGCCTTGATGGTCGCCGGCTTCGGCACCGGCATCTGGGCGGGCGCCGGCCCCATGATCTCCGAATTGCTCCCGACCAGTGTGCGCAATACCGCCCTCGGCCTGCTCCTCAACGTCACCCGCGGCATCCAGTTCTTCACGCCGCTGATCATCACTGCGCTGAGCCCGGTGCTCGGCTTCGGACCCACCCTCGCGATCGGCGCGCTGTTCTCCGCCATCGGTGCCGCGATGGTCTGGCTGCTGCCCGAGACCCGTGGCCGCGGCATCACCGATCTCGATCCCGCATGACGTCCGGTGATGCGCCGCACCTGAGGCTAGCGGGCCGGCGTCACCGTCACCGTCGAATCGTCCAGATACTCGCGTCCGCCATAGCGCGTTAGCGTCAGCGTCGTCGTCACGCGCGAGTTCTTCAGTTGCAGCGCCGTCCGCGCGATAACGGGATCCCCATGCATTGGCGGGACGGCTCCGCCGTGCTCGGCCAGCGCCTCGCGCAGCACGCGCCCCGTCACTCCTGCCACTGGCGCCTGCCCGAGGATTTCGGCCACGGTCGGCACGATATCTGCATTTCCGCTTGGCGCGGTATCAACCAACCCGCGACGAAAGTCGGGTCCGATCGCGGCGCAGAAGTTGTGCAACTCCCGCGCGCCCGCCGCGCCGTGCATACCCATCCCGCTCGTGAACCCGTTAGCGTCCGCGTAGATCACGCCGGGCACCGGATGCACCAGCGCGACCGAATGATTCGCTTGCGCCTCAGGGCCTTCGGGCCCCCTCGTGACCGCCGGATGGCCCGGTCCAGTGAGGTCGCGGTTGTCAACGTCGGAAAGTTCGCGAAACGAAATGATCAGGTCGGGGGCGCGCCGGTTGTTCCCGAGGCCGAAGGCGGACTCGTCGAAGGTGCCCGCGATCGGTCCGTCATATCTGTCCGTGGCGCCGTCCTTTCGACGAGCCTTCCCGTCGGATTCATCGCGCGCGAAGATCGGCCCGACCCATTCCTGCGCCGCCGCATATTCGACGATCCGCCGCAGCATCTCGCGGCGCGCGGCCGCGGTCGGAAAATCGCTTCGCGACACATAGATCGATTCGCTGCCGCCGTCGCCGGCGATCATGACGTCAGTGCTCTTCACCGATTTCTTAAGACCCGCCGCCACCAACAGCCGCGCCAGCGGAACGATCGCCTTGATCGTCGCGAAGCCGTGATCGGATACCACCACCAGGTCGGTCCGATCCGCGATCCCCATTGCTGCGACCGCGTCACGAAGCGCGGCCAGGTTCGCGTCACAAGCGCGCAGCGCGTCGAGCGCCGGCTGCGTGCCGAGTCCCGCTACGTGTTGCGTCAGGTCGGGATTATGCTGCCAGAAGACGATCATCGCGGGCTTGCCCGCGTCCGACGCTGCCCGCGCCGCCGGCAGCGCACGCTCCGTTGCGAGTTTCGCGAACCATCGGTCTCGTGCGATTACTGATGCGAAGTCGCCGCGCGTCAGCGGCGGTTCGTCGGCGATTTCGGCCGCCATCGCCCGCGGCGCAGCCATCCGGTCAGCCACGAACATGAAGTTTCGCGGCGGCCCTCCTTCGACGCTCTCCTCATTAGCGAACTTATCGTCAAAAAGTAGTGTCGGACCTTCCTTGCCGAGCACCGCGACGTAACCGCCCGCCGCCTCCACTTCCTTCGCCGTCGTCTGCAGGCCAAGCAGGTGTCCGTCGAAGGCGCGCGGGTCGTTCAACGCCGCCAGATACTGCGAATTCTCCAGGTTGAGCGGGTTGTCCAGCAATACGCCAATCTGCGGTATCGCCGCCGCGCGCGCCATGTCGAGCACCGGCGCCAGGTACATCGCGTCGCCGTAAATTCCCGATCCGCCGGGCCCCGCTCCGGTCGCGAGGCTCGCCGCATTGACCATCGTCAACGTCGGATAAATCGAATGGTGGCGCGAAAAACGCACCCCCGCGTGCTCGAGTGCAAACAGATTCGGCGTGTTGACCGCATCGACCAGGTCCGGCCGCAGACCGTCCCACACCATCAGCACCAAAATTCTGCCGCGCGCGTGGATCGCGCGCCCACCCGCGTCCTTGGCGCCGGCCCCCGCCACCGTCGTCACGTTCACGGCGATCGCGAATACCGCGATGGTCACGACGGCCGCCATCAGTCCGGCCATCCGCGCACCTCTCGCGACCGTCGTCTGCGCGCGCGCAACTGCCGCTCTGCACTGTCCGTATTTCATCGTGAGGTCAATTACGCAGCCGCCCGATCGAGTCAATCGCGCCGCGATTAACGCTCGACGCGTGGGCGCGCGCCCGCGGCCAGCCGCACATTGCCAATCGGCCTTGGCGCTGACTCAAATGATCGATAGCGCTGCGGCCGCGCCGGTGCGCTATCGCGAATCAGCGCAGCAGATGTTCCGCAAACCAGTCACGTGCCGCGCCGCTCGCACGCTCGAAATCATGCACATACGCGTCGAAGTGGCCGCCCTTCAGCACCACGATGCGTTTGGGTTCGAGCGCCTCGTTGTATGCTCTGAAGGCCTCGTCGGCCACCGCCAGATGATCGTTGTCCGCGATCACCATCAGCAGCGGCGTCGGGCTGATGCGCGAGACGTAATCGCGCGGCTCGTATTCGCCCAACATCTCGACCGTGCGCAAGGTCACTTCGTTGCGCCACGCGCTCGCGCGGCTGCGGCCGGTCTCGGTAAACCATTGCCACGAATCCGCGGTGGGCAGCGCCGACGGCGCCATCGCATCCTCGGCGACCACCGGCATCATGGCCGGCGCCAGGCCCTTGAAGCGCGCCTCGCGATCGGCGTCGAATTGCGCCCGCACCGGCGCCATCATGTCCGCCCGGATCAACCTTTTCAGGTTGCGCGATCCGCTCACCAGCGGCACTTGCGAAACCACGCACTTCACCCGCCGATCGATCGCGCCGACCACCAGCACGTGCCCGCCGCTGTAGCTCGATCCCCACACTCCAATGCGTTCGGCGTCGATCTCCGCAAGCCCCGACGCCCACGTGATCACATGCCGATAGTCGCGCACCTGCTGCCACGGATCGATCTCCTGGCGCGGCTCCCCGTCGCTCGCCCCGAAGTTGCGATTGTCGTACACCACCGCGGCCATTCCCGCCCGGCTGAAGACCTCGCCGAAGCGATCGAGGTACATCTCCTTTACCGCCGAGAAGCCGTGCGCCATCACCACCGCCGGCACGCGGCCCCTCGCACCGTCCGGCAGGTAAAGCCATCCGCGCAGTGTCGTTCCTTCGGCGTTGATTTCTATGTCCCGGCGCATCGTGGTTGCCTCCGCGCGCGATGATAATCCAATCGTCCCGGAGCCGAAAGCGCCGCGCGCGCCGCACTTTCTCAGGGCCCCCAAAAAAACGCGGCGGACGCTGGACGCGCCCGCCGCGAATCTCAGGTTCGGCCCGTGTTTTAGAGCAGGTTGAAGTTGTACTGGAACTGCGCGGTCAAGAGGCTCTGGCCCTTCAGGATGCCACCCGCCTGCGAGGTCGAGTTATCGCCGCCGAGTACTTCGATCGCCTGCAGCTTCATGAAGTACTTCTTGGTCCACGGCGGATTCAGCACCACCGAGGGGAACAGCAGGAACGCGCGTCCCTTCGGGTTGAACACCATCGTCCACGCCGGCTGGATATCTTCCCACAGCCAGCCCGTGCCGACGTTGAACAGGGCCGATACGTTGTTCTTGATGTTGGTGGTGTTCTCGATGCCACCGCCAGTCCACGGTCCAAAGGTCTCGAACATGCTCTGCGACGAATCGAGCGCGATCTCGTCGTAGAGTTCGACGTTCGCCGAAAGATTGCCGGTGCTGGTCAGCCATGGCGCGTACGCCTGATCGATATCCAGAGCCAGCATCCAGCTTGCCATGTCGGTGTAGCGAACCCCATTCGGATGCGCGATCGGATCGAAGCTGAGGACCGACTCGTGGTTCGTGTACACGCCTTCCGCGCGGCCGACGAACGGCAGATATTCAGACACGCTCGAAGGCATTGGAATCGGCATGTCAGCGGTCACACCGACCTTCTGCATCGGGTCGAAGCGGGCGCGGAACTGGTTGGTGTACTGCTGCCAGAACGTGTTCGGATAGAGGTTCCACGCATTGAAGTAGAAGGCCGTCAATTCCGCGCCTCCCACCAGCGTATGGTAGCGAATGCCTTCTTCCCAGTTGCCCACGGTCGAGGCCGGGACTTTCCACTGGCCCACATCGACCGCTGAACCATTGCCGAGCATCGCGCAGCCGTGCTGCAGAGCTTTCGGAACCGGGTTGAACGGCTGGCCAGCCGATCCCAGGTTGGTGCAATAGAAGAATTCGTTGGAAAGCGGCGCACCGATCAAACGGGCGTTCTGCACGGGCTGTCCAAAGGGCGGAAAGATCCCGCCGCTGCCCGGTGCAACGGCCGTTCTGCCGGGATAAAACGGGCCGGAGTTGCTCAGATGCGCGCCGAAGCGGCCGGTCGGGTCGAAACCGACGCCCGCCGGGAAACCGTTGTTCACGCTGCCCGCGTTGACGTTACATTCGCCGTCGTAGCGATGGTCGGCGTAATCGCAGCTATTCCACATCGGCTGGAGCCGTGGCAGTAGAATGCCTTCGATGAAGTTCGACTGGAATGGTCCGTATTCGGGCAGATTCAGAATCGGATGAATCATCCACTGCGGAATGCGCGATTGCTCGAGGTTGGCGAAGCCGAACGCCCAAGTCGTGTCCTGCGGGTTGACGACATCACCCACGCGGAACGCCAGCGACTGGCCCCACACCACGATCTGATTGCCGACATAGGTGGTCAGCGGGCCGGTCTTGTTTTCCCACCACGCGTCGCGAACCGTGTACTGGTTGTAAAACTCGTTCGCGTACTTGCCGAAGCCGTTGGCGCTGTTGAACGCATACGGCGGCTCGTACACAAACCATTCGCGCATGAACAGGTTGTTGTTCTCGTTGATTCGCAGATTCTCGTCCACCTGTAGCCAGGTGCGCGACGTCGCCAGGTTATTGCGGCTGGTGGTGTATGCCCGCAGCGCCGACGGGTTCTGCCACATGCCGAAGGTCTGGCTCAAAAACCCCGAAACGTGGAAGCCGCTCAGCCACGGGCTCTCAGGCGCCGCGCCACCCGCCCCATCCGGCAGCACCGACGTGGTCGCACCGGTTACGTTCAAGCCTTCGGGCTGCGCCGACAAATCGGCGGCGATTGATTTTCCCGCGCAGAGTCCGACGATCGCCAGCGCTACTGCCAGCGCCGCGATCTTTCTCCTGACTCTCCCGGATGAACACCCCACGTGCACTTCAGTCTCCATACAAATTCCTCCCTAACTGACTGACACTGGAACCTCTTGGAGAAAGCGACACTCGGTCCCCAGTTTGATGATTCGAGCCCCCAGAACCAATTGGACTCCTACTGTACCTTTGTGTAGCCAACTGTGTCGTTTTGTTCTTAGCGATTGAAATACGGTCGCTTGGTCGATTTCCGAATGGCGCTCGGAATTGCTCGGCATCGCCGAACAAGGCTCCAGCACACAGGCTGGTCTCAAGTGATAGTGTCGGCCGGTATGTTTTTGAAGATCAGAGCCTGAACTAATTGGACAGAAACTGATCGATCCCCTGCCGTGCTAATCTTGCGCCGCGGAAACTACTTTGCGCCGCACCTCCTCCGCCTACCTCACAAACGACTTCCCCACTCCATCTTCACAATCCGTGTTCGCGCGGTCCGCAGACTAACCCGCACGCTTTACGGTTGCACTCCCCGTCCAACATGAAAGTTGATTTTCATGTATGGCGCGAGCGCGTCAGCCTATCTAGCAAAGATTAATCACCAGATCAAATGTCCTTCACGTAACCGCAATCTTGTGCTTCCCGGCGTCTGGACCGCCAATCGTCCGCGCACCCCAACCACCTATCGACTGTATTGTGCTACGCCGCGCCATGTGGACGAATCGCCACACACCCGCGTGCACCCGCCGGACCGTTTTGTTAGCTTTCCGCCTGTGCTCGCAGTGGGAGGTGGATGCAGGTGCGTATCGTTCTCATCGGACAGGCGGCCTTTGCCGAGAAAGCCCTCGCGGTGCTGCACGCCGGCGGTCATCAGATTGTGCACGTCTTCGCTCCGGCCGACACCCCTGGTGGCCGGCCCGATCCGCTCAAGACCAAGGCGCTCGAACTCGGCCTGCCGCTCAGCCAGCCCACCTCGTTTCGTGGCGAACGCGAGTTCGACCAGGTCCGCGCCCTCGACGCCGACCTCACCGTCATGGCCTTCGTCACTCTCATCGTGCCCGAGCGGATTCTCTATGCCCCGCGCTTCAAGACCATCTGCTTCCATCCTTCGCTGCTCCCGCGCCATCGCGGCGCCAGCGCCATCAACTGGGCCATCATCGAGGGCGACGCGCAGACCGGCGTCACCTGGTTCTGGCCCGATCGCGGCATCGACACCGGGCCTATCCTGATCCAGCGCAGCGTCCCGATCGGCCCCGCCGATACCACCGGCTCGCTCTATTTCAATTCGCTCTTTCCACTCGGCATCGATACGATGCTCCAGGCGGTTGCCCTGATCGCCGCCGGCAAGGCGCCCGCCATTGCGCAGGACGACGCCGTCGCCACCTACGAGGCCCCGTGCCGCGACGAGCACGCCGCGATCGATTTCAAACGGCCCGCGCGCGCCGTCCACGATCTCGTCCGCGGATGCGATCCGCAGCCCGGCGCCTTCGCAACGCTCGCCGGCCGGCGCCTGCGCCTCTACGACGCCCTGCTGGAATCCGGCGGCGCCCCTGCGGCGGCGCCCGGCACCATCTTCGCCATCGATCGCGACGGCATGCGCATCGCGTTGCATGACGCTTCCATCCTCGTGCGGCGCGCGCGCTTCGATCCGAGTCCAAAGAAAGTCGCGCCCATCGAACTCGCCACGGCCGGCGAAATCGCCGTCGGCGCCAGGCTCGAATAGCTTGCGCCGCGCCGCCCGGATCCCCTGATGCGCCTTTGCGTCGGCACCTCCAAGGGCATCGTGATGCTCGATCCCGACCGTCCCGGGCCGCCGCTGCTGGCGCTCGCCGATCCTCCCTCGGTCTGGTGCATGGCGCAGGATTCGCGCGACCCCGGCCTGCTCTACGCCGGCTCCGTTAATAATGTCCATGCCGGCAGCGCTCGCGGCCGCGGCTCGCTCGCCCGCTCCGACGACGCCGGACGCAGTTGGCGCGACATCACGCCGGGCGCCATCCGCGACGAGGAAACCTGGTCGATTACTACGCCCTTCGACGGCCCCGGCGAGGTCTTCATCGGGACCTCTCACGCGCGCATCCTGCGCAGCCTCGACCGCGGCCACTCATTCCACGAATGTGCCGCGTTCCTCAAAATCCCCGGCCGCGAGCGCTGGGGCTTTCCACCCCCGCCGCACATCCCCCACGTCAGGTCCATCGCCTTCGATTGCTCCAATCCGCTGGTCATCTATGTGGGCGTCGAGGAAGGCGGCGTCTATCGCTCGCCCGATCGCGGCCGCACCTTCGAGCCGCTCAACCGCAGCGTCTATTCCGATATTCATTGCGTGGCTCCCGATCCCGCCGATTCCCTGCGCCTTCTGGTCACCACCGGCCGCGGCTTCTATGCGTCGGCGGACGCCGGCGGTTCATGGAAATACCTGAAAGGGCTCAGCCGCTCATATACCGTTCCCCTGCTGGTCTCCGATGGCACCATCCTTATCGCCGCCGCCGCCGGCCCGCCCCCGCTCTGGCCGATGAATCCCGACGGCGCCAACGCCTTGCTCTTTCAGAGCGCCGATCGCGGCCGCACCTTCTCCCCGATGGTCCACGCCGACGGCCTCGTCCATCCCTTTCGCGGTATGGTGATGCGCCTGCTGACGAACCCGGCCAACCACGATGATTTCTTCGGCGTCCTTACTGACGGCTCAGTCATCCGCGGCGACCGCGTCAGCGGCGTCATCGGGACAATCGCTGAAAAGCTGCCGCCCGCCTACGACTTCGCGATAATTCCCTGAAGCATTCCGCCCACGGCCCACGCCACGGTCAGCTCATCCAGTACAACGCGGCAAAGCACAGCAGCATCAACGGCAGCCCGGCCAGCAGACCAACGCGCGCCCACTCCCGGCTCGAGATTCGCAGCCGTCCGGCCGCGACGATATTAGGAATGTTTCCGGGAATCAGCATTCCTCCGCTGATCAGCAGTCCCATCAGGATGCCACGCTGCTGGGCGCGGCTAAGCGACGGTCCGATTTCCGCCGCGGTCAGCGTCGCGTTGTCCACGATCGCCGAAACTGAGTTCAGCCAGAAGAGCGCGGCTTGCGGCAGCTTGCTAACGTATTGATCGACCAGCGGCCGCAAGCCCCACGACAAGCCGACCAGCCCGGCCACGAAAAAATACACCTTGGCCGCGCGCACAAGGATTTCGGACCAACTGTCGGGATGTGCATCGGCATTGAGCGAATGCCCATAGGTGGCGGGCAGGAACAGGCTGATCACGCTGACGATTATGATTCCCACCAGCACCAGCGGCCCGAGCAGCCGCGCGAGGTACCAGAAGTCAGCGTGCAAGGCCGCGATCGCGAGCGTGCTGAGCGGTTCGCCCACCGGCGTCAATGCCGCACCGAGTCCGATCGCGAAGCACGCCAGTACGACCACCGCGGTCTCGCTTTCGCGGTCGAGTTTCAGCAGCGCGACCGCTTCAACCAGAATCAGCGCCGCGATGACCGCCGTGATAACGCTCGCGAGCAGTCCTAACCCGATGATCAGGCCGAAATAGATCCAGCGCGGACTCACCCGCTTGACCAGTCGCTCGACTTCCCGATCGAAAGTCGGCCGCAGCACTCGGACGACCGCGCCGAAGACCAGCACCGCGATCGTCAGTGGCAGCGGCTCGGTCAGCGCCGCACGGAGCAGCTCTTTGCTCCACTGCCCCGCCAATGCCGCGGTCAGCGCGCCGGCAACCAGAAAGAACACTTCGATGTTCTGCTCGACGCGCTTGACCAGGACCGGGCCGATCAACACCGCGAGCAGTATGAGTA
>Ga0207695_10006319_pt1 | contig 15413 bp, 17 predicted proteins | sample KBSC54metaG_FD_184354 | JGI IMG/M metagenome (GOLD analysis project Ga0207695, IMG submission 184354) | Corn rhizosphere microbial communities from Kellogg Biological Station, Michigan, USA - KBS C5-4 metaG (SPAdes) (version 2) | ecosystem: Host-associated > Plants > Roots > Rhizosphere > Soil... | reverse complement strand
CACGGTCGAGACGCTCGCGCATATCGGCCGCGCGCAGATGGCGCCGGGCGACGTGTTCGTCGTCGAAACGCCGGGCGGCGGCGGTTACGGCGCGGCGGGCTGAGCGGCGCCGCGCAACGCATGCGAAAACCGTGCGGCGGCGGGCCCGCCGCACGGTTTTCGCGCGTGGCGGCGGGGCCGTCGTACCGGTTCCATTCAGGGCGGTGCAAGGCCGGTGCGCGCCGGCGATATATTCACTTTCATCGATCGGCGCGATATTGCCAAGCGTATGGGAATAAAGACGCGCATTCCCGTCGTAAACGGAAATGGAAATTCCCCCTTCCACCGCTCGACTCGATGCGATCCGACCCCTGCGAAACGACTTGAGACCGAGCGGGTCCGGGGCGACCGGGATTCCCCGCAAACGGCCGTCCGGCGGGGCACTCCGCTGATCCGGCCGCCCCGCTTCGGGACCCTGCGTCCGCCGGCAGACCTCCCGCCAATCACGAAAAAGCCGCCGTGCCAATCGAGTCCCGATTCCTTGACACCCTTTGCCGAGTGTGAGTGCCATTCTTGATCGTCATTTGATAAGATGGCTTACACATTCGTTTGGAAAACCTGCGCGCGACATGCGCAACCGCCGGGTCGCATTGGTTGGAAACAAATACGGAACGAGGGCCGCTGTCACGGCCATCACGACTGCCCCGCCGGATCCGCGCGCTGCGCGTCCGGGAATCGGGGTCAGCCAACTCGCCTCCGTCTACACTGTGCGTTTTTTTCTGGATCGGGGCGTGTCCATGGATGACGAAAACGATAGCGCGGTGCTTGAAGCGCACGTCGGTACGCGCAGCCCCTGCTGGCGTCTCGGCAGCGACAGCAATGCGCTCGAGCTGGCGGCCGTCCGCGGCTTGACCAACGTCGCGGTGGCGCTGACCGGCGAGCAGGCCGCGCGAATCCGCGCGCTCACCGGCGTCACGTCGCACCTCGTGCTCGACCTCGCGCTGTTCGGCGATACGGTCAGTCTCCATCTGGTTGGCCGCAAGGTCGATACGTCCAACTGGGCCGGCACGGCGTCCGCCTATTCCGATACCGCGTCGGTCGCGAACGACCTCTCGCACGGGCTCGCGTTCGCCGAGCAGGTCGTGTCCGAAGTGAATTCGCTCGTCGTGATCCTCGACCGCAACGGCATGGTGCAGCGCTTCAATCGCCTGTGCGAGGAAGTGACGGGCAAGCGCGAGGTCGACGTGATCGGCCGCAGCGCGTTCGAGCTGTTCATGAGCCCCGAGCAGGGCGCGCAGTCGCGCAGCAACATCACCGGCTTTTTCGCGAGCAACCGTTCCTTCGCGGTCGAGCGCTACATCAACACGGTCAACGGGCCGCGTCTGTTCCAGTTCCGCAACAAGTTCGTGCAGAGCGGCAGCGGCGCCGACGAGCAGTACCTGATCTGCTCGGGCATCGACGTCACCGAGGAGCGCAACGCGCAGCAGCGGCTCACCGAACTCGCGAACACCGACATGCTGACCGGCCTGCCGAACCGCCACGCGATCAGCGAGCGCATCGGCGCGGCGCTGGCCGCGGACCGCGCCGACATGCGCGGCCAGGTCGGCATCCTGTTCCTCGATCTCGACAACTTCAAGCGCGTCAACGATCACTACGGGCACATCACCGGCGACCGCCTGCTGCAGGACGTGTCCAAGATCATCAGCGGCTGCCTGCCGTCCGGTGCGACGCTCGCGCGGCTCGGCGGCGACGAATTCCTGGTGCTGTTCGAGCACGGCACGCGGCCGCTGCTCGAAGCGACCGCGCAGATCATCCTCGAACGGCTGCGCACGCCGATCCACCTCGGGCTGATGGAGATCTACACGAGCTGCTCGATCGGCATCGCGATGTATCCGCAGCACGGCGATTCGCTCGAAACGCTGATCCGCAGCGCCGACACCGCGATGTACGTCGCGAAGGAAGAAGGCAAGCATACGTACCGCGTGTTCTCGCTCGAGATGAACCAGAAGGTCGCGAAATACATGTGGCTCGACACGAACCTGCGCAAGGCGCTCGAGGAGGAGCAGTTCGTGCTGCACTACCAGCCGGTCGTCGACCTCGCGAGCGGCGACGTGCGCAGCGTCGAGGCGCTGATCCGCTGGCAGTCGCCCGATCGCGGGCTCGTCGCGCCGATCGAGTTCATCCACTTCGCCGAGGAGTCGGGGCTGATCGCGCCGCTCGGACGCTGGGTGATGCGCACCGCGGCTGCGCAGGCCGCCGCATGGAAGGCGAAGGGGCTCGACGTGCGGATCGCGGTGAACGTGTCCGCGCGGCAACTGCAGGACATGAACATCGTCCATCAGTTCGCATCGATTCTCGCCAGCGCGGGGCTGAAGCCGAGCCTCGTCGACATCGAGCTCACCGAAAGCAGCTTCATCGAGGATGAGGAAACGGCGCACGAGCTGATGAAGGAATTCCGCCAGCTCGGCGCGAAGATTCACCTCGACGATTTCGGCACCGGCTATTCGTCGCTGTCACAACTGTCGCGGCTGCCGCTCGATTCGATCAAGCTCGATCGCAGCTTCATCACGGGCATCGATCGCAATCCGCGCTCGCAGGCGCTGGTGCGCTCGGTCGTGTCGCTCGCGAAGGCGCTGAGTTTCGCGGTAGTCGCCGAAGGCGTCGAGACGCCCGGGGAGGCGGAATTCCTGAAGCAGGTCGACGTCGACCACGCGCAGGGTTTCTACTTCGCGCGGCCGATGCCGGCCCAGGCGTTCGAGGGCTGGCTCGCGGAAACGAGAAAGCTCAGGCTGATCGCCTGAGCCTGCCCGCATGACGGAGCGCGCCGCCCGCGACGCGGCGGCGCGCTCCATTCACGTCACACCGTGCGCAGCTTCGACACGCGCCGGTTCTGCAGCATCACCAGACGTTCCATGTACGCGAGATCCTTCGGCTCGATCGTGAACGCCGCGTGAACCCATTCCTCGGTGATGTCCATCAGCTCGGAACGCGTGATCTGGAACACGCGCTCGCGGGCGCGCAGCATCGCGCGGATGCCGTTCAGCTTCGGCTTCGTCACGTCGATGAAGGTGCGCGTCGCGAGATACGCGTCGCCCGCGTCGAACGTCTGGTCGACCAGCCCGCGATCCTCGTACCACTCGGCCGCATGCGCTTCGCCGGACGAGATCAGCGATTCCGCGAGCCCGCGGTCGGCCTTGCGCGCGACCAGCGAATAGCCGCCCATGCCCGGGAACAGGTTGAACGCGATCTCGGGGAAGCCGAGCTTCGCGCCCTTCTGCGCAAGCATGTAGTGGTGCGCGAGGGCGGCTTCGAAGCCGCCGCCCAGCGCGCTGCCCTCGACCATCGCGATCGAGATCGCACCGGTGCCGAAGCCCGTGTAGATCTCGTACACGCCATCGATGCACGAGCGGGCATAGGCCATCAACTGATCGCGGCGACCGCTGCGGATTGCGTCGACGAAGAAGCTCAGGTCGCCGCCGACGTTGAACAGCTCGGGCACGAGCGAACCCGTCACCCAGAAGTCGAACGGCAGGCCGGAGTCGCGTGCGACGCGCGCGAGATGGATGATGTCGGTGACGAGTTGCTGGTTGAAGCACGGCCGCGGCTCCGATCGCAGCATCATCCACATGATGTTGCGGCCTTCTTCGTAGAACGCGGTGAGTTGCGTGAGTTCACCTGCTTCGTAAAACGGACGGCACGCCGGATGAGATTGGAGTTGCATGGTATGTCCTCGTGAGATGTGGTTTTGCAAAGAGCACCGCGGCCGGCGCCGTGGACAACTGCCCCCGCACGGCGCCGGCCGCGAGGCACCGCCATTGTTGCGCGCACACAAAAGCCGAAATGCGGGGAAAAACGCACGACGGGGACGAGGAGGGGTATCGCGGTCGGTGTGAGGCGTGTGGACCATGCGGGCGGCGGGATCGATGCGATCGATGCCGATCGCTTGGCGGGAGGACGTGGGGGAGTGGAGGCACGGAAGTGTGACGATGCGGCGACAATCGGCGCGCATGCCGTTCCGGAGACGTGTGGCGTGTCGGTCGTTTGCGCGATGAAAACGACGCCGCGCCGTCGATCACATCTCATGGAATGTGCGGACTGGTGCAGCGACCGTGCGTCGGTTAGTGTTGGAGGATGACGCCGCCGCTACCGCATGGCGTTGACCCGATGCGTGAGCGACACGGACGCGAAGCACCTGTGCAAGATGATTGAATTGCGGCTGCGACGCGACAATGTCGAACGCACGATCGCGAACTCGAACTACGTGGGCACCACGCTGAAGATCGCGCTGACCTGCGCGAACGAACAGGCGCGCGGCAAGTGCGTCGGCGATTGTCGCTGACGCGCCGATGTCACGACACACACATACGGCCGTTCTCGCGCCCCAAACTTGAATGCGTCACAACGTGACATAAAATAAAAGCAGGCCTTCGTGCCATTCAGTCTCTACGCCGCAAACGAACCCGGCCGCGCGATACGCGCAGCGTGCCGGGCGGACCTTCTATCGAGAAGAACGGAGGATGGCCACAGACCTCGCCGCGATCGGCGGTTGCTATCGCCGCACGATCTCGCGACGATGGCGAGGGAAACACGACGATGATGGTTACGTTCCGATCCGCCGCCGCACCGGACATCGTGATGTTGCGCGATCTGGCCGAGTACCTGCTGGGCCTCGTCGGCAAGGGGCTCGACGTCCGCGGGGTGATTTCCACTGACGAATTGCCGGGCGCGATCGCGCGGCTCGACCAGGCGATCAGGGATGACATGGCGCGGGAAAGCGCGCACGAGCGTTCAACGCAGGCGCTGCGCACCGAACTGTCGCCGCATGCGGGCGGGCTCGCGCAACGCGCGTGGCCGCTGCTGGACATGATGCGTGCGGCCCACCAACAGGGCCGTCACGTGATGTGGGGTGTGTAGGCGCGCGACGCACGCCGGCTGCCCGGGAACCGGACCTCCGCTGCAAGGCCGACGGCCTGGCGTCGCAAGACGCCATACCGTCGGCCGATTTTTTTGCGCGAGGTGCTTTCCGCTTACGAATGGTGGTGCGTATGCGAGCGTGCCGAGCGCCGCGACGGGCGGTGCAAGAGCCGGTCGCGTATGCGCTCGCGGCTGCGCTGTTCCGCGAAGAACAGCACCGCGAACATGAGGACCGCGAGCAGCAGGATGGTCGCGACGATACCGTTTTCCATGTCGCCTCCGGCAGGTTGGGAGCGAGGGATGCCATCGGCTGACGTTAGCCGGCCTGCATGGGCATCAAGAGGCCGGCAAGCTTCGTATCGATGAAGCGATTGGCCGGTGCAATCGCGACCCGGCGCGCGTCCGCGTCGTTGCTGAACACGTGGTGCGTGGGATCGAGCAGATGCGCGTCGTTCCGGACGCGGGCATCGCGCCAGCACACGACGGCCAGCGGCGGGTACAGCACTCCGAGCGCGAAGCCTTCGCCGGCCACCGGCTCGACCCGCACGTCCGCGCGGCTCTCATCTTGATGGTAGGTCACGGAACGCGACGACTCCATCCCGATTCCCTTCACGGGCGCCCGCCGTTCCGACCCCGCGCCGCAAACCCGCCCGTGCCGGCACGTCCGCGACATACGAACGAGTGCCGGGACGCGTTCACGTCAGCATCGGCATCGCTTCGATCAGTGCAATCCCGAGCAGCGCGCCGATCGCGGCGCCGACGAGTTTCGGATGCCACCGTTCGAGATGCAGCGCGGTGAGCAGCGCTCCGATCAGGATCACGCCCAGCAGCGCGAAAGCGATCACGAGATAACCGATTTCGAAATCGTTGTTGATTAGCATGATGTCTCCTTCCCCATGTAGGCGTGTCGAACGCACCGGATCGTCATTCGTTTCGGCGACGTCGCACGCACGCTTTCACTGCCTGAATTATATGTCACAAAGTGATATAAAAAGCGGTCCCACTCGGCGCAGGTCGTGAAAGTGCGACCACCCCTGCGTCCCGCTTGCGGCACTTCCCGGCCCGCATGTTGCGTCGCGGCGCGCGCGGCCGCGCCGCGGCTTGACGCTCGCGGGCACGTCACCCACACTGAATTGAACGACAGGGCGCGGCGCGCGGATGCGTGCCCGTCGCGTCCCGACATGAACACGAACGCGCGGAGAGCTTCGACGTGGTGCGTTTTCCGTTCCGATCGACCGGCCGCCTGCCGGGCGCCGCCGCCGTGTTCGCGGTGGCCGTCGCCGCCGTCGCGCTCGCGCGTCCCGCGTTGGCCGATTCGGGTGACGAAGCGCCCGTCACGCTCGTCAGCGATGTCCACGTATTCGTGATCCAGCGCGACGGCTCGCTCGACGAGGAAGACGATTCGACACTGCGCGCGAACGATGCGAACGGGATCGACGCGATCGCGCAGCGCTACGTCTGGTTCGACAAGAACCTGGAGAAGGTCGACCTGGTCGCGGCCGAAACGATCGATCGCGGCGGCGTCGCGCATCCGGTCGGGCCCGACGGCATCCGCGACGTCCAGGAGCCGCGTTCGGCCGGTGCGCCAACCTTCCAGGACGGCCTGCTGCGCACCGTCGTGTTTCCCGGCGTCGAGGCCGGGTCGAGCACGCGCATCGCGTTCCGCAAGGCGCGTACGAAGCCCGTCAACGCCGGTTACTTCGGCTACTACGTCGAACCGTCGCGCGAGCCGGTGGAGAACCAGCGGCTGATCTTCGACGTGCCGGCGGACATGCCGCTGCATGCGGACGCGCGCGGCTACGTCGCGCTGCCACCGGTCACGGCGAACGGCCGCACGCGCTACGAGTTCGCATACCGGCACGGCCCGTACGACCGCATCGAGAGCGGCTCGGTCGGCTACCCGACCTACGGCGACCGGCTCGTGGTGTCGACGCTGCCCGACTATGCGGCGTTCGCCGCGCGCTACCGCAACGCGGCCGTCGACGCTGGCGCGAACGATCCGGCCGTCGTGCAACTGGCGCGCGCGCTCACCGCCGACGTCGCCGATCCGCACGACAAGGCGCGCCGCCTGTACGACTGGGTGCAGGCGAACGTGCGTTACGTCGCGATTTTTCTCGGCGAGACGGCCGCCGCGCCGCATCGCGTGACGGACATCCTGCGCAACCGCTACGGCGACTGCAAGGACCACGTCGCGCTGTTCGGCGCGTTGCTCGCGGCAGTCGGCATCCGCAGCGAACCGGTGCTGATCAACCTCGGCTCCGTATACGCGCTGCCCTCCGTGCCCGGCTACGGCGCGGGCGCGATCAATCACGCGATCACGTGGCTGCCCGGCCTCGGCCTCTACGCGGACACCACGACGAGCGGCATCGCGTTTGGCTATCTGCCGCCGATCGTGATGGACCGGCCGGCGCTGCTCGTCGACACCGGCGTGCTGTCGCGCACGCCGGCCACGCAGCCGAAGCGCCGCACCGCGCGCGTGGAGATCGATGCGGCGCAGCCGGGCGCCGCGCGGTTTCACGCGCTCGTCGAGGACGACGGCTGGACCGCGGAGCTCGAACGCACGCTGTTTCGCCGCGCGCCGCCCGAGCGCGTGCGGCAGCTCGCGAACGAACGGCTGCGGCAAAGCGGCTTGCGGGGCCGCGCACGGATCTCGACCGGCGATCGCCGCGCGACGGACGGGGCGTTCGACGTGACGTACGACGGCACGCTCGATCACGTCGTGTGGCCGGACGGCACGACCGCCGTGCCCGCGCTGTCGAGCATCACGGGCGGCATCGCGACGCAGGTCGAGGGGTGGCTGGCCGAACCGGTGCGCACGCAGCCGTGGGTGTGTCTGGGCGGCACGTTCGTCGAGACCGGCGAGATCGCGCTGCCGGCTGGCGTCGCAGTGACGGACCTGCCGACCGATACGGTCGTGCACGACCGCTTCGTCGACTTCACGTCGCATTACGTGTTCGATGTGGCCGCGCACGTCGTGCAGGTTACGCGCCGGCTGACGGCGACATTCGGCCGGCAGGTCTGCACGCCCGACGAATTCACGGCGCTGCGCGCATCGCTCGAACGTATCGAGCGCGACACGCAGGCGCAGATCGTCGTGCGGGCAAGGCAACGTTGAACGCCGGGCGCGGCGCTTGCGACGCTCGGCACGATCGGACGCGCGGCCGGACTCGGCCGACGCGCGGGAGACGGACATGACGAAGCGGGAAGACGAGATCGCCGACCTGTCGAAGGAACTGCTGGGCCGGATCGTGCAGGGCGCGATGATGAGCGGCGCGCCGGTGGATGCGCAACAGTGCGCGGCGCTGGCCGTGCGCTGCGCGACGGCGCTGGTCGATCGGCTGGAAGCACGCAGCGGCTGAGCGGAGTCGTCGCAGGCGAAGACGGCGCGAGCGAAGCCGGGGCGACTCGACAGGCGTTCGCCCGCGCCCGCGTTGCGCTTGCACGTGACGCGTTACACGTCGGCGTGCGTGTCGCCTTCCGCGCGCACCGCCCCCGGCGGCCGCCCGACCACGCGCTTGAACGCCCGGCTGAACGCGGCGAGCGACCCGTAGCCGAGCCGGTACGCCACGGCCTCGATCGTCTCGCGGTCGCGTGCGATCCATTGCGCGGCGAGCCGCATCCGCAGCTCGGTCAGGTAGCGCACGGGTGTCATCCCCGTGGCCGCGAGAAAGCGCTCCGCGAACACCGAGCGTGACACGCCCGCTTCGGCGGCCAGTTCCGACACGCTCCAGTTGCGCCCCGGATCGCGATGCAGCGCGACGATCGCGCGGCCGAGCTTCGGTTCGCGCAGCGCCTGCACCCAGCCCGTCGCGTCACCGCATCCGCACTCGACCCAGCCGCGCACGATGAACGCGGCGACCACGTCCGCGAGCCGCGCGAGGATGCCCGCGAAGCCCGCGCGTTCGGCGCACGATTCGCGCTCCATCGCGTCGAGCATCGGGCGGATTTCCGGGTAGCGCGCGAGCAGCGTGCCGACGTGCATGAACTCCGGCATCGTCCCGACGAGCGGCTGCATGCCGCCGAGATCGAGCTCCATGCACGCGCTGAAGATCAGCGCGTCGCCGGCGGCCGGCTCCGCCGGGGCGCACGACGTCGCGGCCACCGACGCGACCGTGTCGCAGATCTTCGCGACCTCGAACCCGCCGATCTCCCGGCACGGCGCATCCGGATCGGACACCAGCGCATGCGTGCCGCCGTGCGGCAGCAGGATCGCGTCGCCGGCCTCGAGCCGCATCATCGTGCCGGCCGCGTCGCGCAGCAGCACGGGCCCGCGCCCGACGAAATGGAACTGCGCGCGGCCCGGCGCATGGCCGAAGCTCAGCCCGAACGGCCGCGGCACCTGAATCCGGCGGTACTGCACGCCGCTCAGGCGCATGCCGAGCAGCAACTCGCTGACGAGGTCGTGCACGTCGGGCACGGGGGGAAGCAGAGGCTCTGCCATTTCGAGATTCGGACGATCGATCAACAAGAACGGATTGTATGTCATAGACCGTCCTGCCGTGGTTCCCTACGATAGGCCGTCATCAGTATTTTCCCTATCTCACTCGGAACGACGCATGAATCCCGGAATCTCTTCTGCCGCCGCCCCGGCGGCTCCCCGCGCCCCGGCCTGGGGTGCCGTCTTCGCGATGACGCTCGGCGTGTTCGGCCTCGTCACCGCCGAATTCCTGCCCGCGAGCCTGCTCACGCCGATGGCCGACAGCCTCGGCGTGACCGAAGGCGTGGCCGGCCAGGCCGTCACGGCCACCGCGACGGTCGCGCTCGTCACGAGCCTGCTGATCTCCGCGCTGACGCGCACGATCGACCGCCGGCGCGTGCTGCTCGCGTTCTCCGTGCTGCTCGTCGCCTCGAATCTCGCGGTTGCGTTCGCGCCCAATCTGACGACGCTGCTGATCGGCCGCGTCGTGCTCGGCGTCGCGCTCGGCGGCTTCTGGACGATGGCGACGGCCACCGCGATGCGGCTCGTGCCGACCGCGATGGTGCCGCGCGCGCTGTCGATCATCTTCAGCGGCGTGGCGGTCGCGACGATCGCGTCGGCGCCGATGGGCAGCTACTTCGGGCACCTGATCGGCTGGCGCAACGTGTTCCTGATCGCGGCCGGGCTCGGCGGCGTGGCGTTCGTGTCGCAGGTGATGACGCTGCCATCGATGCCGCCGAGCGGCACGACGCGGCTGCGCACGCTCGTCGACGTGCTGCGCCGGCCGACCGTCGGCCTCGGGATGTTTGCGACGATCCTCGTGTTCACCGGGCATTTCGCGTTCTTCACGTATCTGCGGCCGTTCCTCGAGCAGGTGGCCGGCGTCGGCGTGAACGGGCTGTCGGCGATCCTGCTCGGCTACGGGATCGCGAACTTCGTCGGCACGTCGCTCGCGGGCCGCGTGCTCGAACACCGGCTGCGGCCGATGCTGATCGGGATGCCGGCGCTGATGGTCGTGCTCGGCATCGCGCTCGTCGCGCTCGGCCGCGCGCCGATGATCGACGCGGTGCTCGTCGCGTTGTGGGGGATGGCGTTCGGCGGCGTGCCGGTCGCCTGGTCGACGTGGGTCACGCGCACCGTGCCCGATGAAGCCGAGAGCGCGGGCGGCCTGATCGTCGCGGCGATCCAGCTCGCGATCGCGACGGGCGCGGCGGCCGGCGGCGTCGTGTTCGACGCGAACGGCGCGGGCGGCGTGTTCCTGGGCGCGGCCGCGGTGCTGGCCGTCGCGGTCGCGACGATCGTGACTGGCGTGCCGAAGCGGGTTGGCGTCGCGCGGGCGCTGGCCGAGTGACGGATCGCAGCGGGCCGGCGCGCGCGATCGCGCATCGGCCCGCTGTTAGTTATGATGCGCGCCGCCGCAATGGCGGCGCGACACCTGAAGCGTGGGGCGGCGATCGCATCGGATGTGAACGTCCGATGTCCGCCGCGGGCAGCGCCTAGCCGCCTTGCTTCACCACCGCCGCAAGCGCCTTCATCGCCTCCAGGTAAGGGTAAGGCCCGTGACTGATGCGCGCGACGCCGTATTCCGCGAGTTCGGCGAGCGTCGGCGTTTCGGCCACGCGCATGATGTTCACGGGCAGCGGCGACGCGGCCGTCAGCGCGCGAATCAGCGCCGGCGAGCGCAGGCCCGGCACGAACAGGCCGTCGGCGCCCGCCGCCGCGTACGCGCGTGCGCGGGTCAGCACGTCGTCCAGAAGCCGTTCGTCATGCGTGTCGGCCGCGGCCTTGAAGAACACGTCGGTGCGCGCGTTGATGAAGTAGCCGATGTCCGCGCGATCGGCCGCCTGCCGGGCTGCCGCAAGACGCGCGGCCGCGTCGTCGACGGTACGCAGTTCGCCCGTCGCCGGAAAGCTGTCTTCCAGATTGCAGCCGATCGCGCCGGCCTCGATGCTGCGCGCGATCGTGTCGGCCACGTCCTCCAGCCGCTCGCCGTACCCGCTTTCGAGATCGACGGTGACGGGCAGGTCGGTCGCTTGCGCGATCCGCGCGAGCACTTCCATCACGAGCGCTTTCGGCATCTGCTCGCCGTCGGCGAACCCGTTGGCGACCGCGACCGACCAGCTGCCCGTCGCCAGCGCGACGCCACCCGCCTCGGCCACCGTGCGTGCGCTGCCCGCGTCCCACACGTTGAACAGCGCGAGCGGCTCGCCCGCGCGATGAAGCGAACGGAAATACGCGGCTTTTTCCTTGTTATTGCGACTCATGCTCGTCCCTCCGGTTGAAATGCCGATCGGTGATCGTATCGAACGATACGTCGATGGTGTCGAGCGCCGCGAGGAAATCGCGCGCGTCGAACAGTTCGCCGAGGCTGCGTACGCCGCCCGACGTCAGTGTATGGCCGCTCAGCAGGCGGACCGTCGCCTCGACGATGAGCGGCGCGCTGACCGCATAGATGTCGCGTCCCGACGCGCTCGCGCGATGCGTGATGCCGTGCTGCACGACGACGGCGTCCATCACGAATTGCTGCGCCGAGCGGCCGAGCGCGTCGACCGGTTGCGGCGGCGGCGTGCCGGCATCGCGGAGATCGCGCAGCGCGAGTGTCGCGAGCCAGGACTCGATCGTATCGATGCGCAGATGACGCGCGAGCGTCATCACTTCCGAGAACGGCAGCAATGTCACGTCGACGTCGCCGAGCGGCGACGGAAACGGCCAGCGGCGCTCGCGTGCCGTCGTCGGCACCGCGGTCGGCTTGCCGTCCTTCTGCATCAGCCGGGTCGCGTGATTGCGCTCGCCGGTCACGCGCGTGCCGCGCGTCGGATGCCAGCTGTCGAGGCCGGTCGCGACGTCGACGCGCTCGATCGGCCGCTGCGGGTCGACCACGGCCGTCACGAGCAGGTCGGCCAGACCGCCGTAGAACGCGGCGGCCGGCACCAGCGTCACGCCGGCGGCGCGTGCGCGGGCGTCGCGCTGGTCGGTCAGCGTCTGGATGGACGGCTGCTCGGCCGTCAGATCGAGATACGGGATACCGGCGCGCAACGCCGCGTCGGCGAGCGGCAGCGCGGTATCGAGGTAGGGGCCCGCGCAGTTGATCACCGCGTGCGCGCCGCGCAAGGCGGCGTCGAGCGCGGCCGGATCGTCGACCGACGCGACGCGCCACGGCGCCACGTCGTTGCCGCCTTGCGCGAGCCGCGCGGCATCGCGCCCGATGCGCATCACGCCGAGGCCGCGCCGTTCCAGTTCGGCGATGACAAACCGCCCGGTGTGACCCGTGGCGCCATACACTGCAACCGTCATTCGACCGTCCATGATCTACTCCGATACAGACCGGTTTGTTTTATAGTACAGACCTGTAGCGTCGTCAACCCCGCGGTGCTATCATCGGATGCACTTTTGCGGGACAGGCGGCCCTCGGCGGCCGGGCTTGGATGAAACAGGAAACACACACGAAGGAGAGCGCGCCCGATACGCGCGAGCGTATTCTGCAAACGGCGAGCGCGCTGTTCTATCGGGAAGGGACGCGGGCGGTCGGCGTGGATTTGATCGTCGCGCAGGCGGGCGTCGCGAAGACGAGCCTGTATCGGCACTTCGCGACGAAGGACGAACTGATCGAGGCGTTTCTGCTGCGCGAGGATGCGGATTTCTGGGCGCACTGGGACGCGGTGGCCGCGCGGTACCGGCGCACGCCGCGCGAGGAGCTGGACGCGCAGCTGCAGTGGATCGGCGAGCGCATCGAGCGGCCCGGTTATCGCGGCTGTCCGCAGATCAACATCGCCGCGGAGTATGCGGACGCCAATCATCCGGCCCGCAAGGTCGCCGTCGCGCACAAGCAGGAATTGCGGCGCCGGCTGACGGAACTGGCGAGCGCGATAGGGATCGACGAACCGCAGACTTACGCGCTGCGGCTCGCGACCGTCATCGACGGCGCGCTCAGCAGCGGGCACGCGCTGCACGCGCACGGCCCCGTGCGCTTCCTGCAGGAGTTCGCGCAACTGCTGATGCCGGCGAAGGGCAGGAAATGAAGCGCCGGCGGTGCCCTGCCGCGCGCGGCTTCAGCCGCGCGTAGCCGGGTCTTCCGACAGCAGGCGCAACTGATCGCGCAACACATCGACTTCTCCGGCCGCGAACGGCTGTTCGATCTCGGCGTGCGCCTGCTGCCACAGCGGAAACGCGTCGGTCAGCAGACGATGGCCGGCCGGCGTGAGTTCGAGCAGGCGGCTGCGCTTGTCGTCCGGATCCTGCACGATCGTGACCAGCCCGCGCCGCTCGAGTGGTTTCAACGCGGCGGTCAGCGTGGTGCGATCCATCGCGAGCAGCGACGCGACCGATTTCATCGCGGCCGGTTTCGGCCGGTTCAGCGACATCAATAGCGAAAACTGGCCGTTGGTGAGATCCAGCGGACGCAGCACATCGTCGAAGATGCGCGCGAGATTGCGCGCCGCGCGCTGCATGTGCAGGCACAGGCAGCAATCGCGCACCATCAGCGTCGTTTCGAAAGGAAGCTTTTCATTGCGTGCCATGTTGCAATTGTGTTGATATCAACCTATCGTGTCAAGGGCGAGGAGCGGCAGCCCGCCGTTCCCGCCATCGGACGGAGGAAGCATGAGTGCGCAACAGCAGTTGTATCTCGCGGTTTTCCTCGGCAGCAAGGAGAGCCCGGCCATGAAGGCGTGGATGGCGCTACCGGAGGAGGAGCGGCGCACGCGGGAGAAGGAAGGGATCGCCGCTTGGCATGCGTGGGTCGACCGGCATCGCGACGCGATCGTCGAGCTGGGCGGGCCGCTCGGCAAGACCAAGTCCATCGGCAAGGGCGGCATCACGGACACCGCCAATGCGCTGAGCGGCTTTACCGTCGTGCGCGCCGCATCGCACGATGCTGCTGCCGCGCTGTTCGAAGGCCATCCGCATTTCACGCTGTTTCCCGGCGACACGATCGAGGTGATGCCGGTGCTCGCGGTGCCCGGTATGTAAACGATGAACTCATGAACCATGCGCCGCAGCCTGCACGGAGACCAATTCCCGACAATCTGGATGGAGACATTGCAATGAAGCTTTACGGATTTGCCGGCACCCGCACGCAACGCGCGCTGTGGGGGCTGAAGGAACTGGACGCGGATTTCGAATTCGTGTCGGTCAACCTGCTCGCGGGCGAGCACAAGCGGCCCGAATTCCTGCACCTCAATCCGGCCGGGAAGGTGCCCGTGCTGGTGGACGGCGACCTCGTGATTCCCGAGTCGGCCGCGATCGTGCTGTATCTCGCGGACAAGTATCCGGAGAAGCAATTGCTGCCGGTCGATCTTGCGCGGCGTGCCGAGGCCTATCGGTGGATCATGTTCGCGGTGACGGAACTCGAGCAGCCGCTGTGGCGCATCACGCGGCATACGTTCATCTATCCGCCCGAGAAGCGCTCGCCGGCCGATATCGAACTGGCGCGCGAGGATTTCAACGCGATGGCCGTGATTCTCGACAAGCATCTCGAAGGGCGTGAATTCATCGTCGGCGATACGCTGACGGTGGCCGATTGCGTGACGGCGTATCTGATCGACTGGGCGAGCGAATGCAACCTGATCGAACCGTTCCCGCAACTGCGGGCGTATCTCGAACGGTTGTATGCACGGCCGAAAGCGCCGCAGCGGATTGCGGAGGCGCGCAAGGCGGCGTGAGCGGGTGGTTGATCCGGCTTGACCGCGGGTCAACCACGAACATTGTTGCGAACTGTTGCCATTCGCTGGACGAGAACGTGGCTATCCTTTATCCCTCAGCTTCCACAAAAAAATCAGTGGCTGAGAGAAAAACATGGCTCGACAACGAAGTGCGCATGGTGCGCTCGCGCAATGGATAACCGGTCGTCAGTCGTATTTCCTGGAGGTGCCGGGCGCGCCTCGGGCGCAGGATCTGTCGATTATGTCGTTCGCGCTCGACGAGCGGCTCGGCGAGCCCTATCGAATCGACCTGACGCTGACCAGCCCGGCCCCGCTCGCGCGTCCGGACTATCTCAATCGCCCGGCGATCTTCACGATCGAGCCGGCAGCAGCGGACGGCGCCGCCGATGCGCTGCGTACCTTCGCCGGCTGCATCACCGCGTTCGGTCAGATTCGCAAGACCC
>Ga0207695_10006316_pt1 | contig 15416 bp, 10 predicted proteins | sample KBSC54metaG_FD_184354 | JGI IMG/M metagenome (GOLD analysis project Ga0207695, IMG submission 184354) | Corn rhizosphere microbial communities from Kellogg Biological Station, Michigan, USA - KBS C5-4 metaG (SPAdes) (version 2) | ecosystem: Host-associated > Plants > Roots > Rhizosphere > Soil... | reverse complement strand
TATTTCTGTCTCAAAATCTTTCTGTCTTAAGCCTTTCTCCGGTCAAGGTGAGACCCGGTACAGGTGAACCTGCCAGGAGTCAAAATGATCCTGGAAGGCTCCCTGGGTCACCTGGAGCTTCCGGTCTTCATCGACAACCTCCGCCTGTCGCGCGTCTTCCGGACTTTTAAGCTTAAAACTAACATTGCCGGCGCCCTCGCGGAGGGGGACGGCAAAAATCCAGGACGAGCCGTTCACCCGCCGGCCCGTACAGGCGATCGGTATCGAAGCGTTGTCAGCTTTGGCCGTCGCCAAATCCGGAATCGCAGGACTGTTGAGGACGGGAGCCAGCCTTGTGATCTGGCCATTGAGCGCCGTCACGGCGCCGAGCATCTCCGGGTCATCCAACAAAGCGGCTTCGCGGAACGTCGGTTTGAATTGGTGCACGAAATAGATCAAGCCGCGCGAGCCTTGAATGAGAGACATCCACGCCTCGCACCGGACCTCCAGGGGAGTGGGCTTTCGGTCCGGATTGGAGATTCGGGTGCACTCGAGGCAATTCCACGCGATTTTATTTCCGCCGCCCCAACGGATTAGGCGCTCGACCCCCTGGCCGACGTACCAAAGTTTCCCGGCGATCTCCTTTCTATCGTGAACCGCGGGATAAATATCGAACGAGGCGATGTCACAGCCCTTGAGGTATTTGGGGTAATCTTCGGGATGCCCGGTGCGATTGCCGCGGCCGTAATAGCCGTCCCAAGCGACCCCTTGTCCCAAGTTGAGCATCACCGGCCGGGTGGGGTCGGCGGTGCGGAGGCGTTGGTAGTCGGCCAGGATCTTTTCGGGAGGAATCGGCGAGCCCCAACCCAAGCGGGCGCCGAGGGATTGCGCGTTGTCGGGCTCATCGCCATGCATCCACCCCACAATGGTTTTGTTCTCCAGGTGCCGCAACGCTACCTGGTTCTGTTCACAAATCACTTGCATCCCTGCTTGCTTCAGCTCCGAGAGTTGCGCCTCGGTTGGCCCTTCCCACAGCCCAACATAGAGGTTGATTCCCGCCTTTCGATAACGGGCGGCGTTGGCTGGGTTCTGGACCCAGACCGCCAGCGGAAAGAAACCTGGGTCCGTCGAAGGTCCGCGGGACCAGTGTGCGGAGGACGGCGCCTCGGCTCCGCTCGACAACCTCGGTACGCTGATGGTGGTAACGAGCAGCGTCCAAAGCAGTGGGCGCAAAAACGCCGCGAGTCGAGATTCAAGAAAATCAGAACTCCGGCCCGGTTGCTGTGGAGTTGGGCAAAAGGAATGGGGGACGCTTGTGCCGCACATGCCACTATGGACGTTCCGTCGTCGGCCGAGATTCATTGAAGGGTCAGCAGCACAATGGATTTGGGGGGCAAGGTCGTCGTGAAGCCGGAATCATTCGCCTTGAAGGAGTTGAATTGCGTCGGCTTGACGGTGTCGGAGGTATCGAACGTGTTATGGGAGCTAATGGCGGAAGCCGTAAGAACCCGGCCCGAAAGACTTTGTACCTTGGCGCCTTGGAGATCGCAGGCGACCTCGGCGGGTGCATTTGGATCGAGGTTGCACAACGTCAGGTGAATTTGGCCCGCGCTATCGCGTGAAGCCGACACGTTCACCTGGGGGATTTTCTCCGAGTTGGACCGGTAGTCCGCGCTGTCCAGTTCGGTGGGGAGCAGTTTGGCGTCGTGATGGACGGTGAACATCTCATAAACGTGGTAGGTGGGGGTGAGCAGCATCTTCTCTTTGTCAGTCAGGATCATCGCCTGGAGGACGTTAATCATTTGGGCGATGTTCGCCATCCTCACGCGATCGCAATGGTTGTTGAATATGTTGAGCGTGCTTCCGGCCACCAACGCATCCCGCAATGTATTCTGCTGGTAAAGAAACCCGGGGTTTGTGCCCGGCTCCACCTGGTGCCAGGCGCCCCATTCATCGACCAATAACGCCACCCTTTTCTCGGCATCATATTTATCCATGATTTCCGAATGTTTCGTGACCAATTCCTCCATGTGCAGGGCATTCTTGAGCAGAAAAAACCAGTCACCCTCGTCAAACTGCGTTGCGGATCGGCTCTTCCTTCCCGTGCCACAGTAGTAATGAAGGGCCAATCCGTTCATCCGGCGCCCGACTTCTTTCATCAACACCTCGGTCCAGTGATAATCCGAGCCGTTGGGGCCGCAGGCAATTTTAAAGACGTGGTTGTCGCCAAAGTTCCGGACGTAGGTCGCGTAGCGCTTATATTGGTCGGCATAGAACTCAGGAGTCATGTTGCCGCCGCACCCCCAGTTCTCGTTTCCGACGCCGAAATACGTGAGCTTCCAAGGCGGCTCATGCCCGTTCTTCTTCCGCCAATCGGCCATCGGGCTGACTCCGGGGAAAGTGATGTACTCGACCCATTGCTGCATTTCCTGGACGGTGCCGCTGCCGAGGTTGCCGCAAATGTAAGGTTCGCAGCCGAGTTGTTCGCATAAGTCCAGGAACTCGTGGGTGCCAAAATGATTGTTTTCCACGACCCCGCCCCAATGGGTATTAATCATGGTTGGGCGTTGGTCGTAGGGGCCGATGCCATCCTTCCAATGATATTCGTCCGCGAAGCATCCACCCGGCCACCGCAGCACGGGGATCTTGATCCCCTTGAGAGCGGCTACGACGTCGTTGCGGATGCCACGGGTATTGGGAATCGGACTCTCCTCGCCGACCCAGAGCCCTTCGTAAACGCAGTGCCCGAGATGTTCGGAGAACTGGCCGTACAGATTTCGGTTGATGGTCTGTCCGGGCCGATCGGCGTGGACGATGAGCTTGTTGGCCGTCGCTTCGGCTCCCCAGGCACTGGAGAGTGCAAGGGCCAAAAGAAGGAGGAGCACCGCGCTGAGTCGTGGGCTGTTCATAAACTTAGTTAAGTAAAAAGCGGTCGGGAAGATCAAGAAAAGAAAGACCGCCCGATCCCTGGCGGATCGAAGGCTTCCCGAATCGAGATTGCGTTTTAAACTGCCGCGACTTCGGTGTAGCTTTTGCCGTCGTGGAAATCAGAAAATCCGAGCTCCTTGCGTTGCTGAAACAATATTTCGGGTTTACTTCGTTTCGGCCGCTCCAGGAAGAAATCATCCGCGACGCGCTGGAAGGAAAGGACGTGTTCGCGCTCCTGCCCACGGGGGGCGGGAAATCCCTTTGTTTTCAACTGCCGGCAATGGTCCGTCCGGGATTAACCGTTGTGGTGTCTCCCCTGATCGCCCTCATGAAGGACCAGGTGGACGGGTTGCAGGCGGGAGGCGTTCCGGCGACCTTTCTCAATTCCTCCTTGGCGGCCGGTGAATCGCGCGAGCGGCTGCGCGGCCTTCACCGGGGCGAGTATCGGCTTTTGTATGTGGCGCCCGAGCGCCTGATGCTCTCGGGTTTCCTGTCCGACCTGCAGCGTTGGAACGTCGGGTTGCTGGCGATTGACGAGGCCCACTGCATCAGCGAATGGGGACATGATTTTCGGCCGGAATACCGCCAGTTGGCTCAATTGCGCGCGTTACTTCCGTCGGTGCCACTGATGGCGTTGACGGCGACCGCGACCGAGCGGGTCCGGGAGGACATCATCAAGCAGCTCAAGTTGCGTAGCTCTCGAACCTACGTGGCCAGTTTTAACCGGCCGAACCTGACGTACCGGGTTTACGCCAAGGATGCGCCCTATCCGCAAGCGCTGGGCTTTATCCGGAGCCGGCCGAAGGAGAGCGGCATTATTTATTGCCAGGCCCGAAAGACCGCTGAGAGCCTCGCCGAGCGGCTCGGTGAGGACGGCGTGAAGGCCCGTCCCTATCATGCGGGGCTGACCTCCGAGGAACGTTCCCGGAACCAGGATTTGTTCCTCCGCGATGAAGTGCGCGTCATCTGTGCCACGATCGCCTTCGGGATGGGCATCAACAAACCCAATGTGCGGTTCGTGATTCATTATGATTTGCCCAAAAACATCGAAGGCTATTACCAGGAAACCGGCCGGGCGGGGCGGGACGGTCTGCCCAGTGAATGCCTGCTATTGTTCAGCGCCGGCGACGTGGTCAAGCAGCTCCGGTTCATCGACGAAAAGCCGCCGGGCGAGCGCGAGTTGGCGCGCGAGCAACTGCAGCAGATGGTCCATTACGCCGAAAGCGCCGAGTGCCGCCGCCAGGTGCTCCTCCAGTATTTCGGCGAGACTAATGGGGAGGACGGGTGCGAGGGCTGCGATAATTGCCTGACGCCGCGCGAGACGTACGACGGAACATTGGATGCCCAGAAATTCCTTTCGTGCATTTACCGTGTCCGCCAGCAAAGCGGGTTCGACTTTGGCCTCAACCAGGTGGTCGAGGTGCTCACGGGAGCGGATACGGAGAACGTGCGCAAGTGGGGGCACGCCCGGGTATCGACGTATGGCATCGGCAAGGAGCACAGCCGGCCGGCCTGGAAAGCTATCGGGCGGCAGTTGATGCGCCTGGGTTTGGTGCGGCAGTCGTCCGACAAATTCACCGTGCTCTCCCTCACTCCCGAGGGGGTGGCGTTGCTGAGGCAACGTGACAAGGTGCAGCTCACCAAACCCGTAAGTGCTCCGGAGGCCACGGCTCACCGCGTAGGTGAAATTGCCTGTGACGAGGTGCTGTTTGAAAGTTTGCGGCAGTTGCGCAAACGATTGGCCGACGAGCGTGGCGTGCCTCCATACATTGTTTTTTCGGACGTTTCACTTCGCCAGATGGCGCGGTATTACCCCGGAACTGAACCGGAGTTCACTCGGATCAGCGGGGTCGGGGAGCGGAAGCTGCACGAATTCGGCTCGGTGTTCCTGGGTGAAATCGCGAGGCACCTGCAGACCAGTCCGCGGCAGATCTTTGCCGATGATTCCTTCGCCGCCCCGGTCGCCCCCCGTCCACGTTCCGGCAACACAGTGGCCGAGACGCTGCGGCGCTTTCGCGCCGGTGAAACGGTCGAGGCCATTGCCCGGGACCGCCAACTAAATATGAGCACTATTTATGGCCACCTGGCGGATGCGCTGGAAGGGGGTGAACCGGTGGACCTCGACCGCTTTCTTACCTCGGCAGAGCAGCAGGAAATCGCCGGCGCCTTCGCCAAGGCCGGGTCCAAAGCTCTGTCCCCGGTCTTCGAGTTGCTCGGGGGGCGCTACGATTACGGCCGGCTCAAGCTGGTCCGGGCAGCGCGGATAAACGGCTAAGCAGGTCGGACGGCCAAAGACCTTCTCGATCGAAGATAATCCGCCAGGCTTAGCAACGGCCCGGTAAGACCCGTGGTCACCAGCGCCATGAGCACGAGCATGGTAAATATTTGCGGCGAGAGGATGCCCAGGTCGTAGCCGATATTGAGGGCAATCAACTCGACCAGCCCACGGGTGTTCATCAACGCGCCGAGCGAGAACGAATCAATCCAATTGATCCCGGTGAGGCGGGCCGCGAGCATCGCCCCGCCTAACTTGCCAGTCGTGGCGACCAGGATTAGAGCGGCACAAATCATCCACCCGCTGGGCTGGTTCAGGAGTCCCAGTTGCGTGCGCAGTCCGGTAAATGCAAAAAACAAAGGCAGCAGGAACACCGAGCTGAAGTGCTCCAGGCGGACACTAAAGTCTTCGCGAAAATCCCGTTGCGGCGGCATGACCACCCCGGCCAGAAATGCGCCAAAAAGCGCGTGAATGCCGAGGAGCTCCGTGGCCAGCGCCGAGGCGAAGACAAAGACGATGACGCTCGCCATCGCGCCTCGACTTGGCCCGTGCTGCCCAGGAACAGCGAGCTCAAACCAGCGCGCCGTGCGCGGCTTGACCCAGCGGACCATGATCAGAACGAACACCAGGACCAAGCCGATCGTAACCAGGGTTGGCCCCAGCGCGTTGGCTTTGGTGATCGCCACCACGAGGGCCAAAACCGTCCAGGCCGTGACATCGTCCGTCGCGGCACAGGCGATCGCGGTCGCCCCAAGCGCGGTCCGGGTCAGGCGGCGTTCTTCGAGGATGCGCGCCAGCACTGGGAAGGCGGTGATGCTCATCGAAATGCCCATGAACAAGGCAAAGGGCAGGAACGAGGTGCTGGGAGCAGCCAGGCTGGAGAACAAGAACAAGGCGCTGACGACGCCCAGGAGGTAGGGAAACAAAATACTCACCTGGCTTACCAGGACGGCGGTTCGAGCTTGTTGCGCGAGCAAGCGAAGATCCAATTCCATTCCGATGACGAACATGAACAAACACACCCCAATTTGGCTCAGCAGCCTGAGCGTCCCAAGCGACGACGCGGGGAAAACAAATTGAAACAGAGCAGGCGAAAGCCAGCCCAACAGGGATGGGCCGAGCAGAATTCCCGCGACCATTTCCCCGATCACGGCCGGTTGGCCGAATTTCCGCGCTAGCGCCCCGCAGACCCGGGCGGCGAAGACCACCAGGATCAACTGTAGGAACAGCCGCGCCAGGGGGTCCTGAAAGTTCTCACGCAGGCTGGCCAGCAGTGACAGCGAAGGGTCCAAGGCCGAGGTTGCCTGGACTCCGGAAACCGCTGCCGGACCTTCCCGCAAGCTGAGGGGAGGCGGCTGGAGCTTTTGCCCTTGCTGAATCGCCGCTATCAGGCCCAGGCCGAAAATAACCAGGAGCAAAGGATACCAAATGGGAAGCCTTCTCACTGGTGATCCAGGGCGAGCTCGTACCAGTTCTCGAAATCACCAACGGAAACAGGCCTTGGATTGAACCGGAGCGTCCATTGGCGCGAGGCCTCCTGTGCGAGCGTGGGTATGTGCAGTCGACGATCCGCTGGCGCGCGGAGGGAACGGGGCAACCCGGCCAGCTCCAACAGCTCTTCCAACCGGCAGGCCAGCGCTTCGGCGGCCGCTAATGGCGGGTCCGAGGGTCGGGCAATATGCGTGGTGCAGGCCATTTCAGCGTACGTTGTCGCCGCGCCCGGCTGTTGTGCGTTGAAACGGACCACATGCGGCAACATCATGCCCACCGCCTGGCCGTGCGGTGTCCCAAAATGCGCCGTGAGCGGGTTGGCGGCCGAATGGGCCGCGCCCAGCATGCTGTTTTCGATCGCGGTGCCAGCCCAGGCGGCCCCCAGGAGCATCCAGCCGCGCGCTTCGAGATCTTCGGGTGATTTCATCACCCGCGGGAAGCCGGCCAAGGTTAGCCGAAAGGCCTCGCGTGAGTACATAAGCGAGAGCGGTGTGCGTGCGTTCGTAACTGCTGTTTCGACCGCATGGGCGATCGCATCGATGCCGCTGCCGGCCGTGACGCGCGGTGGTTGGGAAATTGTCAGCGCGGGATCGAGTATGGCAACGCGCGCCGCCGCCTTTGGATCGCCACACGCCATCTTCTGGTGGGTGCGTTCGTCGGTAATTAGAGCAAAGGATTGGCATTCGCTGCCGGTGCCGCCGGTCGTGGGGATGGCAATCAGCGGCAGCATCGGGTTTTTGGCTTTTCCGATACCCCAGTAATCCTGAATTTGTCCGCCGTTGGTGAGGATAAAATTGCAGCCCTTGGCCGTATCCATGCTGCTCCCCCCGCCTAATCCGACGATGGTATCCACCCGAGCGGCCTTGGCTAACTCAACACACTTCGCCACGCAGGCGGTGCCTGGATTCTCCTCCACCTGACCAAAGCAAGCCACCTCAATGGCCCGCTCTTTCAGGATCGTGGTCACCCGTTCGGCGTGTCCCGCACGGACAATTCCCGGGTCGGTTACCAGCAGCACGCGCCGGGCAGAAACCTCACTAGCGACAGTTCCAAGCTCAGCCACCGATCCAACCCCAAAGAGGATTCGAGTGCGCGGGCGATAGTCGAATGCGCAGGGCAGGGGAGGTGCAACATCTGGGGGGGTGGCCATGCTCTCAAGCAGCTTCGCTAGTCCGCAGCAACTTCGATCGAGCGACGGCGATACAAAAATTCAAACAGGTTACCTTCGTGCGGTTGGTCCCAGGAGACCTGCATTGTGGAAATTGGTCCCACGTTCAGCCGCTCGATCAGCGTTGAGTCCAGGAGCGACTCTCGAAAGGCAGGGTCGTTGGTGATCGCGGTGACCACCAGCGACGGGCCAATCTGCTTGAGCATCTCCGTTTGAGGGACCTCGACCACGCTTGCATACGGACACAGAAACTCTCGATTCGCCAGCGGGTGTGCGAACGAATTGCAATGGATTATTGTCGGGCGCAAATAAACTCCTCCTTCAAAGGCTACCTTGCGAGTTCCGTTCCGATATTTGGCGGTGGCGTCGGTCGCGCCGGGGGTCCGTAGTCCCTCCTCGATCATCGCATCGATCCCGTCGGCCATTTTCGGATTCGCGAACGCGGAAAGTCTCGCGGCGGGATCGGCTGCGGCTACCGGTGCGACCGGCCCGAGTTGCCGGGCGAGGGCGTCGGCAATCTCAGCTCCGTATTTGGGCACGACGACCGCCGAGGCATTGATGCAACTGCGTCCACCATTGTCGGCGATGGATGAAGCCATCACCTCAACGAACTCCGGCCAGCGTTCGATCTGATCTTGCCCGATGAGGATCTTGCTGAAGCCCGGACCGTGAACCTGAATCGCGGGATTCCCGGCATATTGAGCCGTGGTGGCTTTGTCCCCGAAGACCAGGGCTCGGCCGCAGGAACGGAGGATCTCTCCTGCGCCCTCATGATCGGTGGGGTAGAAGCCGAAGGCTTCCGGCGGACACCCAGCGGCGATCAGCGCTTGGATAATGCGATAGGGGGTCCACGGTTCATCGCGGCCAGGCTTCAAGACGACCGGGATTTTCAGCGGGATCGCGGGAAGCCAGAGGGAGTTCACCCCGGGTGAGTTGCTGGGCATCACTAGCCCCAGGCTGGAGGTGGTGGGATAAAAACCAATCCGTGTGCCGGACTGTGTTCCGAACCCGCGATCGATGATGGTTAGGTCCAATCCACGAGTCAGCCCGTTGAGGATAGTGCGCATGTTGCCAAGCGCCTGGGCGATCTTCTGGCTGTTGCGCCTGACCATCACGTGCGGCAGGCCGCTGGTCGAGGAAAGGGTTTCCACGTAATCGTCTGGCGACTGGGTGTGACCCTGGTCACCCAGGGGTAGAGTCTCGGTCAGGAAAAGTTGCGCCGCTTTCCCGCAGAAATCCAGAAGCTGCTCACAGGAGAACCGTTTGAGCGCGGTTCGTCCCGCGGAGATCTTCGCGAGGTCCTTCCGGATCACGCCGGCGTTCACCTGGCTGATCTGCGCGCGCGTTTCGCCCGTGCGGCAATCTTTAACGTCGGCCCGGTCCAAGCTGGCGTAGGCCTGGCCACGACGCAGGGCAGGTAGATGCGGTTGCATAACGGTTAATCCGGGAACGAACCTCGCCAGCCAGGGTTGCTCATGGCTTCAGTATACCCCTTCGACAATATTCTTTTCCATCGCGCCAAAGGGCCGAACGTCTCCGACACCATCCCACGCGTAAGGCTCACGAGGCGCGCGGCGAATTGCTTCATCGCGCTCCAGGAATCGCGGCAGAAATAACTCCCGAGTCAGGGTGGTAAGCTCCACCCGCCCCCAGGCGCCGTATTCCACTACGTGACTGGTTTCGTCAGGCTTCACCACCCGCAGCACGGCGCGTGGCTGCGGCGCGTAATAAGTAACCGAGTAGTTGTCCTCAGCTCGGAGGGGCACGCTGGCCGCCAGGCCCATCAGAGTGTTTCCGTATGTCGGATAAAACCCAATTTGGTTCTCCAGGACCTCCTCGACAATAAAACGAACGTATTGAGGCGACATGGTCGTGCCGCCGCAAAAGACGCCGCGTATGCCCGCCTCGTACAAATTGATCTTTTCGCCGATGGCCTCCAGCAGCTTGGGGGTGGTGAAGAGACCGGAAATTCTCCGGTGCTTAAGGAGTACCACCGCCTGATCGACCACGTGGTCCATGTAGGCGCGGGCCTGCTCCCCCTTTTTGTCGGCGATGACCTTTTTGACCCAACGAGGATCCAGATCGACGAAATAGCAGGGGCTGCCGCGGAAATTTGCGAGGTGTTCAATGGCTAACCGGAGCCGGCGTGGGCCGGTGGGTCCAACCATCAGCCACGCGACTCCGCGAGGAAAATGCTCGTTGGAGATTTTTGAAGAGAATTCTTCGTAATCGGTTTTGTAATCGTCCCAGCCGATTCGCTGTTTGGGCATCCCGGTGGTGCCCCCGGTTTCAAAAATGTTGTAAGGACGTCCCTGGTACTTGGCGGGGACCCAGACGTCCGGTTGCAGGTCGCGGAGCCAATCGTCCCGGAAATGGGGAAACCGCGCGACGACATCCGTGAAACGCTTTATTTCCTGGCGCGGGTCCCACCTGGCCTGCTTCGCCCAATCCAACCAGAAAGGACAGCCGGTTTCGGGTGAGAAATGCCATTGGATGATCTCTCGGAGATGGGCATCCAATTTCTCCTGCGCGACCTGGAGCTGGGTATCGGGTGGGTGCATATAAAAGTATTTACCAGGAAAGCAGCCGATTAAAACCGCGAACTGCCACCTGCTTGAGCCATGGCCTTTTGAGGCCTTGAGCCTGGAAAATTGCTTCCGGCCAATTGTGCGGAAAAGTATTTATCGATTGTTGCCTGGCTCGGTGGACGGGTGATCAAGGAAACCAGGATCATGAGCACGGCCGAGCCGAGCACCATGGGCACCACCGGCAAAAATCCAAACACGGTTACGTTGGCGGTGGAACGTTCCAGCAGGTGGCCCAAGGCTGGATAAATCAAGGCCACCGGCTGCCCTGGCTTGGGAGCTGTGCCGTCGGATATCCTCTGCAAGTACCAGGTTAAGAGGAGCCAGGCAGCCACCCAAAGCGTGGAGGCCAGCGCGCCATACTTCGTGCTGCGTCTCCAAAATAATGCCGCGATCATCACCGGGGCCATCGCCGCAAAGCCGGAGAATGCGAACCGGACCGCCAGCTCAAAAATGCTTTCCGGCGTGTTCAGCGCAATGACATAAGCCAGCCCGGTTACACAAAGGATAAACCCGCGCGCGAACATCACGGTGCTTCGTTCACCATATTTCGCCGTGCCCCCGTAGTGGGCAAAAACATCCTTGGTGAACATCGTGCTTACCGCCAGGACCTGGTGCGTGTCCGAGCCCATCACCGCCGAGATGATCCCGGCTCCGAGAATGCCGGCTAACCAGGCGGGGGCGTGATCGGTGAGGAGGTGAAGCAAGATGCCATCCGGTTTGGCGAGGTTCGGCTCCAATTGAGTGCCGATGACACCGAGAAAAATGCACGGCAACCAGATGGCCATGATAGCCAGGGGATAGAGAACCACCGTGCGCTTGAAGGCCGTCACCTTGCGCGCCGCAAAACACATGATCGCCATGTGCGGAAACATAATCGACGACAAGGGGATGAAGGTGTAGCTCCAGAAATAACGCTCGGGCATCCGCTCGCGCGTGACCAGATAGCGGGTCTTCGGATTGTTGAGGATCTTGTCGATGTACTCGCCAAACCCGCCCTGTAATCCATGGCTAATTACCCCCAGCGCCACGGCTCCAAACAGCAGGAACAGGACGGTTTGGAAAATATTGACCCACACCGTGCCGCGCATTCCGCCGAAGAATACATTGGCGGTGACGACCAGTGCGACGATGGCGCACCCGAGCCAATAGGCGACTTGCCCGCCGCTGATATCGTTCAACACTCGCCCGCCACCCATGATGCTGATGATCATGTAAGGCACCAGCATTGCCACGCTCAGGATGAAAATCAGGGTGCCAATCGTTGAACACTCCCAACGGTCCCGGAAAAACCCGACCTGTGTTTGGTGGCCAAACCGCTTGCCGATCGCCCACAGACGGGTGCCGATGAAGAAAATTGTGAGGGGAATGACCAGCCCGGAAGAGGACGCCATCAAGCCGTAGATGCCGATTCCCTGGCGATACGCTTGGCCCGAACTCCCCAGGATGGCGAAGGCAGTCATGTTGGTGGCGAAGATAGAAAGGAAGAAAACCATCGATCCGACAGCCCGATTCGCGAGGAAGAAATCCTCGGTATTGGCCTTGGACCGCCGAAAGGCGACGCTGCCGATAACCGCGATGATGGCCAGGTAAATGCCGACAACGACAACGGGGATCATTGATGACCTTCCTTCTCGTCGCTTTCACCGCGCGCATCCGTGGGCTCGATATTCTCCAGGTGGCGCGGCCAGGCAACCTTCACCAGCACCCCCATGAGAATGGAGGCCAGAACGGAGTAACCCGCCTGGTACGCTAATCCGATCGGGAGGAAACCGAAAACAAGCGGTTCGGCCTTCTTCCAGTTCCAGGAATCCTGGTGGAGGACATAAATGGCCAGGATCAGAAGCGTCAGAACAACGGTCTTTAGTTTCATGGCAGGCGATGGCCCGGCAGGCTAGGGATTCACATTCGTGTCGGCCTTCGGCTGAGTCGAGAAGGCGAACAGGTGCGAGTTGGAAGAGACGTACAGCGTCCCGCCCGCTGCGACCGGCGTTGAATAAACCGGAGCCCCGAGGTTCGTCACGCTCAGCACCTTCTTCTCTTTGCTGGCCTCGAGGACCACCAAATCACCGTCCTCATCCCCGATGTAAACCTTGCCATCGGCCACCAGGGTTGACCCCCAGACGTGGGCTTTCAAATCGTGGGTCCAGTACAGCTTGCCCGTTTCCGCATCGAAACAGTGCAGGTAACCCGAAAAATCACCGACGAATAGTAGACCGTCGGGCGTGATCGAAACCGTAGAAAGACTGCGGTGAATCTTATCGTACGACCAAATCTTGCCCGTTTGAGTGATGTCGCCGGTCTTCGTGGCGTCGATGCACGTCAGAATTCCAATGCCTTCACCATGCTCGGGATCCTGGCCAACCGCCGTATAGATTCGGTTCTTCCAAAAAACCGGCGTAGCGTTGATTTCGCTCGGACCATCCGCATCCGGATACCGAAACTTCTTGCGCTCCGGAGGATTGCAGTCATACCACCACACTTTCTTGAGATAGGCGCTGTCGCCCTCCTTGACCGGTGCCGGGTCAAACGCGTAGCAGATGCCGTTTCCGCCGCCGAAGAAAATCAGCTGACGTCCGTCGACTGCGCCGCTGGAGGGGGAACTCCATTGCCCATGGAAAATGTGCGGTCCGATTTTCGCGTCATCCTCGCCGACCAACTCGCCCGTGCGCTTATCCAGGGCGATCAAGCTGGGGGCGTTCGGCGACGGGATGTTCGAGTGGCCCCAGTCCTGGCCGTTCGACGTGTTCACATAGACCCGATCCCCCACGATGAGGGGCGCGCAGTCCGACGCGTTATGCGGAAACACACCCAGTTCGTCGATCATGTCATAGCGCCAGATGATGTCCGCGTCCTTCGGTCCCGGTTGGATGGGCGGAGCCGGATGTTCCGTGGGCTTGCCCTTGTCGATGATCACATCCTTGACCACGTATTGGGCCTCGTCTTTGAACGGGCCGTCGTTGCCGTTGGCCATTCCGTTGATATCGAGGCAAAGCACCTCGCAGCGGCTGGTTACCACATACACTCGATCCCCTTCAATGGTGGGCGAGGACAGCAACCCCAGGCTCTCCCAATCGTTGACCTTGCCCGAGGCGAGCTTGGGCACCACTAACTGCCACAGCAAATCACCGGTCTTCTCATCAAAACACATGAGAATGCTGCGGTCGCCCTGGTGACGTGGGTCGCGAGGACTTTCGTTATTGGTCCCGATGAAAACTTTTCCCTTGGCGACCGTGACATTCCCGTAACTCTGCCCCCCCAGCTTGGCCACCCATTTCAGGTTTTGCGCGGTGGTGGAATCCACTTCCTCGGTGCCCTGCTTGAACTTGATTTCAGTAGCCTTTCCCTTGGCGAAATGATCCGGCAACCCCTTCGCCGGACTGTACATATTGCGGCTGGGCGCACCGCCCCACTGCGGCCAATCATCGGCGGCCGCAGCGAAGGGCAGCAGCGCCGCCAGGAACAAAGTGACTGGGGAAAGCGGAGAACCCGCCAGCCGGGCAGCAGGATCAAAGGTTGAGTTTCGCATGTCGATTTTTCGAATTTGGTTCGGTTGCAGAGGGAAACGGCGATGCTGGCTACTCGGGTGTCACTTCGATGTTATCAACGAACACACGCATGTCCTGGGGCGAAAAGCCGTATAAACCTGGACAGCCGGACGTGTGCGCTGTCTGGTGGGGCACTTCCAAAATCCAATCCGCTGGCTCCGGATCCTCCCGCTTCCAAGCCTTGGCGCGCACCACCGCCGATCCGTCCGGATTACGATCAACGCGCGCTTTGAGACGATACCAGACGTTGGGCGACCACTTGAAATCCTGAGACACCCGCAAGCGCTCCTGGTTGGAATTGATCTCGAGCTTTTGCTCGTTTCCCTTCAACACCACCAGGTAGTGCTGGTTGATGATCCCGACCTCGGACATCTTCCGTTTGTTGCCGTCGCTCATCACGTCGGCTTGCATCGTGTAATGGCTCATTTCCGGGGTGCCAATGAAAACCATCGCCCGCTGGAAAAACCGATTGTCGGTTGTCTTAGCCATCACTTTCCCGCCGTCTTTGTCCCGGACGTCAAACTTGAAACGAGCCCCAATCCAGGGCAGGGGCGGGTAGGAGAACGGAGTGCCGGCCGAGTTGGTCTCGATCAAAGCAAAGGATTCAAAATCCTGCTTGATGGGGAGGTTGGGCATGACGCGGCCCCGGATATAGCCTTTCAAATTGCCGGCGGTCGCTTCGAAAGCTCCGGCCGAGAGAACCGGTTCAGGAGAAGCGACGAGCTCGCCTTGGTCGTTAAACTCGCCCTTCATCTTCGCCTTCACTTTGGCTGTCGGCGGGATATAACCGGCCCACTTCACCTCGCTGGCGGGAATGGAGTCGCGAACGACAAACCCCTTGGCATCCAGAGAGCGCACGCGGAAGCTTGCCCGATCGCCGGGATGCAGCAGGACCTCGGAGGGAATGATCTGGAGCTGGGTCGCTGGTCCCGCCGCCGGCCAGGGCTCTTCCGCGACCGGCGCCGGACAGCCCGGGTTGTCACCTCGAGTTCCCCAGCAATAGAGATGTCTCGTAGTCTGCAAGTACAGTTTGCCGTTGTAGGCGATCGGGGTTCCAAAGCATCGACCATCCAGAACGGCATGGCACAGGATCTCACCAGCGTTCTCACCCGGCTTAATGATATATAGAGCGCCCTTCGTCCCTGCTTCCCCCTCCCCTGACGGTTTGCTCTCCGGATCGTTCAGGATCGGAACGTAAAGCTTCCCATCCGCAAACAGAGGACACGAATTGCGCTCCTCGATGCCGAGCTTCAGCTTCCATTTGATCGCGCCCGTGTTGGCATTCACGGCCGAAAGGTCTCCCTTCTCCGCCACAATATAGACCGTGTCCCCTTCGAGAATCGGCGAACTCGTGGAGGAAGAAATGTCGTCGGCCCAGATCTGAAGGTCTTTGCGTTCGAAGACCACCGGCCCAGCCGCGGCGTTCGTCGGCACCACATCGG
>Ga0207695_10006313_pt1 | contig 15419 bp, 9 predicted proteins | sample KBSC54metaG_FD_184354 | JGI IMG/M metagenome (GOLD analysis project Ga0207695, IMG submission 184354) | Corn rhizosphere microbial communities from Kellogg Biological Station, Michigan, USA - KBS C5-4 metaG (SPAdes) (version 2) | ecosystem: Host-associated > Plants > Roots > Rhizosphere > Soil... | reverse complement strand
AAATGCGCCGACCACTCGTCTCCCGCGGCGGGCCAGCCGTACGACTCGTCCCAAACCCTTAGGTTTTCCTCGATGGTAGCCATCGCATTCAGCCCTTCTGGAAAACAGCCGCGCGCTTATTGCAAAAGCTTCTGATAAAGCGCTTCGTAGTCACGACCCATGCGCTCCGCCGAGTAATGCTCGATTACCAAATGCCTCGCTCGTTCTCCACGCGTCCCGCGGTCCGGGGCCGCGAGCGCCGATTCCATAGCGGCCCGCAGAGCGCTTGCGTCGTCGGGAACGCATAGCCAGCCGCTCTCAGTATTTTCGACGACTCGGGGCACGCCTCCAACTTTCGTTGCGACAACGGTTAGCCCGGAAGCAATCGCCTCCAGAAGACTGAGAGGAAGAGCTTCGAAATCCGACGGCAGCACGTAGATATCGAGACCGCCGAGGAATCCCGGGACGTCGTGGCTAAAACCCCGGAACTCGACCACATGATCCAAACCCAGGTCTCGTACCTGTTTCTTCAGCGTAGTCTCCAGCGGGCCGCCGCCCAGAAGACGTAGCCGGACATTGCCATGGCTCCGGTACAACTGGGCAAAAGCGTCAATTAGGACACGATGATTCTTTTCGGGCGCCATCCGTCCCGCGAAGCCAAATATAACCTCCGTCGAAGGTTTCCGGGCGGGCACTGCCAAAAAGGGGGCAAGGTCGATGCCGTTATCCACCACGAACAGCTTCCTGCCGGGCAAGAGAAATCGATTTCGAAGAAATGTATCCACGTCGGCGCAGACCGAGACGAGACCATCCGTCAACATGGCCGCGGTCCAGAACACGGCTCTGCCTCTTCGTCCGAATCTCGGGTGGTCGAACATTGCAGTCAGGTGGATCGTGTTGACAATTCGGGTTCCGCCCGCTGCTCGCGCCGCTAAGGCGCCGTACAGGAAATAACCGAATGGATTATGAACATGCAGGATATCCGCATTGCGGCGGCCCAGATGCCCCTTGAGCCTGTTGAGCAGAAACATTCGATCCGAGGCCATCTCGCCGTCAGATCCACGGCGCAGACAAATAATATCCGCGCCTGCCAGCTCAAGTTCCTTTTCCGCTTCGGGATGATTGCTCGCGTTGGTCCAACACCCGACGGTCACGCAGTGGCCGGCCTGCCGCTGATAAACGGCAAGCAGGCGGACAACCTTCTGCAGTCCCCCAAAGTTCAGGTTCGGAACCAGATGGAAGATTCTCAATGCTTGTTCCATTGAACTTCAGAAGCGCATTTCGCCTGCGTTACTTCGGACAAAATTCGTAGCTTCGGTTATCCAGAAATAACGCCGTGGTCTCTCCCTCGGCAGGTTCTATCGGGGCAGCATCACGAGCGTATCCGCAGTCCTGAAGCAGGGCTAAAAGTGTCTCGCGGTTCACCCCTTCGTGAACCTCCAGAGCCAGTTTTGGCCGCCATTCTTTAAGGGAGCGCGCCATTCCCCGCACGACCTCGATTTCCATGCCCTGCACATCGATTTTAATTCCGTGGATACAAGGGTTTCCCTCGCAGATGCGCGGCCAAAGCCAATCGAATGACGTGACGAAAATAGCCACGTAATCGCTGCCGTTCTTCAATGTGCTGTCCGACATTCCCCGAGTGGTGGCAATGCGCTTCAACTCGAGTTCTGAAGGATACCCCAATGCCATCGGCACAACCGTCACCTGAGCCAGTTTGTTGAGTGAAACGGTCCGGGAGACACAGCCAGCTGTACTGGGGGTCGGCTCAAACGTGAACACGCGGCCTCTGGCCGATACCATCCGTCCCATCGCCATCGCGGTGTAGCCATAGTGAGCGCCAATGTCGAGCCAGGTCTCGCCCGCGTGGATGTTCGCGTTAAGCCATCGCAGCAAAGCGCTTTCGTTGTAGCCGAGAATAGCGGATGGATAGTCATTCCAGGACGTGACGATACGCATCCCCCGCAAAGGCCCGGCGATGATTTGATGCGCTACCGGTTGTTTCGGCAGGAGCCGCCTTATGGATGCCTTCAGTACTGGGTTCATAGAGTTGTCCAGGCCCCTCAAGCGGCGCGGGATGCCAACATTTCTCTTTCGCCGAACAGGCGCTCCGCCCATATACCCCGAGCGCGGCATTCCCGGATGAGGCGTTGTGATTGGATAATCGGCTGCGACTGTTCGGTGTATTTGATGCTCATAACGTAATTCAGCCATGGCTCCTGCCCCATGGCATACACATACACTTCCTTGCACCGAAATTGTTCGACCATCGCCATCGCCTGTTCGAAGTTCGAGCCGGCGAGCCGACGGGATTGATCCATGGCCCGATCAAGTTTAGATGTAAGCAACGGACCGTACAACCAGCTGAGTGGAGCACCGTCACATTCCATTCCAAGGAACAGGGCGGTAATGTCGCCGATCTCGCGATGCAAATGAGCATACAGGGCGGGCTCGATATTGCATGAGTCCGCGGCAAACATGAGTGACTTCCCGCCAATGCGCACCAGGTAAGCAAGCTTCGATTGGATATCCAGATCGCTATGCTCGCCCAAAAAAGGCAGCCCGGTGATGGAGCCGCCGGGAAAAGAAATGGACTCCAGTTCTCTCAGTTCGACGACATTTGTGAATCCAGTGTTTTCCAGCAGCAGTTTGACCGAAGGATCCTGCAGAGCTCCGGAGCCCTTGGGCGGGACAACAATGGTCCCGGTCTTGTGGCGAATCTGAAGCAGGGTTTCGAACAGAACGTGATCCTGATGATTATGGGTTATCAGAACGAAGTCAATTTTCTCCGGCAGATCTTCATAGGTATAGCGCGAGATTTCTGCCTCATACGTATAACTCAGAACCGGATCGAGCAGTATGCTCACTCCTTCCGCCTCGACGAGAATACAGGCGTGCCCGAAGTAGCGCCACCGAATCCCTCCTTCTGAATACGTGCGATATGGAGTTGGGGGATCGTGGGTGAACAGAGAACCGAGAACGTCGGCCTTGGCTTCCTGAACACCGATGGTGTCCCGAATTTCGTTCCAGGATCGCGGAACCCGCTTTCCCTCAAAAAGCCAATCCACTACTTCCGAGGCGAAGGGAATACGCAGATCGATAGTATCTTCCGATTCCAACCTGGGTGTGCTCAATACAAACGGCCGGTTGTCGCCGCAGATGAGTGACAGTGCCAGGCTTTGCGCCGAACGATCGTAATACTTGCTGCGATAAAGTAGCGACTCCAGGAACCGGAACGAAGGATTGTTGTTCAGGTCGTAAACCAGTTCGACATATCCGCGCAGGGCCTCGGGCACCCTGGCATACAGTGGCTGAAGGGAGAACCCTCTGGCCTCCGAACGGAGCATCGCGCCAAGGCTGCTTATTGCGGCCGAGAATTCCATTAACAGGACGCGGTCCGTAGTTGTTCTGTCACGAAGTGCCCGGATTTCGGCTACCCTCTGCCCACTGTAATCGATGAAAGGGCCGCCCAGCATCTTAGGGTTTTTGACGGCACCCGCATGCAGGTCCGGATCGCTAATGTAGGAATCGATAATTTTCAGGTGCCGCTCAGTAACATTCCGGCTGGCAGTGGCCGGCGGAATCAGGTGCGTCCACGCGTACCACTGATCGAATAGCGGCTCGACCACAACATTTTGTTTTAAATAACGAGAATCCATGTTTAGCGGGGATTTCTGCGTGGACCGTGCCGGCTCGCATGTTCAGAATCTACTGCTGGCGGTATCGGTCGCGTGAGAGTGGCACCATTTTGGCTACTGGCAGTTCACGGATTCCACTCTCGATTGCAATCTCAGTTGCTTCAGAGAGTTCCTCAATTGTGGGAAAGTCAAAGATTGCTTCTACTTCCAGCCGTACGTGAAAATGATTGTGCATACGAGAAATCACCTGTATGCCTGCCAGAGAATGGCCGCCGATCTCGAAAAAGTTTTCTCCCAGACCAATCTGCTCGTTCCCAAGCACTTCGCTCCAGATTGCCGCGATGGTTCGTTCTGTAGCCGTGCGCGGCGCTACGTAAGTATCCGGCCCGTTCGCAACATTTTCAATTTCGGCCAAACTCTTCCGGTCCAATTTGCCATTGCCGTTGAGCGGAAGCGTCGGCAACCAAACGATCGACGCCGGTATCATATACTCCGGCAGTTGAGCCTTCAAATAGTCGTGTATGTCGGAGCCCGATTGCCCAACCACGTATGCGATTAGCCTGGTATCTCCGCGCCCATCGGGCTTCGCCAGGACCGCCGCCTGCTTGACGCATGCATGTCTGCTAAGTATGGCTTCTACTTCACCGGTTTCAACCCTGAACCCGTGAATCTTCACCTGATCGTCTGCGCGGCCCAGGAATACAATATTGCCGTTGGGCTGATAGCGGCATAAATCGCCGGTCCGGTACATCTTGCCGTTTGGACGGAAGGGATTTTCGATAAAACGCTCGGCGGTTAGTTCCGGCTGATTCAGATAGCCTTCCGCAACGCCCTCGCCTGCAATGTAAAGCTCGCCGACAACACCCAGCGGTACTGGTTGTAGGCCGGAGTCGAGAATGTATACCTGCGTGTTGTCGATAGGGCGGCCGATCGGAACGCTCTCCGCCGTATCTTCCGAGCCCTCTTCCTCACCAACGCGAAATACCACCGACTCCACTGTGGTCTCAGTCGGGCCGTAGTGATTACCGATTTCACACTTGGCGCCCAAATCCCGGATCCGCCGCACGAGGCGCATCGTCAGCGCCTCTCCTCCCAGGATCAGGTACTTTCCGGGCAGCACACCCGCACCCTCACTGCTCTCCAGCAGCGCTTCCAAATGAGATGGCACAATTTTCAGTACATCGATTGGGTGCAGGCGGCAATGCCGCGCCATACGCGCGCTGTCCCGTGCAACATGTTCGGAGATCACATCCACACACCCCCCTGATGCGAGAGCCGGAAAGATGGCGGTATTGCCCAAATCCGCGCTCAGCGTGGACACGGTCGCGAAAGTCCAGGCTTCGGCTTGTTCGGCCAGTTCCAGCCGTCGCTGGATGAAATTGGTGTAATTCACCAGGTTCCGGTGGCGGACGGCAACTCCTTTGGGTTGGCCTGTGGAGCCGGACGTAAAAATGACGTAGACGACATCCTCCGAATTTGTACAAGGCTCAAGATCGTCCTGCGAATTTCCACTCCACTTCGAAACATCGGTATCCAAACAGATCCGGGGCCCATCGAATTCCGGAAGCCGCTCCGCCAGAGCCATTTCGGTCACCAGCGCCGTCGCCCCCGCCAGTTGCTGCCCGAGACGGGACTTGGGATTGTTCGCGTCCAGAGGCACATAGGCGCCGCCTGCCTTCAAAATCGCCATTAATCCCACCAGCATTCCGGCGCTGCGATCTGCGCACAATCCCACAAGGCTGCCTGACCCCACGCCCAGTTCGCGCAGATGCCGCGCTAATCGATTGGCCTGCTCGTTGAGTTCCTTGTAGGTCAGCACCTCCTCGCCGGCGCGCACGGCCGTTCGGTCCGGAGTCCGGGCGGATTGCGCTTCAATAAGTTCATGAATGCACATTCCGCGTGGAAACTCGACGGCTGTTTGGTTCCACTCTTCCAGCAGCTGAATGCGTTCGGATTCCTCCAGCGGTGAAGAAGCAACCGTGATGTAAGTGTCCATGCTCTGATCTCCGATTTCAATGTTGGTCATTAGTTTTTCCGGGCACACTATGCCTGAACTGCCCGCAGTTGGGGACAGAGGGATGTCGTTGTCTGAACCCTTATGTCTGTCACGACCTTGTGATCCGTCGTGTCCACGCCGAGGTCGCTCAATATATCGCGCATCTTAAGGGAGCCGTCCGTCCGCTCGACGATATCGCGAATTAGGTCGGCTTTGGGCGTGAATGGGTAATTCGTGGCGCTGGAAGCGGGCTTATAGTTCAGGTCGGTCGCTTTCCGGACAAAGTTTGTCAAACCGGTTCTGGCGCGCACGAACCTGCGATTCAGAAACTCCTCCCTTACGCTCACCTCAAAGCGGGCGTCGGGTTCTGAAGACCGGTGCCTTACATAAAACCAGAGCAGCGGCGACTTATCCAATAGAAGCAGGTTGGCCACCTGCCATCGGATTACATCCGGAAGCGCATCGAATTGCTCCTGTAGCTCCCCAGTGCTAAACTTCATTGTCCAAAGCGCATTCATCGATTGCGAGAACTGGTCGTAACTTGGCAGCATAAGCTCTAAACCGCAGCCACTCACCAACGCATTCAGAGACTCTACCGTGTAACTCAACTCAACCGGCTGAATCAGTGCGTCCGCGAACTTGGAATCGTGAACGTTCCGAAATGGCCACATATGGTGGCTGGAGGCCATGGGCTCAGTCGCGGCGATCGCTTTCGCGACGGCTAATTCCTCTTCGTAGCTCGAAACTCGGCCCTTGTGCCGGGTGATAGTTCGGACCGCCTTCTGGAAGGCCGTTGTAAACGTGCGGTGAAAGCGGTTATAGACCATGAGCTCGAGTACGCCGTTCGGTCGAAGAGCCCGGGCTATGTTGGACAGTGGTTTTTCGGGAACAGGCATGATAGTAATCACGCCAGTGTTCATGATGTAATCGAATTCCTCCCGATAGGTAACATCGTTCAGGCTTTCCTGACGCAGCGTCAGGTTAGTGATTCCGAGGGTTTTCGCGTTGCGCTCGGTTGTCGCCAAAGATGTGGGAGAAAGGTCCGATCCCAGAATCGTCGCTCTTGGGAAACGGAGAGCGGTGTAGACAGCCTGGTTGGCGCCACATCCCGCAATCCAGATTTTCGCGTCGGCCGGAATTGTCCGGTGATCGAAGTCTCCAATACTCTGGTTCAACATGATTGCTTCGAAATCCGGATCCTCCAAACGGGGAAAGCTCATCGGAGGCCAGGGATACGGAAACCGGGAATAGAAATCCCGATTCGCCACATCGACGGCTTCCGGGCTTTCGGCCAGGATCAGATTGTCGCCGTCGGCTATCGATTTGTTCATGGTCAGCATTTTAGAAATTGGTTCCTCGATTTCCGCAGAATCTCTGAATCGTTAAACGGACCGCAAGTGCGGGCACAGTGATGAAGTAGTCTGTACACGCAAATCCGCAATAGTCTTATGAGAACTCACATCAACGCCAAGCTCGCCAAGAATCTGACGCATAGTCCGGCTGCCGTCAGCGCAATCTATTACTGAGCGCACCAAAACGTCTTTGGGTTTGAACGGGTATGGGACTGAGACGGAGGATAACCTGTAATTCAGGTCCCTTGACCCCCTTACATAATTCTTCAGACGAGTCGTCGCACGAATGAATGTGCGGTCGAGAAAGTCCTGATTCGCCCGGGCGGCGCATCGGCCATCGTCGTAATCCCGCCCGTGTCTTACGAAGAACCAGAGCATCGGCGATCGGTCAAGTAAAAGGAGATTTGCCACTTGCCATCGGCTCGCATCCGGGAGAGCGTCGAATTGCTCCTGAAGTTCAGCTGTAGTGAATTGCATATCCCAACTCACGCCCCGCGATTGGGAAAACTGGTCGTAGCATGGCAGCATCATCTCCAAACCGCACTCCGCCAAAAGATTAGTGAAAGATTCTATGGTGTAGCTGTACTCAACCGGCTGAATTACGGCATCGGCTAATTTGGATTCGTGGGAGTCCCGAAAAGGAGACATGTGCTCGGACGATGCAATTGGCTCCGTGGCTGCAATTGCCTTTGCAACGGCCAGTTCCTCCTGATAGCGGGAAACGCGACCGCCATGCATAGTTATTGTTCGAACTGCTTTTTGGAACGCCGTCGTAAAGATGCGGTGAAAGCGGTTATAGACCATCAACTCAAGTACTCCGTTTGCATGGAGTGCCCGCTTGATCCGGGAAAGCGCGGTTGCCGGCTGCGCGTTATGGTGGATCACACCGGTACAGATCGCGTAATCGAACTCGTCATGATACGCGACTGCATTCAGGCTTTCTTGTCGAAGCTCCAGATTCGACAGTTCAAGAGTTTTGGCGTTACGGGCAGCTGTTTCAAGCGACGCCGGAGAAAGGTCCGACCCTATCACGGTAGCTTTGGGAAATCGGAGTGCGGTGTACACCGCTTGGTTTGTGCCGCATCCGGCGACCCAGATTTTTCCATCGGCAGGAATTGTCCGATGATCGAAATCCCCAATGCTCTGATTCAACATGATCGTTTCGAAGTCCGAATCGTCCAAACGAGGAAAACTCATGGGTGGCCAGGGATATGGAAACGTGGCATAGAACTCACGGTTGGCGGCGTCTACCGCTTCCGGGCTTTCGGCAAGCATCAGATTGTGGATATCACTTCTCACGAATAGCTTCTTTTCTTTGTCGCGTTGAGTTGTAAGGTGACCTGTGTATCATCCGATTGCTGAAGCGGCGTGAAGTGAAGTTGCAGAAGCCGCTTCGCCGGAAGACGTCAGTAATGTCCCGATTTCGCTGAGCCGAATACCCGGATTTGCCGATACACGCTCAAGAATGAACTTGTAAAGGTCTGCCAGATTCGCCACCGTCCCCTCATCGAACAAGTCTGAGTTGTAAACCCAGGCAAGTGCGATCCCATCCGCTCTGTCGGCGAACGACACATTCAGGTCGAATATCGAATTGCATGTCAGATCGAACCCGCTCATTTCAATTCCGGGCATCGACGAATGGTTGCGGGGCGTGTCGCGTTGAGAAAACAGAACCTGTACCAGCGGAGAGTATGCCCGATTGCGTTTCGGGCGAAGTTCTTCAACCACTCTGTCGAAAGGTACATCCTGGTGACTATATGCTCCGAGGGCCGTTTCATGGACGCGCGAGAGGCACTCCTGAAACGAGGGATCGCCGGATAAGTCCGTCCGCAATGGAAGAAGATTCACAAAGAAGCCGATCAGATCCTCAGTCCGAGTGTCGTTGCGGCCCGCAACATCTGTTCCAATGACCAGGTCGGTGACACCGGAGCGCCGCATAACCAGACATTGGAACGCGGCCAGCATCGTCATGAAGACCGTGATTCTTTCCTGCCTGCTAAGAACGTGAATTGCTTCGGCAAGAGACCTGGGCAATAACATCTGAAGCGCGCTGCCCCGATAGCTCTGCACTTTCGGTCTGGGCCTGTCCGTTGGAATGGCAAGCAATGGCGGTGCGCCATCAAGGCGGGTCCTCCAGTAGGCGAGCTGCTTTTCGAGAAGTTCACCCCGCAGCCACTTGCGCTGCCATACTGCGTAGTCCGCGTACTGAATGGATAACTCAGGCGCAGGCGTAAAAGCACTGCCAATCGACGCCCGGTAAAAACCGATAAAATCGCGCTGCAGTATTCCAAATGACCAGCCATCACTGGCGATGTGGTGAGTGTTCAGAAAAAGAATGTGATCCTCGGAATCCAGTCGTAACAGCCGCGCCCGAAGAACGATATCGCGTTCCAGATCAAACGGTTTGGCAGCTTCTTCCTGAAGTATTCGCGAGGCCTCCTGTTCACGAACTGCGGCGGGAAAAAGACTCAAATCGTCAAAAGGCAAACCGATTACCACGTTCGGCGTTACAATCTGGAGCGGGCAGCCCCGTTCGGCCGCATAAGTTGTTCGTAGCACTTCATGCCGCGCAACCACATCGTTTAGCGCTGTTTCCACCGCTTGCGGATTTAGTACACCCTTCAGCCGAATAGCTCTCGGAACGCTGTAACGGCAACTATTCGGCTCCAGTTGACTGGCGACCCACAGACGCTGCTGACCAAACGAAAGAGGCAAAGCCACGTTCCTCGGAGAAGGCGTTATGGATGCCGCTTTCAGCGTTTGACTCCCACGCAGCATTTGAGTTACGGCTTCGGCCAGTGCCGTAATTGTCGGCGTCTCGAACAGCACCCGAAGCGGAACATCGATATTGAGGCGCCGCCGGACCCGCGATATCACCTGCGTGGCCAGAAGTGAATGTCCTCCAATCTCGAAAAAATTATCCTCGATCGAGATACGGTTCAAATGGAGTACATCGCTCCATATCTCTGCGATCCCTGTCTCGACGGCGTTTCGCGGGGCGATATAAACGCCAGCTTGTGTCTGCGAATCGGCCGGATTCGGAAGATGTTGACGGTCAACTTTTCCGTTGGAAGTCAGCGGCAACCGGGCGAGAAAGACAATGCACGCTGGAATCATATACTCCGGCAATTGCTCCCTCATCCACGCCCGTAACGAGTCGGTGACAGCAGGCGTGGTGTCTCTGAGAACCACGTAAGCTACGAGCCTGCGATCCCCGGTTTCATCCGCCCGAGCCGTAACAATTGCCTGTTGCACCGCGTCGTGCCTTACCAGAACGCTTTCCACTTCTCCGAGTTCAATACGGTATCCGCGGATCTTTACCTGATCGTCAGTCCGTCCCAAAAACTCAATCGTTCCATCCGGAAGATATCGGGCGAGATCCCCAGTCCGGTACATTCTCGACGCGGGGTCGCCTGTGAAGCACTCCTGGAAAAATCGTTCCGCGGTAAGGTCGGGCTGATTCAGGTAGCCGGCTGTCACGCCCTCCCCAGCGATATAGAGTTCACCCGCCACACCAACCGGAACGAGTTCACGTCGCGCATCCAGAATGTAGGTCCTTGTATTTGCTATCGGCCGCCCGATAGGGATAACGCCCACTCCCGAATCGTTTCTGTATTTCGCCAGCCTCATCGTCAGCGAGCCGATCGTTGTCTCGGTCGGCCCGTAGTGATTGACAACTTCGCAATGGGGGCTTAACGACCGCACCTTCTCGAGCAACGGCGCCGTCAGCGACTCGCCACCGGTGATCAAGAATTTCCGCGGAAGTAACTGATCGTGACCGGCGCTGTCCAGCAAGGCCGCCAGATGCGACGGAACGATTTTCATCACGTCTATCGGATTTCGGTCGGCATACTCCCGGAAGCTCTCTCCCTCCCTCGATACTTCAATTGGAATCACATGCAGGCAGCCTCCCGATATCAGGGATGGATAAATGCAAGTGTTGCCGAGGTCGGCACTAAGGGACGAAACTGTGGCGAAGTGCAGACCGTCCGGGTGGCTGTTCAGATTCAACAGAGCGGTTATGAATCGCGTGTAGTTCACAAGGTTGCGATGGCGGACCGCCACGCCTTTCGGCACACCCGTTGACCCGGATGTGTAAATGACATAGCAGAGGTCGTCCGGTCGCGAATGATTCTCGGGGTTTTCGGATAATCCCGCCGCCCTGTCCTCTGTATCCATATCCAGGTATACAATCGGGGCGCCGCATTCGGGTAAATTTCCCGTTTCGGATTTCCCTGTTACCAGTACCGCGGTTCCGGCCAGTTGTTGCTCGAGCCGCGCCTTGGGATTATCGACATTTAGTGGAACGTAGGCTCCGCCTGCCTTCAGGATTCCCAACAGACCAACAATCATCCCGACGCCCCGATCCATCAGCAGCGCCACCAGACTATTCGGCCCGACGCCGAGAAATCGCAACCGGTGCGCCAGGCGATTCGCCTGTTCGTTGAGTTCACTGTAACTCAGTTGGGTAGCATGGAATCGCACTGCAATTCGGCTCGGCGTCTGCAGCACCTGCTCTTCAAACAGTTCGTGGATGCAGCGCCCAGGAGGATAGAACGCGTCCGTGCGGTTCCATTCCACCACCATTCGATGGAGTTCGGTCGAGTCCAGCAAAGACAACCGTCCAGCGCACGTGTCGGGATGAGCGACAGCCTCTGCCAGCAGCGTAAGATAGTGGCCGCTCCAGCGTTCGACCGTTTCACGGTCGAGCAGGGCGCCATCGTAACGAAACTCCAGTAACAACAGGTCGCTGCTTCTGCGAGCCGAAAGTCTGATCGTCGGGAACTCCGACCATCCCTCTTCACGCAAAGCTGTGAACTTCAAGCCATCGAATTGTTTTGAGTCAAGTTCGCCGTAATCGAACGCGAGTGCGATTCTCGCGGTATGTTTTTCATCGGCCGGCACATTCACCTGAGTCCACCAGAAACTGTCCTGCCAGCTAAGGCACTCCGCAAGGCGCGTCTTTGTCAGCTTTAGGCTGTCGCTAAAAGGCAGTTCAAAATCCGTCGTAAACTGGATCGGAAGGTATTTGACGAATCGTCCAATTGCTCCTTCCAGCTCTTGGTGGGCTCGCCCATCGGCCGCGCAGCCTATGAGGATTGATGGCTGCCCGGTGATCCGCGAGAAGAAGATGTGCCAACAGGCGAGCAGACAATCCGAGACCGAGGCGCCGTGAGTGGAACACGCTTCTTCGATCTGATGGAAAAGAGTAGCGTCTATCTGTTTTGGGACAAACTGTGGAGAAAAGCCCGACTCGGATTTTCTTCCGAAAGTCGAAAGCAGGGAGTTACTCGAAGCGAAATTCAACGTTCGGCACTGGTTGCGCCAAAAGTCCCTGCCTCCGCGGGTATCTTCACCCGTTAGCAATTCCTGTTGCCATTCAACCACGTCGGCATATTGAAAAACGTCCGCGGCGACGCGCCGTTCTCCGATTGCCGCATACGAGCGCCCTACCTCTTCCGTAAAGTTCCGCAAGCTCTGAAGATCCCCGCAAAGTGCTGGCAGGCTGACCACCCAAAGGTGTTTTTCAGATGACAAGGTCGCCAATATGTTGAGTAGGGGCGGAGATTCGATGGTGGCCGTGGCTCTTTGCGCCCGGACAATGGCCGCTATTTGGATCTTCTGATTTTCGGAATCAATCGGGCTTAGGTCTGTCGTCTGCCATGCGAAGTGGCTGTCCTCCAGGATGATTTGGAGAGGACTCTTAAATCCCGGTTGCCTCCGAAACACTGTGCGCAGGATCTCGTGCCGGCTCACGACATTCCGGATGGAGTCGTGAAGTCTCGGGAGGTCAAGGCGGCCTTCCAGCAATATGTGATACTCCAGCCAATCGGGAGTTTCAGTATCGATCTGTTGCGCCCAGACTCTTTCCTGCTGGGCGGAAAGTCGGAAACCTGCGGTAACAGTCATAAAAAAATCAAGTGGTAAGGGCTAACGATCCCCGGGTCCGGGATCGTCTTCTGCGATGTCTACTTACAAAGTGCGGGAACCAGAGGTGAAGCGGCGTGTGTGCCCAAAGCTCCGCCGATTTCGCCACCTGGTCGATTCACGGTCTTGGCAGCGAGCCGGAACGAGAAAGCTGTATCTCACTCCAAGTGACGATTGAAATCACCGTTCGTCAGACCACCAACACTACCGTACTCAATAAAGCAAGTCAACGAAACCCCAACCTGCCTTTGTCGGATTGGGCACAACCGGAAACGATGAGTTCATTGCCGGCGACATAGCCCTCCGCCACTTGCTAATTCAGCCAATATATCCACTGCTCTGTGTTGCCTAGCCTCTGCCAGAGCGGTGGTGCTGTGTCGGTTTTGATATGCGCCACCACAGCCCTTGCGCCCGCTTGTGACATCGCCTTCAATACCCGAGCCTGAACCTCCGGACCGCATTCCCAAAATTCGCCGGCGTGTACCGGATCGACTTCGGCTATGATCGATAATCGCAGCATGCGAGCCCAGGCATAATCCGTGTACCATGGGCTGATCCGCGCCACGCGATCCGCGGGACGAATACCGAGACTCGTCAATTGCCTTGCTGCTTCGGCGCTGAAGTCGGTTGCGCCTCGCCGATCGACGACATCGTGGCCCGCCGATGCAACCAGCGGGACCAGAATCGAAATCGAAATAGCGAGCGCCACAGCAAGCGCCGCCCGATTTGACAGAATACGCGGCAGCCGAACGCCACTTAGCAATCCCAGCCAGAATAACGCGAAGAAAGGTGCTGTATACCGGTCTTCCACGTGTACCATCGCGTACATGCCAAGTCCGATCAAGCCAATTCCCCATACTGGCCACTGCTGGCAGAGCCCGGCCAGGATGCGCCGGGAGTCTGCAAAGGCAAAACACAGAACAACCAGACCCGCGATCAGTCCGCCGTTCCTTTCGAGCGTGTCGATGAATGGCTTAAAGTTGCGGAAGACAGCTCTGATTTGTCCACCGGCAGAAAAGCGGGCTTTCCCGCCCTGTGTCCAATAGCTCGGATCGTAGCGCAGCAGATGTGTAGCCGCTTCTTCGGTCGGGAACGAGTAAGTCGGCGGTGTATCGGAAATCTTGGTTGGCACATGCAAAAAGTGCCCGGATCCCGCACCGGGATCCATTAAATACGCAGATTCCGAGCGTTGATCGACATAGACAAGATAGTTGTAAGTGCTTGCTTCGCCAAACGTCACATAGCCACGAGCCTTCGAGAGCGGAACGAAATATGCGGCCCCGATTAGGAGCATCAGCAACGCGGCAAACAACGCCTTAGACAAGGCCACGCGACTCTTGCATGCGAGAGCGCTCGTTGCAATGATCAGGAAACCTATAGGTAACATCGGCTGCTTGGCGAGGTAACCCATGCCCAGAACGGCGCCCAATGCGGAATATCTGCTCCACGTTGCGCCGTTCTGGCAAATGCGAATGAGCAACCCCATAGCGAGGAATAAGAAAAAAGCCATCAAAATGTCGGGACGCAGATACCGCAGAGTGCTTTCGACGAGGAATGCACTTAGAAAGATGGAGTAGCCCAACACAAACCACGGCCACCGCGGCGCCTGACGATTCTGAGCCACCGCGTCCGTCAGGGGTTGTCGAGGCCATAAGCTGCACAAAAAATACTCGAAAGCTAAGAAGGTTCCGACAAACAGAATAATATTGACCAGGTGGCCGGTCACGACTTCGCCGTAGCGATCCGGTCGGAGGATCCGGCCCAGTCCCAGCAGGATAGGATACAGCGGACTCCACGTGCCATTGATGATCCTGTGCCAGCCCATGCCGGACAGAGCGTCGCTTAAATCCAGGTAGGAAATCCCGTCTGCGGACACCCAGTAACGGTAACTCCATGCCTGAACAATCGCCAAAACGGTTCCGAAGAGCCAGAATGCGACCCGTATTGCAAACAACCAGTTCTCCGGGCTGAGAGAAGACTCAGAGCGGAAGACCGACGATGTGGAAACGGCTCGCAGACTACTGAGCCACGAATCGCTGCGCCCGGAAACCATATGCTTGACCATTGCGACAACCGAGAGCTCGTCACGGAAAACAGAAACTCATCATGCGGGACGAGAGTGAATAATTTCAAACCGGCGCTTCAGCCTGAGGAAAGGCATTTCAAAATATTGATAGGACAGGTGCGCTGCGGCGATGCATAGCAGCAAGGCTGCGGCATCGACGATAAGCATTCTGGAGAGCGGGGAAACAGCCGGGTGCAATGCTGCTGTGAGCCGCCATGCCAACAGCAGCATTCCGAGATGCAACATATACAAGCCGTACGAGATCTTACCAAGATAGGCCAGCGGCTTGGGAACCTTAGTTATTCCAAGAGTCGCCAGAAAAATGACAGCGCAGGAGGGTGTGCTGAGGTCTGTGTAAACGTTCTCCGGTGACACTGGGAGAACGAAGATGAAGAAGACGAAGCAGGCCTCGCCGGTAAGCGACGAGTTGATCGACGAGTGGTTGAAGCAGGGACGTAAGC
>Ga0207695_10006311_pt1 | contig 15425 bp, 10 predicted proteins | sample KBSC54metaG_FD_184354 | JGI IMG/M metagenome (GOLD analysis project Ga0207695, IMG submission 184354) | Corn rhizosphere microbial communities from Kellogg Biological Station, Michigan, USA - KBS C5-4 metaG (SPAdes) (version 2) | ecosystem: Host-associated > Plants > Roots > Rhizosphere > Soil... | reverse complement strand
CATTGAGCGTCACCGCGGATCACGCTATAGTGCGCGGCTCGCGCAAGCGCGCGGGCAGTTAGCTCAGCGGTAGAGCACTACCTTGACATGGTAGGGGTCACAGGTTCGATCCCTGTACTGCCCACCAGCCTCGGCTGGAACCTTTATCCCACGCGGGTTCCAGCGATTCCGAACACTCACGTAAGCCCGGTGCTACGACGAGTGCTACGGTAAATGCTACGACGCAGAGGCAACTCCTACGTCTGCCGCGTTTTCATCCCGGCAGACCTTCGCCCGATCATTGGCCGCTGCGAAATACTTCGCAGTTTGCGTACGGGTGATCCACAAGAAGCCCAACACCGAGCTGCCTTGTGGCAATCTCACGTTTCCACCTTCCTGCATCGCGTTCGCGTACGAGGGCGCAACATGACACGGGAACAACTCGACGCGCTCGCGCGCCGATATCTTTCTGCGCGCTTTGACGAAATCGAAGCCCGCCTATGCGAGCCTATCGCCGAACACCAGCACGAGCAGGAGGTAGATCACGTCGCCGACCAGGCGAGCGAAGTCTCCTACTGGCTCGCACACGCTGACTACCGCTATGGCTTGAAACACGCGCGCACGATGCTGCCCGCGGGCGCGGATCGGGAAACACAACGCAAGCTGGCGCGACGTCTCCTGGAGGTTGAGCTTGAGGCTTGCAAAGCGCACTTGCGCGCGCTAGACGGCGAACCGCTGAGGATTCCTTTCCTTGGGTCTGCCGACCCGCTTCCAAAAACGCCCAAGGAAACGCCGCGCCTATCCAAAGTGGTCGATATGTACGCGGACGACAAGCTCGCCCGCAGGGCATGGCAGCCCCGGACCGAGGAGCAAAATCGTGGGGCGCTAGCGATGGTATGCGAACTGCTGGGCGATCCCCCGATAGGCGACATCACCAAAGACACCATGCGGGAGCTAGCGCAGCTACTCCCCCGCGTGCCTTCGAATTTCGGAAAGAAGTTCGGCCGGCGCAACGTTCGGGAAGTCATTGCGGAGCTTGGCGATGCCGATAACGTCCCGCGCTTGCAGGCGAAAACAATCAATTGGGTGCTGTCCGCCACTCGATCGGTGTTCACCTGGGCGCTTGAGAACGACAAGATCGCGAGCAATCCCGCGATCGTCATGCGCGACGTAAAGGAAGCCCGCGCGCGCGATCAGCGCGTGCCTTTCGCCGACGCTGACATCAGCGCCTTTATGGCCCAGCTCGCCCTCCCCGCTCGACGAGCAAACGGAACTGACCCGCTGGTGCTGCTGTGGATCGCACGGATTCTGGCCCTATCTGGCATGCGGCTGGGCGAGGTAGCGCAGCTTCGCAAGGTAGACATTTGTGAGGTCCAATGCATTCCGGTGTTCGACATCAACGCGCAGGATGGCAAGTCGATCAAGAACTACGCCAGCGTCCGTGTCGTGCCGATTCATCCGCGTCTGCTTGAGCTGGGTCTGCTCGATTACGTCGCTCAGCGTCCCGGCGAGTACCTCTGGCCAGAAAAACTCCGTGCCGCGAAAGCAGCGAACCGCAGCAACACCGATGAACTATCGCGATTGCTGAACCGCCGATTGCGGGCTGCTGGCATCGACGACGCACGGAAAACAATGCACAGCTTCCGTCATACCGTTTCTGCGCGGCTGACCGCAGCAAGCGTCCCCGAGTACCAGATCGCCGACATCCTGGGCCACGAGAACGAGAGCATGACTACGGGCCGCTACGGCGGCGAGTCGCCACCGCACGTCAAGATGCAAGCGCTGTCGATGCTTTCGTTGCCAATTTGACCCCCTGAAATATTTGGCACAAATTTCTGTTGGCCCTTGGAAGAGGATCGGAACGCGAGATTCCCCCCGCTGGGGGGGTGACGTGGCCATCTATGCATCCGGCTCTAGGTCAAGGATCATCAGATCGGTCCCGCGAACGTGGCGGAACCCAAGCGCGGAGTAGTATCTGCGAAGTCGGCGGGTACAAGCAGCCTGATTGCGGCTTAGCTCCGCGAGTTGCATGCCGCCGCTCCAGTCTTCCGACTCTTTTGCTCCGCTCTCGAATTGCAGCGGGAACGGTTTGATCGCCGCAACTCGACATCCCAGTCTGAAGTGGCGTAAGCACGTCTCCAAGCACTTGAGGCCCAGACCCTTACCCCTGTATTCCGGCAGCAGTTCGACTCGATCAATGATGAGCATGTTGTTGCTGAACACCATGTCCTCGCCGCCAAGTAAATTGGTGACCGCCGGACAGAAATTGCCAGCAACCTCGTTGCTGAGTAGTCCAATGTAAGGTTCGGTAGCACCGTCAAAATCCAATAGGTCGAGAGCGGAGATGCCAGCCTCTCGTGCACCTTCAATGTCAACCATGAACAGCCGAACCTTCCCGGCGATGACTTCAGTGTCCGCGACCCTAAGTACCCCGCCATGCTCGCCCAAGTAGGCATCTTCGTCGCCCCAGCAGCCGACCTTACGCGTCACATCCATGCATAGCTGCAAGTCGTCAATCGCCTCTTCGTTCATCGCTGTTAACTTTTGATCCATCGCTCCCCCTATGTGCGTCGGTTGACAGCCCTTCAGCATATGGTACAACATGGACTAACGTTCGTCACTCCATTTTGTACCAAGGGGAATTCATGAAGATCGTTAGCTACCTACGCGTCTCCACTCGCCGACAAGGTGCGAGCGGGCTCGGGCTCGCTGCCCAGCAAACAGCAATCGATGCGCTGGCCAAGCAGCGGCACGGCAAGGTCTTCCAAACCTTCACAGAGGTTGAGAGCGGCAAGGTCAACGAGCGGCCAGAGCTGGCCAAGGCGCTGCACTTGGCGAAGGTAACGGGCGCAACGCTGGTGATTGCCAAGCTGGACCGGCTCTCCCGTAATGCCGCATTCCTGCTCACGCTGCGTGACAGCGGCGTTCGGTTCGTCGCGGCTGATATGCCGGATGCTAATGACCTTACCGTTGGCATCATGGCCCTGGTGGCGCAGCAGGAGCGCGAGGCTATTTCCAAGCGCACGAAAGAGGCTCTGGCGGCGGCGAAGAAGCGCGGCGTGCGACTGGGTAATCCGAACGGAGCCGCGGCGCTGCGGCGTGCGCACAAGGGCAACAAGGCCAGTGTGCGGACAATCCGCGCGGCCGCCGACGAGCACGCTAACAATCTAAAGCCAGTGCTTGACGCGTTGACTTCAGAAGGTGTCACCAGCTTGGGCGCGGTCGCGGCAGCGTTGAACGATCGCGGAATGCTCACACCTCGCGGCGGCCACTGGCATAAGTCCAGCGTCCGGAATTTGATAGCTCGTCTAGATGCCGTAGCTGATCATTGTTAGACCGCTAGCCCTCCCCTTCGGCGTCGGACAATCTGTGTCCGTCGGGTTATGCTTGGCGTCGGGGCCCAGACGGAGAGCCACGCCGAGGATTCAGGGGGATGGCGGACGCACCCGAACGACAAGCACGCGTAAAGATCGACGCACAGCTCGCCGCTTGCGGCTGGGTGGTGCAGAACTATGCGGATATGGATTTCGGTGCCGGCCGCGGCATCGCGTTGCGCGAGGTGCCATTGAAGACGGGCCCCTGCGACTACCTGCTGCTTGTGGATCGCAAGGCCGTCGGCATCGTAGAGGCCAAGAAGGAAGGCACCACGCTTTCGGGCGTGGCCGAGCAGGCCGCGAACTACGCCGCGAGTCTGCCGGTGTTCCTCGCGGCGGGCGTCGATGGCGGCACGCTGCCGTTCCTGTACGAATCCACCGGCGTCGAAACCCTGTTCCGCGATCAGCGCGATCCCGACCCGCGCTCGCGCCGCCTGTTCGCCTTCCACCGTCCGGACACGCTCGCCGAATGGGCTGCGGAATCCGACACACTTCGTGCTCGCCTCAAAGCACTGCCCACCGCGCATCCGCTGGTCACCACCGGCATGCGCGATTGCCAGGTCGAAGCCATCGAAGGCCTTGAACAGTCGCTCGCAGAAGATCGTCCGCGCGCGCTGATCCACATGGCCACCGGCGCCGGCAAGACCTATACCGCCTGCGCGTTCGCGTACCGGCTCATCAAGTACGCCAAGGCGCGCCGCATCCTGTTCCTGGTGGACCGCTCCAACCTCGGCGACCAGACCCGCACCGAGTTCGACAACTTCCGCACGCCGGATACCGGCCGCAAGTTCACCGAGCTGTACAACGTGCAGCACCTGCATTCCTCGCACATCGACCCGGTGTGCAAGGTCACCATCTGCACCATCCAGCGGCTGTATTCCATCCTGCGCGGCGAGGAACTGACGGAAGACGTGGACGAAATGTCCGGCGCCGAATTCGCTGCCGCGCTGGGCGGCACACGCACGCGCGACGTCGTCTACAACCCGCAGGTGCCAATCGAGGAATTCGATTTCATCGTCACCGACGAATGCCACCGCTCCATCTACAACCTGTGGCGGCAGGTGCTGGAATACTTCGACGCCTTCCTGGTCGGCCTCACCGCCACGCCCGCCGCGCAGACCATCGCCTACTTCCACCAGAACCGCGTGGCCGAATACAACCACGAGCGCGCGGTGGCCGATGGCGTCAACGTCGGCTACGACGTGTACCGCATCAAGACCCGCGTGGGCGAGCAGGGCGGCAAGATCGAGAAAGGCCTGCTGATCGATCATCGCAGCAAGGCCACCCGCGCCGCGCGCCAGGCACTGCTGGACGACGACCTCGACTACACGCCCGCCGACCTCGACCGCTCGGTGGTGGTGCCCGACCAGATCCGCACAGTGCTGCGCGCCTACAAGGACGTGGTGTTCACCGAACTGTTCCCCGGCCGCACGCTGCTGCCCAAGACGCTGATTTTCGCCAAGGACGATTCGCACGCCGAAGACATCGTGCACATCTGCCGCGAGGTGTTCGGCAAGGGCGATGACTTCTGCAAGAAGATCACCTACCAGGCGCGGCATCCGGTCACCGGCAAGCCGGCCAATACGCGCGACCTCATCAAGGAATTCTGCCTGTCGCCCACGCTGCGCATCGCCGTCACCGTGGACATGATCGCCACCGGTACCGACGTGCGCCCGCTGGAAGTGCTGATCTTCCTGCGCGACGTGCGCAGCCGTGTGTATTTCGAGCAGATGAAGGGTCGCGGCACGCGCGTGCTCACGCCCACCGAACTGCAATCCGCCTCGGGCGCGGACGCGCGCGCCAAGACGCACTTCGTGATCGTGGACGCGGTCGGCGTGTGCGAAAGCGACAAGACCGAATCGCGCCCGCTGGATCGCCAGCCCACCGTGCCGCTGAAGACGCTGTTGCAGCGCGTGCAGTTTCCCGGCGGCCGCGACGAGGGCACGCTCACCACGCTGGCCGCGCGGTTGTCACGGCTCGATCGGGAACTGGACGACGACCAGCGTCAGCAGGTTGCCGCCGCATCCGGCGGCCAAACGCTCGCCACGCTGGCCGGCGAGTTGCTGCGCGCCCATGATCCGGATGCCATCGCCGAACGCGCCACCGGCCAGCCCGGCGCGGATGCCGAATCGGTGCCGCGGGAACAATTCGACGCCGCGAAAGCGCAACTGATCGAAGCCGCCTGCGCGTCCTTCGACAAGCCCGCGCTGCGGCAGACGCTGGAAATGCTGAAGCGCGAAACCGAGCAGGCGCTGGACATCTACACGCCCGACGAAGTGCTCAGCGCCGACTTCGACAAGGCGGCGAAAGAGAAAGCCGCCGGCCTGGTGCAACAGTTCCGCGATTACCTCGACCAGCACAAGGCGGAAATCGACGCACTGCAGGTACTCTACAGCGTGCCGTACAAGCAACGGCTCACCGAAGCCATGCTCAAGGAACTGGAAACGAAATTGAAGACGCAGCACGCCGCATGGACCGAAGACCGCCTGTGGGACGCCTTTGCCGTCACCACGCCCGACAAGGTGAAGGGCCGCACGCAGGCCAAACGCTTCGCCGACCTGATCCCGCTGGTGCGCTTCGCCCTGCAACAGCAGCCCGTGCTGGCGCCATTCGCCGATTCGGTGGCCGAGCGCTTCGATCGCTGGCTGAAGGCGAAGGGCGATGCTGGCATGGCGTTCACGCCGGAACAGATGACGTGGCTGGAAGCCATCCGCGACCATATCGCCACCAGCCTCAGCATCGAGACGGAAGACTTCGACTACGCGCCCTTCCGCCAGCGCGGCGGGCTGGGCAAGGTGCACCAGTTGTTCGGCGAGCAATTGCCGGGGCTATTGGATGAACTCAACGAGGCGTTGGCGGCGTGAGTGCGGTGCCGACAAACGACAAGCGCGAGCGCCCATCGGCGAGCCGGACCGTTGCTCGTCATTCCGGCGCAGGCCGGAATCCAGTGACCTTGCCTTCTATGGTTTCTCAAAGTTCTGGAATCACTGATGGTCCTTGGCCAATTCCATCGACTTGGCACTGGAGCACGATGGGCGCAGAGGCCGAAGTTGTCGGAGGCGGAACGCCGAAGACCAATCGTGCCGATTACTTTGGCGGCGACATTCCATGGATTACGCCCGCCGATTTATCTGGGTACGAGGAGAAATATATTTCGGCTGGCGCGCGTAACATCACGCAGGACGGACTGAACAACTCCGGCGCGAGGCTCATGCCCGCCGGCACCGTGCTATTCAGTTCGCGAGCACCAATTGGCTATGTAGCGATAGCGGCGAATCCGGTCAGCACCAACCAAGGGTTCAAGTCCTTCGTTCTACGAGATGGACTGACATCGGATTTCGTCTACTACTACCTACAGCACGCAAAGAAGCTCGCTTTGGAACTGTCGAGCGGCACCACGTTTCAAGAAATTTCCGGAAAGAATGCAGCGCGGCTGCCAATTCCAGTCCCGCCACTGGCCGATCAGCAACAAATCGTTGCCGAAATCGAAAAGCAATTCATCTGTCTCGATGCCGGCGTGGCCGCGCTACGCCGCGTGCAAGCCAACCTCAAGCGCTACCGCGCCGCCGTCCTCAAGGCCGCCTGCGAAGGCCACCTCGTCCCCACCGAAGCCGAACTCGCCAAGGCCGAAGGCCGCAGCTACGAAACCGGTGAACAACTCCTAGCCCGCATCCTCGCCGACCGCCGCAAGAACTGGCACGGCCGCGGCAAATACAAGGAACCCGCCATCCCCGACACCATCAATCTTCCGCCGCTTCCCGAAGGCTGGACATGGGCGACCGTCGAGCAACTCGCTGCCCCCGAGTTGAACTCAATTACGGACGGGCCGTTCGGTTCTAACCTTAAAACCGCGCATTACACCAACCACGGGTCGCGAGTCGTTCGTCTGCAGAACATTGGCGACGGGATATTCATCGACGTGCGTGCGTACATTTCAAATGAGCGATATGAGCGGCTTCAAAAACATCGTGTGTTTCCTGGTGATGTGCTTATCGCTGCGCTCGGCGAGAACCTGCCACGTTGCTGCATTGCACCCGATGGGATTGGCTCGGCAATCGTGAAAGCTGATTGCATTCGCCTCAAGCCTCATCGTGACGTGCTCAGTCACTTCTTGAATGTTGCCTTGAACTCCGATCCCGTGAGACGGAGGACCGAGAAGATTGTTCATGGAGTTGGACGCCCGCGCCTGAACTTGGCGGAGATCAAGTCGATCGTTGTTCCACTTCCGCCCTTGATAGAACAAACCAGGATCGTCGCCGATGTCGAACGCCGCCTAAGCGTGATCGAGGAGCTGGAAACCACCGTCACAGCCAACCTCCAGCGCGCTGCAGGTCTGCGCCAGTCTGTCTTGGCTCGAGCATTCTCTAGCAAGCAGGTTACGCAGGAACAAAAAAACTCAAATAATGATGTCCTTGATCTAAAGGCCGAACGTAGGAAGCGGCATTTTGCTCGCGCCGTCCTGTCCGCGGAAATTGTGCATCGGCTTCATGACGAGCCAACCTTTGGTCGTGTCAAACACCAGAAGATCTTCCATCTTTGCGAGCACATCGCCCAGATAGACGAAATTCAAGGTCAATACCACCGTGAAGCGGCAGGCCCGCTAGACAACAAGCTCATCTATGCCAACGAGGCAGAACTAAAGAAGCAGAAGTGGTACGAGGAGGTGCGGCGAACACAGTACGGCCACACTTACCGTCCGCTTGCTAGGGCGGGAAGTCATCGTAAGTACATTGAGAGATACTGGTCAGACAAGCTTTCCGTGGTGGAGAGGCTAATCGAAGTTATGCGCCACTGGAGCACTGACCAATGCGAGATGTTTTCAACTGTTTATGCCGCATGGAACGATCTTCTTATTAACGGTAAAAGTCCAAGCGAAGCCAATATTCTCCATGAGATTTTGGATTGTTGGCACGAAAACAAGAAACGTTTTTCGCGAGAGCGCTGGAAGAAAGTGATCAAATGGATGAAGCAAGAGCATTACACGCCAACGGGCTTTGGTAAGGCAACCAATGAGATCTCAAAAAGTGCTATTTGAAGCTTTTGCAGCGAAGAAATCTAAAGACGGTACCGCTTACATGAAAGATAGATCACGACAGATTTGGCAAATCGCCGCAGGTGAAGCAGGGCGATTTTATTCGGATCTTTTTCTACAACACGATGTGATGTTCCTTGGTCCAGGGGATATCGGTGAATATTCTAAGGAAGCGTACACAAAGGCCATTGCCTATGGTTGGGCTGGTAGCGGGATCGTGAGTGACATCGCCAGTTTTCACAGTAACGTAAGAGAGGGCGACTTTGTTCTGATGAGAAACGGGCTTCAGGTGAAATCTGTGGGCGTTGTCGCAGGACCGTACGCATGGAGCAGCGCCTTTGACGACGTGTACGGCTGGAGCCTGCAGCATATGCGTCGCGTAATTTGGCAAGAACATTTGGATAACGATCTTGAGCGGCTGCAGATTAACGGGCCGCTGTTCAAGAGCCGCAAGCAAATGCACACGTTCACGCGTTGCAATGATAGTAGTGTGTTGAACCCCATTGAGCCTTTGCTCGATTTGATTCGTAAACGTGATTTGCGCGCTCTTCCGCTGCCGTTGCCAGATCCTTTATCACTCGACGAGGTTGGGCAAGAATTATTCGCGCGCGGTATTGCTAACGACTCGGTCGAAAAGCTCCTCGCTGCAATCGCAAGACAGCGGCGTCTCCTGCATTGGTATAGCCATTTTGGCATTGCTTCCGGTCGACCAACCGAACATGAAGTTGTGGCACACACCGTTTTACCATTGCTCATGGCCCTTGGGTGGTCGGAGCAGTTGCTGGCGATCGAATGGAAAAGGGTTGATCTAGCGGTGTTCCGAACGACTCCAAGCACTTCTTCAAACTGCGTCCTCATCTGCGAAGCGAAAATCCGTAACCACGGCTTGCAAGATGTTAGGAAACAGGCATTCAGGTATGTCAGTGGGCTGGGGCTGTCGGATTGCCGTAAGGTGCTGGTTACCGATGGGGGACGCTTCTACCTGTACCAGAGACCCGTGGGTCAAGACGAATGGAATGATCAAGCAGTTGGCTATTTGAACATTGAGAAAATTCGAACAAATCACTTGGCGCCGCCGAATACCAACGCGATTGATACTATCGTTGCGTTGACTCCGGCGGCCGCGGGACGACCAATACAATGACTTCGGGAGCGCTCGTCCAGAAGCTCTGGAACTACTGCCACATCCTACGTGACGACGGGCTGTCGTATGGCGACTACGTCGAGCAGTTGACCTTCCTGCTGTTCCTGAAGATGGCGGATGAGCAGACGAAATTGCCGCCACCGCACAACAAGGCGTCTCCAGTACCGAAGGAATTTTCCTGGCTGGTGTTACGCAAGCTCGATGGTCCTGAACTTGAAACCCATTACCGGTCCACGTTGCAGGAACTCGGCGCGCGCGGTGGCATGCTCGGTACGATCTTCCGCAAGGCGCAGAACAAGATCCAGGACCCGGCCAAGCTGCGCCGCCTGATTGCCGACCTGATCGACAAGGAGCAGTGGTCCAGCCTTGATTCGGACGTGAAGGGCGACGCCTACGAGGGCCTGCTGCAGAAGAACGCCGAGGACGTGAAAGGCGGCGCGGGGCAGTACTTCACGCCGCGTCCGCTGATCGCGGCGATCGTGGACGTGATTGCGCCGCGGCCGGGCGAGACGATCTGCGACCCGGCCTGCGGCACCGGCGGGTTTCTATTGGCCGCACACGATTACCTCGTGAAGCACTACAAGCTGGATCGCGAGGAAAAGAAGAAGCTGAAGAACGGTACGCTGTTCGGCGTGGAATTGGTGGACGGCGTCACCCGCCTGTGCGCGATGAACCTGCTGCTGCACGGCATCGGCAGCGAATCCGACGAAGCCTTGCCGGTGGTCACCCGCGATGCACTGGGCGAGAAGCACGGCGAGTACAGGATCGTGCTGGCCAATCCGCCGTTCGGCAAGAAGAGCAGCGTCACCATCGTCAACGACGCCGGCGAGACCAGCCGCGAATCGCTGACCATCAACCGCGCCGATTTCTGGGCCAGCACCAGCAACAAGCAGCTCAACTTCGTGCAGCACATCTGGACGATCCTGGAGCAGCACGGCCGCGCGGCAGTGGTGGTGCCGGACAACGTGCTGTTCGAGGGCGGCGCGGGCGAAACCGTGCGCCGCGAACTGCTGCGCAACGCTGACGTGCACACCCTGCTGCGCCTGCCGACCGGCATCTTCTACGCGCAGGGCGTGAAGGCGAACGTGCTGTTCTTCGAGCGCAAGCCAGCCAACAAGGACGGCGAGGCCAACACGCGCAAGCTGTGGATCTACGACCTGCGCACCAACATGCACTTCACGCTGAAGGAAAACACGCTGAAGCGCAGCGACCTCGACGACTTCGTCGCCTGCTACAACACCAAGAACCGCAACGATCGCAAGGAAAACGAGCGCTTCAAGAGCTTCGACTACGAAGAACTGGTCAAGCGCGACAAGCTCAACCTCGACATCTTCTGGCTGAAGGACGAGGCGTTGGAAGAATCCGCCAACCTGCCGCCGCCGGACGTGATCGCCGCCGAAATCGCATCCGATCTGGAAGCCGCGCTGGAGCAGTTCGCGACCATCGCCGGGGATTTGAAATAACCTCTCGGGACGACAAAGGGCAACGCATGCGGAGAATACGCAAACAGAAGCTCTTTACCGAATACTTGGAACGAGTTGGAATACACGAGCCTCGACGTAGTAGTCGAGTAACCTCCTGTCCGAGCGATCACGGCATCTAATCTCCCGCTTCAAGATGGCCCGCTCGCTCTCAGGGCTCGACCTGCGCCGACCCAAACCGCCAACGTCCGTTGAGTGGCGACTGCGTCGCAGATTCGTCAGCACGAGATGCCGCGACCTACTCTTGGCTGTCACCAGCAGGTACGATCTGCGCCTCGGTGCCGGGAAGCGCTCAATCTGCCCGGCGTGATCATCCGTGGATGCCTTTGTTGTCCTGCGTGTGTGCGTGGGGGGTGCGGGGTGTCGAGTTTTTGATTGAGTGACATGCCCGACGTTGCCGACGACAGCGCCCCCAAGGACACCCGCTTCGATCCTTCCCGAATCCCCGTCAGCGATGCTGCCAAGGCCATCGTGGCGGACGTGCGTGGGCAACTGCTGAACTACGAAAAATACTACGGCTTGAGGCAGCGTGCGCGCCGACTCATTGATCAGTCGCGGTTCGATCGCATGGTTTCGGCCATCGTTTGCGACTTGATGCATGCAGCAATGATTGAGCCAAAGACTTGGCGGCACATTTCGCTGTCCAAGCGGCACCACGGGGCAGAAGGCCTCGGGGCACCCTTCATGACAGCCGATCGGATCAAGATCATCCAATGGATGGCCACTCCGGATATGGACTGGCTGGAATTGGAAAAGGGTCAACACTTGCCCTATTTCGGCGGTCGGCAGAGTCGGATTCGCGCCTCCGCGCGGCTGCTAAGCCGAATGGACGATCACAATATCCAATACGAGGATATCGGGCGCGATCCTGCCCTGCTTGGCGATCCGCTCGTACTGCGTTCACCCAAGGTGCGGGGCAAGGCGAAGCTGATGAAAGTTCCCGCCGGGGAACCTGCGCATACGTTCAGGGCAGAAGTGCTTCGCATCAATGCTTGGCTGGCCGGCATCGCGATTTCTTGTGACTTCGACAGCGACGGCTGCCCCCGTGACGTCGGTGATCGCTGGCTGCGGCGCATTTTCAACGATGGGCGCATGGATCAGGGCGGCCGGCTGTACGGCGGATTTTGGCAAGCCATGAAATCCGAAGATCGCTTGACCGACCTCGAAATCGACCGCGAAAAAGTTGCTGCGCTCGACTTCGGACAGTGCGCCGTGCGCATCGCCTACGGGCTGGCCGGGGCGCAGCCGCCGTCGGGTGATCTCTACTCCATCCCTGGGCTTGCAGGCACTAGGGAGGGCGTGAAGCGCGTGCTCAATGCCATGCTCGCACGGCAGGGTGGGATGGCCAGGAAACCTGCGGGAAGTGCTAAATATTTCGGACGGGACGTTTCGGTTGGTGAGATCGAGGAAGCCATCCTCAGCCATCACCGGCCTATTCGCGAACTTTGCTACACCGGCATGGGACTGACCTTGCAATACATCGAGAGCTTGGTCCTCGTACGTACCCTGCTGGATTTGGCGAAGAAGAAATTGTCGGCACTGCCCATTCATGACTGTCTGGTTGTCCCCGTCTCCGTCGCGGAGCAGGTGAAGAAGGCAATGCTGCATTCCTTCAGGGAGGCCACCGGCGTGGAGGGAATGGTCACGATCCATGCTGACACTTAGTTCCTTCATACCTATGGATATCCCTCAGTACCCCTTCATGTTTCTCCTCCATAGCGACGGAGGGGGAATAACTACAGTCTTCCCTTCCCCATAAGAGGGGCGCGTAAGGATCAAACGAGGTCGGTTTCATGAGCAATCCAAGCCAGCGGCAACGCCGTACCAGCGACTTGCGGGCGCGCATCGCACGGTCCGCGGGCGAATCCTTCAACCGCTGTCAGGTGTACCCCTGCGACAACCGCCCGACCGCGGGCAGCGGCGAAGGCTTGAACCGGCGCTACTGCCGCAAGCACATCGAGCACTACAGGCGACACGGCAGCTATGTGAAAAAAAGTTACGGCAGCGGCGAGCTGCGGCCGTACCGAGAAGCCGCGGTGCGCTGGCTGCGCGACCATGCCGCCGACCTTGTCGTGAGCACCGCGCTAGGCGGCATACGCGAGCTTCTGAGCGCATCGGGACGTCCAGCCGAAGCATTCCGGCTCGCCGGCCTGAGCCCCGCAGAACGCGCGAGAAACGCCTGGGCGACGCTGGCAAAGCGGCGTGTCAATCCCGAGGAAATCGCGGCCTGTTTTCTCGCAGTGCAAATGCGACTTCGCGACGACTCGCAACCCGATCGCCATGCGGAATATCGCAACGTCCAAGCTGCCAAGCTGCTGCACCGAATGGCAGGCGGAACCCATCGACGCTGGGAGCGCGAGCGGGACGACGGCAGCGTTGAAGTGACTGAATTGCACCGACACCCAGTCAGCCGCGGCTTGGTACTACGTGTAATCGGCCAAACTCTGGCGGACGCCTGCGGGGCGCTCCCACTACCCAGCATGGACACGCCGGCTCTTTGAACAACCACACCGCTACCTGCGCTGCCTGGCTTCGGCTGCCCTGATCTATTCGGAAGTCGCAATAAGTTCGCGGCCAGCGTTGGTGAGGCCAATGACGATCAACGCGCTGTAAAAGCGATGGCCGGTATGCGACTCCTTGTGGGGAAGCACCCCGTCTACGTAGCCGCGGACTTCCGCCTCCAGCGCGGTTTCGACTATCTGTTAATCGGCGATGCGACCTTTGCTGCATCCGCCAAAGTCTGGGCTACCTTCAACGCTTCTGTAGTGGGCGAGACGGTAAGAGGATGCTTCTCATAAATGCGACCGGGGGGATTCGTAATCTGTGCAAGCGTGGCATCGCAGAGCGTTTTCAGCGGCTCATTGTCTGCTGCTGAACCTCCCACGATCTTCATTTGTTCTTGAAAACCTTGGAATGAGGAAGCCACTGAAGCTTTGAATCCGTAGTCCTCTTCTAGTCGCTTCGCGAGCGCGGCCTCGCGGCTGGCGTGCATGGCGAGCCAGACAAGTGCAGCAGCAAACGGAACACGTGACGCCCACAGCACGAGTAGCTCTGCAAACTTTATCGGTTGCGGCTGACGATAAACCTCAATGAGACTCGCGAGTGCAATCAAGGCAAGAAAAATCACAGACCCGACGAAGATTCCTTGCCAGCGCTTGCTAGGATTCAAGAATGTCTGCCGGCGCTGATCGAAAGCGGAAGCCAGACCGGCGCTCGTAGCACCTGGCAACAACGCTTTGATTGCTTCAAGTTGCATGGCGCACTGCGCATTGAGGTCTTTTAGTTTGGCTTCATAGTCATTGATGCGCTTTTCGACAGTATCCGCTTTGTCTGCCAGAGCTTTTGTCTTGGCGGATGCAGACGTTGCGGCGGACAGGGCTGCCGCTACGGCTTCGGCATTCGTGCCAGCTGTGGTTTTGATATTTAAGACATCCGTCTCAGCCTGAGAGGCGGAAGCTTTGGAAGCTTCGGCGCTTTGCTTGAGACTGTCCACGTCAGCCTGCGCTTTCCTTACAGTGACGAGTATGCCGTCCAACTCTGCGCGTATGTTCGTGGCTCGCTGTTGAGCGTCGTCAATTTGCTGTGCGTGCGTTGAGACAGCAGCCTGCTTGGTTGCGACCTCGGTTGCGGCGGAAGCGAAATTCGGTATCGCAGCCGCGATCTTGGCATACTCAGTTTTGGCATCAACCGCCATATCTTTGAGTTGCTTAGCGAATCCCTGCGCGTCATTCTCGGACGCCTTCACGCTTTCAGAGCCCAACTTGGCCGCAGCAATGAGTTCTGAAAGCTGCGTCCGCATCGCGGCGACAGATTCATCCGCCGACTGGACGCTTTCTTCCTCGCTCGGGTTGGAACTCGATTCGCTGCTCATCTTGGCTTGCCCCTGTATGTCTAAGACGAAATGCTACTGACAACAAAGATTACTAGCCTGTTGTATCAATTGCTGAGACGAATACGAAAAGAGCGCCCCCGGCGTCGGCTCTGCACCTGATCCATGGCGCGTCCGACTGCCGGGGCGTGGACATGATCGAACCGTGCAGCGTCAGTGTCTGTCAGCAGCGAGCTCGCGGCGATGTAGGGTGATTCCTAATCGTGCCGAGCCGACGATCCAATCGTCAGACATCGATCCAGTAATGCGTTCGGTTCAGTGCACGCACATGGCAATCCGCCACCAACGCCGCCCTCTCGGAAGGGGAGAGTGCTACGGCAATTTGTTACGACAAATGCTACGATGCACGCTCCGCCGGCATTGTAAGTGTTTGGAATCACTGGAACTGGTGGGCAGCAAACGATCCCTGTACTGCCCACCAATCCTGATGACGTTCGATTCGAGCCGGGCCTGCCGTCCGGCTTTTTCGTGCACCGGTGTCCCCGATTTGTCCCCAGGTTCCTGGAAACACCTCACGCTGGTTGCG
>Ga0207695_10006306_pt1 | contig 15433 bp, 10 predicted proteins | sample KBSC54metaG_FD_184354 | JGI IMG/M metagenome (GOLD analysis project Ga0207695, IMG submission 184354) | Corn rhizosphere microbial communities from Kellogg Biological Station, Michigan, USA - KBS C5-4 metaG (SPAdes) (version 2) | ecosystem: Host-associated > Plants > Roots > Rhizosphere > Soil... | reverse complement strand
CGGCATCCCCGACGGCGAGATCATCTGGCTCGGCGAGGACAGCGTGTCGACGCGCCCGCACTACCGTGGACAATCGACCAAGGTCAATATCGAGCGCGCGCTCACGCAGCTCGCGTCGCGCGTCGGTCCCGGCGACCAAGTCGCGATCGTGATCCTTGGACATGGAAGCGGCGAAGGTCCTGATACCAAAATCAGCATTCCTGGTCCCGACTTGAGCGCGCGCGATTTCGCGCAACTCCTCGGCCGTTTCACGACTCAGAAGGTCGCGTTCATCAACATGACGAGTGCGAGCGGCGACATGCTGCCGGTGCTCTCCGCGCCGAATCGCGTCATCGTCACGGCGACGAAGAGCTCCTTCGAGCGCAACGAGTCGCACTTCGCGCAATTCTTCGTCGACGCGTTGACGAAGGACGTCGCCGATACGGATAAGGACGGACGCGTTTCCCTCCTGGAAGCGTTTCGCTACGCGACGGCGGAGACGAAGCGGATCTACGAGACGGACACGCGTCTGCAAACGGAGCACGCGCAGCTGGACGACATGGGTGCCAAGAGCGGAGTACCGGATCCGGACGGGCGAACTGGAGAAGGCGTTCTTGCGCGGCGATTTTTTCTAGACGGTGCATTCGCGACCCGCGCCGGCGCAAACGATCCGCAGCTGTCCGCGCTCTACAAAGACAAATTCGCGCTCGAGGATCAGATCGATTCGTTGCGCACGAAGAAGACGGCGATGACAGCCGACGCCTACGACGACGCGCTCGAGAACCTGCTCGTACAGCTCGCGCGAAAAGCGAAATCGATTCGCGAGATCGAAGGAAGGAAGTCATGAAGCGAGTCGCACTGCTCATCTCGGTCGCGCTCTGTGCGCCGCTCGCGATGTCCGCCCAGGAAAGCGGGCACGAGGCGTTCCGAACCGGCAAATACCAGGAAGCGATCACGCTCCTGTCCAAAGTTCCGCCGACCGACAGCGACTGGGTCGACGCCCAACGCGATCTCGTGCGCGCCTATGCGACGGTCGGCAAGTACGACGAGGCCGAGAGTTCGGCGCGACGCGCTGTCACGGCCAAGGGCGGCAAGGATCTATGGAACACGCTCGGCGAAGTGCTGCTACTGCGAGGCAAGCGGGCACCCGCGGAGAGCGCGTTCGTTCGGGCCTCGGCGGAGCATGCGTCCGATAGTTTGACGGCAGAGGTCAATCTCGCCGTGCTGCACTACGATCGAGGTGAGCGCGATCGCGCGATGAAGGAGTTCGATCGTTTCATCGACGTGTACAACGCGAGCGCGGGCTCCGGATTGTCGAGCGACGAGCTCGTCGCCGTCGCGACGGCTGTCGAATACCTCGGCGCCAACGACCCGCAGCTATTCAAAGACGCACTGAAGGCATTCGACCGCGCACTCGGTGCCGATCCGGCGAACGCGGACGCAAAGGTCAAGCTTGGCGAGCTTTTCCTGCGCAAATACAACTTCGAGGAAGCGCAGAAGACGTTCGACGACGTACTGCAAACCAATCCGAATGATCCACGCGCGCTGCTCGGAGCGGCCAGACGCTTGGAGAACGACGGCCAAGCCGGCGGTGACTCATTACTCCGCGCGGCGCTCAACATCAATCCGGATTACGTCGACGCACGGACGCTGCACGCCGAGATGATGCTGAGCCTCGAGGATTATGCTGAGGCGCAGCAGGACGTCGATCGCGCGCTCAAGGTCAATCCGGCGTCCGAGCATGCGCTCGCGGTCGCAGCGGCGATCAAGTATCTGCAGCATGACCAAGGGGGATTTGCCGCGCTTCGCGACCGCGCGCTGGCGCTCAATCCAAGCGACGCTGAATTCTATGGCACCCTCGCCGAGCTGGCGGCGGAGGTTCGGCTGTACAAGACCGCGGCGGATTTCGCCAAACAGGGTGTGACCCTCGATCCGAAGAATTGGCGCGACTGGAACGCGCTCGGCATGAACGAGCTCCGGCTCGGTCAGATGACGGAAGGCAAGAAGAGTCTCGAGACGTCGTTCCGGGGCGATCCATACAACGTCTGGGTCAAGAACACGCTCGACCTGCTCGACACGTATAAGAACTATGATCTCACGTCGAGCGAGCACTTCCAGTTCATGATCGAGAAGGATGAGTCGCCGATTCTTTCGGTGTACCTGAAGGATCTCGCTGAGCGCGCATATGCGACGTTCTCGAGGAAGTACGGGTATACACCGCCGCCACCGATTCGCATCGAGGTCTATCGCAGCCATGCGGATTTCTCCGTGCGCACTGTGGGGCTCGCCGGACTTGGCGCGTTGGGCGTGAGCTTCGGAACGACGCTGGCGTTCGACTCGCCGGCGGCCAAGGACGCAGGTCCGTTCAACTGGGGCTCGACGTTCTGGCATGAGCTGGCGCACACGTTCACGCTTGGCATGACCGACAATCGTATTCCGCGCTGGTTCTCCGAAGGGCTATCGGTCTATGAGGAGCACCACGCGTTCAAGTCGGGCTGGGGCTTCGGTGTGACGCCGTCGTTCCTCGCGGCGTTCAAGGCGGGCAAGCTGGTGCCGGTCAGTCGCATGAATGACGGGTTCATGCATCCAGCATATCCGGAGCAGGTGGGCTATTCCTATTACCAGGCGTCGCTGGTGTGCGAGCTGATCGCACGTGACTATGGTGAGCCCGCACTGCTCAAGATGCTGCAAGGCTACAAGGACGGGCTGACGACCGACCAGGTTTTTCAGCGCGTGCTCAACGTCGACGTCAAAGCCTTCGACGAGAAGTTCAGTAACTACATCCGCGCGCGATATGCCGCGATCCTGCCGTCGATCAAGGAAGGGCCGCGAGTCGAGCGACAGATGTCGGCCGATCAGGCCGAGCAGGCGGCCAAGAACACGCCGAACGATTTCGGCGTGCAGTTGGTGGCGGCGGAATCGATGCTCGAACACAACGAGGTCGATAAGGCGATCCCGATTCTCGAGCACGCGGCCACGCTGTTCCCCGAGTATGGCGGCGACGACAGTCCATACGCGCTTCTCGCCGCGGCGTACCGGGAGAAGAAGGACGACCAGCACGAAGCTGACGCGCTCAAGAAGCTCACGTCGCTGACCGAAACGAACGGCAAAGCGCTGATGCGCTTGTCCGAGCTGCTGGAAAAGCTGGGCGATGCGAAGGGCGCGGCGGAAGCGCTCGACCGTTCGATGTTCATCAATCCCTTCGATCCGGCGTCGCATCAACGGTTGGCCGAGCTCGGACGCGCCGCCGGTGACAAGCAGTTGGTGGTTCGGGAGCGGGCCGCGGTCGTCGCACTTGGTCCAGTGGATAAAGCCGACGCGCTCTATCAGCTCGCAGAGGCGCAGCACGACGCGGGCGACGACGTGCACGCGCGGACGACGGTGCTCCGCGCGCTCGAGGAAGCGCCGAACTACGAGAAAGCGCAAACGCTGTTGTTGACGCTCTACGACGCGCGAGTTCGACAAAGCGGGGAGAAGAAGCCATGACACGTTCACAGACGGTGCTGTGCGTACTCGGTCTCGGCTTGATCGCGGCGATTCCTGCCGCCGCGCAGCGGCGCGGCGGATTCAATCAGTACTTCGGCAGCCCGGACGAGTTCTATCAACCTCCGGCATTTCACGGCAATCCACAGTACGACGGCCGCTTCACGTTTGCGCGAATTCAGTATCGAGGCTTTGAGCACTGGGCCGGTCGCGAAGGGCCCGGGTGGTCGCACGATTATCCGGATGCTGAAGAGAACTTCGTGAAGATTCTTCGGGACATTACGATCGTGCACCCGTTCGTCGAAGAAGGTCCGATCGTCGGCAGCGCGCTGGTGAAGTTGGATGATCCGGCGTTGTTCAAGTATCCAGTGAGCTACATGTCGGAGCCGGGCGGGTGGCATCCGAACGACAAGGAAATCGCGGGGCTTCGTAAGTATTTGCTCAAGGGCGGATTCATGATCTTCGACGACTTCCGTGAAGGAGGCGGGTGGCCGCTCGACTGGACCAATCTTCGTCAGGAGATGGCGCGTGCGCTGCCGAACGCGAGGTGGGTGCAGCTCACGGGCAAGGAGCCGATCTTTCACTCCTTCTTCGACGTCGATTTGGAGAAGGCGATCAACAGTACGTCGGCATACGGCGCGCGTCCGCCGACGTATTGGGGGATCTACGAGGACAACGATCCGAAGAAGCGATTGCTGGTGATTGGCGACGTCGACAACGACATCGGCGAGTCATGGCAATGGTCGGCGTCGGGGTTCATTCCGATTTCCGCATCGAACGAGACGTACAAGCTGGGCATCAACTATGTCATCTACGCGCTAACGCATTAGGACCAGTCACCAGCAACTAGCAACCACATGGCCACGACGATTCCCGCTCCAACACTCGATTCCAACGACGACATCGCGCTTGCGGATCGGCTCAAGCTCGGTCGTGATCAGATCACCGCCGAGCTGCACAAATTGATCGTCGGCCAGGAGGAAGTAATCGAGCTCGTGCTGCTGTCCCTGTTCACGGGCGGCAACAGCTTGATTGTCGGCGTGCCAGGTCTTGCGAAGACGCTGCTCATCCACACGATGGCGCAGGTCCTCGACCTCAAGTTCTCGCGAATTCAGTTCACGCCCGACTTGATGCCGAGCGACATTACCGGCACGGACATCATTCAGGACGACCCGGAAACTGGTCGTCGCCACATGGTATTCACGCCCGGACCGATCTTCGCGAACATCGTATTGGCTGACGAGATCAACCGGACGCCTCCAAAGACGCAGTCTGCATTGCTCGAGGCCATGCAGGAACATCGCGTCACGGTGCAGGGCAAGACGTATCGCCTCGAAGAGCCGTTCCACGTCTTCGCCACGCAGAATCCGATCGAGCTCGAGGGCACGTATCCGTTGCCGGAAGCACAGCTCGACCGATTCATGTTCAACATCATCATGGATTACCTCCCGGAGGACCAGGAGGTGCATGTCGCGACATCGACGACCGCGGTGCAGAACTATCGCTTCCAGCATGCGGTGACGGGCGCCGACATCACGGCGTTCCAACAACTCATCCGTCGCGTGCCGATCGCGGACGCAGTGGCGCGCTACGCGGTGAGTTTGGCGCGCACGAGCCGGCCAGGCCCCAATGCGCCGGACTTCGTCAAGCAGTGGGTCTCGTACGGCGCCAGCACGCGCGCACCGCAACAGCTCATACTCGGCGGCAAGGCCCGCGCGCTGATGGATGGTCGATTCAACGTGAGCTTCGACGACATTCGCGCGCTCGCCAAGCCGGTGTTGCGCCACCGCGTGCTCACGAACTTCCACGCCGAATCGGAGAAGGTCACATCGGATCAGATCATCGAGAAACTGTTGAAGATCGTTCCGGTGCCGAAGTCCGGAATGTGACGCATCGGTCATGACCGCTCCCGCGCTCCCAACCACCTCGTATCTCGACCCATCCGTGCTCGCACGGATCGGGAACCTCGAGTTGTTGGCGCGCACGGTGGTCGAAGGATTCATCAACGGGTTGCATCGGTCGCCTTTGCTTGGAGCGTCGACGGATTTCGCCGAGCATCGGGCGTACATGCCGGGCGACGACATTCGACGCATCGACTGGCGGCTGTTCGCGCGCAGCGATCGGCATTTCGTGAAGGAGTACGAGGCGGACACGAACACCAACTTCAACGTCATCCTCGACATCTCTCCGTCGATGCGCTACGGCGCCGACGCCGAGTCCGGCCGGCCGTCGAAGCTGACGTACGGGTGCTACCTCGCGGCATGTCTCACGTATTTCTCGAGCCTGCAGCGCGATCGCGTCGCGTTGGCGACGGTCGACACCGACATCGTCGACTACGTGCCGCCGTCGGCGAAGCATCTGCAATTGATTCTGCATACGCTCGATCGCGTCGACCGGAAGGGACGCGACGCGAAGTTGACGCCTGGCCGCTCGACGTTGTTGGCGCCGCTGCGCAAGTTGTCCGAGACCATGCGTCGGCGAAGTCTCGTCGTGCTGATCTCGGATTTCTACGAGGACCCGGACGAGGTCATTGACGCGCTCAGTCATATCCGCGGGCGCGGCAACGATATGATCGTGTTCCATCTGCTCGATCCGCGCGAGTTGAACTTCTCGTTCTCTGACGCGAGCAACTTCATCGACATGGAAACGGGCGACAAGATGCCCGTCATCCCGGAGTATTTGCGTGAGCAGTATCGCAAGCTCGTGCAGGAGCACACGGCCACGCTCGCCAAGCGCATCGGCGAATCGCGCGCCGATTACGCGGTGTTCGATACGTCCAAGCCGCTGGATCGCGCGCTCTTCGCGTTCCTCTCGGCGCGGCAACGATTCAGTCGGGTGCGCTAGATGAACTTTCTCGCGCCCGCGTTCTTGGCTGGCCTCGCGGCGATCGCCATTCCCGTGATCATTCATTTGATCAACAGGGAGCGGAAAGTCGTCGTGGAGTTTCCGTCGCTGATGTTCTTGCAGCGGATTCCGTATCGGTCGGTGCGCCGGCAGAAGCTTCGTCATCTGTTGTTGTTGGCGTTACGCTGTGTTGCGCTCGCGCTCTTGGTGGCGGCGTTTGCGCGTCCGTTCTTCGAGCGCCGGCGTGCGGGCATTTCGACGACTGGTGCACGCGAGGTCGTCATCCTGCTCGATCGTTCGTCGAGCATGGGGTACGCCGATCGGTGGGCCAAGGCGAAGGACGCGGCGAAGAAGGTCGTCAATGGACTGACCTCGGGCGACCGCGCGACGCTCGTTCTGTTCGCGAGCGATGCGTCAGTCGCCAGCGAGCCTATGGCGACACCGGACCGCATCGTCGCCGCGATCAACGCCGCCAAGCTGAGCGCCGAAGGAACGCGGTACAGCAGTGCGCTGAAGCTCGCGTCGCAGATCATCGCGTCTTCGACGCTGCCGCGCCGCGAAGTTGTCGTCATCTCGGATTTTCAAAAGATCGGGTGGGTGAATCACAACGAGATCGTCTTCCCGCAAGGCACGACTGTCACGCCGGTCGATCTTGGCGGTGCGACGTCGTCGGACGTCGCCGTCTCGCAAGTGACGACGGATCGCGACAGCACCGCCGAACGCGATCGTGTGACGGTCGCGGCTCGTCTCATCAACACCGGAAGCGCGGCCAAGAGCATCGCGGCGACGCTCGCGATCGGCGGACGCGACGTTCAGACGCAACGCGTCGCGCTGCCGGCGTCGGGTGTGCAGCAGGTCGCGTTCGCGCCGATCGCGGTGCCGAGCGGCGCGACGAAAGGCGTCGTGCGGATTACGCCCGATTCGTTGGCGCAGGACGATGTTCTCAACTTCACGATTGCACCGGACGAAGCGGTGCCGGTGCTGATCGTCGAGCCGTCGAGCCCGCGCGAAAATCAGAGCCTCTTCTTGAGTCGTGCGTTGGCGATCGGCGATCGTCCATCGTTTCGCATCGATCAGAAGCGAGTCGATGCTCTCACGCCGCGCGACTTCGATGGACGCGCGTTGATCGTGCTCGATGAGGTGGCTCCGCCGACCGGTCCGGTCGGCGCGCGTTTGCGCGCCTTGATCGACGGCGGCGGCGGATTGATCGTCGTGCCGGGCGGAAGTCGCACGGAGACGTGGCCGGCGGAATGGCGCGCGCTCCTGCCGACAATCGGCCAAGTCGTCGATCGCACGGACGATGCTGGCGGAACGCTGTCGTCGGTCGACTATGCGCATCCGATCTTCGAGATCTTCAACGCGCCACGAAGCGGAGACTTTTCGACAGCGCGTTTCTATAGGTATCGCGCGCTCACGCCTCAGACCGGAACGACGGTCCTCGCGCGCTTCGACGACGGCTCGCCGGCGTTGGTGGAGCGACTCGTTGGTCGCGGTAAGGTGTTGACCTGGGCGTCCACCCTCGATTCCTATTGGACGAACCTTCCACTGCAGCCCGTCTTCCTTCCGTTCGTGCACCAACTCGGCAAGCACGCCGGCCGATATGCTGATCCGCGGCCATGGTACACCGCCGGCGACGTGCTCGACCTGTCGCGTCATGGCGAGCTCACGGCTCCGTTTCTAGCTGGTCGCGGCGCGGACAGCACGACCGAGCTCGTGCTCGACGCGCCATCCGGTGCGCGCGAGCGCGTCACGGCGACCGGCGCGAACCACATGATTACGCTTCGCGAACAAGGGTTTTACGAGCTTCGCGGTCGCGATACGCCCGTCGGTGCTGGCCGGCCGATTGCGGTCAATGTAGATCCAGCCGAGTCCGATCTCTCGCATCTCGATCCGCAGGACGTCGTGGTCGCGGTGACGTCGGTCAACGGACAGCATCAACCGGGAAGTGAGATCAACACTGCCACGCCACAGGATCAAGAGCAACGACAGAAGGTCTGGTGGTATTTGTTGCTTGGTGCGTTGTTACTGATGGGCGTCGAGACAATGCTCTCGAACCGCCTGTCGAAGGCGACGTCTCCGTAACGAGACGACTGAGGTAACGGGGGACAGAACGATGGAAACCGTACACGGCCTGCCATCAGAGCAGTCGGAGCTCCTCGGAGTCGTCCGCGGGGTGCGCAATCGCTATCGCGCCAAACGCGCGTTGCGCGGAGCCGCGATCACCGTCGGCGCGGGCTGGCTCGTGCTCGCGGCCGCGGCGTACACGATGAATTTTTTCAAGTATTCCGACGCTTCCGTCCTCACGTGTCGCGTTCTGGCGATCGTGGCGATCGTTGCGATCGCGGTGTGGTTCATCGTCCTTCCTTTGCTTCCCCGACTTCGAGACGAGCAAGTTGCGCTCTACCTCGAAGAGCATGAACGAACGCTCAAGGCGACCGTCATCACCGCCGTCGAGATGCAGACGAGCGGACCGGCCGGCGCGGTGTCGAGCCTTCGATCGCCGGCGTTCATTCAACGGCTGACGCGTGCAGCGCTCGAGCGCGTGCATACGGTGGCGGACGGCAGAACGATCGACGCGGGTGAGCTGCGGACCAACGGTGGAATCTTTGCGGCGATCGCGCTCGCCGCGTTGCTCGTGACGATGTTCGGCCCGCCCGTGCTCCGACATGGAGTTCGCCTCGTCACCACGCCCTGGAACAACTCCGAGCCGGCGAGCCTGTTCAGTATTCTCGTTGAGCCGGGGAACGTCACCGTGGCGAAAGGCGGCGACGAGCTGCTCGAGGCGCGACTGCGCGGATTCCAGTCGGACAACGTCGAGCTGCTCGTTCGCGGTGCCGATTCAGCGAATTGGGTGCGCCTGCCGATGACGCCCGACAGCTCCGGCCGCTTCGCGTATCGCTTGTTCGACATCGGTGGCAAAACGCAGTACGTGGTCGAAGCAAACGGTGTGCGCTCGACGACATACACCATCGATGTGTCGAATCTGCCGTACGTCAAGCAGATGGACCTCCAGTACCGCTATCCGGCGTACACGCAGCTCGAGCCGCTCGATGTCGACAGCACCGGCGACATCGCCGCCCTCAAAGGTACGACGGTGCGCATTCGCGTCTCGCCAACCGTGCCGACGAACGGTGGTCGCGTCATTGTCGACGGTGGCGACACGTTGCGGCTCGTTCCGACCAGCGACGGCAAGCTCATGGCAATGTTGCGCGTCGAGAATCCGGGGTTCTACAAGATCGAGCTCGAGGGGCCGCAGGGGAAAATGGTGACCGGCTCACTCGATTACACGATCGACGTGCTGCCCGATCGTCCGCCGACGGTGCAGTTCACAAAGCCGGGCCGCGATCAGAAAGTCCTCTCGGTCGACGAAGTCTATACCGAAGCCCGCGCAGAAGACGATTATGGTGTCGCGAAGCTCGACCTCGTGTACTCGGTGAATGGCGCCGCCGAGCACGTGATGCCGCTCCACGACGGCACGCGGGCGATCAAGGACGTTGCGGCGGGCTACACGTTCATGCTCGAGGGACTCAAGCTCGAGCCGGGCGACGTCGTCTCGTATTACGCACGCGCGACCGACAACAATGCCGTCAGCGGTCCTCAGCATGCGTCGACCGACATCTACTTCATGCAGGTCCGCCCATACGAAAATGATTACCGCCAGCAGCAGGGAGGCGGCGGTGGCGGCGGAGGAGGCGGCCAACAGAATGACGCTGGCCAACTGTCGCAGAAGCAGCGCGACATCATCGCCGCGACCTTCAAGACGTCACGCGACAGCGCACTGACCGATAAGAAGTCGCTCCAGGAGAATCTCGCGACGCTTCGTCTGTCGCAGCAACGCCTGAAGGAGCAGACCAACCAACTCGTCGACAAGCTCGTTGAGCGCGGCATCGCCAAGTCGGACAGCAACTGGAAAAAAATCTCCGACATTCTTCCCAAGGCCGCCGCGGCAATGGACACGGCGGAAAAGAAGCTGTCCGATGGCTCGCCACAAGCGGCGCTCCAACCCGAGCAGCGCGCGCTGCAGCAACTGCAACGCGCCGAGGCGGTGTTCCACGAGATTCAGGTCTCAATGGGTGGAGGGGGAGGCGGCGGCGGCGGCGGTGGAAACAAAACCGATGCGCAGGATCTCGCCGACATCTTCGAGCTCCAGAAGGATGGTCTGCGCAATCAGTACGAGACCGTCCAGCGTGGTCAGCAGCAGGATCAGCAGCAGCAAGCGAACAATCAAGTCGACGAGACCCTCGAGAAGCTTCGCCAACTCGCGGCGCGGCAGCAGCAGGAGAACGATCGCGCGCGCGCGAAGGCAGACAGTCTGAGTCGGATGGGTGCATCTGGCGCGTCGGGCGGCCAGGGACAGCGCGACCTTGCGCAACAGACGGAAGCGCAGGCGCGTCAGCTCGAGCGGCTCGCGCGTGAGCAACAGAATCAATCGTTGGCCGACGCCGCGCGTCGCTTGCAGGACGCAGCCGACGCCATGCGCCGCGCCGCGGCGAACGGGCAGAAGTCAGGTGATGCTTCGCAGGCCCTCAACAATCTCCAAGAAGCCCGTCGACTGCTCGATCAGGAGAAGTCCGGCCGCTCGTCGCGTGATGTCTCCGATGCCGTGCGCGCCGCGCAGCAGTTGGCCGAGCAAGAGAAGAACGTGCAATCCGACGTGCAGAAGCTCGGACAAAGTGCCGATCCGAGCGCGCAGCAGCCGCTCAAGCAGTCGATCGCGCAGCAGAAGGGCGCCATGGCCGACGAAGTCAAAGATCTCAAATCGAAGCTCGATCGCATGGCACTCGACAACAGGCGTGAGCAGCGAGACGTTTCACGCGCGCTCGAGAGTGCGGCCGACACGCTACGCGGCCGAAAGGTCGAAGAGAAGCTTCGCTACACGCAGCAGCAGACGCGCACCGCTCCCGCCGACTGGATGAATTCCGCCGAGCAGCAGATCGGCGCCGATATCGCGGATTTGGGCCAGCGTCTGCAGCAGGCACAATCGGCCGCGCAATCAGGCAACGGCCAGCGCCAACAAGCGCAGACCGCGGACCGTGCACGCGATCTCGTGCGCGGTCTCGAGTCGATGGATGAGCGGATGCGCCAAAAGCAGGAGCAGGCCGCGAGCGGCGCGCAGCGTCGACTGGCCGAAGGCGGCGACCAGCAGGGTAAACAAGGCCAAGGCCAGACCGCGCAGGATGGGCGTCAAGGACAACAGGGCCAACAAGCTCAAAACGGTCAACGCGGACAAGGATCGGCGCAACAAGGCCAGCGCGGACAAAATGGGCAGCAGCAGAATCAACAGAGCGGCGGCCAAGGCCAGCAACAATCGCAGGCGAACGGACAGGGACAAGGCCAGGGCCAAGGTCGCGGCAACGGACAACAGATGGGCAACGGTGGTGCACCCAACGGCGCCGGTTCCCCGCGCGGCGGCAGTCCGCAGCTCAATGGCGGCCGCCTGTCGCCCGAAGATGCACAACAATTCAGCCGCGAAGCCCAGCAGCGCCTCAATGACGCCGAGGCACTGCGCCGCGATTTGGCAAAACAAGGATTGCCGACGACCGAATTGGATCGCGCGATCGAAGGGTTGCGCCAGCTGGCTGACGCGCGCGTGCTCGAAGACACGCGGACAGCGGCTGACCTTCGTTCCAAAACGATCGAAGGCTTCAAAGATTTCGAATTTGGATTGCGCCGCCGACTCGGCGAAGGCGATTCGACCCGAGTTCTCCTCGAGCGATCGGGTGATGTGCCGCCCGCCTACAAGCAGCACGTCGAGGAGTACTATCGGTCGATCGGACGAGCGAAGCCGAGCAAACCTTGAAATGACCTAGCGTGGCGCCTCGGCGGCGCCACGCTAGTCGGCGGTCGACCGGTTTTCGGCGCCGCTCGGCGAACGACGAACAGGCGCTGCGCGGCTCAGCATGCGCACGAGATCGTTTCGATCGAGTTGCTCCCAGTCGTCCGGAATTGGAGTGAGCCTCCGCTTGCTGTACTTCGATTCGAAGCAGAGCCAGCCGTCGCCGAACTCTTCCGGCAAATACGACCACTGATCCGTCGTCTGACCATCTCGCCGAACTTCAAAGACGGTCCATTCAACACCCGTCGCGTCAGTGATGGTTCGCATCGTCAGCACCCGACCTCCGAAAGCAGCTCATCAGCGGCGCCTTTGGTTCAGATCGAGCGATCGATGCCCCATCGGTGACGCCGCCAGCAGTCGAGGCAGGTTGAATGCCAATCAGGCCAAGAAATCACGAATTGCCAGTGATCGCGCCCACGCTACGCTTGTCGCTCCGTCAGAATCTCGGCGAGCACCGATAGGTCGATATTTCCGCCCGACACGACGCACGCGATCTTGCCGAGTCCGGCGCGCCCAGCCAATGCCGGCGCGACTGATGCCGCACCCGCGCCTTCCGCGACAATCCGCGCACGCTCGGCGAGCAATCGCACTGCATTCCGCGTTTCGGCGAGCGACGAGATCAGCGCGCCATCGATGAGCGACGAGACGAGCGGCCACATTTCGTCGAGCACGCCGCGGCCGCCAATTCCGTCGACGAAGCTTGGGGTACGCTCGACAATGACAGGATGCTTCGCCTCGAGCGCGGATTGCAGTGGTGTCGCCGTTTCGACTTCGCACCCAAACACACGCGCGTTCGGCGCAACCGCGCGCACGGCCGTCGCGATTCCCGTGACGAGCCCTCCACCGCCGAACGGAACGAGCACCGTGCTCACGTCCGGCAAATCTTCGACGATCTCGAGTCCGATCGTGCCGTTGCCAGCCATCACCGCGCGATCGGCGACGGGATGGATGAACGTGCCGACCATTCCTTGCCGGCCGTGGTCGGCGAGGACCTGCCACCATTCGTCGTATGGAACCTTCAGGATCGCTGCGCCGAGTCGCGCGACGGCATCGAGCTTGGTGCGCGGGGCGCTGTCGGGCATGATGACGGTGCAGGGTATTCCCAGTTCGCGAGCACCCCATGCCACGCCTTGCGCCATGTTGCCCGCGCTGGCCGTATACACGCCGCGCGCGAGGGCGTCGCGTGGCAAGAGCCGAATCGCGTTCACCGCGCCTCGAATCTTGAATGATCCGATCGGCTGCAGATTCTCGAGCTTCAGATAGATCTCCGCCGGTCCATCGACGTTGAGCCGAATCAGCGGCGTTCGCGTCACCGTCTCCGTAATGCGTTCGCGCGCGGCGCGAACGTCGTCGACCGAAATGCGCTCAATGACTCGCATGCCGCGCTCCACCGAGCTCGACGTTCACGCCGGCGCCAGCGCGCACGGCCTGCTCGTACACGTGCGACGCGGCCGCTAAGTCCTCGATTGCCAAACCGAGCGATTTGAAGAGTGTGATCTCATTGTCGTCACGTCTTCCCAGCCCGTGCCCGATCAACAACTCACCGACTTCGGCGACGATGTGCTCCGGTCCGATCTCTCCGTCGTGCAGCGGCGCGACAATGTCGCCGGGTTCTTTGAGCGCCGATTCTCGGCGATCAACATAGAGGCGCGAACCCACAACCGCGGCCGAGTCAAGCTCGCGCGCGTTTGGCGTGCAAGCGCCGACGGCGTTGACATGCGTGCCCGGCGTAAGCCACTCGCCGCGCAACACTGGCTCGGTCGACGACGTCACCGTGCACACGATGTCGGCGCCGCGAACCGCCTCGGCGCCGCTTCCGCATGCGGATGCATCGAGATGAAAGCGTTCGCGCGCGAACGATGCCAGATCACGCGCATTGCCACTGTTGCGACTCCAAACGCGAAGCGACGAGATCGGTCGCACCAGACACATGGCTTCCACGTGCGCGCGTGCTTGCACGCCCGAACCAATGATCGCGAGTGTCGATGCCTGTTCTCTCGCAAGCAACCGAGTCGCGACGGCCGAGGCGGCCGCGGTGCGGATGGTCGTGATCGCGGTCGCGTCCAGCAGCGCCGCGAGACTTCCGTCGGCGCTATCGAACAGCAACACTGCGCCCTGATGTGAGTCCAGCTGCGTGCCGTGATTGCCGGGATACACGGTCACGATCTTCGCGCCGATCGTTTTCGGTGAGCCGAGGTACGCGGGCATGATGCCGAACGCGTCGCTCGACTGTGGAATCCGAATGACCGTCCGGAGCGGCAGGATTGCGTCGCCGCGGGCAAGCGTCGCGAGCGTCGTCGCCATGATCTCGATGCACTCGCGCATCGGAAGCAGACGCTCGACGTCGCTCTGGGAGAGAATGAGCATTGTGGAACTTACGCCGAGCTAGGTCGCGTACAGAAGCGTTCGACGAAGAAATTCCCAATGTCCTCGGCTATGCACGAACCAATAGCGGAAGACATTCCGCTCGATGGTTCCAACGGTCCTCGGCGTCTTTCCCTCGACGATGTCGACTGTCGCCGTGTCGCCTTGGATCGACGGTTCGCCGGCTAGCGTGAAGAAAAAACGCTCGGCGGTCGACAGCTTCGGCCGAAGACGGTCGTCCGAATAGGCGAGGGTGTCGGCGTATTGCGCATGCGCGCCTTTCCGTAGCGAGTCGAGCAGAATCGAGCGCCTCGCGAAATCCTCGATGCTGCCCTCCGGCACGCTTCCATCGGCGGAGAGAAACGTTGGAAACACGACGAACGCGCTGTGCTCGCGTCGCAGCCGCTCGCCGACGACGCGGACAAGCTCGACCTCGGCCGAGTCGGGAACGGCGCTACCAATCCCTTGTGCCGCGGCATGTCGCGGAATGCTCACCGCGATCAATGAGATGGCCAGGCTAAATCCGAGAGCCGTCGAGTGTCGCCGTGTCGCGTTCATCTGACTGTGGCCGGTAGAAGTGATGGCTGATATCAAGAAACTGTTTATGAGATCTTGATTGCGCCAGACTTTACAACCGCTGCTCTCGGGCCGGTGGATACCGGTAAATCAGCGTCGGTCCGCCGAAAAACTCGATCTCGCCACTCAAAGTGGCACCGAGAGATTCCGCGACTCTGATCGAGCTTGCATTTCCCGGACGAATGAGACTGACCATCTCCGTTCGGCCAAGCGTCTCGCGTGCGTAGCCGAGGGCGGCACCTGCTCCTTCGCGCGCATAGCCGTGGCCCCAGAATTGTCGTCCCAGTGTATACCCCACCTCGAATCCGGGCCAGCCTTCCGGCTCGTATAGTCCGATGCGCCCCGCAAGCT
>Ga0207695_10006304_pt1 | contig 15434 bp, 15 predicted proteins | sample KBSC54metaG_FD_184354 | JGI IMG/M metagenome (GOLD analysis project Ga0207695, IMG submission 184354) | Corn rhizosphere microbial communities from Kellogg Biological Station, Michigan, USA - KBS C5-4 metaG (SPAdes) (version 2) | ecosystem: Host-associated > Plants > Roots > Rhizosphere > Soil... | reverse complement strand
TCGCGGCCTTCCTAGACCGGGGGACATGGCGCGCGGCGTGTGGGCCGAGGCCCTGGAGCAACTCGACCGCGTGTTCCTGTGGCTGCCGGTCGCGTTCGGCCTCGGGGCGGCTGCCTATCTCGGGCTGAAAACCGAACCGTCCCTCTGGCCCGGTTTCGTGGCCGCCGTCGTGCTGACCGTCGCGGCCGTGGCCGTGGCGCGCTGGAGCCACGGCAAGGCGCTGCGGGCGGCGGCCATCCTCGCGGCGGCGGTGGCCGTCGGCTTCACGGTCGCCAAGGTCCGCAGCGACCGCGTCGCCGCGCCGGTCGCGCCCGATGGCCTGGGCGTCGTCCAGATCCAGGGTTACGTGGTCGACATCGACAATCCGAGCCCGCGCGGTCCGCGCCTGTTGATCGCCCCCAGCTCGGTCAGCCACATCGACCCCGACCGGCTGCCGTTGCGAGTACGCATCGTGATGCCGCCGGGCGATCTGCCCATGCCGGGGACCGCGGTGCAGGTCCTGGCCCTGCTCGACCCGCCGCCCGCGCCCGCCGCGCCGGGAGCCTACGACTTCGCCCGGGACGCCTGGTTCAACGGCGACGGCGGCGTGGGGCTGGCGCGCGGCCCTTCGACTCCGATCGTCCTGCCCCCCGCGTCCTGGCGGCTGAAGCTGCAGATGGGGATCAACGCCTTCCGCTGGAGCGTCGCCGACCGGCTCGCCGCCGATGTCAACCAGGCATTGGGCGGGCAGGGCGGGGATGCGGTGGGCCTGGCGGTGGCGGTGACCACGAGCCACCAGGACTGGCTCAGCGAGGCCGCGCGCGAAGACCTCAGGGGATCCGGGCTCGCCCACATGCTGGCCATCGCCGGCCTGCACACCGCGGCGCTCAGCGGCTTCGTGTTCTTCGCCCTGCGCCTGCTGATCGCCGCATGGCCGTGGCTGGCGGTGTGCGTGCCCGGGAAGAAGGTGGCCGCCGCGGGCGGCCTGATGGCGGTGCTGACCTATCTGGTGCTGTCCGGCGCGCATCCCCCGGCCCGACGGGCGGCGACCACGGCCTCGGTGGCGTTCATCGCCATCCTGCTCGACCGGCGGGCGATCAGCCTCAGGTCCCTGGCGTTCGCGGCGCTGATCGTGCTGGTCACCGAGCCGGAGGTGGTGGTCGCGCCAGGCTTCGAGATGTCGTTCTGCGCCACGGCCTCGCTGGTGGCCCTGGCCGAGGTGTGGCCGCACCGCCAGCCGACCGCCGGCCTGCCGCGCGTGCTGGCCTGGCTGCAGAAGGGCCGCGACTGGCTCTTCGCCCTGTTCATGGTCAGCCTGGTGGCGGGCGCCGCCACCGGCCCGTTCGCCATCCAGCACTTCAACCGCATCGCCAACTTCGGGGTCTTCGCCAACCTCACCGCCGATTTCGTCGCCAGCGCGATCATGATGCCGGCCCTGGCCGTGGCCCTGTTGCTGGAGCTCATCGGCCACGCCGCGGCCACGCCCGTGCTGTTCGTGGCGGGGTGGGCGGCGCGGACGGTGATCTGGATCGCCCATGTCTTCGCCACCGCGCCGGGCGCGGCCATGACCGCCCCGGCCAAGCCCGAGATCGCCCTGACCATCTCCTACCTTGGCATCCTCTTCGCGTGCCTGTGGAAGGGTCACCTGCGTTGGCTGGGTCTGCCCCTGAGCCTGGCCGTGCTGGTCTGGCCAAGACCGCCTCAACCCCTGATCTGGATCGCCGCCGATGGCGCCGACGCCGCGATCGTCGCCCACGGCCAGGAGGTGGCCCTGCGGCCGGGCGTGCGCGCCTACGCCACCGACACCTGGGCGCAACGGCGCGGCCTGATCAAACCGAAGGACATGGCCCAGGCGCGTGGGGCGCTGTTCGATTGCGACTACTGGTCCTGCGTCGCCCGGCCGGGCGTGAGTCCCGCCCTCGGCCTCTGGTGGACGCGGCGCAAGCCCAAGCCCGAACGCCTGGGCGAACTCTGCGACCGCGCCGATATCCTGGTGCTGCGCGCGGATCTGACGCCGCCGCCCTCCTGCCGCGGCGCCCTTGTGCTCGGCCCGGCGGACTTCGCCCGAGGAGGCTCGGCCGAGGTCTTCGGCAGCGGCTCGGGGTGGCGGGTCGTGTGGGCCCAGCCAATCCGCGGAAACCGCCCCTGGACCCGTTCCGTGGAGTGACGCCGCCGACCGTCAGTCTACGGACGATCAGTGATACCGGCGGATCAGCCCTACCAGCTTGCCCTGCACCTGCACCTGGTCGGGACCGAAGATGCGGGTCTCATAGGCCGGGTTGGCCGCCTCCAGCGCGATCGACGCGCCCTTGCGGCGCAGGCGCTTCAGCGTGGCCTCCTCGCCCATCACCAGGGCCACGACGATCTCACCCGAGTTGGCGGTGTTGCCCTTGCGGATCACCACGAAGTCCCCGTCGAGGATGCCGGCGTTGATCATCGAGTCGCCCTGGACCTCGAGCACGAAATGTTCGCCCGCGCCGAGGATGCTTTCCGGCACCTGCATGCGGTCGCGTTCGTGCTGGATGGCCTCGATCGGCGTGCCCGCGGCGATCTTGCCCAGCACCGGCAGTTCGCGGACGTCGTTGGCGGCCGATCCGGGCGACGGGATGCGCTGGCCCGGCTCGACGAGCGTCGGGCGGAAGGCGCCGCGGCCCTTCGGCGGTGCGGCGGCGGTCGCCTGCTCCGGAAGCTTGACCACCTCCAGCGCCCGAGCCCGGTGGGGCAGGCGGCGCAGGAAACCGCGCTCTTCCAGGGCGGTGATCAGGCGGTGGATTCCAGACTTGGACGCCAGATTCAGAGCATCCTTCATCTCGTCGAACGAGGGGGACACCCCGGTTTCCTTGATCCGTTCATGGATGAACATCAGCAGTTCATGCTGCTTGCGCGTGAGCATGGTCGTCGCCTTGCGGTTCGCTCGTTCCGAGGGTCGGAACAAATCAAAAACATTGGCGATGTTCTGTAGATGTTCTCGGTTAATGTCAAGTGAACGAAAAGGCGAGGCAATTCAGCGGGCTGCGCACGAGGGAACGGCCTTCGAGGCCGGTGACGCGCGGCGATTCGAAGAAACGATTCCCCCTGGTCTGTCGCGGCGAAGCTTTCGCTAGGTCAGGAGCGCCCGCGTAGCCGATGTCACGTCGGCCTGGCGCATCAGGCTTTCGCCGACCAGCATCGCCTGGGCGCCGGCGGCGGCCAGGCGGGCGGCGTCGGCCGCGTCGCCGATGCCGCTTTCCGCCACCAGCAACGCGTCCCTGGGCGCCAGGGGAGCCAGGCGCTCGGTGACCGCGAGGTCGGTGACGAAGGTCCGCAGATCACGATTGTTGATCCCCACCAGGCTTGCGCCCAGCGCGCCGGCGCGCGCCATCTCGGCCTCGTCGTGGACCTCCACCAGGGCGTCCATGCCGAAGCGCGCGGCCTGCGCCATCAGGTCGCCCGCCAGGGCGTCGTCGACCATGGCCAGGATCACTAGGATCGCATCGGCCCCGAGCGCCCGAGCCTCCGCGACCTGCCAGGGGTCGACCAGGAATTCCTTGCGCAGCGCCGGCAGGCTGCAAGCCTCCCGCGCCTGGGTGAGATACGCGTCCGCCCCCTGAAAGCTCGGCGTGTCCGTCAGCACCGACAGACACGCCGCGCCGCCCGCCTCGTAGGCGCGGGCGAGGGTAGGGGGATCGAAGTCGGCGCGGATCAGGCCCTTGGACGGCGAGGCCTTCTTGATCTCGGCGATCAGGGCCAAGCGCCCGCCGGTCGCCGCGCGCTCGAGCGCGGCGCGGAAGCCGCGCGGGGCGCCCGCGGCGCGCGCGGCCGCCTCGATCTCGTCCACGCTCGTCCTGCGCCGGCGATCGGCGACCTCCTCGCGCTTGTAGGCGGCGATGCGGGAGAGGGTGTCGCTCATGCTCGGTTGCTGATCTCGATCAGGCGGTCGAGCGCGCCGCGGGCCCGCCCGTCGTCGATGGCGGCGGCGGCGGCGTCGATGCCGTCGCGCAGGGTCTCGACCTTGTCGGCCACCAGCAGGGCCGCGGCGGCGTTCAGCAGGACGATATCGCGATAGGCGCCGGTCCGGCCCGCCAGCAGGTCGGCCAGCGCCTGGGCGTTCGCCTTCGGATCGCCGCCGACCAGGTCGGCCAAGGCCGCGCGGGGCAGACCGACGGCCTCCGGGGTCACGTTGAACAGCCGCACGGACCCGTCGCGGAGTTCGGCGACCTGGGTGGCGCCGGTCGTGGCGATCTCGTCCATGCCCTCGCCGTGCACGACCCAGGCGCGTCGGCTGCCGAGCGCCCCCAGCACACGGGCCAGAGGCTCGACCCAGCGCGAGTCGAACACCCCCAGCAGCTGCCGCTGCGCGCCGGCCGGATTGGCCAGCGGCCCCAGCAGGTTGAACAGGGTGCGGAAGCCGAGCTCCTGGCGGATCGGCGTGACGTGCCGCATGGCGCCGTGGTGGGCGGGCGCGAACAGGAAGGCGAGGCCGGCTTCGTCCAGCGCCTGGCGCTGGCGCGCGGCGTCGGCGGCGATGTTGACGCCGAGCTCGGTGAGAACGTCCGCGCCGCCCGAGCGGGACGAGATGGCCCGGTTGCCATGCTTTGCCACCTTGACCCCGGCGCCGGCGACGACGAAGGCCACGGCGGTCGAGACGTTGTAGGTGTGGGTCCCGTCGCCGCCGGTGCCGCAGACGTCGATCACCTCGTAGGGGTGGTCCAGGCGCACCGCGGCGCGCCGCATGGCCCGGGCGCTGGCGGCGATCTCGCCGACCGTCTCGCCGCGCATCCGCATCGCCGTCAGAGCGGCCGCCACCTGGGCGGGCGTCGGCTCGCCGCGCAGGCAGGCGCCGAAGAAGGCTTCGGCATCCTCTTCGGTCAGGGTCGCGCCGTCGGCGAGCCGACCCAGCAGCGGCTTGAAGGCGTCGGACATGGGTGGCCGGCTCAGACCTGGGCGAGGCGCTTGACGCCCGCCAGGTCCAGGAAATTGGCCAACAGCTGGTGGCCGCCTTCGGTGGCGATGCTCTCGGGATGGAACTGCACCCCATGCACCGGACGCGACTTGTGGACGAAACCCATGATCTCGCCGTCGTCGGTCCAGGCGTTGACCGCCAGCACGTCCGGGAGGGTTTCGCGCTTCACAGCGAGGCTGTGGTAGCGCGTGGCGGTGAAGGGGTTGGCCAGGCCCGCGAACACGCCCGTTCCGTCGTGATGGATGGCGCTGGTCTTGCCGTGCATCAGCGCCTTGGCGCGGATCACCTCGCCGCCCATGGCCTGGCCGATGGACTGGTGGCCGAGGCACACGCCCAGGATCGCCAGGTCCGTCGGCGCATCGCGGATCAGGTCCAGGCAGATGCCGGCCTCGTTGGGGGTGCAGGGGCCGGGTGACAGCACCACCGCCTCGGGCCGCAGGGCCAGCGCCTCGGCGACGCCCATGGCGTCGTTGCGGTGCACGACGGTCTCGGCCCCAAGCTCGTTCAGGTAGTGGACGAGGTTGTAGGTGAAGCTGTCGTAGTTATCGATCACCAGGATCATGGGCGCAGGACCTTTCGGAGCCGCTATCTAGGCTCCGCGGCGGCGAAGGCCAAGTGCGACGCCCCGCGGGCTTGCCGGCGCGCCGGAAGGCGGCATCCTGGGGGCATGGCCAGAGCCGATTCCTCGCCCGCTCCGCAGCCCCTGGGCAGGGCCCGCACCCTGCTCGCCGATCCGCGTCCGCTGGAGAGCCCGATCGGCGTCGTGGCCGCCGCGGCCTTCTTCGCGGTGACCGCGCTCGGGCTGGCGGCGATGGTCATCGCCATGCCCCCGCATTGGAGCTAAACTTCCCGGCAAACAGCCACAAGGGAGGCGGCCGATGGCGCTGAAGTGCATCGACCACGTCAACGTCCGGTGCGTGGATCTCGAGAAGTCGCGCGCCTTCTATTCCGAAGTGCTCGGCCTGCGGGACGGAACCCGTCCCGGCGTGGCCATGGCAGGGGCCTGGCTCTACCTCGGCGATCGGCCCGTGGTGCACCTGCAGGGCGGCCGGGTGGACGACGGCGAGCCTGCGAAGGGTCCGTTTGATCACGTCGCCTTCGAAGGCGATGACGTGCAGGCTACGCGCGACCACCTTCAGCGCATGAATGTGCCGTTCCGCGAGAACGGCCTGCCCGACATCAAGCTTCACCAACTTGTCGTCCGCGACCCCGACGGGATCAAGATCGAGATCAACTTCAAGGGCTGACGCCAGAGTTGCCCTGGACGAGTCAGGGTGATGCGGCCTGCAAGCCCCTAGCTCGGCGTCCAGGGGTCGATCAAAGGAACGCCGACATCCTGAAAATCGGCGACGTTGCGTGTGACCACAATCTTGCGATGCGCCACCGCCGTGGCGGCGATCAGCGCGTCCGCCATGTTGCGCGGACGGATCGCGGCAATGCGTCCCCACTCAAGTGCGACCTCGTCGCTGACAGGGAAGATTCGCCTGGCGTGATCAACGCGCAGGCGCTCCAGCCAGCGATGCAGCGAAGCTCCCGCCTCGGGATCCGTCCGAGCCTTCTGGCTGACCCCCTTCACGATCTCGCCCAGGGTCACCACGCTGAGAAACACCTGGTCTGGATCGACCGAGCGAAGCCAATCCCGCGCCTCGCGGCGTCCGCGCCGGGCCTCGGAGAGGACGTTGGTGTCGACCAGGTACATCAGAAATCGATTTTCCGGTCGAGCGCGTACGACCGCTCGTTGATCGCGTCGACAAGGTCGTCGGGCCAGAGATCGCCAGAGAGAATATGGTCGACAATGGACGGCTGTTTGGACGTGAGTTCGCGATAGTCCGCCTCCGACATCACCACGGCGGCAAGCTCGCCACGCACGCTGACATGCTGCGGACCCTCCTCCGCCGCCCGGCGGATAACCTCGCTAAAGCGGGCCTTGGCCTCCTGCAGTTGCCAGCAGAGGGGTTCAGTTTGCGCTTTCCGTTGAGTCATTGGGCGACCTCCTGACTAGTCTGACTAGCAGGTGGCGCCGCGGGCGTCACTCATCAAGGCGCGGGCCAGTTGCGGTGCGGGAGCCAGCTCAGGTGAAGCGCCAGGCCTCCGCCGCGGCGCGCATCAGCGCGCGGGCCTTGTGCAGCGTCTCCTCGTACTCGGCGTCCGGATCGGAGTCGGCCACGACGCCGCCGCCGGCCTGGGCATAGACCATGCCGTCCTTGAAGAGGGCCGTGCGCAACACGATGCAGGTGTCCACCGACCCGTCGGCGCCGAAGTAGCCGACCGCGCCGGCGTAGGCGACGCCCCGCTTCTCGGTCTCCAGCTCGTCGATGATCTCCATCGCCCGCACCTTCGGCGCTCCCGACAGGGTGCCGGCGGGGAGGGCGGCCATCAGCACGTCCACCGGGTCCAGCCCCTCGGGCGCATCGCCCTCGACGTTGGAGACCAGGTGCATCACATGGCTGTAGCGCTCGACGAAGAAGCTGGCGGTGACGCGGACGTGCGGCCCGCTCTGAGCGGCCGATGGCGCGTTCCGGCCGGCCTGGTTCAGCATCGCCACCCGGCCGACGTCGTTGCGGCCCAGGTCCAGCAGCATCAAGTGCTCGGCGTGCTCCTTGGGGTCGGCGATCAGCTCGGCCTCGAGCGCGGCGTCCTCCTCGGGGGTCGCGCCGCGGGGGCGGGTGCCGGCGATCGGGCGGATGGTGATCTTGCCGTCGCGCAGCCGCACCAGGATCTCCGGCGACGATCCGCTCAGCTGGAACTCCGGGAAGTTCAGGAAGAACAGGAACGGCGAAGGATTGGTGCGCCGCAGCGCGCGGTAGAAGGCGAACGGATCCTGGCTGAACGGCGCGCGCAGTCGGTGGCTGGGCACCACCTGGAAGATGTCGCCGGCGCCGATGTACGCCTTGGCCCGGTCGACGAGGGCCCAATAGGCCTCGCGCTCGACCGGCGAGGTGAAGGCGCTGGTCTCGACGGCCACGGGCGCCGGCCGGACCGGCAACGGCTCGCGCAGCGCCTCGACCACGCCGCCGATCCGGGCCGACGCGGCGATGTAGGCGGCGCGTGCGTCGAGGGTCGGCGAGGGGCGCACCGTCGTGACCAGGATGATCTCCTGGGCCACTCCGTCGAAGATCGCCACGATCGAGGGCCGCATCAGCACGGCGTCGGGCAGGTCCAGCGGATCGGGATTGATGTTCGGCAGCCGCTCGGCCAGCCGGATCATGTCGTAGCCCAGCACCCCGAAGACGCCGGCCGCCATCGGCGGCAGCCCGGCCGGCAGCTCGAGCCTGGAGCGGGCCACCAGGTCGCGCAGCGACTCCAGCGCGCCGGCCTCCTCCCGCCGGAACGCGCCGGCGGCGATGTCGGCGCCCTCAGCCACTTCCGCGACGCCCCCGCGGCAGCGCCAGACCAGGTCCGGCGCCATCACCAACGCCGAGTAGCGGCCGCGCCAGGCGCCGCCTTCCACGGACTCGAACAGGAAGCTGTAGGGCTTGCCGTGCGCGACCTTCAGGTAGGCCGAGACCGGCGTCTCCAGGTCGTCCACAAGTCGCTGGAAGACGACCTGGACCTGGCCGCCCTCGTAGGCCGCGGCGAAGTCGTCGAACGTGGGCTCCAGGCTCACTTGGCCAGCCCACCCGAGGCTGGGGCGGCGGGGGCGGCCGGAGCCGCGCCGGGCTTGGCCGCCGGGGGCCTGACCCGCGCGATCATCGCCGCGTCGGCGCCCATGGCCGAATCGGCCAGCGCCAGGTCGGTCCGCGGCTTGATCGACTGGACCGCGGCGGCGCGAACGGCATTGGCCAGGGCGTCGAGGTAGGCCGAGTCCAGCCGGCCGCGCACCTGCTGGATCAGCGCGGCGATGCTGTTCGGATCGGCAGGCCGGATCGCATCCATGCGGATGACGGCGATACCGTGCAGGGGGTCGGAGCCGGCGGGAAACACGTCGTGCAGCTTGGCCTGGAACAGCAGCTCCAGAGGCTCCTGGCCCAGCTGCTGCTGGAGCTGCTGGGCGTTGATCCGCTGCAGCCCGATCTGATGCACGATCGGCAGGCCCTTGGCGGCGGCCTCCATGGTGGCGCCTGCCTTGATCGCGTCCTGCGCGGTCTTCGCCTTGGCCTTCAGGTAGTCCAGGGCGGCCTGCTGGAGGTAGAGCTGGGTCAGCAGCTGCCGGACCCCCGGCTCGTCCAGCCCGGGCGGATTGGGCGGGATCACCTGGTCGACGTGCACGGCGTAGTATTCGCCCGACTGCGCGTCCTGCTCCACCTCGCTGTCGCCGCCGGCCGGCAGGTCGAAGGCGGTCTTCAGCAGCTTCTGGGTGAGCAGCGGGTTGGGCTGGCCGGTGGCGATGTCCTTGCCGTCCGCGGTCACCGCACCGACGCTGATCGCGGTGGCGCCCACCTTGGTCGCCGCCTCGGCGACGCTGGAGCCCGCCTCGCGGGCGTCCTCAAACTTCTGGCTCTGGTCGTAGACCTTCTCGGTGGCCGCCTGCAGGCGCAGCTCGGCCTCGATCTGAGGCCTCGCCGCCTCGATGCTGGCGGCCTGCCCGGGGGTGATCTTGAGGACCTTCAGGATCACCGTCTTGAAGTCGCCCTGGACCGGGCCGCTGACCTGGCCGGCGGTCATGGCGAACGCCGCCTGACCCGCCTTGACGTCGGCCACGGCGGACTGCGGCTGGTCGGCGTAGGAGACGGCGGCCACACCGATCGACCGTGCGACGGCCGTGGGGTCCTCGCCGCGCTGCAGGCGCGCCTGGACCGCCGTCGCCATGTGCGGGTCGCCCAGCGGAATCTCCACGAACGAGCGCAGCTCGGGCCGGCCGTAGGTCGCCTCGCGGGCGTGGAACTGCTGCGCCACCTGGGCCGGGTCCACCGGCATCGAAGGCGCGAGCGCCTGGGCGCTGAACTTGACGATCGTCAGGCGCCGGCGCTCGGGCAGGGTCAGTTGCTGGCGGTGCGCCTGGATCAGGGCGGTCAGCTGGGCGTCGGTCGGAGGCGGCGGGTGCGGGACGCTGGCGAGCGGAATCACGAAGTAGGTGATGTCGCGGTTCTCGAGCAGCAGGGTCGCCTGCACCGCCGCATAGATTCGCGGGGTGTGGAAGCCGGCGGCGATCGCGCTGCCGAACTGCTCGTTGGCGATGCTGTCGCGGATCTGCCGCTGGAACGCCTCCAGCGACAGGCCGCGCTGCCGCAGGTACTGCGCCAGCAGGGCCGGCTTGAACTTGCCGGTGATGGAATCGAACATCTCGGCGATGCCCGAGCCCTGGCCGGACTCGGCGGCGCGCTTCAGTTCGCCGGCGACGACGTCGTCCGAGGGGCGGATGCCCGCCCGCCATAGCAGCTCGGCATAGGCGGTGTCGGATGCCAGGCCGTCCACCAGCTGCCGGTCCACCCCCTCCTTCAGGGCGTCTTCCAGCGGGAAGGCCTGCTGGGCCTGCTGTTCGTAGGCCCGCTTGCGCTCCTCGAAGATCTTCTCGAATTCCTGCTGGGTGATGGTCCGCGAGCCGGCCTGCACCACGGCCGTCTGGTTGTGTCCGGTCAGTACGTCGCGGACCCCGTTGGCGGGCCCCAGGATCAGGAACGCAAAGGTGACGAGCCCCAGGATGATGGGCCCGGCGGTCGAGGTCGTGATCCGGCGGAAGAACTTCAGCATCGCGGGGGTATAGATGCCCGCCGCCCATGCGGGCAACTGCACGTCGCGTGACAGCGCCCGCCGCATGCCTTAGTCGGCCCCGTCGAGCACCGCCGGGGGGAGACAGAATGACCACGCCGCGCCGCCTGATCGCCGGAAACTGGAAGATGCACGGCCTCGTCGCCTCGCTGGACGAGGCGCGGGCGATCGCCGCCGCGGTCGACGCGAAGGCGCCGTCGGCGCGCGTGGCCCTGTGTCCGCCGGCCACCCTGATCGGCCGGATGGCGGAGGCGCTGGGCGGCACCGGGGTCGAGGTTGGCGGCCAGGACTGCCGGGCCGAGGCTGGCGGCGCCTTCACCGGCTGCCTGGCGCCCGAGATGCTCGTCGACGCCGGCGCGACGCTGGTGATTCTCGGCCACTCCGAGCGGCGGGCCTACTACAGCGAGAGCAGCGCCGACGTGGCGGCGAAGGTGGAAGGCGCTCTGCGGGCCGGGCTGGAGCCGGTGGTCTGCGTCGGGGAGACCCTGGACGAGCGCAAGGCGGGGCGGGCGTTGGATGTGGTCCTTGGCCAGGTCGCGGAATCGTTGCCCGGGGCGCTGGCAGGCCAGGCCTTCTGCCTCGCATACGAGCCGGTCTGGGCGATCGGCACCGGTCTGACGCCCACCGTGCCCGAGATCGAGGAGATGCATGGCGCGATCCGCGCGGCCCTGGTGGCGCGCTGGGGCGCCGGCCACGGCGCGGCGCCGATCCTCTACGGCGGCTCGGTAAAGGCCTCCAACGCGGTCGAGATCCTGGCGGCGCGCGAGGTCGGCGGGGCGCTGGTGGGCGGCGCTTCCCTGACCGCCGCCGATTTCCTGCCGATCGTCCGGGCCGCCTGAGGCCGCTAGAGCAGCAGGCCGAAGACCTTGCAGTCGCGGCGCTCGCCGGCCCGCTGGATGTGGCCGCGAAGGTAGCCCTCGGGCTCGAAGCCGAGCCGCTCCAGCAGCCGCTCCGAGCGCTCGTTGCCGGCGTGGGTGCGGGCCCAGAGGCGCTTCAGCCGGCGGGCCGCGGCGTGGGCGATCACCGCCCCCATGGCCTCGAAGGCGTAGCCCTGGCCCCAGGCTTCGCGGGCGAACACGAAGCCGACCTCGCCGCGATGGTGGCGCCACTCGATGTCGGAGAGGTCGCAGGCGCCCATGAAGCTGTGACGCTGCCCGTCTTCCACCGCCCAGTAGCTGGCGAGGCCCGCCTCCATCTCCTCGATCTCGGCGGCGACCATGCGCTGGCAGACTTCGGGATCGGCCAGTTCAGGGCTGTCCCAGTGCGCCATCACGACCGGATCGCTCATGATCGGATAGAGCACGCGCCAATCGTCAGCCATGATTGGGCGCAACACTAGACGTTCGGTTTCGAGAATCACGACGCGGAGACCGAGGCGGGGACGCTTGGTTGCTATCGCGCGTCGCGCGTCTGCGCCAGTGCGGCGGCGCCACAACCGGGGCCCCACGCATTCGTTTGCCCTGTTGGTTCGCAACCCCTAAGTAAGCGCGCGCAAGAAAGTCCCGTTCGCCCAGGTCCCGTCATGTTCACCGGTCTGCTGTTCATCTTCATCCTCGTGGTGTGCGCCGCCCTGATCGGCGTCGTGCTGCTGCAACGCTCCGAAGGCGGCGCGTTCGGCATGGGGGGCGGGCCGACCGGCCTGATCACCACGCGCGGCGCCGGCGACCTTTTGACGCGGTCCACCTGGGTGCTGTTCGCGATCTTCGTCGGCCTCAGCCTGTCGCTGACCCTGCTCGGCTCGCACGAGCACGCCAATTCGTCGCTGCTCGAGCGGATGAAGGGCGAGATCGTCAATCCGAATGCGCTCAACAGGCCCGCCCCGGCGACCAACGCGCCGACCCCGGACGCCGGCCAGGCGCCTGCCGCGCCCGGCGGCCCGGTCAATCCGTTCATGGCCCCGGCGCCCGCCGCCGCCCCCGCGCCCGCCGGAACCCCGGTTCCCGTCCCCGCCGGAGCGGCCCGCGCCCCTGCGCCGGTTCCCGCAGCCGCCGCACGGACCGCGGCGGCCCGCAATCAGATCGAGCGCGCGACTGCCAACCCCGGCGCTGTCGCGGCCCCCAGCTTCGGCGGCGCCCCCGCCGAGCCTGCGCCAGCCGCGCCTGCGCCAGCCGCCGCCGCCCCGGCGCCCGCGCCGGCCACGCTCGACATTCCGCCCCCGAGCCGGCCCAACACCGCCGCGCCGTCGTCCGCGCCGGCGCCTCACGCCGACCCAAACGCGCCGGTGTCCACGGGCGCGCCATAACGCCGCCGCCTTCCTGGCGACTTGGGTTCCGAATCGGGGATAAGCTGAACGCCCATGGCCCGGTATATTTTCATCACCGGCGGCGTGGTCTCATCCCTGGGAAAGGGCCTGGCGTCCGCGGCGCTGGGCGCGCTCTTGCAGGCCCGTGGCTACAAGGTCCGCCTGCGCAAGCTCGATCCGTACCTCAACGTCGACCCGGGGACGATGAGCCCCTATCAGCACGGCGAGGTGTTCGTCACCGACGACGGCGCCGAGACCGACCTGGACCTCGGTCACTACGAGCGCTTCACCGGCGTCTCGGCGACCAAGGGCGACAACATCACCACCGGCCAGATCTACAAGACCATCCTGGAGAAGGAGCGGCGCGGCGACTACCTGGGCGCGACGGTGCAGGTGATCCCGCACGTCACCGACGAGATCAAGCGCTTCGTCCTGGCCGATCCGGGGGAGGGGGTCGACTTCGTGCTGGTGGAGATCGGCGGCACGGTCGGCGACATCGAGGGCCTGCCGTTCTTCGAGGCGATCCGCCAGCTCGGCCAGGAGCTGCCGCGCGGCCACGCCTGCTTCGTGCACCTGACCCTGCTGCCGTTCATCAAGACCGCCGGCGAGATGAAGACCAAGCCGACCCAGCACTCGGTGAAGGAGCTGCGCTCGATCGGCATCCAGCCTGACGTGCTGCTGTGCCGCTGCGAGCAGCCGATCCCGCCGGAGGAGAAGCGCAAGATCGGCCTGTTCTGCAACGTCCGCCCGTCGGCGGTGATTCAGGCCATGGACGCGCCGAACATCTACGACGTGCCGCTCGACTACCACGCCCAGGGCCTCGACACCGAGGTGCTGGACGTGTTCGGCATCCGCGACGCGCCGGCGCCCGACCTCGGCCGCTGGGCGCAGATCTCCGACCGCCTGACCCATCCCGACGGCGAGGTCACCATCGCGGTGGTCGGCAAGTACACGGTGCTGAAGGACGCCTACAAATCCCTGATCGAGGCGCTGATGCACGGCGGGGTCGCCAACCGGGTGCGGGTGAACCTGGACTGGGTCGAGAGCGAGACCTTCGAGGGCGACGAGGCGGCCGCCGCCACGCGGCTGGAGGGGGTGCACGGCATCCTGGTGCCGGGCGGCTTCGGCGAGCGCGGCTCGGAGGGCAAGATCCGCGCGGCCAAGTTCGCCCGCGAGCGCTCGGTGCCCTACTTCGGGGTCTGCTTCGGGATGCAGATGGCGGTGATCGAGGCCTGCCGGAACGTGGCGGGCGTCGCCTGTGCGTCATCCTCCGAGTTCGGCCCCACCAAGGCCCCGGTGGTCGGCCTGATGACCGAATGGACCCGGGGCAACCAGCGCGAGGTGCGCACCGGCGAGGACGACCTTGGCGGCACCATGCGGCTGGGCGCCTATGACGCGGTGCTGACGCCGGGATCGAAGGTCGCGGAGATCTATGGAACCACGACGATCAGCGAGCGGCACCGCCACCGCTACGAGGTGAACATCAGCTACCGCGACGACTTCGAGTCCGCGGGCCTGAAGATGGTGGGCCAGTCCCCGGACGGGGTGCTGCCGGAAATCGTCGAACGCGACGACCACCCCTGGTTCATCGGCGTCCAGTTCCACCCGGAACTGAAGAGCCGCCCGTTCGCGCCCCATCCGCTGTTCGCCAGCTTCATTGCCGCCGCTCTGGAGCAGAGCCGGCTGATGTGACCGAAGCGGCGGCTTCGCTGATCCGGCCGGACCGGCTCCTAAACTGCCCCTGGACTACGGCGACATGCCGTTGACTGCCGCCAGGTCCGTCAGAGCTCTCGACGTGGTCGCGAAGCCGCCAAGCCGCGGATTCCATCGAAACACCGCGTCGAAACGGCGCGTCCTGGCTTTGGGTATGGGATCGCCGCAGCCCTCGTCGCTGCCGCGCTTGATCTGGTAGCTCACGCGGATGTCCACGGAACTGTAGGGACTTCGTGGGGCTGGCCGCGACACGAGGTCGAGGCGCTCGTCCTGCTCCCAGCCGCAGGACCGCGAATTGATCAGGAAGAAGTCAGCGATCCGCTGGAAGCGGTCGTGGCGGACGAAGAGCAGGATGTGACCGTCGTAGCTGATGTCGGCGTCGTTGTGCTCGCTGACCGTCATCAGGGCGTCGTCGCCGGGGCCGAGGCGGATGACCGGCTGGCGTTCGTCGAACTCGGTGTCCCGGTCGATGCCGACGTCGGCCATGTCCAGCAGCCTCGGCCTGGACGCGTCGTCGAACAACAGGAGCAGAGTCTGGCTCTGCGCGCGGTCGGGATCGGGGCCTAGGTCGGCGAGCAGCACCATCCGCTTCCTGCCGTCGGCGACAATGCGCAGGTCCTGCATCCAGCCCAGAACCACGGGATCGGGCGCTTCGCCCTCGTAAAGCCCGCCGCCGAGGCGCCGCGGCGGTGGCGTGGGGAGGTGACCCTGGACGGCGCCGTTGTCGGCGGCGTTCGCCGCGAGCGTCGGAAGACCCTGGCGCAACAGGTCGAGGTAGGTGAGCCCCGGATGACCGGGGACGGGATCGCCCGGCTTCACGACGGCTGCCGCGCAGGGCGTCGCCAGGAGAGCGATCAGCAATACCAGCCAGCGCATCGCGTCTCTCCGCTCAGGGCGATCCCGTCCCCG
>Ga0207695_10006296_pt1 | contig 15448 bp, 16 predicted proteins | sample KBSC54metaG_FD_184354 | JGI IMG/M metagenome (GOLD analysis project Ga0207695, IMG submission 184354) | Corn rhizosphere microbial communities from Kellogg Biological Station, Michigan, USA - KBS C5-4 metaG (SPAdes) (version 2) | ecosystem: Host-associated > Plants > Roots > Rhizosphere > Soil... | reverse complement strand
CTCGATCAGGGTCGATTTGCCCGAGCCGATCTCGATGCGCCGCGGCTTCAGCGCTTCCGGCAGCTCGCGCTTGAGGGCGATCTGCAGCAGGCCGTCACGCAGGTCGGCGTTGGTCACCACCACATAATCGGCGAGCTGGAACCGGCGCTCGAAATTGCGCTCGGCCAGGCCGCGATGCAGGTAGTGGCGGTCCTCGTCGTTGGCCGCCTTGCGGCCCTGCACGGTCAGGAGGTTCTCCTTGACCTCGACGTTCAGCTCTTCGGGCGTGAAGCCCGCGACCGCGATCTCGATCCGGTATTCGTTCTCGGCGGTGCGTTCGATGTTGTAGGGCGGATATCCGGTCGCCGCTTCGGCGCTGGCGGATTCCAGCAGATCGGCGAGGCGATCGAAGCCCACGACCGAGCGATAGAGGGGAGAGAAGTCCAGAGTACGCATGCGATTCACATCCTTCTTCTTGAAGCAAGGTTGCGTTGTGATTGAGCGCGCGTCGCGAGCCGAAGGCCCCGCTGTGCGCGCCCGGAAAGCCCGGGGAATCCAGCGCCTTCCGCAGCTCAGGTGGGGAACGGCCGCAGCCCTTTCAAGAGCTCGACGCGGATGGCTCGGCGCGCCCCGCGCCGCCCCTGCCCGGGCGTCCGCAGTCGAGCGATCCAACGGCTGCGGGCTGGGCGAGAGCGACCGAATGACGCTGCGCCGCCCAAAGCCCGCTTCCGCTCGCCCGTGACGGTTTACTTCACTCGCGCCTGAGGTGAAGCTTTCCTGCGATTCGGGAGCATCTTGGGGGCATGGCGACGCTGGAGGAGCTGACGGAACGCATCCGCCACGCCGCAGCGTCCGATCAGGAGATGGGCAAGTCGCTCAAGCTGGACCTCAAAGGCGAGGGCGTGATCCACATCGACGGCGCGGCGGTGAGCAATGAGGACCGGCCGGCCGACCTCGTGGTGACGCTGGCCAAGCGCGACCTGGAAGCCATCGGCGCGGGAAAACTCGATCCGGTCCGCGCCATGATGAGCGGCCGCCTCAGGCTCTCCGACATGGGCCTCGCCCTGCAGCTTCGCCCGCAGATCCAGGCGCTGTTCGAGCGGGCGCGCGGCTGATGGACGGGGCCCCGCCGCTGATCGCCGTCCCCGGCGCGCCGATCCCCGAGGGCGCGGAGCCAACCTGGATCGAAGGCTATGGCGGCGCGCCGCTGCGCGCGGCGCTGTTCACGCCCAAGGGGCGCGTGCGCGGCTCGATCGTGCTGTCCGGCGGCCGCACGGAGGTGATCGAGAAGTACTTCGAGGTCATCCAGGACTTCCTCGACCGCGGCTTCGTGGTGCTGGCGCACGACTGGCGCGGCCAGGGGCTGTCGCACCGTCTGCTCGCCGATCCCCTGAAGGGCCACGCCGAGGGCGCGAAACCGTTCCTGGAAGACTTCCGCATCCTGCTGGAGGCCTACCAGGCGCGGCTGCCGAAGCCGTGGGTGGCCGTGGCGCACTCGATGGGCGGTTGCCTGACGCTGCTCGCAATGGTGCGCGGCGAGGACCGCTTCGCCGCCGCGATCCTCTCGGCGCCGATGCTGGGCGTGCAGACGGGCGGCCGTTCGCTCGGCTCGACGAAGCTGCTGGTGGGCTTGAGCAAGTTGCTGGGCCGCGGCAAGCGCTACCTCCTGAACGATCCCGGCAAGCCGTTCGATGACGCCTTCGACAGCAACGTCCTGACCCACGATCCGCGGCGCTACGCGCGCGCCTGCGCCCTCATCAAGGCGGAGCCGAAGCTGGCGCTCGGCGCGCCGACCTGGGGGTGGCTCGACTTTGCGCTCGCCGCCACGGCCGAGCTCGCGCGGCCCGAGCGGCTCGCCCGGGTCACCGCGCCGGTGATCATCCTCTCGGCCGAAGAGGACAAGCTGGTCGACAACGCCGCCCAGATGGCGGCCGCCCGCAATCTGCCGCAGGGGAAAATCGTCAATGTCCCCGGCGCCTACCACGAGATCCTGATGGAGAGCGACGACATGCGAAACATCTTCATGAAGGCGTTCGACGCCCTGACCGGACGCGTCGCGCCGATGCCGGCGGAGCCGCCCAGCGCTACGGCGCCTGCGGCCGCCCCGACGCCTGCGCCGGCCCCCGCCATAGCGGCGGCCGCGGCCAGGGCGGCCCCGGCTCCGGCGGCGAAGAAGCCGGCCGCCAAGAAGGCCGCTGCGAAGAAGCCGGCGGCCAAGAAGGCCTCGGCGAAGCCGGCGGCGGCCAAGAAGCCGGCCGTGAAGAAGGCTGCGGCGAAGAAGGCGGCGGCCAAGCCTGTGGCGGCCAGGAAGGCCCCGGCGAAGCGGAAGTCCGCGGCCAAGCCGGCGGCGGCGAAGAAGGCGCCTGCGGCCAAGAAGGCTGCGGCCAGGAAGGCCCCGGCGAAGCGGAAGCCCGCGGCCAGGAAGGCGCCGGCGAAGCGCACGCCGAAGGCCTGAGGCGCGGCTGGCCTAGGCCGCGGCTCTGCGCAGCGCGACCAACGCCTCCTCCAGGCAGGCGCGATCGCCGGCGATCGCCACCTGGCCGCGCCATTTGGCGTCGCGTGCGGCCGGTCGCCCGCCGAGGTCTTCCCCGCGCCAGTCGGTGACCAGGCCGCCGGCGCCTTCCAGGACCGGGATCGCCGCCTCGATGTCCCAGGCCGCGAGTCCCGCCTCCAGCACCAGATCCAGGGTCCCGGCCGCCACCATCGCGTAGGCGTAGGCGTCGCAGCCGAGCCGCGCGAGCTTCGCCGCCGCCCGCACCTGGCTCCAGGCGCCGAGCTCGGCGCCCGAGAAGCACATTTCCGGATCGGTGGTGGCGATGATCGCGTCGGTGAGATTCGGGCAGGGCCTCACCTTCAGCGGCCGGCTCCGGCCGCGGCTCATCAGCCGGGCGCCGCCGGCATGGCCGATGAAGAGCTCGCCGAGGTAGGGCTGGCCGATCGAGCCCAGCACGGGCCGGCCCTCATGCCTCAGCCCGATCAGGGTGCACCACAGCGGCAGGCCGGCGATGAAGGCGCGCGTGCCGTCGACCGGATCCAGCACCCAGACGAATTCCGCATCGGGCCGGTCCTCGCCGTATTCCTCGCCGATGAAGCCGTGCGTCGGATAGCGCTCGGCCACCCGCTCACGGATCGCCCGCTCGGCGCCCTTGTCGGCCTCGGTCACCGGATCGAACGCCCAACGGCCGCCCTTGTGGACCACGCCGTGGTCGCCTCGGAACAGCGGCAGGATGGCGTCCGCCGCCGCGCGGTTCAGCTCCACCAGGAAGGCATCAAGCTCCTCGGTGCGATCTTGCGAGAGCGCCATGGGCGGCGGTTTAGAGCTTCGGCGACGCCGGCTCAATCAACGGTCTCATCCGGGAGCCATGGACGCCCAGGCGGCCGCTCAGCCTTCGGCCTCGCCGCCGTGCAGGGACTTGGCCAGGTCGAGCAGCCGGCGGCGCGGGCGCTCGCCGAGCTGGTAGTAGGCGCGCACGAGGTCGCGGGTCTCCTTGCGGGCGAACACCTCGCCGCCTTCCTCGCGCAGCCGCGACTTGGCGCGGAGTTCGCTCAGCCCCTCGAAGAAGTAGGCGACCGGCACTTCCAGCGCCTCGGCGAGTTGCCACAGACGCGCGGCCGACATGCGGTTGGCGGCGCACTCGTACTTCTGGATCTGCTGGAAGCGCACGCCGCAGGCGCGGGCCAGCTCCTGCTGGGTCAGCCCCAGCAGGCGGCGCCGGCGCCTGAGACGCCGTCCCAGATGCATATCGATGTCGTCAGCCATACTCGGCTTCCCGAAAACGCCCCCGGATCGTCCCGTTGCGGGACGCCTGGCCCGGTCCGCTTCAAGTCGCGCGCCAACGTGGCGTTGCCGAGCGTCGCCGAGCCTGCCTACTAAATTGCATGGCGCACACCCGCCCCTCGTTCCTGCAAGACCTCGCCTGGCGGCTGCAGGCGGCGGCCTACGACGGCCTGACCGCCGTCCTGCGCCTGTTCCCGGTCGATCGGGTGTCGGACTTCGGCGCCTGGCTGGGTCCGATGATCGGGCCGCTGACCAGCCTGAACCAGGTCGCGGAAACCAACCTGAGGATCGCCTTCCCCGAGAGCTCGGACGCCGAGATCGCCCGCCTGCTCAGGGCCCAGTGGCAGGAGATCGGCCGGACCATCGTGGAGTATCCCCTCCTCGACCGGATCACCGCCGAGCCCGGCCGCGTGGAGGTCGTGGGCGAGCAGCGTCTCGCGGGCATAGCGGCCAGCGGCAAACCCGTCGTGTTCATCTCGGGCCACTTCTCCAATTTCGAGGCGATGGCCTGGGCCATCGTGCATGCCGGCGTCCCTTGCCAGGTGACCTACCGCGCGACCAACAACCCCTATTTCGACGAAAGCATCCGCAAGGCTCGCTACCGCTATGGCGTGCGGCGGTTCGCACCGAAGGGCCTGGCGAGCGCGCGCGAGCTGATGCGGGCCATGGCTCGGGGCGAAAGCGTCGCGCTGATGAACGACCAGAAGTACAACGGCGGAATCGCCGCGCCCCTCTTCGGCCGCACCGCGCACACCGCCCAGGGCCCCACGACCTATGCGCTGCGCTTCGGCGTCCCGCTGCAGCCGATGTCGGTGCAGCGCACGCACAGGGCCCGCTTCCGGGTTGTCGTCCACGATCCCATCGAGCTCGCGGATACCGGCGATCGCGAGGCCGATATCGAGGCGGGCGTGCGGCGCGTCAACGCCTTCATGGAGGCGCGCATCCGCGAACGGCCCGCGGAATGGTTCTGGGTCCACAAGCGCTGGCCGAACGAGGTGTACAAGACCCCGCGTTAGGCCTGCGTCTCGCGCCAGCGCTTCAGCGCCTCGGCGGGGCCTGCATAGGCTTCCTGCAGGGGCACGCTCCAGTAGCGGAGCTGTTCAATCGGGACCTTCGCCCCGCTCACCGCACAGAGCACGTAGCGGCCCGGCTTCAGGATGGCGAATTCGCCGTCCCCGTAGTGCAGCACCGCCAGGTCCTGGGCGGCGAAGTCGCGGTCGTGGGCGTTCATGGCGGACTATCTAATCCCCAATTCGCCCTCAGAACAGGTCGCCTTGCGCCGAGGTCGCGGCCTTCGGCTTGGATTTCGCAGGCTTGGCCGGCGGAGCGTCGGCCGCGCCGTCGATCACCGCCTGGCGGGTGACCTGGTCGCCGAACTTGATCGCCACCGGCTCGCCGCCGGCCAGCGAGGCTCCGGCGCGGACGATCGAGCCGTCGCGGCGCGTCACCCGCGCGAACCCGCGCTGCAGCGGCCGCTCCGGATCGACGCTCGCATAGAGCTTGCCGAGCGCGGCCAGCCGCTCGGCGGCCCGCTCCAGCCCCCGCTCCGCCGCAGGCGCCAGGCGCGCCGACAGGCTCTCCAGGCGCTGGCGCTGCACGGCCTGCGGGCGCTGCAGCAGCATCGGCGACAGCCGGGCGGCGATCCGCACCAGGTCACGCTCGTGCGCCGCGGCGTTGCGGGCGAGGGCGGCGCCCAGGCGGCCCGAGACGATGTCGAACCGCTGCTCGGCCAGCCGCACCAGGTCGGGCACGCGGGCCAGCGCCCGCTCCGCATGCGCCACCCGCGCGCGGCGGTCGGCCACCACGCGTCCGCCGCAGCGGTGCATGCGCCCGCCGAGATCGCCGACCGCGGCGCGGAGCTCCGCCAGCACCGGCGTCGCCATCTCGGCCGCCGCGGTCGGCGTCGGCGCCCGCCGGTCGGAGACGAAGTCGATCAGGGTGGTGTCGGTCTCGTGGCCGACGGCGCTGATCAGCGGGATCGTGCAGGCGGCGACGGCGCGGGCGAGCGCTTCGTCATTGAACGGCCACAGGTCTTCCACCGAGCCGCCGCCGCGCGCGACGATCAGCACCTCGGGCCGCGGAACGTCGCCGCCGGCGCCCAGCGCGCAGAAGCCGTGGATCGCGGCGCAGACCTGGGCCGCCGCCTGATCCCCCTGCACCACCACCGGCCAGACCACCACCCGGCACGGCCAGCGGTCGCGGATGCGATGCAGGATGTCGCGGATCACCGCGCCGGTCGGGGAGGTGATCACGCCGACGACCGCCGGCATCGAGGGGAGGGGACGTTTCTTCGCGACCTCGAACAGGCCTTCGGCCGCCAGCCTGGCCTTCAGCCGCTCGAGCTGGGCCAGCAGCGCGCCGACGCCCGCCGCCTCCATGGTCTCGATGACGATCTGGTAGCGCGAGCCGGCCGGATAGGCGGTGATCTTGCCGGTGACGACAACCTCCAGCCCCCGCTCGGGCCGGATGGAGAGCCCCCGCACCTGCGTCTTCCAGACCACCCCGTCGATCGCCGCCCGCTCATCCTTCAGCGTCAGGTAGATGTGGCCGTTGGCGTGGTGGGTGACCTTGGAGATCTCGCCGCGCAGGCGGACGAAGCCGTAGGCGTCCTCCAGCGTCCGCCTCAGGGCGAACGCCAGCTCCGAGACGGAGTAGGGGCGGGCGTTGCCGTCCTCGGCGATCGACTCGGGCGCGACCTCGGTCATGGCCGAAAGGTAAGCCCTCCCGGGGCCGATTCCCAACGCGATGGGCGGCGGCGCCGGCGGGGGTTCCGTCCGGCGCTGAGGGTCCCGGCCTTTCGCTGACGCGAAAACCGGGATGGCGCAGGCGGCGCACGGGGGCTCCAGACGGAAAGGGCGCGCCCGGAGCCGAAGCTCACGGACGCGCCCCCATCCCCAACGGATCGTATGGGCCGATCGCGCCGCCTAGAGGTAGCGGCGGAGCGAGCGGGCGAGCTCGGCGGCGGAGGTCTTCTTCTTGGCCTGCGCCGGCTGGTAGGCGACCTGGGCGTGCTCGTGGCAGTAGGGGCCTTCGTCGGTCCGCCGCCCGCAGAAGGTGAAGCTCTCCAGGGCGGGATCGCCGATCGGCCACTTGCACATGTGGGCGCCCAGCGTCAGGACGGTGGCGGTGCCGGGCGGCTCGTCGACGTAACGAACCGGCGCCGGCTGCATCGCGTGCGCCGCAGGCTCGGCGAGGCGGCGGGGCAGGGACGGCGCCGAAACCGGGCGGGCGGGCCTCGGGGCCTTGAACACCGTGCGGGCGGGCTTCGAGGGCGTCGCCCGGCCCGACAGCCCCAGCCGGTGCACCTTGCCGATCACCGCGTTGCGGGTGACGCCGCCCAGCTGCTTGGCGATCTGGCTGGCCGAGAGGCCCTCCTGCCAAAGCCTCTTCAAAAGCTCGACCCGCTCGTCCGTCCAGCCCATGCTCGCCTCCCCGACGGGCCCCGGCTCACCCCCACGGTCTCCGGGACTCTACATCTTGTGGCGCCCAGCTCTCTCAGCGCCCACCAACCACTATCAGTGGTAAACAACTCCTTAAGGGACACAATAGGCGCCACGGCATTCGTCCACAGGAACTACATCTTGCGTCCTCCCGCCGCAGCTAGGGCCGGGGTTGCGAGCCGGGGCGAGCAGGCGCACATGGGCGCCATGAAGGACATGGCCGTCGCTGACGAAGTCGTTCTGCCGCCGCAGCCGCGCAGCTACGAGGGCGTCAACTGGGTGGGCCTGCAGACCCTCTATCTCCGCGAGGTGCGGCGGTTCTGGAAGGTCGGCATGCAGACGCTGGCCGCCCCGGTGGTGACGGCGCTGCTCTACATGCTGGTGTTCGTGGTGGCGGTGGGCGGCGGCCGCGCCGTGAACGGCGTCGCCTACGGCTCGTTCGTGGCGCCGGGCCTGATCATGATGCAGGTGCTCTCCAACGCTTTCGCCAACTCCTCGTCATCGCTGCTGCAGGCCAAGTTCAACGGCCTGATGGGTGACTTCATGACCCCGCCGCTGACGCCCCTGGAGCACCTGATCGGCTTCGGCCTGGGCGCGGCGACGCGCGGCGTCTTCGTGGGCGGGGTCGCCGCCGTCGCCGTCATTCCGTTCGCGCGGCTGCCGATGGCGGCGCCCTGGGCGATCGCCTTCTTCGGCCTCGGCGCGGCGCTGATCATGGGCTTCGTCGGCATCATGGCCGGGCTGTGGGCCGAGAAGTTCGACCACATGGCCGCGGTCACCAACTTCGTCATCATGCCGATGACCTTCCTGTCCGGGACCTTCTACCTGATCGAGCGGCTGCCCGAGCCGTTCCGCAGCTTCTCCAAGTACAACCCGGTGTTCTATCTGATCGACGGCTTCCGCTACGGCTTCATCGGCCGCCACGAGGGCTCGCTCACCGCGGGCGTGGCGATGACCCTGGGCCTGATCGCCTTCACCGGCTTCGTCTGCTTCCGGATGTTCCAGACCGGCTACAAGATCAAGACCTGACCTCCCTTGAGGGACAGGTCGCAAAGCGGCCAGGGTGGGGATGGGTGGGCCAAATCTCCCACCTCACAGCCTGATCCTGACTCGCCCACCCGGCCCGAGCTCGCTCGGTCCACCCTCCCCTGAAGGGAGGGAAGATTGACAATCCCCCTCTCCGAGCCGAAAAGCCCATGCCTTCCAGTCCCCGGCGCCTGCGCGGCGGGGACGCTGCCGTTCTGGAGGGCTCCTTCGGTGACCGAGAAGACTGCGCAAGCGACGCCTGCGCCCGTTCCCAGCGACCACATCATGGGCGTCTATCAGCGCGCCCCGCTGGCGTTCGAGCGAGGCGAGGGCGTGCGCCTCTATACGGCCGAAGGCGAGGCCTATCTCGACTGCCTGGCCGGCATCGCGGTCAATGCGCTCGGCCACGCCAATCCCAAGCTGGTCAGGGCGCTCGAGGCGCAGGCCGAGAAGCTCTGGCACGTCTCCAACATCTTCACGATCCCCGGCCAGGAGCGGCTGGCGAAGATGCTGACCGAGGCGACCTTCGCCGACGTGGTGTTCTTCGGCAATTCCGGCGCCGAGGCGATCGAGTGCGCCATCAAGACCGCGCGCAAGCACCACTGGGCGAACGGGAATCCCGAGCGCATCGACATCATCGGCTTCGACGGGTCTTTCCATGGCCGCACGCTGGCGGCGGTGAACGCCTCCGGCAACCCCAGCTACCTGGAGGGCTTCGGCCCGCGCATGCCGGGATTCCTGCAGCTGCCGTTCGGCGACCTGGACGCCATCCGCGCGGCGGTGGTCGAGACCACGGCCGCCATCATCCTGGAGCCCGTGCAGGGCGAGGGCGGCGCCCGCGCCTGGCCCGATGCGACGCTGAAAGCCATCCGCCAGCTCTGCGACGAGACCGGCACGCTCCTGATCTACGACGAGATCCAGTGTGGCCTCGGACGCACCGGGAAGCTCTTCGCCTACGAGTGGCTGGAGGGCGCGGCCGATCCCGACATCATGGCGATCGCCAAGGCGCTCGGCGGCGGCTTCCCCGTCGGGGCGTGCCTGGCGACGGCGCACGCCGCCAACGGCATGACGCCCGGCTCGCACGGCTCGACCTACGGCGGCAATCCGCTGGCCATGGCGGTGGGGATCGCCTCGGTGGAGGAGCTGGTGAAGCCCGAGCTCCTGGCGCATGTGCGCGAGGTGGCGGGCTATTTCACCCAGCAGCTCTCCGGGCTGAGGGACCGCTACCCCGATGTCGTGGTCGACGTGCGCGGCAAGGGCCTCCTGATCGGCATCAAGCTCGCCACGCCGAACCGCGAGTTCATGCAGCACGCGCGCGACCAGCACCTGTTGATCGCCGGCGGCGGCGACAACTGCGTGCGCCTGCTGCCGCCGCTGGTGCTCACCCTCGAGGAGGCCCGCGAAGCCGTCGAGCGGTTCGAGCGCGCCTGCGAAACCGCCCGAAGCAAGGCCAGGGCCGCGGCCTAGATTCTTCGCCGGTGGGGAATCCGATTTGACGCAATCGCCAAGACACTTCGTCGACCTCTGGAAGCTGGAGGCGGCGGACCTGCGCGCGATCCTGGATGACGCCAGGGCCCGCAAGGCCGCCCGCGACGGCTGGCCGATGGGCCGTCCCGACGCCGACAAGCCGGCCGAGCACCGGACGCTGGCGATGATCTTCGAGAAGCACTCCACCCGCACGCGGTTCTCGTTCGATGCGGCCATGCGCCAGCTGGGCGGCAGCGTGATCATCTCCAACGCCTCGGACATGCAGCTCGGCCGCGGCGAGCCGATCGAGGACACCGCCCGCGTGCTCTCGCGCATGGTCGACGCCATCATGGTCCGCGCCAACATCCACGAGGACCTGGAGCGGCTGGCGATGAACGCCGCCGTGCCGGTGATCAACGGCCTTTCGGACAAGGGCCACCCCTGCCAGCTGATGGCCGACCTGCTGACCATCGAGGAGCACTGCGGTCCGGTGGCCGGCAAGACGCTGGCCTGGGTCGGCGACGGCAACAACATGTGCGCGAGCTTCATCCACGCCGCGCCGAAGCTCGGCTATCGCCTGAACATCGCCAGCCCTGCGGTCTACCATCCGGACCTGGTCGATCTCGCCCGGGCGGCCGAGCAGCAGGGGATGGTCGCGACCACCCACGATCCGCGCGAGGCGGTGGCGGGCGCCCACGCGGTGATTACCGACACCTGGGTCTCGATGGGCGACACCGACCACGACGAGCGGCTGGAGGCGCTGGAGCCCTATCAGGTCGACGAGGAGTTGATGGAGCTCGCCGACCCGCGCGCCATCTTCCTGCATTGCCTGCCGGCCCACCGCGGCGAGGAGGTGACCGACGAGGTGATCGACGGCCCGCAGAGCGTCGTCTGGGACGAGGCGGAGAACCGCATCCACGCCCAGAAGTCCATCCTCGCCTGGTGCTTCGGGAAGATCTGACCCATCCCCCCGTGGGGAGGGAAATCTAGGCCGCGACCGCCGCCGCCCGGACTTCGCGGCGCCTCATGACCTCCAGGACTCCCAGGCCGAGCGCTCCGAACAGCCAGTCGCCGATCAGGGTGCCGCGGAAGAAGGGCAAGGCGGCGGCGTAGCATTCCGACAGCCCCTCGAGCGTCTTCGGGTAAGGCGGCGCGTTCAGGAGCGCGCCCCCCGACAGCCAGACGCCGAAGTTGCTGATCAGGAAGAAGATCACCGGCGCCGCGGCCACCGCCCCCAGCTTCCAGCCGAGCGGGCGCTCCGCCAGGACGCGGGCGATCGCCGCCACGACGGCGAAGGCGAGATAGTCGAACACCCGGCCGGCGTGGATCGGGTGGCCATCGTAGGCCAGGTTCAGGATCACGTCGGAGACGAACAGGCCTGCGAAGGGCGCCGCGATCCAGGCCCAGCCGGTTCCCAGATAGAGCCCGCCCAGCACGAACATGGCGCCCACCGGCGTGAGGTTCGGCAGGTGCGGCGCCAGCCGGTAGATCGCCAGCCCGGCGATCGCGGCCAAGGCGGCGATGCGGCTCAATCCGAAGGCTTGCAGCTTGGCCATGTGCGGTCCCCTGGGTTCGCCGTCCTATAGCGCGCGCCGGCCAGGCGGCCAAATGCCGGCGGTTGAGGCCTGCGGCTTTGCGGCGCCTTCCGCCAGGCGTGCGACACAGGCGAGCCTCGAATCCCGCCAACCCCACCCTATATGCGGCCGGATGCCTTCCTCCCTTCCCGATGACCTGGTCGGCGCCTTCCAGATCGAGGGCGAGCCGGTCCGCGGCCGGCTGGCGCGCCTGGGGCCGGCGATCGATGAGATCCTGACCGGCCACGACTATCCCGAGAGCGTCGCCAATCTGCTGGGCGAGGCCTGCGCGCTCGCCGCCCTGGTGGGGTCGAACCTGAAGTTCGACGGCCGGCTCATCCTGCAGGCCCAGGGCTCCGGACCGGTTCGCTTCGTGGTCGCCGACTACGACACCTCCGGCGGCCTGCGCGGCTACTGCCGCTATGACGGGGCGGCCGTGGAGCAGGCCGCACAAGGTTTCCAGCGGCCCGGCGCCCGCTCGCTGCTCGGCGAAGGCGTGTTCGCCATGACCGTCGACCAGGGCCCGGACATGGACCGCTACCAGGGCGTCACCCCGATCGAGGGCGAGACGCTGGCGCTCTGCGCCGAGCAGTACTTCGCCCAGTCCGAGCAGACGCCCACCCGTATCCGCCTGGCGGTCGGCCAGGCCGACGAGGGCGAGGGCGTCCGCTGGCGGGCCGGCGGGGTCCTGATCCAGCACATCGCCGCCGACGATGCGCGCGGCTCGACGCAGGAGGCCTGGATCCGCACCCAGGCGCTGTTCGAGACGCTCGGCGAGGACGAACTGATCGATCCGCGGCTGGCCTCCGACACCCTGCTCTGGCGGCTCTTCCACGAGGACGGCGTCCGCGTCTTCGGGTCCAAGCCGCTGCGCGCCTTCTGCCGCTGCAGCCAGCATCGCATCGAGAACGTGCTGAAGTCCTTCCCGCCGGAGGACCGTGTCGACATGGTCGAGGCCGACGGCAAGATCCGCGTCACCTGCGAGTACTGCAGCCGGGTCTACGCGGTCGAGCCCACCAGTCTCGACGAGGCGGCCTGATTCCTCCTCCGAAGGGGGAGGTGGCCCAGGGGGCCGGAGGGGTTTCCTCCGCAAACAAGCGGCACACCCTCGGTCGCTCCACGACAGCTCCCCCTGAGGGGAGCAACTACTTCCCGACCGCCTTGCAGACCGCCTGGATCGCCTCGGCCTCGGCGCCGACCGGATCCTGCCAGGTCCGCTCGTCGGTCACCCGGGTGGCGATCTCGCCCTCGAGGTTGTTGCCGGTGAAGATGGTCATGCGGGTGACCGCGAGGCGACGCGCCATGCAGTCCACCGCCCAGCGCGCCAGACCTGAGCGCGCCAGCCCGGCGCTGACCCGGATCGGCCGGAAAAGCTCGGTGCGGACATCGGCTTCCGCGAGGCCGTCCGGGGTCCTGCGCACGCCGCCGGGGGCGGTGAGCTTGACGCCCTCGCGGTCGTAGGCGAGCAGCGTCCACATCTCGCCCTGCACATAGGCCTGCGTCCAGGCGAGCACGGCCTCGCGGTCGAGGCTGGCCGGAGCCGGGATCTCGACCGGGGCGGGCGGCTGCGGCTGCAGGCTCGGCCCCGGCGTCGGGGCGGCGAGCGCGAGGGCGGCGAACAGGCTCAGCATCGCGGCAAGCTTCTCACGATCCTCTAAACCCCGTCACCCCGGGCTTGTGCCGGAGAGGGCGAGATCAGGCCGCATCCAGCGCGCGGCTCACGTCGCGCGAAAGATCGTTCGCCCCTTCCAGGCCGACGCTCATCCGCACCCAGCCCTCGGTCAGCCCGATCTCCAGCCGCTCGGCTTCCGGCATGGAGCGGTGGGTGGTGGTGGACGGATGCGTCGCGATCGACTTGGCGTCGCCCAGGTTGTTGGAGATGTCGACGATCTGCAGCGTGTCCAAGAACCGCCAAGCGGCGGCGCGGTCGCCGAGGTCGAAGGCGATCAGGTTGCCGCCGCCCGTCATCTGGTTGGCGATGATCGCCGCCTGCGGATGGTCCTTGCGGCCGGGATAGATGACCCGCTTGGACTTGGGATGCTCGGCGATCAGGTCGGCGATCCTGGCGGCCGTCTGCGTCTGGCGCAGCACCCGCAGCTCCAGCGTCTCCAGTCCTTTCAGCAGCAGCCAGGCATTGAATGGCGACATTGCCGGGCCGGTATGGCGCAGGATGTCGCGATAGGCCTCGCGGATCACCTTCTCGGATCCCAGGATGGCGCCGCCCAGCACGCGGCCCTGGCCGTCGATGTGCTTGGTGGCCGAATAGACGACCACGTCGGCGCCCAGCGCCAGCGGCTTCTGGAAGATCGGCGTCGCAAACACGTTGTCGACGATCAGCTTGGCGCCCGCCGCACGCGCGATCTCCGCCACCGCCCCGATCGGCGCGACCTCGAGCAGCGGATTGGCCGGGCTTTCCACCAGCAGCACCTTGGTGTTCGGCCGGACCGCGACGCGCCAGGCGTCGACGTCGGGGCCGTCCACATAGGTGGTCTCGACGCCGAACCGCGGCAGCAGGTTGGTCAGGATCCAGCGCGAGGAGCCGAACAGCGCGCGCCCGGCGATCACGTGGTCGCCGGCCCGAAGCAGCCCGATCAGCGAGGCGTGCACCGCCGCCATGCCGGAGGCCGTGGCGCGGCACATCTCGGCGCCCTCGATCAGCGCCAGCCGCTCCTCGAACATCGCCGTCGTCGGGTTGCCGAAGCGCTGGTAGATGAAGCCCGGCTCGCCGCCGAACCGCCGGTCGGCCGCCTCGGCGGAGGGATAGGCGAAGCCCTGCGTCAGGAACAGGGCCTCGGAGATCTCCCCATATGGCGAACGGGCGATGCCGCCGCGCACGGCCCGGGTCTCGATCTCCCAATCGCGCGGATCCTCGGCCATGGCGGGCCTCCCTTCGAACGTGCGGGCAGGAACCGCAGGCGAAAGGCGGCGTCAAGGCCAGGGTTTTCCGCGACGCTTGATGACCCTTCACCCGCAAGCGGCATCCGGCCCTCGCGGCCGCATCGAGGGGCGGAGTCCGCCGGCGCTGCTGGACCGTGGTCCGATCGTCGCGTTCCCGCGGGCGCGCGAGCAAGCCTTGCAAGACTCGGCGTCTCGGCTAAGGCTGCGTCGCCCATGAGCGAGCCTGAGCGCCCGGGCATCCTGCCCTGCCAGTCCATCGATGCGCTGATCGCCGCCGGCGCGATCGCGGCCGACAACCCCTTCGAGCCCGACCAGGTGCAGCCGGCGAGCCTCGACCTGCGGCTCGGCGCGCGAGTGTGGCGGGTGCGCGCGTCGTTTCTGCCGGGCGAGGGGCGCAAGGTCGCCGAGCGCATCGGCGAGGTGGCCATGCACGAGCTCGACCTCGTCGCCGGCGCGGTGCTGGAGCGGGGCTGCGTCTACATCGCCGAGCTGCAGGAGCGGCTGGCGCTCCCGCCGGGCATCTCGGCGCGCGCCAACCCGAAGAGCTCCACCGGCCGGGTCGACGTGTTCGTGCGCCTGCTCTCCGACGGCGGGGCCTTCGACGACGTCGTCGAGGGCTACCGCGGCCCGACCTTCATTGAGATCGCGCCGCAGACCTTCTCCGTGCTCGTGCGCCGCGGCACCCGGCTCAACCAGCTGCGCCTGAAGCGCGGCCAGCCGCCGCGGCTGCGCGTCGAGAGCGTCGGCGTCGACCTGTCGGACGGCATCGCCGGCTTCCGCGCCCGCCGCCACGCGCCGGTGGTCGACCTCGACAAGGAGGACGGCCACGATCCGCGTCACTACTGGGAGCCCTTGATCCCGCGCGACGGCCAGCTGCTGCTCGATCCCGGCGAGTTCTACATCCTGGCCTCCAAGCAGGCGGTGGAGATCCCGGTCGACGAGGCGGCCGAGATGACGCCGATCGATCCTTCGGTGGGCGAGTTTCGCGTGCACTACGCCGGCTTCTTCGATCCGGGTTTCGGCACCGACGAGGCGCACGGCAAGGGCTCGCGCGGCGTCCTGGAGGTGCGCAGCCACGAGACGCCGTTCATCCTGGAGGACGGCCAGACGGTGGCCCGGCTGGTCTATGAACCGCTGACCGAGCGGCCCACGCGGCTCTATGGCGACCTAGGGTCGCATTACCAGCGACAGGGCCTGAAGCTATCCAAGCACTTTCGAGCGTGGGGCGAGTGACGGCCCCAGTGGTGGCCGAATGCCGAGCTTTTTCAAAGCGTTGCTGTCTGCGG